>FSXK01001152.1_pt1 | contig 10904 bp, 10 predicted proteins | sample 1638101 | NCBI WGS metagenome assembly FSXK01 (sample SAMEA3914788, study PRJEB12502) | metagenome | biome: forest; material: soil | place: Canada | collected 2011-07-03 | depth 0.1 m | reverse complement strand
GAATGGACTGCCTCAACCGATGCCAATCTAGTTATCTGATAAGGATAACTACTCTTTGGCAAGACACGTAGCCTACGCTCGTCAACTTGACAGTGCCCTTGGCGATACGCACCTGAAGTCGTTTCACTTCTGCCTCGATGTGCGGCCAGTTTGCCTGATCCCACATCTGGGCAGCGCGCGAGGACGCACCAGCTCCGGACGCGCTCGCATCGTTCGCCGTCATCTGCCTTTCCTCGTATCACGATTTATCAAAGTTCTCTCGCCATGAATGACCATGCGGAAGTCTGCCCGCTTTCGCGTCGAGCAATGTCCCAGCTCGTATCCCGTCCATTACAGACAGGCATTCGCTTTCTCCGCACTCCTGTACCCACAGTGCCAACAGCGTTCCTTGCGGTTCGCCTGCCGATTACCGGCAGCACTATGGGCTTACCCTGTTCCGCATGAATTTCCGAGCGGGGCGGACCCTTCCTCTTCGCCGGCGGCCTGCCGTCCATGGTGGCCCACTACACAAAAGCCACGCCATACCGCGTACCATTTTGGTTCAAGCCTGTCATCACGTTTGGCTTGGTGGTCTTAACGGCGTTTATCAGAAGTTCACATGTGTTGGTCGTACCCGCTCATCCCTCGCGCCTCAACGCCATCGTGCTAGGCAGATTCCATCTCCCCTCGCGGGTCGGTGTACCGGTCACCCAGTGGCTACTTTGTCCTCAGAGCTTCATACCGAGCTGTTACCGGCTCCGCATGTCCGGGTAGGGAACGGTTGATGGAACAACCGGTTTCATCAAGTCATAACTGCTCCCGTGAAACAGAAATTCAAGCGACTTTTCAGGTCGCACATGCAGGAAGACCTTCAGGTCTGCCTCGAATCGAAACATCAGCGCGCTCCCAATGCGGCAATCATTGCGCTCACGAGTGCGGCATCGTGTCCCGAGCATTCGAGCTCAAGCTTCACGCCGTTGGGCAACTGAGCCGACAGCCGCGCCGCCGGTGCCGGTGCCGGTGCCGCTCGCGGCGACAGAGGCGACCGCTTCGGTTCAGGCATGGGCCACGGAGCGGGTGCCGGAGAAAGCGCCGGCGCCGGATCATCGATCGCGACGACGGGCACGAAGGCTGACGACGTAACGACCATACCGTCCTTCACAGGGGCATTTGACTGTTCGCGGAGCTGAACCCATTTGCGCAACTGGTTGGCATTCACCCCAGCCTTCAGAGCCAGGCCAGACAGCGATGCGCCCGGTTGCAGGCAGGCATCAATCAGTCGTTGCTTGTCCGCACGATCGAAGCTTCGCTTGCCGCCGGCACCAACGCGTGTCACCCGCAAGGGCAAAAAGGTCAGGTCATCCTGGGTCATGGATTGCGTCCGCAAGTTGGGTTGCGGACGCAATCGTGGACCTTCTCAAGCATGGAAGCTAGGTGTGCGAAAACTCGCGCTTACCGCTTGTCGCCACCAACAGCACCGAATGCTCGAGAAGAACTCGCGGTGCGCCCGACGGTCAAAAAGCCAAGACGATGTATTGCAGGTGGGCGTGCGAGCGTGCTTGGTCAATCAGTTCGTTACTTCAACGCCCAGCGGATTCTGCGAGGAAGGCAAATAAGAGCTCGGAGTTACAGTGAGCCACATTGAATCTTAGCCAGCTTGTTTTGACAGTTTCGGCATAAAACAGATTTCCCGGTGCAAGAAGTATCTGTTTTTTTAAGCCAAGTTCAGCTAGCATCGCTGAATCATGGCCCACGCCTGCTGGTCTCGCCCAGAGAAACATACCAGCGCGAGGCTCGCAAAAGAGTTCAAATCCTATTCCCTCAAGTCGGCGACCGGTTTTCTCCTGTGCAGCTGCCAGACGGTCCCTCAATTGTTCCGTTTGTTTTCGAAGGTGTCCTTCCGACAATATCGCGCTCACGAGCCTTTCAGTGACTGTTGGTGTCGACATGCCGGACACCAGCTTCTGGTATAGAAGGCCCTCAAGAATACCGTTATCCGCTGCAACGAAACCAACGCGCAAGCCTGCGCCGATCGTTTTTGAGAAGCTGCCGACGTATATCACGCGCCGCAGTTCATCCAAAGACGCGAGCGTGACGCCGGAACCTTGCGCGAGGCCGGCTGAGACATCATCTTCAACAATCAAACAGTCGTAGCGCTCCGCAAGTTTCAAGACTTTGAACGCCGTCGCCGAACTGTAACTTGCTCCGGTGGGGTTATGAAGTCGGCTATTCGTGAAGTACAGCTTCGGATGAAACTTCTCCAAAGCTCCTTCCAACACGCCTACGTCTGGTCCGGTAGCGGTCATCGTTATGCCTATGCTTTTAACGTCGCGTAGGCGCAGCGCAACAAGCAGGTCGCTGTAACACGGCTCATCAACCATAACGGTGTCGCCCGGTTGAGTGCATTGCCGTATGATCAGATCAAGGGCTTGATTCGCACCTAGCGTCGTTATGACGCCAGTTACATCTGCCGCTATTTCGTACTCCGCCAACTGCCGAACTATCTGTTCGCGCAACGGCTCGTACCCCTTCGCGTGTCCATAACCCAGAAGATTCTCTGCATGCGGCGCCAGCTGTCTAAGCGCTCGTGCGAGGCCATCACTGTCAAACCACGAGTCAGGAAGCCATCCCGCCCCTGCGTGAATCGCCCCTTCGTGTGTTCCTAGAATGTTGCGTAGCGACCAACCATTGGTAAGCTTTTCGTCAAGTATTTCAACGGCATGCCTCGATGTATTTCGGGTCCGCCCAGAAACGTAGAAACCCGAACCGCGTCGTGCAAGCAGTACATCCTGCGCTACCAGCCGATCGTAGGCATCGACAACAGTAAAGGTTGATACGTCGTGCGCTGCTGCGAATACACGAATGCTTGGTACGCGCATTCCCGGCCTCCAGCGTTTCTCGTCGACTTCCCTGATCACGCCATCTACGATCTGCTGGGTAAGCGACATCTCTGCACTGGAATCCAAGGTCAAAATGGCTTTCATTTCGTCGCGGGTGAGATTTTGCAGCCACCACCGTAGGGGTGTCGGAACCTATACAGTGTATCGGCAATCGCGCAAAGTGTACATGTATCTGTACAGGGCGCTTGCCTACACTTACTACACGCTCAACGTCGATGATCGGTCAGGAACCTTTGGCTTGGTACTCGGACTCGGTGATCGCAATGCGGCGCAATCCCAGACATGCGTGCAGACCGTTTAGGTCGACGGCATCAACGGGTCAGCCAATTGGGAGGGCGTACGAAGTCCTCTCGCGTGGTGACTCCACTTGGCTGGCGCCTCAGGACTGTTAAGGTTGGCAAAGTAGTCGCATCGCCTGACTGGACCTCAATGGAGTAGAACGTGACACACCGTAGACTCGCCTCATTATTTTTGATCCGGTCGCGGCCGATCTTGCGAACGGAACAATCACGCGCGACCCCTCCCATCGATTCCTCAAAGTGGCCTTCAAAGATGCGATCACGACGCGTCTGCGAAACCGCCCCTCGAACAGCAGTGGTCAAAAATCGGCCTGGATTACGCAGACCGCCACGCCCGCGCTAAGGCCGGATATACCTCCTTCCTCGCAATGTAATTGTAGAGGTTGACGGCATCCCCAAATTGGCTAACCAATAGTATCTGCAGAGCGGATCCTTTACTAAACAATTTCACTCCTGGCTCCGCCAATTGGCGTGAATTTAAGATAACTAAATAAACACTCCTAAATTATTTACCTATAAAACTACATCGACTCCACCAGCATGAAGAAAATACGAAATTCAGATGAAATCCTCTCGCAGGGTGACGTGGCCTCCAGGCGAGTCGTGCTTGAGATTGCCGATCGAACACTTGACAGACTTGACAGCTATCGGCGCATCAAGAGCATCATGCGCATGGAGGGCAGCGTGTTACGTATTGGAACTCGCACATGGGATCTATCGCTAAAGCGCAATGTTTACCTCATCGGAGCTGGAAAAGCCTGCAATCATATGGCGATGGCGGTGGACCACGTGTTGGGAGATCGCTTGACTAAGGGTATAGCCGTCGTCAAGACCATTGAGAAAGCGGATCGATTCGACAAGACCGAGGTGTTTGTCGGCGGGCACCCGCTTCCAAACGAAGAAGGCCACAAGGCATCGCAAAAGATCATCGAAATCATCGATCAGGCCGGCCCCGGCGATCTCTTTATTGCGGTGATCAGCGGTGGCAGCTCAGCACTCATGTCATGTCCAATCGACGGCATCACCTTGCAGGATGAGATCGATACCACCGACGTGCTGCTGAAATCCGGCGCGGGCATTTACGAAATCAATGCCGTGCGCCGTCATATCTCAGCCTTGAACGGTGGGATGTTAGCAAAGCGCATCCAGGATGTAGGAGCCGAACTGATTGGCTTCGGTATCAGCGACGCGGTGGGGTCCCCGGCCACGGGCGATATCTCTGTGCCATATACGGCCTATCAAAGCACGCCGATCGGCCCGGACATGACGACGTTGGACGATGCTCGCACGACGATTATCAATCGCAATGTCGCGAAACGCCTGCCCAGAAGCGTTGTCAACTATCTGATGAACGCGGGCCCTGAAGCGGAAACGCCCAAAGCATTTCCTGATAACACGTACTTCCTGCTCAACACGCTACCGGATTCCTGCATCTACGCCAAAGAAATATGTGAAGAAATGGGTATTCCGGTGATGATCGTGTCGTCCTTCCTTGAGGGCGAGAGCCGTGACGCTGGAACTTTTTTCGCTTCAATGGCGCGCGAGATACAGAGATTTGGCAATCCGATCAAGCCTCCGTGTGTCCTTCTCAGTTCCGGTGAGGTGACAACGCAGATCGATGATAACAGCGTAGTCAAGGGCCATGGTGGTCCGGGCCAGGAAATGACCGTGAGTTTTGCCATAACGGCGGGCAAGACCGATGGTGCCTGCCTGCTGTCAATCGATAGCGAAGGTACGGACGGAACGGCCAGGGTCGCTGGCGGCATCACCGATTCGACCAGCTTCAAGGCGGCGGCCGAGAAAGGAATCAGTCTTTATCAGTCGTTGCGGGATCACAGCTGTTTTGAAGCGCTCGACTCGATCAGTTCCACTGTATTTACCGGCAACACAGGTACCAATCTGTGTGACCTGAACATTCTTTATGTTCCGGCACCGCACGGGGGCAAATGACGTGGAAGACAGAATCGCATCCGTACGGGCACAGCAGATCATCGACTGCAAATGCCGACCGGCTGTCGAGGTCGAGATACGCACCGAAGGCGGCGCAGTGGGTCGGGGCGCGGCGCCCACCGGTACCTCAGTCGGCAAGCACGAGTCACTTGTCCTGAGGGACGGTGATCCGTCGACCTACAAGGGACTCAGCGTTCACAAGGCCGTCGACATCGCGGCAAACGTAATTGGTCCAGCCTTGTTCGGCATGAACGTGTTCGACCAGCGATCCATAGACGAGAGGATGATCGCCCTTGATGGGACGCCAGACAAGAGCCGGCTAGGAGGCAATGCGATTTACTCGGTATCCATTGCAGCCTTTCGCGCAGCCGCAGCCGCGTGTTCGATCCCGCTCTACAAGCACATCGCGGGTCGCGACATCTGGACCGTGCCAGTCCCCTGCTTCAACGTGATCAACGGTGGACGATACGATGTGCTGACGCAGGCATTCAACGAATTTCTGATTGTGCCCTACGGTACCGACAGCATCGATTTTTCCATCGAGATGGCGGTCGCCGTGTTCCAGAAACTCTCGGACATACTTACTGAGTATCTGGGACATAAGCCCCAGGTTGCCAGTTCGTATGGCTATGCCGCGCCCTCCGACGACCCCGAAGTGATTCTGGAACTGATGCAGAGGGCAATCGACGGATGTGGCTATACAGGCCGAATTGCGTTCGCGCTCGATTGCGCCTCGAGCGAGATGTATGACAAAGAGACGTGTACCTATCTTCTGAAAGGCAAACGGGTGTCATCCGACGAACTGATCGCGTATGCCAAGTGCCTGACGGAACGGTTCAACCTTGTTTTTATCGAGGATCTGCTCGACGAGGACGACTGGACTGGCTATAGCAAAGCGGTTCGAGAACTCAAACGCACCATTGTTCTGGGCGATGACCTGACGGTGACCAACCTGGCCTTGCTTCGAAAAGCTCATGAAATGCGTGCCGTTGATGGCTTCGTACTCAAACCTAATCAGATCGGCACGATCACTGAAGCGATGGATGCTTATCGATTTGCTGAACGACATGGGATGATCGCGGTGCCATCGGGGCGCTCAGGCGGTGTCGTAGACGACGTCGTCATGGATTTCTCGGTCGGGCTCGAAGTCCCGTTCCAAAAAAACGGCGCGCCGCGCTCCGGGGAACGCATTGAAAAGCTCAATTTTTTGATGCGGGCGAATGCACGAAGTCCCGGTTGCCGCCTTTATGACATCTCCCGATTCCTTAGATTCTGACGCGATGAGCGCGGCCAGAAATCTGCACGCAATATCACTCACCTCGTTGAAAAGGTAAGCTCCATGTACCCCAAGATTGACTTTCTCTATCTATCAGAGCCTGACATGATCGCAGCCGGTGTGCTGGATGCCGCGCGTTGCGTTTCTGTATGTGAGGAAACCTTCAGCCTTCTTGGAAAGGGCGATTATCTGATGGGCGGTGCCAATCACAACAACCACGGCATGAACATCGTCTTTCCAAAAGAAACCACATTTCCCAACATGCCCGTCGCGGGTCCCGACCGACGCTTTGCTGCCATGCCCGGTTATCTAGGAGGACGCTTCGACGTCTGCGGCAACAAATGGTACGGTTCGAATCACGCCAATGCTGAAAAGGGTTTGCCGCGCTCGATTCTGACGATGATGCTCAATGATAAGGACACGGGCGCGCCACTTGCACTTTTGTCGGCGAACCTCCTGAGTGCTGCACGAACCGGGGCTGTGCCTGGCGTCGCAGCGAAGTATCTCACCAATAAGGCTGCAAAGAGCGTATCCGTCATCGGCTGCGGCCCTATTAACAGGGCTTGCTTCACCGCGATTATGACCCAACTCGGCGCAATCGAGAAGGTAATCTGCTTTGACGTTTTCCTCGACAAGGCCGACGAATTTGCGCGCTGGGTTGAGGGGAACTACGGCATCAGCGCCACCGGGGTCGACGAGGCAGAAAAGGGCTTCCATGATGCGGACGTCATCACCGTAGCAGCCTCGCGCCTGAGGCCGCTCTACTTCAGGGATGAGTGGATCAAGGAAGGTGCAACCGTCTTGGCGTCGGGTCCGTTTAACACTGACGAATCCTTCCTCACCAGTTGCAATATCGTATTCGATCACACCCCGCTGCAAGAGGCGTATGTTGAGGATGCGATCGCATCAGGTAATAAGGACGCCTACTATAGCAGCGTTATTGGCGGACCATTCTACCGACTGATTGATGCTGCCAAATTGCCCGCGCTGGCGAATTCAACCGGTCTGGGTGATGTCGTCAACGGCAACAAGCCTGGCCGGGAGAGCACAAAAGAACGTGTCGTTTTCATTGCCTGCGGCATGTCCGTTTTCGACATCGCCTGGGGCTTCGACGTCTACAAGAACGCGATCCAAAAGGGGATCGGTCAATCCTTGAATCTCTGGGACAAACCCAGCGGATTCTGATCTAGCCTGCCCAGCAAGGTCCTTGGGTTCGCCCAGGGGCTACGCATCGCCCTGCGTGACCTGGTGGTCCTGAAACGTGGAAGAAAATCATCATTGGAAAGGCAATCAGCTTCTTCAGAGTTGAAGTTTTATACTCCACCTATCTTAATCCGGCATCGTTGCGCGCGTGAAAATTTATCCCCCGGGATTGCGGCGCGGTTTCAAGCGTGGGTCGCGTGCGACGAGCCGAAGACGTAGCGCGATTGAGCCGCCGGCCACAACCCGCGGATGATCATCAGGAAGCTGCACCTTTTTACACCCTCGTTCTCATCGCGCTCATCGAACGTGCCTTCGCTGAGGTCTCGACCTCATGAGACCGAGCGCGCCGCAAAACGAATTGTTTAGGGGCAACGAAGTAAGAAGAGTGCCAGGGCATTCGCTCGGGCAAGACTGCTCGACGTCAATGGACGACCAAGCCGAGCGCATTCGAGAGGTGAACACAGCATGACACAAGGCAACGCAGCATCGTTTTCCGTGCCGTTCGACGGCGGCCTCAGCGGTGCTACACGGGTCTATTTCATCGTCGGCGATCCGATTGCGCAAGTGCGCTCGCCCGCCGATGTGACGGCTGCGCTGCGCGCTGCAGGTCGCGACGCGGTCGTCGTTCCGGCTCACGTACAGGCAGTCCACCTCCCCGCGTTTTTCGCGTGCGTCACGCAGATGCACAACGTGGATGGCGTGATTATCACCGTGCCGCACAAGTTCAACGCGGCCCGATATTGCGCCGGTCTCACCGACGAAGCCAAGTTTCTCAGCGCGGTCAATACATTGCGTCGGCAGGCCGATGGCAGCTGGTACGGCGGCATGTTCGACGGCACCGGCCTGGTCGCCGCGCTCGGCGATGCCGGCTGCGACTTGCGTGGACAGCACGCGCTACTGGTGGGGGCGGGCGGCGCCGGCTCAGCGATCGGCCTGGCAGTCCTCAATGCAGGCGCCGCGTCGCTCGCTCTGCACGACAACGACCCGACACGCAGCGCAGCGCTGGTCAGCAATCTGAGTGCGTTGTTTCCCGGCAAGGTGCGAGTCGCGGCGCCTGACGTGGGGCTGGAAACCTATCACGTGGTCGTGAACGCATCGCCTGCGGGCATGCATGCCGACGATCCGTTGCCGGTCGATGTCTCGCGGCTGCCGGGCACGACCTTCGTCGGCGACGTCGTCACCAAGCCGCCGCTCACGTCACTGATCGAAGCGGCCCGCACGCGCGGCTGCGTGACCGTGACCGGCACGCAGATGTTCAGCCGGGTTTGCGACCGGATGGTGCAGTTCCTGCTGGACGCGCCAGCGCAACACTCGCAGTAACGATTCAGCTTCGGCGCTGGCGCCGTGAGCCAGTGCCAGCGCGTGAACCCGATGTGGTGACACGTTCCGGGATACCGTATTGAGGCGGTTCGTCCTCGATCTGCGACGCGTTTTCAAGCGTCGCAGATGAGTAGTGCAAAGGCATGTTTGCTGTCAGATTCCGGTCAAGGAACTGCATGAAACGGCCCGTGAATTGCTTCGCATGAAGATGCGCCCATTCTTCTGCACTGTCCGCGTCGTGCGTTTCGATGGCTGTCACCATGGCCGAATGATGGCTGGCCATCTTCTCCACGCTGATATTTGGATCAAGCGCCTCATACTCAAAGTGCAGATGGAGCATGCGGCGACCCTCTTCCAACAGCCTGCGGTACAAGTCCACGAAGTAGGCGTTGCGCCCCGCCTGCGCGATCGCCATGTGGAACTCGTAGTTTTTCTCGATCATGATCAGGCTGTCCCCGGACTTGAGGCTGACCCTCAGCGCCGACTCGTAGGCTTTCTGAGCCTTGCGAATGCGCGTTAGATCGGCGCTTGTTCTGTGCGTCGCGGCCAGGCGAGTCACCGCGCGTTGCAGCAAATCGAGCGCATCGAGAAACTCCGGCATGCGCTGAAAGTCCATCGGCGTGACGATGGTGCTGCGATTCGGCAAAATCACCACCAACCCTTCGCTGCCCAGACGCACCAAGGCTTCCCGGATCGGGGAGCGCGACATTTGGAAGCGCTCGCTCAGTCCGACCTCGTCCAAGGGGGTGCCGGGAGCCAGCTGGAGGCGCAAGATTTCGTCGCGTAGCACCGCGTACACGCGCGCGCTTCCCGTTTCTTTGTGAGGAGGTATCTCAACAGTTTTGGTCATCAAGCCCACCCTAGTGATTCCAGCGAACCTTGTCAGCCATTTCAGGTGACGAAGATTCGCTCGTCAATTGCGCTACCCAAGCCAGCGCGCCTCTAAAAAGGGCGCCGCAGTGGTGCCGCGCTGCCGCTGCCGCCGACCAGGAAATCGAAGTCGAGCCCTTGGTCCGCTTGCAGCACGTGTTCAAAAAAGAGGCGTTCATAGCCGCGCCGACGCGGTTCGACGCTAACCGAACCGGCGGCCTTGCGGCGCGCCAGTTCTTCCGCCGGTACCTGTAGCTCGAGCCGCCCTTCGTTGACGTCCAAAGCAATCAGGTCCCTAGTCTGTACCAGCGCAAGTGGGCCCCCAACCGACGACTCTGGAGCCACATGCAGCACAACGGTACCGTATGCGGTACCACTCATGCGCCCATCCGAAATACGGACCATATCGGTAACGCCGCGACCCAGGAGCTTCGCCGGCAGGCGAATGTTACCAAGCTCTGGCATACCGGGGTAACCACGCGGACCTATCCCCTTCAGGACCAGAACACTATTCTCGTCGACGTCCAGGTCGGGATCGTCAATGCGCGCGTCGAGATCTTCAACGCTTTCGAACACCACCGCGGGTCCGGTGTGACGAAGCAGATGTGGGCTCGCGGCTGAAGGCTTGATGACCGCACCATTAGGCGCCAGATTGCCCCTGAGCACTCGCAGCGCATTTTGCTGTTTCACCGGGGCATCGAAATGCGCGATGACGTTTGGATCCGCGGTGCCTGCGCCGGCAATGTTCTCGCCAACGGTCTTGCCCGTAACGGTCATTGCATCCAGATGCAGGCGATCCTTCATTTCGGCCATCAGCGCCCGCACCCCACCGGCGTCAAAGAACTCCTCGGCGAGGTATGCGCCATTCGGCAGGATATTGGCCAAGAGGGGTATGCCCATGCAGTTCGACTCGAAGTCCTCCAGCTTGAGTTCGATGCCGAGCCGCCCGGACAACGCAATAATATGCAGGATCGCGTTGGTGCTGCCGCCCACAGCCGCGTTGACACGGATCGCATTTTCCAACGCGCGCCGATCAACTACTTTCGAGAAAACCAGATCCTCCCGCACCATCTCGACGATTCTTCGGCCGGCGAGTTGAGAGCTGCT
>FSXK01000326.1_pt1 | contig 10933 bp, 8 predicted proteins | sample 1638101 | NCBI WGS metagenome assembly FSXK01 (sample SAMEA3914788, study PRJEB12502) | metagenome | biome: forest; material: soil | place: Canada | collected 2011-07-03 | depth 0.1 m | reverse complement strand
CCGATATCCAAACCGCGATCGGGACCTTTGCCGAGCAATACTGACAAGGCCGAGCGTGCAGCGTCGATGGCGCGATCGGCCTGTGCCTTCTGCCCTTGTGCGCTGGCGACTTCCGAATCGCTTTGCTTAAGCTGTATTTGATTATCGATACCGGCGGCGACGCGCTGACGCGTCAGATCGCGCGCTTCGCCAGCACGTTTCAGTTCGGCCGTCGCTACATCTTGTTGCACGTAGGCGTAGCCCAGTTGCACATAAGCGCGCGCGACATTGGTCGATAGTTCGATGCGCGCGGCCTGTGCATCCACTTCCGACGCACGCAACTGGCCCAATGCAGCTTCCCACGCAGCGCGCTGGCCGCCCCACAGGTCCAGATCCCACTTGAAGTCGCCGTACACATATTTGGCCGCGGCCACGTGTCCGGTCCCGAGTGCCGGGATAGAGGTGGGGATAAATGCTTCCGCCACGCTGCCGCCCACGCCGACGGTCGGCTTGCGCGCCGCATCGGCCGCACCGGCCTGGGCCTGCGCTGCGCGGGCACGCGCGTCGGCGACGGCGAGGCTCGGGTTATCGTGCAGCGCTTCGGCGATCAACGCGTTGAGCTGGGGATCGCCCAACCCGGTCCACCAATCGTCCTTCGGCCACGCCGCATCGGACACCTGCACGTTTGCCAGGCTGCGTTCGGCCTTGAGTGAAGACGGATCGATCGACGTGCCGTTCGGATGAATACCGCCACTGCTGACGCAACCAGCAAGCGCGAATGTCAGTCCGACAGCAGCCGCAAGAATATGCAGACGCATGGCTTTCACATCTCGAAGTTAGGGGTGGATCAGTTCTTGTCGCGAAGCGCGCGCAAGACGCGCTCCAGGTAGTCGTGCAGGTGTTGGCTTTCGGTGTCGCTCAACGAACGCTGTGCCGCTTGCAAGACGCGATCATTACAACCTGTAAGTTTTTGCCATAGCTCATCACCAGCGCCGGTGAGTTCAATGCGCAAGGCACGCCGGTCTTGCTCATGCGGGCAGCGACGCAGCAAGCCCCTTTTCTCCAGCTGGTCGAGCTGGCGAGTCATCGCGCCACCGTCCAGCTCGACAGCGCGAGCAAGTTCGGTTGCCGACATGGGACCCAGCACAGACAGCCGTTTGAGGATCAGGAACTGAGTAAAGCGCAAATCGAACCCTTTGGTTGCGATTTCCGCTTCGAGGCTGCGCACGAGCTCAGTGCGGACAAGCCCGATCAGTACGCCAAGACTCTCCTGGCTGGTGGGGGTGATGAGGGGTCCGGGGTTCATGGGAGCCGTATTTTATTGCTCCCGAAATATTTGTCAAGGCAAATATAGCGCGTGCACTTATTGTCCCAGCAAATGGTCAGAAATGTATTACTGCAGGGAGATGGCGGTGAGCTCTGCCAGCTCGTCGCCTAGCCAACTTCGCAGGGCGGGATCGCGCAATTCAAACAGCTCGAACACCCCGAGCGCCCGCAGCGCCGGCAATTGCGCCAGCAATCGAGGCTCCATCGCACGGCGCACGGCTTCGGGCGTAGCCGGGTCGAGCATCTGGTGGGCACAGGCGACGAAGGTCTCCAGCGGCGACTTGGACACCTCGGACTTGAGGGAAATCAATTGGATGGGGGACATGACGTGATCCTTTGAATCGGTCGCTGGGGCTCTGGATGAGCTTCTCTGTTCTTGATCTAGACGAACGAGCCCGCTTCACATAGACGAACGAAGCGGTATTGCCGTGACATTCGGGCAGAGCGCAGGGCGACGAACGCACTCAAGCCCAGCACCTCCTGTGCTGATCAAAAACCGCGGGCGGCGGCAGCGGCGTGGGGAACCCGGTGCATTCACCAGGTAAGGGAAAGCTTAGGCAAAGGTCGTCCTAAGCTGATAACGTCATTTGGTCAAAAAATGTCGAGAACCGGCCATGACGCGATCCAAAGACGAGTTTTACGAATACATCGAGCAAGCCGGCGGCCCGCCGGTTATCGCGTACTGGAACGAGGGCGAGGCGACCAGCGAGTACAGCCCGGTCACGCACAAATACGACTGGCACAGCCATGTGCGCGGCCAGTTCTGGTGCGTGGAAAGCGGCCTGGTACACGTGCATACCGCGCGCGGCTCGTGGTTATTGCCGCCCCACCGCGCGGGCTGGATGCCCCCGGGTGAAATGCACACCATCACCATCAGCGGCTCCATGACGGGCTGGGGCGTTTTCCTGACGCCGGAAATCAGCGGCTGCCTACCCGAGCACCCGTGTGTCATCGGCGTCAGCGCGCTTATGCGCGAGTTGGTTCATCGCGCCAGCTCCTGGACGTGGAACGCCGAATTGGACGAACGCCAGCAAAGCATCATGAACGTGCTGCTGGACGAAATGCGCCATGCCGCGCACGAACCGCTGCACTTGCCGATGCCGGTCGACCGCCGGCTGTTGCGCATCGCCCATGCCGTGCTCGAAAAACCGCACGACAACCGCAGCCTGGAGGAATGGGCCGCATGGGGCGGCCTATCGCCACGCAGCCTGAGTCGATTGTTCCGCGTCGAGACCGCATTGAGCTTCGCGCAGTGGCGGCAACAGGCGCGGCTCAGCAAGGGATTGGAGCAACTCGCCGACGGAACACCCGTCGCCGCGGTTGCCGACGGCCTGGGTTACGCGAACGCCAGCGCGTTCATCGCCATGTTCAAGCGCTGCTTCGGCCATTCGCCCGCGCGCTATTTCGGGCAACGGACTGCCTGACCGATCGACGCACCCAAAAAGGAGTGACTCGAATAGGAATTGTCTGAAGGTCATTCGTGGCTGGCGGCACTAGAGTTCGGTCGCGCGCAGGCCATTGGTTGCCTTATGACTGCCTGCGGAGGCCGGCGATGGTCCTGCGCGCATTTCCCCCATCGCCGCTGGCGATGGGGCAAGTAACCCCATCCATTCGAAACCTTTCGGAGTAGCGTCAATGGGATCTCACGACATCATCGCTTGGCTGGTCATCGGCGCCATTGCGGGCTGGCTTGCCGGCAAACTTGTAAAAGGCAGTGGCTTCGGACTGCTGGTCGACATCATCGTCGGCATCGTCGGCGCTTTTTTAGGTGGTTGGCTGTCGGGTGTGCTGGGCATCAGCCTGGGCGCCGGCTGGATCGCTTCCATCATCACCGCCACCATCGGCGCGGTCATCCTTTTGTTCGTGGTGCGCTTGCTCAAGCGGGCCTGAGCAACACGCCGCACGCCAGATGAAATGCACGTTGCTGTCCGCATGCGCGGGCGGCAACGTTTCACCCAGCTCGCACCACGTCTTGACCGCTTCGGCCAGGCTGTTGCACCAACCGGTGCGGCGCTCGCACACGCACTCCAACTGGTGCCGATCGCTGCGACTCCCGAACGATGGCCGCTCATGACGAGCGCCTCCATGCGCCGTGTAATGGCGCGGCTCTTTTTTACAGGTCGCGCATGCAGCGAAGTGTCCCGGGGCGTGAGTCACCTGACGTTGAAACATGCAGGAATCAGCGCCCCCTGCCGATCGCAACGTTTTTCATAGGCATCGCCACGATGGCGATCGGCATGTGTCCGCATGATTCATCTGCCATCGCGCTAGGCATTGAATAGCTCTCCTTTCGACGAATGGCTGTACACAGTGTTGCGGCCCGCGAGCTTGGCGGCATAAAGCGCCTGGTCGGCCACGTACAACAGCGCTTGGGCATTGGCGAGCATTTGCCACGACGACGACAACGGATCGAGCGTGGCGACACCGATGCTCAGCGTGACCTGGCCGTATTCGCTTTCCTCATGCGGCATATTCAAATCGGTGGTTGCCTCCAGCACCGACTCGGCGATCTTCAGTGCGCCGGCTGCATCGGTGCCGGGCAAAATCGCCACGAACTCCTCGCCGCCGTAGCGCCCCACGAGATCGCCATGCCGGTGCAACACGCTCTTGAGCTGCGCCGCCACCGTGCGCAGGCACTCGTCACCGAGCAGGTGACCGTAGCGATCGTTGTAGCGCTTGAAGAAGTCCACATCGACCATCAACAGCGATAGCGGATGTCGAACGCGTAGAGCGCGCCCTACTTCCTCGACCAACACGTTGTCGACGTGGCGGCGGTTGGCCAAGCCGGTCAGATAGTCATGCATGGCGTAATGCTCAAGTCGCCGATTTGTCTCGGCCAATTCCTGCTCCGCGCGTTTGCGTTCGGTGATGTCCATCAGGGCGGTCGTGATGCCAGTCACCTGCCCCATCAGATTGAGCAGCGGCTTCACCGACACCTGGTACACCTTGCTGCGATGGACGATTTCATGCGCCGGCACGTCCACGCCGGCATCCAGGCATTTCAGGTCCTTGCGGATGAAATCGCCCGCACCTGGCTGCAGTTCTTCCATTTTTCGCCCAACCAACGCTTCGGACGAAAGACCGTAGATCGATGCATAGGCCGCATTGGCAGCGAGATAACGTCCATCGCGCCCGATCAGGCATAGCGCGGCCGGAGCAGTGTCATAGATGGCTTTCATCCGGTACACGCTTTCGCTCTCCATCGGATCGAAATGGGCCACGGCGTGCGCGATGCCGTAATAGCCGAGCAGCTGGCCGCTGTCGTCATGCATCGGCATGGCGCACGATTCGACCGCAACCGTAGTGCCATCCGGCCGCAGGTGATGCGAGATCGCGCCGGAATATGGCCACCCTGACTTGGCATGAAGCAGCCGAGATACACGCGCCGCTTCTTCCGGCGCCATGAAGTCGAAGACTTGCTTGCCCAGAACGTCGTCGCGTTGTCGCCCGAGCAAATACAGCAAGCTCTGCGCCAGATCGGTGTAGCGATAGTTTTTGTCGACCTGCCAGCGCCATTCCGGATGCGTCCGGATCAGTTCCTGCAGCCGGTCGAATGCCTCTTTGGTCTGTATTGGAAACATCGGACGTCTCGTGATGTGCGATAACTTCGTTACGCTGCCGCCGCGCTTTTGCTCGCGCGGAACACGCTCACGCACGGCGTGCAACATGGGCTTGGCCATAAACTCAATCGCCCCGCTGCCGCCCGATCCATCCGTTGTCCGTCCTGTATTCGCTTGTATTCACCGCGAACTCTCCCATCCAGCCATGAAGTAAGTCCCTGGCACATCGGATGAGCGACATGCCCAAGACCGCCCGGGCTGTGCGCCGGGGCGGTCTCAGGCATGTCTTCCTTGCTTCTCACACAAGGCGATGCCGATGCATCGCCTGATCACATCCCTGTGCACGGACATGCCGCGTCCTGGCACTTACACCCCACACCCACACTTCCCTTTTCCATCTAAATCCCAACAGGCACGCCACACAGGGGGTCTGTCATGCCTGCTGCCGACGTAGCCTCGTCGACACACACCCTTCCTTAGGTGTACGGGAAGACTCGGATGAAGATCGCGTGGCGGCGGACGAGTCGCCCGAAACACCGACGATAAACATCGCTTCGTGGGTAGCAGGATGCGGCCCGGCGTGGGGGTGTCTGTATCGGACGATTCCTAAAAATTCGACGCCGCTGTTTTCGCGCATGCCATGGCGACCGAGATCCAGGCATGCGGCTCGCGCCTGCCCGATAAGGTTTCTTGAGGTCAATGCACCATGAGGCGGGCGGCGCGCGCGATCGCTACAGCAACCCGTAGGCCCGCGCGTATTCAAACAGCTGGGTGTTGCTGGTGATGCCGAGCTTGCGCATCGCATCGTTCTTCTGCTGGCTCACCGTCTTCACGCTGCGGTGAACGTGTTCGGCGATCTGCGTGACGGTGAGGCCCTGCGCATATAGACGCACTACCTCGGCCTCGCGCTGAGACAGGATCGCCGGATCGTTGCCGGCCTCGGTCTGCGCTACGTCGACCTGCATGCGCGATGTCGCCCGGTCGCTGACGTGCTCGCGCATGCTTTCGCAGATGTACATGCGCCCATTCATTACCGCGCCGATCGCCAGCAGCAGCTCTTTCATCATCGCCACCTTGCCGACCATGCCGTTGACGCCCGCCGCCAGCATGCCGCGGATCAACGCCGGGTTATGCACCATGGTCAACACGATGATCGGCAAGGTCGGGTGATCGCGACGCAGCCGGCGCAACAGCAGCAAGCCATCGCCGGAATCGTCTTCGTAGGGCATCGAAAAATCGGTGATCAGCAGATCGCATGGCTGCGAAGCGAGCAGCGCCAGCAACTCCGCACCACTGCTTGCCTCACCGACCACCTGCAAGTTGCCGCGATCCTTCAACAGGGCCCGGATTCCGAGCATCACGACGGGATGATCATCGGCGATGACGATCCGGGTGGTCGGGTCGCTGTGTGACATAGTCAAGGTCGCTAAAGACTCCAAAGCGGTCGGCACGGATCGTTACCCCGTGTGAGGAGAGTCTACCCAAACGCGTCAGGCTACTGTGATGCCGCGCGTCGATTGATCTTACGCGTCAAACAGGCATGATGATCGACAGCGCTGCCCGATTGCCGATGGCGGCTCATCCACGGAACTGGCCAAGCTGACCGAACCCTTGTCGTGCGCCTAGCAACCTTCATGAGTGCCGTGGGAACTGGCTGGTTCGACGCTGGCCCGCTTTCCGTTTCCGTCACGGTGACGGCGCTTGCCGCTTTGCTGAGTCTTACGGCGCTGCTCGCATTGCTGATCCTTCGCATGGTTTTCGTGCAGCGGCAGAAACTGGCCCAAGCCGACCAGGCTCTGCTACACCAAACCGCGGCCACGCAAGCCATGTTGGATGCGATTCCGTTTCCCATCCTGCTCAAGGACACCACAGCCACGTATCGCATGCTCAACACGGCCTGCGATCGGAGGCTAGGTATCGACTCGGCGCAGGCCGTCGGACAAACCAGCCTGGCCCTGGATACGCATCGCTGGGTTCCACTGGCCGACGGCACACCGGTGATGCAGCGCCTACACCAACTCGGCGTGGATGCGCTGCGCGAGGACAAAGTGCAGCGCTGCGAGCTCGATTACCTCAGCGCCGATGGCCAGCAGCGCACAGGGCTGTTCCTCGAATCGCCCATGCATGCGCCAGACGGGGTCATCACCGGCACGGCCGGCTTGCTGCTCGATATCACCGAGTATCGCCAGATCGAACTCAGCGCCCGCGCCACCGAGCAAAGTCTGCGCGACATCACCCGACGCATTCCCGTCGTGGTTTTTGCGGTACGTCGCGGCAACGATCGCTTGCAACGACTGGCTTTCATCGCCGGCAACCTGCACGCGCTGTTCGGCCTGGAACCGTCGGACCTGCTCGAAACAGGCGACGTGCTGCGCGACTGGCCCTTCCACGATCGCGTCCACGCCGAAGATGCCCCAGCATTGCGTCGGCAATTGCAGCGCGCCCGGCGGCATATGCGCACCTCGACACTCGATTTCCGCGCTTACGGAGCCGAAGGTTTGCGCTGGATCCATCTCGTGATGGGCGCGCGCCGCCTGCCCGACCGAGGCGTGGAATGGATCGGCTATTTCATCGACACCACCAGCATCAACGCGCACAACGAAGCCCTGCGTGCCGCGCGCGATGCAGCCGAACGCGCCTCCAAGGCCAAGGCGGATTTTCTTGCGACGATGAGCCACGAGATCCGCACACCGATGAATGGCGTGATCGGCATGCTCGAATTGCTCGGCCGCACATCGCTCGACTCCGAACAGCACGAACTGGTGCACGCTGTGGAAGATTCGGCCGGCGTGCTGATGCAGGTGTTGAACGACGTCTTGGATTTCTCCAAGCTCGAAGCCGGCAATCTCCGCCTGGACGATGCACCGTTCGATCTGCGCACGCTGATCGACAACGTTGTCGGCATGATGACCGGCTCGATGCACAAGAAGGGGCTGCAGATCGAGGTTGGCGCGGACGCGACGCTCGCCGGAAAGCTACTAGGCGACAGCGTGCGCATACGCCAGATTCTGCTCAACCTGCTTAACAACGCCGGCAAGTTCACCGAGCACGGCAGCGTGGCGGTCGGTTTGCGCGTGCTCGGCGACGACGGTCATTTCCAGCGCCTGCGCCTTAGCATCACCGACACCGGCATCGGCATCGCCGCCGACAAGCAAGCCAATCTCTTCACGCCGTTCTCGCAAGCCGAGTCGTGGACCACGCGCCGCTATGGCGGTACCGGCCTCGGCCTCGCCATCTGTCGTCATCTGGTGCAATTGATGGATGGCAGCATCGAATTGAGCAGCCGCCTGGGCGAAGGCACCAAGGTCGTGGTCGAGTTGCGGCTGCCGGTGGCCCAGCGCGATATCGAACACGCTAGCGAATTCGCGGGTCGGCACGCGATCGTGCGGTTGAACGCGATCGGCACCGCCAACGCACTCGCCGCGCATTTGACCGCGCTGGGCTTTACGGTCGAGCAGATCCCGCCCGAGCAACCGATGCGCCGCGGCATCGCCGCCAATCTGCTGTTCATCGACCCGGATGACGCGCAAAGCGCCGGGCTTGTCGCGGCGCAGGCGATCCTGGTCGACACGCGCGCCGCAAGCCCAAGCGGTCAGCTCGACGACGAGCGCATCTGGCTCAATGCCAATCCGCTGAAGTGGCAAACCGTCGTACGGGTTTGTTTACAAGGCCTCAAGCCGCTCAATGCGACGGCACACGATAGGCCACCTGTCCCCGCGGCCGAGCCTCTTGCGAACATCGCCAGTCCCACACGTAAAACCGGGCGCATTTTGGTCGCGGAAGACCATCCGATCAGCCAGTCGCTGATACGGCGTCAACTGGATCTGCTGGGATGGTCCTGCGACGTGGTCGCCGACGGCCGCGCTGCGTACGACGCCCTGCGCGCTGGCGACTACGCAATGCTCATGACCGATTGCCATATGCCGCTGATGAACGGCTACGAATTGGCCAAAGCGTGGCGTCGGCACGAATCCGAAACCCACACGCGCACGCGCCTGCCTGTAATTGCGATGACCGCTAACGCCCTCGATGGCGAGATCGAGCGCTGCCGCGATGCCGGCATGGACGACCACCTGAGCAAGCCCGTGCAACTGCGCCAGCTCGAGGAAAAGATCCTGTCGTGGATACCCCACGCTGTTACGGCAGACCCGGCAACCGTGCCGATGCACGACGATGTCTTCGCCGAACCCGGCATGCAGGCAATGCGCGCCGAGATGTTGCGCATGCTGGTCCAGACCGGCGATGCGGATCTGCGCAAACTTGAGCAGGCCGTGGCCGATGGCGATAGCCGTCAAGCCATGCAGACGCTGCATCGCCTGCTGGGCGCGCTGCAATTGTTCACCGCCGATCGCGTGATCCCCGAGGGACGCGCGTGGCTGGAGCGACTGGGCGGCGACGACGACGGCAAGACCTTGCGCGAGATGCCCGTCTATCTCAAGAACCTACGGGACGTGTTAGTCAGGCTGGCGCAAGAAACCACCGAATCATGAATCAACGCGTTCGCTTTCTTTCATCCGCATTGGTATTTGTTTCGTTTCTGCCTCAAAATTAGCCCCGATCCACTCGACCCAGGTTTGCTGACCCCCGGACTAAGGTCATCTGCCCACGGCCGATCCGTGACGTAGGGGGCGTCTCGCTAGTGCGGTTTCCGTACCGCACGGGATTTCAGGGGGAAACACCATGCATCCCGCCCGGACCAAGCTGCTACTGCGGCTTGCGCTTACGCTTCTCACCTTGTCGATCGTGCCGCTCGCTTCGGCCACCGACTGGACTTACCGTGTCCGCCTGCACGACAACATCTGGGATTTGTCCAGCCGCTACCTGAAGCCCGACGTGCCGTGGCAGAAGTTGCAGGACTACAACAAGGTCACCGATCCGTATCACCTGCCACCCGGCATGACACTGCATGTGCCGATCGCATGGCTGCGCGTACAACCGGCCAACGCGCAAGTGATTGCGGTGATCGGCAGCGCGCACGTACAACTGCCCGGCCAGGCCCAAGCCGTGCCCGTCACGCCCGGCATGACGCTGGGTTATGGCACGCACTTGAGCACGGACGCCAACGCTAGCCTTTCACTGCAATTCGCCGATGGTTCGCGCGTGCTGATGCAAGACAACAGCGAACTCGATCTCGATCAGATGAGCGCCTACGGTCGCACTGGCATGGTCGATACGCGATTGCGCCTGCAGCACGGCCGCGTTTCCAGCGCCGTAACGCCGATGACCGGCGTCGCCGCGCATTTCAGCGTGGAAACACCCGGCACGGTTTCCAGCGTGCGCGGCACGCATTTCCGCGTCGCTGCGGATACCGATACCTCGCAAACCGAAGTGCTCACCGGGCGCGTCGAAGTCGCGGGCGATCACGCTGGCGTGCTGGTGCAGAAAGGACTCGGCGTTGCCGTCGCCAACGGCTCCCGCCCGGCACAAGCGCAACCGCTGCTGGCCGCGCCCGATCTGCATTGCCCCACGCAGCCGATCAACCAACTGCCCTACTCCTTCGCGTGGGCGCCGCTCGCTGGCGCGACAAGCTATCGCGTGCAGATGGCAGCCAACGATCGCTTCGAAGCGTTGCTGCTTGATCGCGTTACCGGCGCGCCGCAATCCGCGTTGCCCGATGTGCCGGATGGCGATTACGCCGTGCGTGTGCATGGCATCGACGCCAGCAAACTCGAAGGCGAAGACAGCATCTGCACGCTGCACATCAGCGGCCATCCGCAGCCGCCGCTGGTGATGGAGCCATTGCCCGCCAGCAAGGTGCGCGATACGCGTCCGCGTTTTCGCTGGACCGAAAACCTTCAAGCGGTCTCGTACGTGTGGCAGCTCGCCAGCGACGCACAATTCACCCAGTTGTTGGCTTCGGAGGCGAAGCTCACCGGCGACGACGTTCGCGCACCGCAAGGATTGCCATACGGGCGCTACTACTGGCGCATTGCCAGTCGCGATAGCAGCGGAAAACAAGGGCCTTTCAGCGATCCCATGCCCTTCGACCTGGTGCCGGAGCCGCCTGCGCCGGAGGTTGGAAGACCGAAGTCATCGCATCGTCAGGTGAGCCTCGGTTGGCAGACGGG
>FSXK01000430.1_pt1 | contig 10984 bp, 15 predicted proteins | sample 1638101 | NCBI WGS metagenome assembly FSXK01 (sample SAMEA3914788, study PRJEB12502) | metagenome | biome: forest; material: soil | place: Canada | collected 2011-07-03 | depth 0.1 m | reverse complement strand
GATAGCGTTGCCGGCTTCGTCCAGCACCAGCATCGAGCCCATGTCCCGGGCGCTGGCGGCGCCGTCGAACAGCACCAGTTGACGGATCGCGGGCGGCAAGGTCATCACGCCCGGCTGTTTGAGACCGGCGATGACCGCAAGCAGCGACAGGTCGTACAGCTCGAGGTTGCGCGCCACGTCGCGCTCGACCAGCAAGGAGACATTCTCGGCCGAGTCCTGGGCGCGCCGCAATGCATCCTCGCGCATCTGCGCCAGTACCCAGATGGCGATCGCGAGGATCGCACCGGCTAGCGCAAGGCTGATGACAATCACGGCATTCGGTCGGCGCGTCACCATGTGTCTGGTTGTGTCGAGCGTGCGCGTCGGCCTACGCGCGTTATCGGGGACTGCGATCACGGCCCAACCCGGAAAGCGCGGCACGCGAGAGGCCGGTCATGCCTCGCCGCGCGGATTCCTAGAAGCGGTAGCGTACCAGACGCTGCGCCCCAATGAGCCATCCTAGCTGCAGCATTACACGAAGCGGCACGGTGTATCGCTCTGAGCGGCCAGATTTTCGCTCCATGTCGGGTATATCGGCCAGTTTCTTATTTTGCTTAATCGACCACCACAGCGGTGCCTATACTGGTCAATAAGCTGAAGAATAGCCGGACCGCGCGCGGAAGGCGGCCGCGTATAGACGCGAGCGCGGTCAAGGCAAGTCGTTCAGGCCTACGGAGGAAAACCGATGGCAGCAAGCGTTGTGGCGGACGACATCCGGGCCGTAACCGGGTGATCGCCGCGTAGGGCGCGGTTCGGTTGCCGGTTGCCGGTTGCCGGTTGCCGGTTGCCGGTTGCCGGTCGCCGGAAACTATCCCGCGTGCGGCGTCAGCGGCGGAGTTCCAGACGGGCCCGGCGGCGTGCGGCAGATTGCGCCGATATCAGCGGGTTCCATCACGGTCTTGGCGTAGCCGTGCCGGGCCACCGCGAGCATCGCGCGGCCGACCTCCTCGGTCGTCACAATCTGATTCGGCGTCAAAGCGTGCATGAGCGACATCAGCGGCCGCAAGAACGGATAAATTAACCGGTACATGCGCGTTTTCGACTGGATACCGTGGAGCGGCTCTATAACCCCCGGACGGAACAGATAGACCGCGCGGAACGGCAGCAGCTTCAACGCGTTCTCCGTCTTGCCCTTCACGCGGGCCCACATGCTACGGCCCTGCTCGCTGCTGTCGGTGCCACGCCCGGAGACGTACACAAAGGTCATCTGCGGATTGAGGCGCGCCAGCGTGCGAGCGGCCGCCAGCGTCAGGTCGTAGGTAAGACGGCTGTAATCGGCCTCTTTCATACGGAACGACGACACGCCGAGGCAGAAGAAACACGCGTCGAACCCCTGTAGCGAAGATTCGATCGTACGGTAATCCATCATGTCGGGATGGACGATCTCGGTGAGACGCGGGTCCAGCTGGCCAGTCGGCGAACGGCCCACCGTCTGTACAAAGTCAACGTCCTGGGCACGCAGGCATTCGCGCAGCACGCCTTGGCCCACCATGCCGGTTGCCCCAAATAACAAAACTCTCATGACGCCAGCTCCGGTTCGGTACGCCGCCAACGAAGGTTGGTCAGCGCTTCTGATGCTTCCCACAGACGGGCAGCAACCGCCCGGTCTTGCGCTCGCGGCGCGAAAGCAGCCACACCAGGCGGGCCCTTCACTTCGAATAGACCGCCCGACCTACTGTCTCGAAACCGAGTCCGCCGGTCGCGCCGGTAATCACCGCGAGGCGCCCGGTTTGACGTGGCATGTCATCGGTGGTCCGGCGAGCCATATTGCCCATCCTCAGGATTGCGGGAATTCCGGCAGTGCGGCCGGTGCAGCAAAGTCTGTCGAGACGCTCACCTCGCGCCACGCAGCGGCGCTCGCATTGCGGGCCTTGTCGGCTTCGCCGAAGTAGTGAAGCGCGTCGCTGCCGAGTAGCAGGTGTTCCGGCGGTTGCTCGTGATAAGCGAGCTTCAGCACGATTTGCGCCACCTTCGCCGGATCGCTGGTTTCGTTACCCGCAAACTGGCCGAGCAACGTGATGATGGCGCCGACAGACGGAGCATAGTCCTCCAGCACTTCGGGCAGGGCGCTACCTGCTTCGTTGGCCCAGTCTGTTTTCATGCTGCCCGGTTCGAGCGCGGTGACCTTGACGCCGAAGGGCGCCACTTCCTTGCTGAGGACTTCAGTAAAACCACCGACCGCCCATTTGGCCGACTGATAGGCACTGAATCCCGGCATGCCGAGGCGCCCGCCCACCGATGAAATCTGGATGATGTGACCACTGCGTTGCTTGCGCAAAATGGGCAACGCCGCGCGGGTGACGTTGACCACACCGTAGAAGTTGGTATCGATCTGCGCGCGGAAATCGTCCTCGCTCGCCTGCTCGAACGGCGCGAGATGGCCGAAGCCGGCGTTGTTGACGAGCACATCGAGCCGCCCGAACGCGTCGACAGTGGCCTGCACGGCGGCACGCGCGGCAGCGAAATCCGCGACGTCGAGTGGGACTGCGCGCACCTGCTCGCCGTAACGCTCGACGAGGTCCGCGAGATCGCGTGGATTACGCGCCGTCGCGACAACCTGTTCCCCGGCCGCCAGCGCCGCTTCGACAATCTTGCGCCCGAGTCCGCGCGCGCTACCCGTAACCAGCCATACCTTTGCCATGATGTACTCCTTCCTATTTAGATGAGCGTGTAATCACTCATTAACTACACAAAAAAACATCAACATTTAGAGACGGCGTTCCAGAACGCTTCGAAACCTGCGTCGCGGTACCGCTCAGCCTGAGCGGGCTCGCGCGCGATGAATTCCATGGTGGTGTCCGCCAACGCCCCCAAGATGGCCGCCGCGAAGGCCGGCGGATGATCGCGCAACACGCCGCTGGCAATGCTCGCCTGCATCATCTCGTTGACGTCGGCGAACGCCTGCATGCCTGCCACCCGGGTTGACTCGCTCAGGCGATCGGAAACGGCCAGTTGCGCGACGGCCCGGCGCTTGTGCGGGAAGGCGACGCCCCAGTCCACGTATTTCTGCCACACGTAACGCGCGCGGTCCTGAATACTCGCGGCCTTCGGATACGCCGTCATCATCACTTCCCGCATGTCCGACTTGATGTCGAGATACAACTCGTTCAGCAAGGCGTCTTTGCTTTCGAAGTAAGTGAAGAGCGTGCCTTCCGCCACGCCGGCGACCTTCGCGATCCGCGCCGTCGGCGCACCTAGCCCCTGTTCCGCGATCACCTGAGTGGCGGCGGCAAGGATGGCGTTGCGTTTGTCTTCGCTTTTCGGACGGGCCATGCGTGTCTCGGATCCATCTTGATTAATGAGTGAACACTCAATCATAAACATGATGTCCGGCTTGTTCAAGTAATTTTTGATGGCCTCGGTCTATCACTGCGTGCAGCGCGAGCCGGGATTCAGCTAGGCATATAGGGTGCAGATGTTCGCGTGCCGAAGCCGCTTCGCTAGTTGACGTGCATCGACCGCGTACCGCGTGCCCGGGTTGGCGCCGCGCTCGTGTCTAGCCGTGCGTACTCGATGGCCTCGATGAGCACGCCTGCGATTTCGGCAATACGGTCGCGGGTAATGCGAATTTCGACCCATTCGCGCATGGCTGCGCGTCCGTAGGGTTGGAACGCGAAGGCCCGGCCCATGCGAACCAGCGCGGCGGCACGCTCGGCCGGAAGCTTGATGCCAATGCCGCTGCCGTAGACACAAAACGCCATGTGGGCGCCGACAAAGGCCGCCGGACAACCAAACATCGCTCCTTCATGTACTGACGGGTCGATGTCCCGGACATGCGCGAACGCGACGTCGAACAAACCCCGGTCGTGTAAAAGCCTTGGGACGTCCTTCATGGTTGTTCTCCTGAACCCGAATCGCCCGTTCCTGCCCTCTCACGCACCTCGTTGACGCGCCGCGGCCAGGACATGCTCACGGCGCCTGCGCACAACGAGATCCGTCAGACCTCGATATTCATTACCCGCCGCTCACTGCTTCGCTCGTTCCGAGCACCTCGTATTCGACAGGACAGCGCGTGTAGAACAGTGGCACACCAGCCTGCCGCAGATGAGCGAGCAGCGCATCGATGCGTGAATCGTCCGACGCCACCGTGACCACGACCGGCTGGTCGACCAGTTCGAAAAACCGCGCTGCGTGGTACTTGCCGTGCACGTCGATGCTCTCGCTCACTTCGATCACGGTCGCACCCTCGATACCGGCCTGCCTGGTTTGATCGAGGATCCACTCGACGACGGTCTTGTGATCCTTGCGATGGCTCTGATTGTCCGCAAACACGGTCAACTGACTGCCCTTCATGGGACCTCCGCGCTAAACCTACACGAGAGCAATAGGCGTGCCTTGCGACGGGTCTCCGCTCGCGTGGGTCGTCATCCTAAGGATAGGAAATTGTTCGATGCTGTGCGCGTCATTCGGAAGGCCTGCCCCCTTTTCCCGCGGACCGGCCAACATGACCCGCAATGCTTACCGCACGGTAGTTCTGACCATAAAAACACTGCCATCTGGAGTGTCGCACGCTATCAATATGTGAACGTTGTGCTTCTGTTTCAGATCAGTTTCCATGCACGGGAACATATTGGCCGAAAGCACGTCAGGGAATATATCCCCGCAAGAATAACGAGAGCGATCCATGGACGACTTGCTGACACGACTCCTGCATTTCCAGCCGTCATTGATGGTGACAGTGGCTTACGACGTGCTCCACCTCGTTGTCGCCGCCCTGATTATCGCCGTGGGCTGGTGGCTTTCGAACCGCATCGGCACGCTGTTCGCCAAGGCGTTTGCGCATACGCATGCCGACCCTACGCTCGCCCCCATGCTCAAGGCAATGGGCACGTGGGCGGTGCGCGTGGTGGCGTTTATCGCCGCGCTAAGCGAGGTGGGCATCGCGACAGCTAGCGTACTGGCGGTGCTGGGCGCCGCCGGCCTCGCAATCGGGCTGGCATTGCAGGGCACGCTGCAGAACATCGCGGCGGGCATCATGCTGCTGATGCTGCGGCCATTTCGTGCCGGTGACGTGATCGAAGGCAGTGGCGCCGTTGCGGGCATCGTGCGGGAAGTAGGGCTTTTCACCACGCGCATCGAGCGCAGCGACGGCAACGCCGTGTTCGTGCCGAACAGCCTGATCTGGAGCAATCCGGTCATCAACTACAGCAGCGGCGGCACGCAGCGTATTGAAGTAGATGTGGAACTGGCGCAGCGCAAGGATGTGGATGCGGCCATTGGCGAGCTGAAGAAGCTGGTGGCAGACGAGCCGCGAGTGCTGAGTGGGGCGACGCTCGCGCCGGTGGTCACGGTGGCGAGCTATCCGAAGTCAGGTGGCGCGCGGCTGAGGATCGCAGCGTGGGTGCGCAGTCCGGATGCGCCGCTTGCCACGGATGATCTGCGAAGTCACGCGAGGGCCGCATTGACCGAGGCGGGGTGTGCGGTGGCGGCGTGGTGAAGTGGAGGTTTGATGGGAGCGGCTGATTGGGTATTTAATGCACGCTCATACGTAACTAGTAAAAAACCGTTAATCCCATATTTTTCGCCGCTCTTGGCTCCCAACTCAACCTTTCGTGTACCATAAAATGGCGATTCAGAAGGTAGACTGAGGTGCGTGCACAGCGCGTACGACCAGTAACGGACAGCCCCACACGCCGCATCGCGACGCCACCTCGGACGACTGCGTGTCGATTCCGCCGTCCTCCATTCGTCGTTTAGGATCGGAGGACTGCCCTCCACTTCTGGAGTCAACCATGCCTGAACAAACCGTCCGCCTTCATCGCGTGATCCGTGCCACACCCGAGCGTATCTATCGTGCGTTCCTCGACGCCGACGCCCTCACCAAGTGGCTTCCGCCGAACGGATTTACCGCCAAGGTTCATCAATTGGAGGCCCAGGTGGGCGGCAGCTATCGGATGTCGTTCACGAACTTCACCACGGGCGACAGCCACTCTTTCGGTGGGGAGTATCTGGAACTGGTGCCGCACGAGCGCATCCGCTACACAGGTCGGTTCGATGACCGGAACCTGCCGGGAGTGATGCAGACAACGGTGTCGCTTCGGCCCGTGATTTGCGGAACCGAACTGAATGTGACACAGGAGGGGATACCTGACGTTATCCCGCCTGACCCTTGCTACCTTGGATGGCAGGAGTCGCTTGCCTTGCTTATCTTGTTGGTGGAAGCCGAAATTCGACAGTAAGGGCAAGCGTGGAGCGACCGCCCGCGGGGCGGTCACTCCATCGGACAGGTCATGCAGACTTCAGGTCTTTCGCCGCGTCCCGTCGCGCAGCGCGCTCCTGCGCGTAGGCGGGGCTCAATTCGGCCTTCAGATCTTCGCGTCGCAATGGTTCACCACAAGCCTCGCAGACGGTGCCGACGCCGGCATCGTGACCACAGGTGAGATGCGTATAACGCACCGCAACATCCTCGTGTGGTGACTTGCACCACGTCTCACCCCATTCGCGCAACGCCAGGATGACCGGATAGAACGCCCGGCCCATCTCCGTGAGTTCGTATTCGTAGCGGGGCGGCTTTTCCATGTAGCGGTTGCGCTGGATCATGCCGTCCGCTTCGAGCCGTTTGAGGCGAGCGGAGAGCATCTGCGGCGTTGCTTGCGACTGCGCCAGCAGGCTGTCGAACCGTCGATTGCCCATGAACAGCTCTCGCACGATCAGGACAGCCCAGCGGTCGCCGATGACAGCCTGAGAGCGCGCGACTGGACACAGCGTATCGCTCACTTCGGGCAATGCAGCCATTCAAACCTCCCCTTCAAATCGCAATTCATTTGACTATGATAATCATATCAAAGATCGCACCCACTTGCGCTGCAGGCTTATGCGATCCGGATCCGCGACTTTGCGAGAGTCGCGGATCACGGGCTCCTTTCGCATGACTTGTTGTGGCGATCGGCGATCAGGCTTTAGACAGCTCGCCATCAGTAAGACGCCAGATGCCGCGAGGATTGTCATGCTGCAAGGCTTCCGGCAGCAGTTCATCCGGGAAGCCCTGATAGCACACAGGCCGCAGGAAGCGCTCAATCGCGCTCATGCCAACCGAAGTGAAGCGGCTGTCCGACGTTGCGGGAAACGGACCGCCGTGAATCGATGCGTATGACACCTCTTGCGGATGCGCAAACGCATTGACGACGATGCGTCCTGTGCGACGTTCGAGAATAGGCAGAAGTCTGGCAGCGAGAGAATGATCGGCCGGATCGATCTGCATCGTGGCCGAAAGTTGGCCGCGAAACTGCCTCGCGATGGCAATCAGTTGCTCCACATCCTTGACCCGCACCAGTAGCGCAGCAGGTCCGAATACCTCCTCCGATAACGACGGATTCTCGAGCATGCGTGCGCCGTCGATCTCGAAGAGAACCGATTGACCGTCCCATGCACCTTGCGGTTCGCCGCCCGCTGCGATCCGCTCTGCACCCGCGTTGCCCTGACGCTCCACGTTCTTCCGATACGCCGCGTTGATGCCTGGCGTCAGCATCGTGCGCGCTTGCATCGCTTCGACGCGGGGGATCATCGCGTTCTTCAGTTCGAGGTAGCCCGGGCCGTCGATGGCGAGCAGGATCGCGGGTTTCAGGCAAGCCTGGCCCACAGTGACGAGCATGCGTTCGGTAAAGCCATCGCCGATAGTGTCGCCACGCGCAGCGAGCGCGGCCGGCAGCACGAAAGTGGGATTGACGCTCGTCATTTCCGTGAAGACTGGTATCGGATCGGGACGTTGCTGCGCGCGCCGAAGCAAAGCCATTCCGCCAGCTTCAGAACCCGTGAACGTCACACCCTTAATGAGCGGATGATCGACCAACGCCTCACCGATTGCATTACCGCCACCACGGACCAGAGAGAACACGCCCTCATGCAGGCCCGAATCGCTGACGGCCCGCTGGATCACGCGTCCCATCAGTTCTGACGCGCCGGGATGTCCGTTGTGCGCTTTCAAAATGACGGGGCAGCCGGCGGCCAGCGCCGACGCGGTGTCGCCGCCCGCGACCGAATACGAAATCGGAAAATTGCTTGCGCCAAAGATCGCGACCGGACCCAGTGCGATTTTCTGCATCCGATGATCCATCCGTGCGCGCGGTTGACGTTCCGGCTGAGCGGGATCGATCGTTGCCTGGCGAAAGCGCCCCTGCCGAACGACGGTCGCGAACTGGCGAAACTGGGTCGCCGACTTCGCGGCCTCCCCTTCGAGTTGAGCGACCGGCAAGCCGGTTTCGAGTGACGTGCGTTGCGCGAGTTCTGGCGTGATGGCGTCGAGGCCGGCGGCGATACGCTCGAGGAATGCGGCGCGTTCGGGAAGACTTATGCCGTTATAGCTATCGAATGCGTCATCGGCCAGTTGCGCTGCGCGATCGACCTCTTCGATTCCGCCAAACGCAAAGGGCGGCTCGATCTCAGCATTCGCCGCTGGGTTGAGCGCCTTCATGGTGCCTGCGGTGGCAGGCACCTCCTGTGCGCCAATGAGTAGATTGCCATTCAGTTTCATTCGTTATCCTTTCGATTCAGACCGGAAGTGCGACGATCAACTCGGCCGTCGTCAGGATTTCATGGGCAAAAGTCGGGCCGTTCAGTTCATGTGCCGCGCGCATCATTTCCCTGGTGAAGGCGGCCGTGGCGTCGCGAACGAGCGTGACGTGATAGCCCAGTTCCATCGCGAAGCGACTCGTCGATTCAATGCATGTATTCGCCAACAGTCCGACGACGATCACATGCGTGATGCTCTGCTGTTTCAGCTGAAAGTCGAGATCGGTGTTTGCAAAACCGCTTTGGCCCCAGTGCTCCTGGATGATGATGTCGCCTTCTTGCGGCACGAAGTCAGGATGCCATTCACCGCCCCACGTCCCCTTTGCGAAGGTGTGACGTTGCTGCACGAGGCGTTGAGTCGGATTCGGATGGTCCCAGTTGTCGTAATCGCCCGGTTGCCAGCGGCGGTGCGGGACGTAGAAGACCTGAAGATCAGCTTTGCGCGCGGTGTCGACCGCGGCGCGGAGATTGTCGAGCAGGTGGACGTCTGCGGCGACGTCGCGGAGCATCGGAAAGAGCTTGCCGCCATCCGAGAGAAAGTCGTTGTACGGGTCGACCAGCAGCAGTGCGGTGCGCTCCGCGTCATATACAGGGTTGGGCATTTCAGTACTCCAGTCAGAAAGTGTGTGCGAACAGGTTCGCGTCCCGCAGTCGGCGCCGGACTGCTTTTGTCGGACGATTCGTGACGTCTCACGCATCGTATGCGGTCAGCTAAGGATATAACTATGAAAATCATATCGTCAAGTCAACATGCGGGATCATCGCCTCCATCAAATAATCGCGTGCGATTTAATCTTTTGAGATTGACATTCGCAAACTCTTCCCCCATTATGCGACGTATGCGATTACATCGCATACGATGTAAATCCAACCAACACCCTTATCCATCAAGGAATCCATCATGACCAAGATCGAAAAAGTCCTCTTCTCGGGCAACACCCACACCCGATCAACCGTGACCCCAACGCCCAGCGTGGCGAGCACGGCGTCGTCGACATCAAGCTGTCGACGCCCGCCGGTGACAACCTCGAGCTCATCGCCACCGAACCGCACCCGAAAGCCGAGCAATTGTTTGCTGGCGCGTGGTCGGCCTGTTACATCACCGCGTTTGGGATCGCAGCCCAGCTGAAGAAGGTCACGCTGCCGCCCGACTATTCCGTGGATATCCAGGTAGACATCGGACAGACCGGCGCCGCCTGGTTCCTCGGTGCCCAGTTCAACATCCGCGTGCCGGGCCTGGAAAAGGAAGTCGTCGAGGCGATCGCGCATTCGGCCCATCAGATCTGCCCGTACTCGAAGGCTGTGCATGGAAACATCGAAGTCGGCCTGAACGTCATCACGGCGTGATTTGTCAACGCTCGCGCCTCTCGCTGAGGCAAATGCATTTCAACGAACATCTTTTCAGGGAATTTCTGCCATGAAGACCAAACTTATCGCCGCACTGCTCGTCGCCTTTTCGGCGTCCGCCGCCGCTCCCGCATTCGCCAGCGGCTATGGGCCAGCCCCCTTTTACCGGCCCGCGGTTGGCGCGCCGGCATCGCAACGCGGTCAGGACGTGCAAACCGTCGCCACCGAGCGCGGCGACGTCGCTGGCTCGCAAGAGGCGTATGGCGGTGTAGTCGCCGGACTCTCCCAGGCGGGGAGCCATGCCGCCGTAACGCCGGGTAGCAAGCTATTCGCACATCACTAGATCAAGCATCCCTCAGTGGCTGGGCCAGCGCGCATCGCCGCTCCTCCTGCGCGCGGTCACAGCACGGCTGAAATGGGTAACGGCTAGTGCTCTACCTGGCGGCAGCGAGATTCGCTACATTGCGATACAATCGCATGCGATATATAACTCTCACTGTAAAACATTAGTCTTTATCCAAAGAGGATGCAGATGAAATCTACCGATCAACCGGCGCCCGCAGCCCTGCCGCTCTCAGACTACCTGTGCTTTGCGGTCTATTCCGCGAACCTGGCGTTCGGCAAGGCCTACAAGCCGATCCTCGATGAGCTTGGGCTTACTTATACGCAATACATCACGATCATTGCGATGTGGGAGGAAGATCATCAGACCGTCAGTGGTCTGGGCGAGAAGCTGTTTCTCGAATCCAACACGCTCACGCCCATCCTGAAGAAGCTCGAGGCGGCCGGTTATCTGGAAAGGCTGCGCGATCCTGAGGATGAGCGGCAGGTGCGGGTCAGTCTCACGAAAACCGGTCGACGGCTGCGCGAAAAAGCCCTGAAGATGAGCCTCACCGAGGCGACGGGCCTTGCGCCGGACGAGTTCGAGAGAGTGCAGAAGGCGATCGTGATGCTCCGTAACAATCTCATCAAGGCAGTTGAAAACCGCGAGTGAATGGTGAGTTGCTGGATTGATGCGAGCCTTTTAGACAAAAAACCCGTGCAGCCTTAGGCTGCACGGGTTTTTTTGAATACTGTTGGTGGGAGGAGG
>FSXK01001265.1_pt1 | contig 11018 bp, 8 predicted proteins | sample 1638101 | NCBI WGS metagenome assembly FSXK01 (sample SAMEA3914788, study PRJEB12502) | metagenome | biome: forest; material: soil | place: Canada | collected 2011-07-03 | depth 0.1 m | reverse complement strand
GTCAACCAGTCATGAACCACTGCTACGCGACCGAACCGTCCAACGGCGGCCGGACTGGTCACTGGAACGGATGTTATGCGCGTGCTAGCCATGGCGAAATCTCGTGGAGTAACGTGATGGCGCTGTTACGCCAGGATGAGCGGCCAGCCTGTTCAAGACCGAGCAGACACATGCGATTGCGAAGTTCGTCACTTCCCATGACCTCAGTGATGGTGGCGGCGAGTTCAGACGCGCTTTTCGGGGAGACATAGCGTGCTGCGTCCCCGCATGCCTCCCGGATCGACGGAAGGTTCGAGGCAATCACCGGGCAGCCCAGTGTCATAGCCTCGACAGGCGGCAGGCCGTACCCCTCGTAAAGCGACGGGCAAACGAAGCAAGCCGCTTGCCTGAACAGACTTTTCAGATCCGTATCCGAGACATACCCCAAATGCTTCACGCCGTTCGGCAACTTCAACCCAACCGTCTGAAAGACCGACATACTTCCGCCGACGATGACGAATTCGAAATCTGCGGATCCGATCAACTCGATCGCTTCCAGAAGAAGGGCAAAGTTCTTGTGTCGACTCGCGCTGCCCACCGCGAGTACGTACGGTTTGGCGCCGATTTGATGCCGGCGGTGGACATCGCTGATCAGTTCGTCCCGCAGCATGTGTTCGCCACTTTCCGGAATGACGCCGATCTTCGATGGAGGAATCCGGTACGCCTGTTCAATCTCCCGGCGCGAGAATTCCGACACTGTCAGCACCCGCCGCGCAACGCGCCCGATACACGGAGCCATGATCGAGTACCACGCCCTGAAGGCGCGTTTGTAGGCCTCTGGAACCCGGACTGGAGCCGCATCATGCAACACCGTCACCTGCTCGCGAACGAAGAGCGGACCCGTGTTGCAAAGGTTGAGCAGCAAGGTCCCACGCGCAGCAAATGGCAGCACGAACTGTTCCCACAACTGCCCTCCGCCCGGTAGACTCCGCACCGTTATGCGAGAGAAAGCGTCGCGTTCGAGTTTCACGCCCCCCGGCACGAGCAGCTCCACCTGCAAGCCCGCTGCGGCAGCGTCATCCGACTCGAGCAACTGATCGATACTGCGCACCAGTTCATAAGCGAAGCGATCCACGCCCGTGGGGCGGCGCGCCAGGAACCTGCCGTTAATTGAAATTCTCGAAGACTGCCGTTGCGTTAAGGCAATCTCCGCGGGCGCGGTCATTAAGTGTTTCATCGATTCCCCACCTGCAAAACGACTTTCGTTAAGAGAGGCTACGTTTCACGAGTTCCCAGACAGCTTTTAACTTTTCCGCGCGCCCCTCGCCGCCGGATTGACGATGTAACGCACTGCCAGGTCGCTTATCGAAGAAAGCGGAACGACGCAAAGCGCAGTCAGAAACCCAACGATCATTTTTTTAGAAGGACTCCAAAATGGATTGGCAAAAACAACGTGGAAATACCGCCCTGAATCGCGCGTGAACCACCCCCACCTGCGAGCAAAAGGCGCCCGATAGACAGAGTGCCCAAACCGCGCCTTTTCAAGCGCGAAATCGTTGCATCCCACAGGCAGTGCGATGCCAAGATTGGCTTGCACCAGTTCCCGAAGAATCGCCCAGCGCTCTTCTGTTTTCTCCACCGCCACGAGCGTGCTTTCCGAATTCCCGAAGCTCAGCTCAGCGTCGAGCTGATCACGCCCGCTGGCGACGATCGGCTCTTGTGAGTGAACCCGGTACGCACCGAGCGACTCTCCCAAGGCGATGATCTTTCCAGTCAACGCGACGCCGTAAATCGCATAAAAGTCTGCCCCGTGTCGATTGGTGCTACGTATCGGCACAGGGAAAATGCGGCGCAACGCTGAAACCCGGTAGGCGTTTCCCGAACCTGGCGGCGATGGATAGAGCCACCCGGCTCGTACCTGGGCCCCACAGTCACCCGCCACCACTGTCTGCGGTATGGATACGCCGGTTGGTACGCCATCTCCCGATACGACATCGAGTTTGAATTGCACCTTCACACACGATTCATTGCGAAATTCGGACATGACCTTATCCATTGCATCGGGGTACAGAAAATCGTCCGCATCGAGGAACATCACATAGGGACTATCGACCTGCTCGAGTGCAACGCCATACGCGCTTACCTGCCCTCCGTTCTGCTTCAGGATCGCCCCGATGCGGGCACCGTATGCCTGGATAATCTGTCGCGAATCATCAGTCGAGCCGTCGTCGACTACCAGCACCCGGCACGGCTGGAACCTCTGGGCCAATGCCGAGTCGATTGCGACGGACAAAAACCGTCCATGGTTGTAGTTACAGATCACCACCGTCATGGCAGACACGTTCATCTCCTGCTATCGCGCGCGAAGACAGTCAGATTTCGGATCTGTCCCATTTCGCGACTCGCATGCGCGCGCCGTCTTTCGGCCGTCCTTCGACCGCGCACTCGAAGCAATTCAGGAAAGCTCACGCGTGCGCGGAGGTCTGTCATGTCTGAGCCGTACCCTCACCCGTTCCCGGAGTCCAGGGCGCCGAGTAGTAGCCGGCATACGGATAGCCATATCTGCCTGGACCCGGCGTGAAGTCGTTGAGGACCACACCGCGAATCGGCACGTCGGCAAGCGCCATCCTGCGCGCGCTTTCGCGGATCTCCTGCATTGTCGACACCCCATGTCGTGCAACCAGGAACACCACATCCGCGACTTTCCCCAAAGCAATGGCATCTGCCACTAGCAACACAGGCGGTCCATCCATCACCACCATGTCGTAGCGTTCGCTCAGCGACTTGATCAGAAAATCGAACCCGGAGCGCAGGAATATCTCGCTGGGAATCGCCAACTGCGTGCCTGCAGTGAGCAGATCGACACCAGGCGTGACCTCACGGTGGATCACGTCCTCGACGCGGTGTGAGCCGAGGATCGCGTCCGCCAGACCAGGTCCGCGGGACACTCTGAAATGATTGTGCAGAACACCTTTACGCAGATCTGCGTCGATCAGCAAGATGCGCTTTTCGGACACTCTTGAAAGGATCGCCAGGTTCGCCGACAAGAACGACTTTCCTACGCCCGCAGTAGGTCCGGTAAGCAACACGACGCTGCCCGGCGCATCAGACAACGCGAATTGCAGCGTTGTCCTGAACGTACGTAGACTTTCGACCGATGCTTCGTTGCGCGGAGTCGATGGGGCGAGTACAAGCTGAGCCCCTTCCGATGTCTTGCGCAATTTCTCGAAGCTGAGCTGACTGCGCAGCACCGTCGCAAAGACCGGAAGCCCCGTATCCCACTCGATGTCCACCGGCTCCTCGACTCCGGCCATGAGCCGTCGCCGCAAGAATGCCAGCAGAATACCGATGAGCACGCCCGATATCCCCGCTCCCGCTATCACGAGACCACGCAGAGGCTTGATGGGATATTCCGCCGGCGCGGCCTGATCGAGAATCCGCACGTTAGGTACCCGCGCCGCCCGAACGAGCGTCAATTGCTGGCGTGCATTCAGCAGACTGGTGTAGAGGCCGGAGTCGACCTGTACATCGCGTTGCAGTTGAATGACGTTTTGCTCGATCAGCGGCAACTCACGCGTTCTTGCGGTAATCGCGGCGAGCGCACCTTGCGCTTCGGCAATTTCGCCATCCACCGCCTTGATCGCCGGATGCCCTTCGACAAATCGGGTCAACAGATCGTCACGCCTCTCCTTCAACTCCACAATCCTCGTTTGATCAGCGACAGTCTGCTGCAACAAGGTGGTGCCCTCTTCGGTCGTGTTGACCGCACCATGCTTGGCGCGAAACGCGTTATACCGGCTCTCGGCGTCCTCGAGCTGCGCCTTGCGCTGCGGAAGTTGCTCGTCGAGGAACTTGATCGACTTGTCGGCGGCCTCCGATTTCCGCTTCGCATTTTGCTCGACGTAGGCGGTGCCAATCTCGTTGAGGATGCGACTGACCAGCAATGGGTTCAGGCCGTCTAGCGTCGCCGCGATAACGCCTGAGTCCTTGCCCTGCTCGATGATGCTAACCAGTTTTTGCAGCGATTCGGTGGTCGCCACCTTGGGCCGGCGCGTCAGCGTAAAGCTGGCGCCAGGTTCCCCGACCGCACGCGCGACCATCAACTGCAGCGGCCCATCAGGCGTGTCGCTGCGCAGCAGCGTCCCCACCTTGCCCTCCAGCTCAACCGCCGCGGTGGTCGAAGAGCCGGAATGCTTCAGCGTATACGTACCGTCAGTGCCCAGCGTCAGCTGGAACTCCTTGTCTTCAAGTACACCCGGCACATCGAAAAGCGGAACATCGATGCGCTCGTTGCCGTACACGTACCCGCCGGGAAGCGGGCTCGACGGCGAAGTTGAATGGGCTCCCATAAACCAGCCAACGATGGGGATATAGCGCGGCGTCGCCTTGATATAGAGCTTGAGGTTTTCGACCGCGTTCGACATGACCATCCGCGAGCGCAACACCTCGATTTCAGTCGACGCACTCGCACTCGGAGGATTCCCCGCTGATGCAGCCGGTGTCTGAGGTGAGCCGATCGAATCCTTGAATGCATCCTGATTCGGCTCAACCTGTATCAGCAGCCCGGAGCGATAAACCGGCTGCGTGAAAGTCGCATACGCAATCCCAATCAGGAGAAAAAACGCCGTCGATCCGAGGATAATCCAACGTCCTCTATAAAGCGTACTAAGCAATTGCGACGGCTGCGCCACTTCCTGGGCTGCGGCAGCAGCGCGCGGCATTGCGAAGTGACCCATCGGACGAGGCTGGCCGAGCGGCTCGATAGCGCCTATCGATGCGGCGGGTATCTCGGCGGGCAAGTGTCTATCGTTCATATCAAGTCTTCCCTTTAACAGGCGGCCAGGCAAAGGTGAATCCGATCACGAGTGCCATTACGGTATGAAAGTTGAGAGCGCACCGGGCGGCCCGGTCGGCAGCAGCAAGCTGAAGACCCGGCTCCACCGAACGAGCGATGACGCGTCCACGAAAACTACGTCGTTGGGCTTTAACTCGAAGTTGTCCGCGAGCGCCATTGCGGCCGGCGTACTTGCATCGAGGTGATAGACAGTCGGCTTGGGCTGGCCTTTGCCGCGCACGACATAGACCTGCTTGGCGTCGCCGGAATTCTGATTGATGCCGCCGGCGTCGCCGAGCGCTTCGTTAAGCGTCAGCCTGCCGTTGTTGAGCGAGATCGTGGAGGCGTGGACGACTTCGCCGAGGACGAACACCTTGCTGTCAGACGCCGCAAAGACGCGAACCATATCGCCGTCGCGCAAAAGGATCTGCGACGGATTTATGCCCTTCGCAATCAGGTCTGGGATGTTGACCTTCACGGTCAGATCGCCACGTGTCACGCCGATCGTCGAACGGTCTGCGGTGGTCGTGAACCCCCCTGCACGGTTGATTGCTTCCGGCAAAGTCATAGGCGAGTCGTTGAGCATTTGCAGGCCCGGCGTGCGCACCTCTCCGTCGACGTACACCCGCTTGCTGCGATAAACCTGTATCCGCAACGTAACCTGAGGATCTCGCAAGTACTTCCCAAGCTTTGTCGCCAGCGCCTCGCGAGCTTCGGATTCCGTCAGTCCTTGTACCGGTAGCATTCCTACATATGCGAACTGGATCTTTCCGTTATTGTCGACGGTGTACCCAGAAGACACCGACCCGGCTCCGATCGCGTCGGCGCTATTCGCTCCTGCGACTGCGGGCATAGTCAGTTCGGGATGGTCCCAGACGACAATACTCAATACATCGCCTGGCCCGAGCACATAGGGGTGTGGTGTGCCAAACAGATTTTTGACCTCGGGCGAGATAGTCGTGGGAAGGGCAGCCTGCTGCTTCGCGACAAGATCATCGGTGATCTCCACCGTGTTGCCTGCCGGTACAGTCTGCGATCCGGAGGCATTGGCTCCGCCCCCTCCTGCAGTGGTCCGATCCGAGGCACCGGTATTGCCGGTACTGTCTCGAAAGCTCATCCCCGGGGCCATCGAGCAAGCGGCCAGCGAACATATCGCGAGGACGCTCACCACTTGCCGGACAGACACCAGGGCGGCGCCGGTGGATGACAATGAAGTACGCGGGCGATCAACGCTGCTCAGCCAGGTACGCAAACTCCTCCACATACTGGCGAGACCTGCTAGGTAATTTGACATTTACTGCCCCCCAATCTGCTTGATTTCGAGTCGTCCCTTCACTCGTTCGGCTTGCCTGCTGTCGGTCCTCGAACAGGCAACGTCCCACCAGCGACTCAAGCTCGATAACGAGCCGCCCACTCAGGGTCACGGAAATCGCATTGACGAAATCCGCAGTGACCTTTCGTGGATTGATTTGATACCGATTGAAATCACGCGTCTGTGTCCGAAGACACACTGCCCACCATCGGCAATCGGTGAGTTGTTTGTGAGGCAAGGGGCTCACACGCAGTGTGTGCGTTGCCGCACACAACGTCCGCTTAGTGCAGACGAATCGCTGCGCCTGTCAGTTGCAACGCTGAGGGGTGTTCCAACGCACATACGCCAGGCCGAAAGAGTCGAATCATTGGCTGCATCGCCCGAAGCATCTGGTGTGGGCGTACGCCTTTTGAACCACGGGAATCGCACCGCCCAACCTGGGTCCATCATGCCGCCCCGTTCCAGCCATACGATGAAGACATTTCACTCCATAGCCGACAAGTACTATTTCGTCTGGGCATTTGCCATGCCCGTCACCTCGTATTCGCTTTTTCCATCGATTCAGGGGACGACCGTCGGCTATATGATGTGTTTTCTCTCTTTGCCGGTCGTCCTGCTGTACGGCGGCACCGACCGCAGGCGATATATCAACTTCATGCTCGCCGCGCTTCTGATCTGGGTTTTCATGCTGTTCACCACCCAGCTCTCCGATGCGGCGACCTCATTCGAACCTGACCTGACGAAAGTAACGTTGGTCGACTACCTCGACGTGCGTACCTTTGTGATGCGCAGCAGCCTGTTCACACAATCTCTCTATCTGGCTGCCGTTGTTCTTTACGTCGGCTACGTCTATATCTTTTACAAGCCCACGTGGGACCGATGGCTGCTCGCCGCCGCAACGCTATTCGCGCTGTACGGTATATACGAGGTGGTCTACTTCCTTTTAACCGGACAGGCTGGTGACTTTGTCTCGAACCGGCGCTTCGGCCAAAACCTGGGCGCGGATATCTCTGACACATTCAGCGGCAGCGCCTTCCAGACGATCGATATCAAGGGCATCACGGTGCAGCGGCTCAAAAGTCTTACCGGAGAGCCGTCCATGTATGCGCTCTCGATGTTCCCGTTCTGGGTGTATTTCAACGCTCGGGCAAAGAGTCGGCTGCCGGTCTGGATCATTGGCGCGTCGCTCATCATGAGTACATCTTCAACCGCGCTCATCGGCTATCTGTGTTACCTCGCGATCCGCGTGCGCAAGCTGGGCTTTGATCCAATCAAGGCGACTATCACGGTGCTGGTGCTTTTGGTAATCGCAATCCTCGCGCGCGACTATATCGCCGACATGTATCGCTTCATGGTGTCCGACAAGGTCGATAGCAATTCGGCAATGGAGCGCTCAGACAACTTTACGGCGGCGATCAACATGTGGCTGGACGGAACCGTTCCCAACCAGTTGTTCGGCGTAGGGTTCGGCTATATTCGCTCTACCGATCTGTTCTCGACCCTGCTCGTGAACACGGGCGTGGTAGGCACGGCTTTCGTCGCATTCGTCGTACTGTATCCCGCGTTCAGACTGGACTGGGAGCCGCAAGGCATGGCTTTGCGCCAATGTTGCGTCGCGACTGGCGTCATGATGATGGTGTCGGTGCCGGAGTTCGCCTATCTGGCGCCCTGGACCTTCATCGCCATGGCGTACGCGCGGCTGTATCACCAGAATCTTGCGGCTCGGCTCGGCTCGGTGGCCAATTTGACGAGCGCTAACGTCCAGGCGGATTTGCGCAGATCGTCGGCGCGCTCTCGACGTTAGCGGTCGAGGCTACTTTGCGTTTCCACGTTGGCGCTGAACGAGCACATGTTACGAACGTACATGAGCAACCAGCGGGAAGCGGACGAGCGCTACGATGAGATGGAACGGATCATGGATCAAGCCGCCCAGGGCGGCTTGAATTTTATGGATTCCAACGATCTACAACGAAATCGCCTGGGCCGCTTAACCACTCCACGGATCCGGGTGTGCCCGGATGAACTCCCTGACCTGGTCATAACGCCCCTTGCGGGTTGTACCGTTATTAGTGATCACGCCGTAGTTGCCGTCCCCGCCGTTGTCCTGGTCGTCATATAGTTCGTAGAGCTCAACGCTCTGAATATCGTACTTTTGGGCGTTTTCCACGAAGCCACCCAGTGCATTCTTCCCCACCAGAAAGGTACCCGCGTCATCTTCGGTATTATCGGGCCGCACACCGAATTCAGTGATCCAGATCGGCTTGCCGTATGTGCTCTTCAGGTGTTGCAACACGTCGACTCCGAGGCAAACTCCACCTGGGGCCCTTACGCCGACACAGGTGATATCGCGCATGTCCGAATACCAATGCCACGCAGTGATATTCCACTGTGGAATGGGGTGACCACCGCTGCCGTCCGGCTGCGTGCCCGTGTGCAGCATGTCCGAGAACCCAAAGTGCAACCAGCTAAGGCCGCAAAGAATGATCTTCGCGGACGGATCGGCACTCCTGACGCCGTCGATCATCCCGCGGATCGCGCCCCGTGCCTTGACGAATCTGGCATTGTCGTAGTCCGACGGCTGGTCACCACTTCTGCTGTCCAGAATCGCGTCGTTGTCGTATTCGTTGCCGACCTCGTAATACTGCACAAGACCTTTCAGGGTCATTGCAGAATCATGGCCGAGCCGGTAGCCCTGCTGATAGGCTGCCGATTCGTCCGGGTTGCCCTGGGCATCCGGGGTCAGGACGACGAACACGCCAACGCACTGTGCCTTGGCGGCCTGCGCAAGGCGCGCAACCATTTGGGCTTCCCCCTCGTCCGAGACGTCTTGCCGATACAGTGCAATGCCCAAGTCACGCAGCTGAGACAATTGCACGGCGTAGCTGGTGTTTGTGTAGACACCCGGCAATCGGACATGCCCATTGATTCCGTAGAAAATCCCGGTCGTACCGGTGCCGCACGGAATTCGCGGCGCCGCGCCGGAGGGCTTATCGGCATGAGCTGAGACAGGGATTGTATGCATGCCCAGGTTCGATATCTGGGCCGTAGCGCTGGTCAACGCCTGAACCGACCTGTGGACTGGCGCGTCGTCACCAGCAAAGGTGAGTGCGCCAATGCTCGCCACGGCTACCGCCAGAAGCGCGATTACGAGAGATTTTTTCAAGTTGCCCCCAGCATGCGTCTGAATTACCGGTCGAAACCTGACGGAGCCGGACCCGTTTACGTGCCGCCTGCCACATTTCTGCCGCGCCACATTGAAAGCAGCCCGGCAATCCCCCTTCCGACCGGTCGCGCTCAGCCCGTCCTGGCGCCGCAAATTCCCGCCTACGGAAAAGCAGAACGAAGGTCGAGCAAGTGGATTTGATACCGGCTCTTCCGAAACGTCTGTGGCCGAGGACACAGATTCGCGACTGCATTTCACGATATTGTGCGAAAGCCCACTGAGTAAAACAGGCGCGGCCTGCTCAAATGGAGAAGACCGAACGAGCATGCACGGCCCGCTTCGCGTTTCCCTTGAGACAAAGGAGTGAAATGGCAAACCATGCTCTGGTGGATCTACCGCTCGCCCGCGAGCCTGCAGAATTTGCCCACGAAGTGGTGACCGTACGGTCGGTCAGCGAGTTCAGGGCATTGCGCCAGATGTGGCTCGCGCTCACCCGGGATGCGGAAGATGCCTCGCTGTGTGATTCATATGAATACTGCGAACTGGCTGCATCCATCGCCATGCAGCAAGGTGCGGCGATCAACGTCGTCCTTGTCCGCTCAGGCACCCGCCTCGATGCACTGTGGCCGTTTGCGATCAAGCGTCGCGGACTGCTGCGTGTCGCCGGGGGGCTGACAAGCGGCACAAGAGAAGAGTATGGCCGGCCACTGGTGCGGCGCGGGTCGAACGACGCCCTGTGGGGCGCGATAGCGGCAGCTGTCAGGCACGTCAAGGCAGACGTCCTCGAAGTCCATTGGGTTCCCGATGGCAGCGTGTTGCACGAGCATCTCAAAGCTATGCCGCAATCTCGCGTCTTCCCTTTGTTGCCCACGCCTATGCGCGGTCACCAAGGCTACTTCCTGGATCTGCGTGGCTTGCCATCGGTCGAGGACTTCGTACGGGAACTCTCCAGTCCGCGCCGGTATGACTTGCGCAGATATCAAAAACGGCTTGACGCGAAGGGGCACACTGAGTTCGGTTGGTGCACCACGGCGGAAGAAACCGCGCAACTCGTCACTTGGGTTTTTGAGCAAAAGCGAGCTTGGGCAGCCGCGCGCGGCATCAAAACGGACTACCTCGAGGACGACCGGGCAACGGAATTCTTTGTTCGACTCGCGCAACGGCTCGATCTCGCGAATACTCCGCTGGTTTCCTTCGTCAAGGTGAACGGCACTCCCGCTGCGGCGGTCATCAATCTGGTGGGCGGGGATACGGTGGAATATGCGATCTGCACTTACGACCCCGCGTTCAAGGACTGTGCGGTCGGATTCCTGATGCTTCGCTACCTCATCGAATGGTCTTACGCTCACGGCAAAAATTTCGATTTTCGCCCTGTCTACGCCGACTATAAGGAACGTTGGTCCACCCGCCAGACCTGGCACGAAACACAGCTGATCTTCCTGAACTCGCGTGGCCATCTGCTCGATCTGGCGCTGCTATGCACCTATTCGGTTCGTGCCGCGCGCAAACTGAAACGCGAGGCTATTCGCGCATTGACCCGCAGACGCGGCCGCGCTGCGCACACTGCGGGCGCAGCGGCGGCGCAACCCGGTGGAACGCAGACGCACCGCGACCGGGACAGTGTGCGCACCGATATCCGGTAGGCTAATGCGCTCGCGACTGCACCTCTCCGCTTAGCACGCGATCGAGCACCAACGCGGCGTAAGGGACATTGGCCTCAACCAGAATGC
>FSXK01001896.1_pt1 | contig 11052 bp, 9 predicted proteins | sample 1638101 | NCBI WGS metagenome assembly FSXK01 (sample SAMEA3914788, study PRJEB12502) | metagenome | biome: forest; material: soil | place: Canada | collected 2011-07-03 | depth 0.1 m | reverse complement strand
CGGCATCATGATCATGAAGTCCATGATGATGGTGAACTGCGTTAGCGCGAGCAGCCATAAGAGGCGGCGTTCGTGCCGGGTGCTGATGGAGTACATCGGTAGGTGTCCTTGATAAAGTAAGGCCAGCCGGCTGGCTGGCAACGGGCACCGCGCGGGTTCAGTCGTCGAGGTTTTCGTGGACCGCTACGGCACCCTCTTTCCAGTAGCTCGCCGCACGGATGCGCGATTTGTCGACGCCCCGTTCAGTGCACAGGTGGTACCGCACCGCGCGCATGGTGGCGGATTCGCCCGCGGCCCAGACGTAGCCTTCGCCCTCCGGCAGATACGTCTCGCGTACCGCCTGCAGCAGCGCGTCGCCGCGATACGGCGATTCGCTGCGGTAGCGCCACACGGCATGCAGCTCGGCCTCGGTGTCGAAGTCCATGCGCGCCGACGGATCGGCAACTTCCAGAATGGCCGCCACACGTGTACCCGCTGGCAGTTCCTTCAGGCGGCGCGCAATAGCGGGCAGCGCGGTTTCGTCGCCGATCAGCAGATGCCAGTCGAAGCCGGTCGGAATCAACAGCGAACCGCGCGGGCCGCCGATGCCCAGATACTGTCCGACCTTGGCCTGGGCGGCCCAGCTCGCAGCCGGCCCGGCCTCGTGCATGGCGAATTCGATATCCAGTTCGCGCGCTGCGCGGTCGTAGCGGCGTGGCGTGAAGTCGCGCGCCACCGGCCGCGGCTGGTCTTCCGGGAACACCGGGCCGTTCGGCCCCGCGCTCGGCAGCACCGGCTTGTCGGCACCCGGCGCCGGAAAGAAAACCTTGATGTGATCGTCGAACGACGCCGATTCGAAGTCGTGCAGATCGTCGCCGGTAAAAGTCACGCGAATCAGGTGAGGCGTCAGCGGTTGAACCCGCTTGACTTGCAGCAGACGGAATTTCAAGGAATGACGTACGCGGGTGACCGCGAGATCGGACCTGGTCAGCATAAGTGTTCTCTCCAGTTGTTGTGTCGGGCAGCGCTCGGGATATCGGCCACGCGGGCTCAGATATCGCCAGCGCCTGTGTCGGCGCCGGTCGCGGCGCCCGGGTTGCCTTCAATTTCCGCAGTGGCGCGCGCGAGGATCGCGGCGATGCGGCGCTGTTCGGCGGCCGGCACGTTGTCACGGCGCAGCAGCGCATGTTTGAGCGCGCGACGGGCTTCGATCAGCTCCGGCAGCCAGCCGCCTTCGGCCGGATCCAGTTGCTCTTCGCCAGCGAAGGCGCGGCGCACCGAATCCATCTTGCGAGCAATATGGGTCAGTTTGGCGAGCATCAGTTCGACGCGCTCGCGGTTGTTCGCGAGGTGCTGCCGGCCGGGTTCAGCCAGCTCGTAGCGCTTGCGGTTGCCTTCCAGCTGGACGGTCACATAACCGAGTTCTTCGAGGTAGGTCAACGCGGGGTAGACCATGCCGGGGCTCGGGCTATAGAAGCCGTTCGAGCGGGTTTCGAGCGCCTTGATCAGCTCGTAGCCGTGACTTGGTTGGGCATCCAGCAAGGCCAGCAACAGCAGTTGCAGGTCGTCCGAGCTGAACTTGCGGCCGCGCGGGAAACCATCGCCGTCGCCCCCGCCGAAGCCGCCGGGGCCACCAAAGCGGCCGCCGCGGTCACCGCCGCGCTCGCCACCACGATGATGATGGCCGATGGCGTGCCATAGGGCATGCAGCGAAAAACGGTCGGGGTAGGGAGAACCGCGGCCGGCGCCGGCGAAGTCTTCGAAGCCGCGCTCGGCGCGGCCGTGGGCGCGGTCGTCTGCACGATCGTAGCCACGGCCATCACCGCGTCCACCGCGGCCGTCACGGCCCTCGCGATAGCGCTCGCGGCCAATGGCGTGCCATAGCGCGTGCAGGGAGAAACCGTTGGGGGAATACATGCCGTCAGTGTCGTGGTGACGGCGGGTGTGGTGGGAATGGCGCATGTGTGTGCTCCGTTATGTCTTAAGATGTGTCGTAAGATATATATCTAAAGATGGTTTGTCAAAGAGAAAATGTGGGGGCGGATGAGATGCGACGAGTCTTCGCCGGCGCGAGATTGGCGGTTTGAGCGAGGCTGCTTGGAGATTTTGAAGGTACAGGCGCAGGGCGTTCCGCCTGAGCAGCGGAGGCGCTGTTTCAGTCGCAAGGCACGGCTTGACCCGTGCCACGGATCGAGATGATCGCTGGGTTTAATCGTGGTTGGATTGAGTTTGACGGGGCAGGCGTCAACGAACGGGCGATCGGTAAGACGCCGCGTGGAGTGGATTGGCGGAGCTGGCTAAGCGGGTGTAATGACGGGCGGATTGGCACCGGGTGGGCGTAGCCCACCCGGCACTTTCTCAGAATTGCGCGGGAACTGGCGTTCAGACGCCGCAGGACTGGCTGGCGTTCTCGAGGGATGCGTAATCGGTGTAGCCACGATGGTCCCCGCCATAGAACGTGGCGCGGTCGTGCCGGGTCATGGCTGCCCCGATGCGTACCCGCTCAGGCAGGTCGGGATTGCTGATAAAGGGACGCCCGAATGCGATAGCGTCGGCACGCGCATCCGTCACCGCGGCACGGGCCGTTTCAGCGACGTATCCGCCTGTAGAGATAAGTGGACCTGTGAAGACGGACCTAAAGTGAGCAGCCGCATCCGGAGCGTTCGCGTCGGGCGGCAAATCGGTAGTGAAGTCAGCGCGCGGTTCGACGACATGCAGGTAGGCCAGGTCACGCTTGTTGAGCTCGGAAGCGACGTAATCCCACAGTGCCCATCCGTCGCTATCGGACATGTCATTAAATCCGTTCCAAGGCGACAGTCGGACACCCACTCGCTGCGCACCTAGTGCAGTGGTCACGCCATCGACCGCTTCGAGTAGCAGGCGCGCTCGATTCTCAATCGAGCCCCCATATCGGTCCGTGCGTTTGTTTGATCCGTTGCGCAGGAACTGGTCGAGCAGATAGCCGTTTGCGCCATGTACCTCAACTCCGTCGAAGCCCGCCTCGTGCGCATTGCGTGCTGCCGTGACGAAGTCCCTAACCAGTCCGGCAAGTTCCTTTTCTTCCAGGGCACGCGGCGTTTCGAAAGGCACGGACTGACCGGATGCGTCGGTGTGATCGCCGGCTGGCCGAACGGCGGACGGCGCAACGGGCAGCGCTCCATCGGGTTGCAGCGAAGAATGCGAAATGCGACCCACGTGCCAGATCTGATTGAAGATGAAGCCACCTTTCCCGTGGACTGCGTCTGTCACCGCGCGCCAGCCGGCTATCTGCTCGCCGGTGTACAGGCCAGGCGTCGCCCGGTAGCCCTGCGCCTGCGGCGTAATATCGGTCGCCTCGGTAATCAGCAGGCCGCCTTCGCTCGCGCGTTGTCCGTAATATTCGGCGTTCAGTGCGTGGGGAATATTGCCCGGTTGAGCCGAACGCATTCGGGTCATCGGAGCCATGACGACGCGGTGCTTCAGTTCCAGCGCACCAAGCTTAAGCGGAGTAAACAGCGGATCGGGTTGCATAGTTGCGTTCCAGAAGGTCTCGAAACGCAAGGCTATCAATTATATCAATGATAGGGTAGATGGCATCCGTAATCATCTTGTATATCGTTTTTCGATACAATTCGTCCTATGCCGCCGCAGTACACGGCTAACAGTATTCGTGAAGGAAACAAATATGGATGCCGAGAAAATCGACCTTGGTGGCGTCGCTGTGTTTTTGAACGCCGCTGCGGCAGGCAGTCTTTCGGCTGCAGCGAGACGCATGGGTATCGCACCTATGGCCGCAACGCGACGGCTCGCAGCTCTGGAAGAGGGATTGGGTGTGCGCCTCATGCAGCGCACCACGCGGTCGGTGTCCTTGACTGCTGAGGGCGAGGCATTCCTTCCGTTCGCGTCCACCATGGTTGAAGCTGCGGAAGCGGGACGCGCTGTCATTTCGCCATCGCAAAACGGGGCCGCGGGTTTGCTGCGCGTCACGGCATGCGGGTCAATCGGCGGGGCGGTAATCATGCCGCTGATCACCACATTGCTGGATAAAAATCCCGGCTTGCGGGTTGATATGCTGCTTACCGATACGGTGGTCGATATCGTATCGACTGGCGTGGACATCGCGGTTCGGATCGGAGAGTTGCGGGATTCAAATCTGATTGCCACCTCGCTTGGCGTCAACAGGCGGATACTCTGCGCGTCCCCAACGTATCTTTCCCGGCGTGGAAGCCCCAGCCGCCTCAGTGACCTTGCCGATCACGATTGCATTACGCCAACCGGCACATTGCATTGGCAATTCAATGTGAACGGAGAGGAGCGCGCGATCCGCGTTTCCGGCCGCGTCACGACCAGCAGCATTGACGGCGTTGCCGATGCGTGCGTGGCCGGTGCGGGGCTTGCTGTTCTCTCAACCTGGCATGCAGACGCGGATATCGCATCTGGCAAGCTGGTGCAGATCGATCTTAAGGACGCTACTCCCAAGGAACTGGAAATTTGGGCCGTGTACCCAACGAGACGCCAGGTTTTGCCGAAGGTGCGGGTCTTTGTCGAGGCGATGCGCGAACGTCTGGCGGGGCCGGCTAGCGTAGCAACATAGCGTGAGACTGGTTACGCCCGCGCTCAGTGGAAAGAAAGGTTCGGGGGTGTCTGCTGCGAGTGCTATTAGAAAATCGACCGCCCCGTCTCCGTCGTCAACCACTCCAGAGCCAGCACGCCTGCAAGCGAATTCCCATTCGTATCCAGCCCCGGCGACCACACGCAGACCGCCATTTCCCCCGGCAACACCGCGACGATGCCGCCGCCGACGCCGCTTTTAGCCGGCAATCCCACGCGGTAAGCAAAATCCCCCGCCGCATCATAGGTGCCGCAGGTCAGCATGAGAGCCGACACCCGCTTGGCCGAACTGCTATCAAGAATGCGCTCGCCGGTCGACGGCACGACGCCGCCATTACTCAGAAACAACGCAGCCTTGGCCAGCTCGACGCAGCTCATCGAGATCGCGCATTGCCGGCAATACGCGTCGACCACCGCGTGGACGGGCATTTCCATGTTGCCGAAGCTCGCGATGAAATGCGCCATCGCCTGGTTGCGATCCGCATGTTGCATTTCCGACTGCGCGACGCGCAAATCGTAGTCGATCGTGACCTCGCCGGTCAGCCGCCGCATAAACTCCACCAGCGCAGTCTCCGCCCGCACGAAGCGGCGGCATAGCACGTCCGTGACAACCAGAGCCCCGGCGTTGATAAATGGATTGCGCGGTTTGCCTTGCTCGGCTTCGAGCTGCACCAGCGAATTGAACGGTGTACCAGACGGCTCGCGGCCGACGCGCTTCCACAGTTCGTCACCGAGCAGCCGGAAAGCCATCGTGCAGGCGAATAGCTTGGAGATACTCTGGATCGAGAAACGGGTATCGGCCTGGCCCGTGCGGAAGACCTCGCCGGTCGGCGTGACGATGGCCATGCCGAAGCTGTCGGCCGGGATTTTTGCCAGTTCGGGAATGTAGTCGGCAACGCGGCCGGTTCCCAGATAGGGCTGCAGATCCTGGTGAATCTGTTCGAGGATGCCTTGGTAGTTCATGAGCATGGACGAGCATAGAAGCCGCGATTTTACTGGCTAGCCACGGCATATGGCGAGCCGGGTGGGGCGCTGCTGCGCCTCACCCCCTCAACTCACGCGCTCTCACACCCTCAATGCGCACCGGCCGCGTCCGCTCCGCCACCGCCCTTGGAAGGCCGCGTGATCCAGATTAGCGGAATGATCAGAATAAAGATGACCGCCGAGATGAAGAAGATATCGTTCAGCCCCATCATTGCGGCCTGTGTATTGACCGTGAAGTCGAACAGCGCGTGCGAGGACTGGGTGTTCAGATGCAGCAGCGACTGCGTCGAATCCATCTGCTGATTGAACAGCGGATTATCGATCGTGGCTTGCTCCGTCAACCGGGCGTGGTGCAGCACGGTGCGGTTATTCCACTCGTTGCCGGCAATGGAAGTGCCCACCGCGCCGCAGAACACCCGCGCAAAATTCGACAGGCCCGCGGCTGCCGGGATTTTATTCGGCGGCTGTCCGGACAGGATGATCGCCGTCAGCGGCACGAAGAACATCGCCATTGGGATGCCCTGCAGCAGCGTGGGCAGCACCAGATGCCAGGTGTCGATTTCGATCACGTATCTGGAGCGCATGTAGAACACGATTGCAAAGCCGATAAAGGCGAGCGTCGCGATGATCCGTGCATCCGAGCGCGGCAGGACGCGGCCCATAACGGGCGCGAGAATCACCGCAAATATCCCGAGCGGCGCGGTCACGAGGCCCGCGTCGACGGAGCGGTAATTCAGGTATTCCTGCATCCATTGCGGCAGTAGCACGAGGTTGCCGAAGAACACACCGTAGGCCACCGAAATGGCAATCGTGCCGCCCAGAAAATTGCGCTGCGTGAACAGACGCAGATCGACGATCGGATTGTCTTCAGTCAGCTCCCAGACGAGGAAGAACGCAAAACTGATGATCGCCGTGATACCGAGAATGACGATCACCGGCGACGAGAACCAGTCGAGGTCCTTGCCTTTGTCGAGCATCACCTGGAGTGAGGCAACCCAGGTGATCAGCAGGCCGAGTCCGACCACATCGATAGGCGGTTTGCGGGTGGCCGTTTCGCGGGTGCGGTAGATCATCCACGTGACCCCGGCCGCAAAAATACCCACTGGGATATTGATGTAGAAAATCCACGACCAGCTGTAGCTATCGGTGATCCAGCCGCCCAGTGCCGGTCCGGCAATCGGGCCGACGGTGGCGGTCATAGCCCATAACGCCAGCGCCGTCGACGATTTCTCCTTTGGATACGAGCCGAGCAGAATGGCTTGCGAGAGCGGGATCAGCGGGCCGGCCACCGCACCCTGCAACACCCGTGCAATCAGCAGGATGGGCAGCGTCGGCGCGATGCCGCACAGCCACGACGACACCACGAACATCAGGATCGCGCCGACGAACAGCTTCACCTGGCCGATGCGTTGCGTGAGCCACCCGGTCAGCGGAATCGACACGGCGTTGGCGGCGGCGAACACAGTAATCACCCAGGTTCCTTCATCCACCGATACGCCGAGATTGCCCGAGATGGTCGGAATCGCGACATTCGCGATCGACGTGTCCAGCACGTTCATGAAGGTGGCGAGCGCTACGGCGATCGTCGCAAGGACGAGCTGGCCGCCCTTGAGCGGTGGTGGCGGTGCCGGCGGGGGCGATGCGGGCGCAGGGGCGGGCTGGCTCAATCGATTCTCCGGAGCAAAATGATCGGTGATGATGCCGCGCCGTGGCAGATGTCCGGCGGCGTGTAGGTGTTCGTGCGTTGTAAATTGCCTGCTGGCTGTGCGTGCAAGGCAGCAGGTGCAAAGCAGGCTGGCACATAGCGCCGGTCGAAGGCAGTCAAAAGCATACCTGTATTCCCGCAGAAGGGTTATCGGCGCGGGCAGGGGTCAGCTCGGCAAAGGCGGCAAAAAGATAACTGAAAGCGTATGCTCGCGGCTGTGAGCAGGGATACAGATACGCAATCAGAAGAAAGAGGAATCGCAATGGCCTGGGAACAATTCGATCATGGCTGGCGCCTGACGCCGGTCAACGCGCCGGCGCGCGCGCTGGTTGTGCTGCTGCATGGCGTCGGCAGCAATGCGCAAGACCTGTTGCCGCTCGCCGATAGCTGGCGCAACGCACTGCCCGAGGTCGCCTTTACGTCACTCGACGGCAGCGAACGCTTCGACGGTGGCTTCGGCGGACGGCAATGGTTCAGCCTGCGCGACGTGAACGAGGCCAACCGCATCGGCCGCGTCGCCGGCGCCTACCCCGCACTGCGCCGGATGCTGGACGCCGAGCTGGCATATTGGCAGCTTTCTTTCGATCAGCTTGCGCTGGTGGGCTTTTCGCAGGGCTCGATGATGGCGCTTCATCACGCCGCCACGAGTGACGACGCGCCTGCGGCGGTCGTGGCGTATTCAGGCCGGCTTGCTTCCCGCATCACCACTGAAGCCCGCACGCCGTTGACGCTCGTACATGGCGTCGAAGATCCGGTGATTCCGGTGCTTGAACTGGAGCGCGCGGCCAACGCGTTCAGCGATGCGGGTTTCGCGGTCGGTGCGTTTGCGCTGCCTGGGATTGCTCATACGATTTCCACCGAAGGCCTCGTGCTGGGCCGCGATGCGCTTATTCGCGCATTCGGGACTCAACGCCCCTGAAAAATATCGAAATATATAAGTCGGCCTAAAGAATTTGATCTGCTTGCCGTTAATGGTTCATAAGCGTGAAAATCACGCGCGCCGCATAAATGTCTCGCAATGCCCCGTCAAGGGGTGAGGCGAGATGAGCGGAACGGGGAATCATCGCAGCGCCCCAAAAGGGCGATAACGACATACGCAGAGCCTATCTATGGCCAGACCGAAGCCGCACCATTCGTTGTTCAGGGGACTGTTTCGTCACACGGTGGCGGTCGACCTCGGCACGGCCAATACGCTTATCTATACCGACGACGGCGGGATCGTGCTGAATCAGCCGTCCGTGGTGTGTTTCCAGAGGCATGCCGAGGCGGGGCGCAGGCGGGTGGCGGCGGTCGGCAGCGAGGCCAAGCAACTGCTCGGCCGGGCGCCCAATAATCTCGAGACGGTACGGCCCATGCGGCATGGCGTGATCGCCAATTTCTCCGCCGCAGAGCACATGATCCGGCAGTTCGTCGATATGGCGCGGCCGCGGCAGTTCTTCGGCCGCCGGGCGGCGTTCACGATCTGTGTGCCGGCGGGGGCGACCGAGGTCGAACGCCGGGCCATCAAGGAAGCCGCGGTGGCGGCGGGTGCATGGAAAGTGAGCCTGATCGGCGAGTCGTTGGCGTCGGCGGTCGGTGCGGGCTTGCCGGTCTCGTCGGCAACCGGCTCGATGGTGGTCGATATTGGCGGCGGCACGACGGAAGTCGGCGTAATCGCGCTGGGCGGCATGGCCTACAACGGCTCGGTTCGCGTCGGGGGCGACCAGTTCGACTCGGCCATCATCAACTATGTACGCAATGTGTACGGCGTGGTGCTCGGTGAGCAAACCGCGGAACACGTGAAAAAGACCATCGGTTCGGCGATGCGCGACGTGCCGATGGAGCGCATGAACGCGACCGGCCGCAGCGTCGACGACGGTCTGCCGCGGACAGTCGAGCTCAATAATCACGATATCGCCGATGCGATCGACGGGCCGCTGCGCCAGGTGATCGGCGCCGTAAAGACGGCGCTCGAAAGCGCGCCGGCCGAACTGATAACGGATATCGCCGACACCGGAATCGTGCTGACCGGCGGCGGCGCGTTGCTCGCCAACCTCGGACGGCGCCTGACCGCTGAGCTCGGCCTCGCGGTGCGCGTGGCAGATGAGCCGCTGACCTGTGCAGTGCGCGGCGCGGGGGCAGCAGCGGAAGCTGGTTTGCTCGACGAACTGGTGTACGAATAACCCGCAATAAGCCGAAATTACCCGCACTTCAGGCGTGCAGGCGTTTGCGGCGACTCATGTGTGCCCATAGTTATACGCCCCGGCATCCATAAAGCCGTTCTTGCTGCAGTACATTCCGACGCCCGACGCATAGCCGCCGCCTCAGGCTTTGATTGCCTGCGCGAGTGTCAACAACCTGTGTGACAATACCGCCTTATTTCGCTGACCCTGCGGCCCGAACGGACTCGCAGGCGCAATCCGTTTCACTTCACCTTTGAAGAACCAGCACGCCTGACAGGCGCTCGCTGCGTTGTCCCCGAATCGACCCGTGACTCATCCTGATCCCGTTTTATCCACGTCGTTTCTCGAGTTATCGAACGGCTTGCGCATGCCCTATGTCGTCAAAGGCGAGGGCGATTTGCTGCTGTTCGTGCACGGTTCGTTGTGCGACTACCGCTACTGGCAGCCGCAACTCGACGGGATGGCGAAGCATTATCGCTGCGTTGCCGTGAGCCTCACGCACTACTGGCCGATGACCGATACGCCGCCTGACATGCCGTTTAGCTGGAGCAATCACGCCGACGAGGTGGCCGAATTTATCGAGCGCTTCGGCGCGGGACCCGCACACGTCGTGGGCCATTCGCGTGGTGGCTGCGTGGCGTTTCATTTTGCGCGGTGCCATCCTCAGCATCTACGCACGTTGACGCTCGCTGACCCAGGCGGGCCGTTGCAAATCGCTGGAAGGCCGGCCGCACGCTTGCCGGAAACGGTCAATGCGCTGCGGGCGCGAGCCGCACAGCTGATCGAAGAGGGCAATGTGGAAGCGGGCCTGCAACTGTTCGTCGATTCAGTGAGCCGCCCCGGTTTCTGGGCGAGAAGCACCCACGCCTTCCGCACGATGGCGACCGATAACGCCCACACGCTCGCCCGTCAATTCCGTGATCCGCTCCCGCCCTATACGCCGGAAGACGCCGCACACGTGCGCTGCCCAATATTGCTGATCGACGGCGAAAAGAGTCCCGAGATGTTCAGGCGTACCGCGACTGCGCTCGCTTCGTGGTTGCCGGATGCGCGGCGCGAGACGGTGCGCGGCGCCTCGCACGGGATGAATCTTGCGCACCCCTCAGCGTTCAATCGATATATCGACGAATTTATCCGCAGCATGAGTGCTGCAAATCAGGGCTGATTCGGCGTGACACGCAGGCTTGCCGCCGCAGAGGGCGCGCGCTAGTAGCGAATTCGCGCTGCGGCTGCGGTTTGGGCGGTGGTGGGTCTGTGGCTTACCGTTCGGCCTTGCGGTGCGCGTCGGCGTCGAGCGCGAGTTCGGCTGCTTCGCCGACGAGGCCGTGGTAGTACAGGTGCACGCCGATCGCGAGCGAGTCGTTGCGGATTTCCTGGAAGGCTTTCCATGCCTTCACCGGTTCCTTGAACACCAGGTAGTGCGCTTCATTGGCAACCAGTCCGGCGACTTTGTGCAGGCCATGGCTTTGCAGCTTGGAAACGAGGGCGTCGAGGCTGGCGTGCGTGCGCGCGTCGGTACGCGGATACAACATATGCAGCACAGCGACGTTTTGCGTCTTCAGTGCCGCCGACAACGCCACCACGATGTCCTGATGGTTCAGTGCGGTGACGATGCTGTCTTCGGTGTGGTTG
>FSXK01000270.1_pt1 | contig 11053 bp, 9 predicted proteins | sample 1638101 | NCBI WGS metagenome assembly FSXK01 (sample SAMEA3914788, study PRJEB12502) | metagenome | biome: forest; material: soil | place: Canada | collected 2011-07-03 | depth 0.1 m | reverse complement strand
GGCCGCTGCGATGGCCGGGCCCTCCCAGGCACAGGAGCCGCAAGATGGTGAAACGGGCAGTAAAGAGCGCGGAAGTCGGGCGCTCGAAGGCGCATATGGTAGCCGCCACGATCGAGCAGGAGATTCTGAGCGGACGCTTGCCGTTCGGGCAGCAACTGGAAAGCGAGCACGAACTGGTCGAGCGCTTCGCGGTGAGCCGCAACACCGTGCGCAAGGGACTCGATCTGCTGACGAACGGCGGGCTGATTACGCGCAAAGGTGGCATTGGGTCGTTCGTGACGTTCAACGGCCAGACGCTCGACGGCACGCTGGGCTGGACCACCGCCATCGAAAAAGCGGAGGGTGGGGCGCAGACCCGCCTGCTGCAGATTGCGCTGGTCGAAGACGAGCCGCTTGCGCAGGAGCTGAAGCTCAAGAGTTCGACGTTTGTGGCGATTGACCGCATGCGGGTCGTCGGCGCCAAGTCGCAATGTATCTCGCTCGAGCGCAGCCGTCTGCCGTTCAGCGAAGAGCTGGCCGCGCTGCCGTTGCAAGGGTTGGTAGGCGGATCGTTGAACCGCACGCTGATCGAGCACGGCATGGTGCCGCATCACGGCGAGCAATGGGCCGAAGTGGTCGGCCTCGAGGCGGCGGATGCGCGTCTGCTCAAGCGCCGCGCCGGTACATCGTTTCTGCGTTCGCGACGGCTCACGCGCGACCGCGAAGATCGCATCATCGAGTACGTCGTGAGTCTGCTGGATCCGGCGTTTTTTGCACTACATCTGGAATTCTGATGTCTTCGTCTTTGCATTTGACTCACCCTGAATGGACGCAACGTGCGCGTGGCGCGTTTTATGGTCTCGCCCTCGGCGACGCGTATGGCATGCCCACGCAGTCGCTGAGCCGCGAGCGCATCGTTGAACAGTTTGGACGGATCGGCAAACTGGAGAACGCGTTTGCCGATCAGCCGATCGCCCCGAATCTGCCGGCCGGCTCGATTACCGACGACACCGAGCAGGCGATGCTGGTGGCCGAGCTGCTGGTCGGAGGCAACGGCACGATCGAGCCGAAGGCGTTCGCGCATGCGTTGATGGAATGGGAAGCGGCAATGAAGGCGCGCGGCTCGCTCGACCTGCTCGGACCTTCGACCAAACAGGCGATCGAACGCATCGCTGCCGGTGAAGATCCGCTGCGCACAGGGCGCTTCGGCACCACCAACGGTGCGGCCATGCGTGTGACGCCGGTGGGTATTGCATTCGATCTGCGACAGCGCGAGGGGTTTATCGACGCGGTGGTCCAGTCGTGCGTCGTCACGCACCACACCACGCTTGGCATTGCGAGCGCGGCGGCGGTGGCCGCCGCGGTATCGGCGGGCGTCAACGGCGCGAGCCTGACCGCAGCGCTCGAAGCGGGAATAGAGATGGCGGAACAGGCTGCGAGTCGCGGGTTCTGGGTGGCCGGAGGCAAGATTGCGCCGCGTCTGCGTCACGCGCGTGACCTGATGCGCGGTTGTTCGGAACACGAAGTTGTAGATGTGATTTACGACGTGGTCGGCACCTCGGTCGCGTCGCAGGAATCGGTGGTCGCCACCTTTGCGCTCGCCTTCGACGCCGAGCGCCGCGGCGGCTCGATCGAGGCCGCCTTGTGCGCGGCCGCGAGTCTGGGCGGCGATACCGACACGATCGCGGCGATGCTCGGCGCGATTCTCGGCGCGTGCTCGGGTTATGACGCGCTCCCGGCCGAACCAGTAGCGACGATCCGACGCGTGAATGCGCTCGATCTCGATCCGCTGGTCGACAGTTTGCTTGGATTGCGCGCCCGCACCGACTGAGTGCGCAGGTCCGTTCCGGTAGTTTCCTTCAATCTGGAGATTCGACTCAGATGGCTTCGTCACGCCCGTCAAACAGCGCTCGCCAAGTCGAGACGCGCGGTATCGAACCCGTACCGCTTGGTGAATGCCGTGGACATCCGCGCCAGCTTTTCTGGGTCTGGTTTGCGGCCAACATCAGCATTCTCGGCCTGCCGCTCGGCGCAACGCTCGTCGCCTTCCAGCATCTTGCGATCTGGCAAGCGGCGCTGGTGGCGATCATCGGCGCGGCCGGATCGTTCGCCATTGTTGGCGTGATTTCCATTGCCGGACGACGCGGGCATGCGCCGAGTCTGACCCTCTCGCGGGCGATCTTCGGCGTGCGCGGCAATATTGGCCCGACCATCGTCTCGCTACTGTCGCGGCTCGGCTGGGAAACGGTGAACACAACGACCGCCGCCTACGTTTTGCTCTCGCTCGCGACGATCCTGTTCGGCACGCCGGCGCAAGCGAGCCATGCGCCGGTGCTCACGCTCGTGTTCATTGCCGTGTTCGTCGTGCTGACGCTGATCGTCTCGGGCTTCGGTCACGCCACCTTGCTGGTGATCCAGAAGTGGTCCACCTATGTGTTCGGGGTCCTGAATCTGATCGTGGCCGGTTTTCTGGCGACGCGCATCAACTGGCACAGCGTCTTCCATGTCGCACCGGCGCCGATGAGCGCGGTCGTGATCGGGATCGGCACGATTGCCGCGGGCACCGGCATCGGCTGGGCCAATGCGGGCGCGGACATGTCGCGCTATCAGGCGCCGTCGGTCAAAGGTCCGGCTCTGGTGGCGTCGGCGGCGTTCGGCGCGGGCATTCCGCTGATTCTGCTGGTCACGCTCGGCGCCTTGCTGGCGGTCGGCAACGACCAGCTCGCCTCGACCTCCGATCCGATTGCCACGATTCGCGACATGTTGCCCACGTGGATGGCGATCCCTTATCTGATCACGGCGTTCGGCGGCCTGTTGCTATCCAATTACCTGTCGGTCTATTCGGCGGGTTTGACGACGCTGACGCTGGGCCTGAAAGTCAAACGGGTTCAGGCGGTGGTGGTGGACGTGGTGGTCATCTTCACCGGCTCGATCTACTTCATGCTGATCGCCGGCAGCTTTTACGGTCCGTTTATCGGCTTTATATCGCTGCTGGCGGTGCCGATTACGGCATGGGTCGGAATTTTTGTGGTCGATCTGATTCATCGTCAGGAGTACTCGGCAAGCGATCTGCTGGACGTCTCGCCGGGTAGCGCATACTGGTACAAAGGCGGCGTCGAGTGGCGCGCATTGAGCGCGTGGGCGCTCGCCATCGTGCTCGGCTTCTGCTTCCTGTCGACCGGTGCGATACATGGCGTCTTCGCCAACTCGTGGCTCGGCCGCAATGGTCTGGGCTGGATTGTCACTTTCGTGATCGCAGCAGGCGTCTATGCGAGCCTGGGCGGCGCACGCCATTCGGCAAAAAACTGGAAAACAGCATGAATCAGGCAGTTCCCGTAAATGTATCCCGATTGATTCATACCGGCCAGGTCATCGTTGATCTCGTCATGCAGATCGACGCGCTGCCTGCGCCTGGCGGCGACGTGCTCGCGGCCAACGCGCTTTTCGCAGTGGGCGGCGGCTTCAATGTGATGGCTGCGGCGCGTCGCAACCGCATGCATGTGGTGTATGCCGGGGGGCATGGGAGCGGGCGTTTCGGCGATATGGCCCGTGCGGCACTGGAGAAAGAGGGTGTGGAGATCGCGGGTTCGCAAGTGACGGGCGAGGACACGGGCCTCTGTGTGGCCCTCGTCGACGCGCGTGCCGAGCGCACTTTCGTCTCGCATATCGGTGCGGAAGGTGTGCTTGAACGGAGCGTGCTGGACGGGCTGCAGGTCACGCAGGACGATATCGTCTATGTGAGCGGTTATAGTCTGATGCTCGCGGATAAGGCTACGGTGCTGCTGGCCTGGCTGGAACAGCTACCTGCAGGGACGCGTGTTGCGTTCGATCCGGGTCCACTCGTAGACGCCATTGACGCCATGCTGCTCGAACGGGTGTTGGCTCGCGTATCGATCTGGACGAGCAATCGCGTGGAAGCGTCGCGATTTGCCAAGACGGAGGACCTCAACGCAGCGTTCGAGTCCATCGCCGCCCGCTTGCCAGCCGATGCGCTGACTGTTGTGCGCGACGGCGCGCGCGGATGCGAGATGCGTGTGATGGGGCAGCGCGATCATGTACCTGGTTTCAGGGTGGACGCGGTCGACACCAACGGCGCCGGAGATGCCCACACCGGTGTACTCCTCGCCATGCTGGCGAGTGGCGCCGATGCGCGCACAGCGGCCGCGCGGGCCAACGCAGCGGCGGCGCTGGCCGTGACGCGCCATGGTCCGGCGACGGCTCCGGATGCCGACGAGATTGACGCGTTTCTCGACACGCGTCGCTGATTTGTCCTTCCGCAAACGCTCCTTATGCGCTCCTCAGGCGCTCCGAACCACGCGCCCTTGCCGAACCCCTGATACCTTCCTTGGTGCACAAAGGCTGGGGTGCAGGATCCCGGCCACGCTTGCTTAAGCGGTCTTAGCTTTGCTGTGGATTTGGATCGTTGTATAACTTGGTAACGGCCGCAGGCGAGGTCGTCGAGAATGAGAGGTTCGCCTCCTATGCAACGTAACCTCAATCCCAGAGCCACGACCGATGACCCGAGACGCGCAAGCAGCCAATCCCATCCGCAGTGAAATCGATCTGGATTCGAGCGGCAAACAGACCGGATACCTGCGGCTGCCACATTCTGTACACCGCTCGGCGTATGGCTGGATCCCGATTCCCATCGCTTCCATTCGGAACGGCGATGGACCGGTGGTGCTGATCATGGCCGGCAATCATGGGGACGAATACGAAGGCCAGGTGATCGTCTCCCAACTGATCCGCGAGATCGGGCCGCAGATGGTCCGAGGCCAGCTGATCCTGCTGCCGATGGCCAATTTCCCGGCCGCGGAAGCGGGCTTGCGCACGTCACCGCTTGATGGTGGCAACCTGAACCGGACCTTCCCCGGCAATCCGGCCGGCACGCCAACCGAGGTGATTGCCGATTACATCGAGCATACGCTGCTCGCCCGAGCGGACTACCTGATCGACCTGCATTCGGGCGGCAGTTCCTTGCTGTACCACGGTGCGAACATGCTGGCGATCGAGCCACGCGACGCTGACGAGGACGCGCGGCTTCGCGCGCTGCTCGCCGCGTTTGGCTTGTCCAAAGCGTTTCTGCATCCCGAGAATCCGGTCCATGCGGCGACTGCCGCACGGCGTCAGGGAGCAATCTCGATCCTGACCGAACTGGGTGGTGGCGGCACGGTGCAGGCCAATCTGTTGCGCGAGGGGCGCCAGGGGCTGCTGCATCTGCTGGGCTTCATTGGCGTGCTGCACGGCGCGCTCGTGCCCGATAACGCACCGGGTATTACCCGCTTCATGCGCGTTTCGGGCTCGCGCCATTATGTCTACGCTTACGATCGCGGGCTGTACGAACCACTGGTCGAATTGGGCGAACAGGTCGTCGAAGGGCAGGCGGCCGCGCGTATCCATTTTCCCGATACTCCCTTGCGCGAGCCCGTCACGCAGCATTTCGCAAGCGCGGGGGAAGTGGTCTGCAAACGCGTGCCCGCGATGGTTCAACGGGGCGATTGCCTCTACCACCTTGCGGAGCCAGCCGGTCAATAGAATAGGCCTGCTTAGCGTTGGTTCGGAATGAACGGGCCACAATGCAAACTGGAGCGGGCGCCGTTCTCATAACGAGGCCCGCTCCAGCTTTTTTACCCGACGTCCCGATGTATATACCCATCGCACCCGGGCGCCGTTCGGTTCAATCACACACTTACGCTGTAGTACTTAGTGACTAGCGTCATTCCACGCCGGCAACGTTGCACCGTGATACACGCTGAGAATTTCAGCGGCCACGTTAGGTTGCTGATAGCTCTGAACCAGCGCGTGGACCCAAGGCGCATTCGCGTCCTTGTCATTCACGGCGAGGAAGTTGCGATATGGATTGCCCGTCACCTGCTCCTGTGCGATCCGTTCCTGTGGAATCTTGATACCGGCCTTGACGGCCCAGTCCGTGTTGATCACAGCGGCATCCACATCGCCGATCGCGCGACCCACGATACCTGCGTCGAGTTCCTTGATATGGATGTGCTTCGGATTGTCCGCGATGTCGCGGGCAGTCGGCAGCAGGCCAACATCGGCGCGCAGCTTGATCAGGTGCTGTGCCTGCAGCAACAGCAGCGAGCGTCCTTCGTTACTCGGATCGTTCGGCACGGCGATGGTGGCGCCATCCGGCAGATCGGCCACCGACTTCACCTTGCGCGAGTACAGGCCAATCGGCTGCACGTAGGTAAAACCCACCGGCACGATCTTGTAGCCACGTGCCTTGATCTGCGCATCGAGATACGGCTTGTGCTGGAACGAATTGGCGTCCAGGTCGTGCTCCGAAAGCGCTTCATTCGGTTGCGTGTAATCGGAGAAAGTCGTGATCTTGATGGTGAGACCCTGCTTGGCAGCGTTTGCGGCGACGACGCGCCAGACGTCCTCATCTTCGCCGGACATGATGCCGACGTGCAGGGTTTGAGGAGCCGCCAGTGAGAGTTGCGAGGTGGCGACCCCCAGGCCGAAGACAACGGTGGCCAGCGCGGTTTTCAGCAGGTTTCTTTTATTCATGAGACACGGTAGTCATGTGGTTGATGATGGCCGAATGCTATGTAACAACGCAGGCCGCTGGCAAATACTTTTCCGTTGGTTGCTAAATCCGCTGAGGCATATATGAAAAGCGCAAACGCGCGCTATCCACAACCAGATATTTGCTTACCGCGAAAGATCATTTCGATGCCTCGCATACGACGCGTAAGATTTCCGGCTCCATTGGAAACGCAAGCAGCGCGGCCGGGGTGAGCGAAGTCTGCCGGTGCGGGCATCCGTGTTCCAAACTTCATACCTATGACGTTGACCCCAACCGAGGCCAACGCGAACCATCAACCATGGACACGCTACGATGAACCACTCAACATTCCGGGGCCGCCGGACTTTTCTTGCCGCCGTGGGCGCAACGCTCGCAGGCGCTGCGTTGCCGGCCTGGGCCAAGTACGAAGCCGATCAGTTCAGGATCGGCTACCAGAAGTCCGCCAGCACGCTCGTGTTGCTAAAGGCGCACGGCACGCTGGAAAAGCGGCTTGCGCCACTTGGCGTCAAGGTCTCGTGGAATGAATTCACGGCCGGACCGCAGTTGCTGGAAGGACTGAACGTCGGCGCGATCGATTTCGGCTATGTGGGCGAGGCGCCGCCAGTGTTTGCGCAGGCCGCAGGGGCGGACTTCGTCTATACCGCGTATGAACTTCCGGCGCCGCTTGCGGAAGGCGTCGTCGTCGCAAAGAACTCGCCTATCAAGTCCGTCGCCGAGCTGAAGGGAAAGAAGATTGCGTTCAATCGGGGTTCGGACGTTCACTGGTTCATCGTTGCACTGCTACGCAAGCACGGTCTCGACTTCGGCAATATCCAGCCCATCTATCTAGCGCCCGCCGATGCGCGTGCGGCCCTGGTGCAGGGCTCAATCGACGCCTGGGCGATCTGGGACCCGTTTCTCGCCGCAGCGCAGGCGCAAGGCAACGCGCGTCTGCTGGCCGATGCGCAGGGCGTCGCCAGTCACCACGAGTTCTTTCTGAGCCAGCGTGAGTTTGCACAAAAGCGTTCGAACGTGATCTCAATCGTGATGGAAGAACTGAACAAGCAAGGGCAATGGGTGAAGCAGAACACGGCCGCCGCGGCCGCGGAACTCGCGCCCATTCAGGGGCTCGACGCGTCGATCATCCAGACGAGCCTTGAGCACTACGCACACGTCTACAAGCCGATCGACGCCGAAGTGCTTGCCGAACAACAGCGCATTGCGGACACGTTCTACGAACTGAAACTGATTCCGCGCAAGATCGTCACCAAGGACGCGACGCTCGCCTGAGCGGCTCGATCGGGAAATCTGGATTCCTGATAAGCAAGTTCCAATTCGATAGTAGGCGTGGCGAGCCTCGGCTGGTCCAATAGACGGTTCAACCTGTTCGCCACAAGCGTTACGCAGGCTGTGCGCTTCTCCGTCAAAAGAGGGTGAGGCGCTGCGGGCGGACAGCTGTCACCTCTGTCGGTACGAAACATCATGTCCACTCTCGAATCTTCCCCTGCCGAGGCACCTCTGCCTCGGCGTCCCGACCCAGCCCGTGTGCGCCGCATCGCCAGCGATGCAGAAGCGATCGCTGCCGCGCACGCACTTGCCGCCGGGTTCGCAGTCAACGCTGCCGAACGCGACCGCAAACGTCTGCTTCCATGGGCCGAACTGGATCTCTGGTCGGCAAGTGGCCTCGGCGCGATCACGGTGCCGCGCGAATACGGCGGCGCCGACGTGTCGTATGCCACGCTGGCGGAAGTCTTTGTGATCTTGTGCGCGGCCGATCCTGCGTTGGGCCAGATTCCGCAAAACCATTTCGGCGTACTGGGCGTACTGCGTGAGATCGGCGCGCCGGCGCAGAAAGTGCGTCTGTTTGGTGAGGTGCTGGCGGGCCAGCGGCTTGGCAATGCCGGCCCGGAACGCCGCTCCGCAAGCGTCAATACGATTCTGCAAGGCACGACACGGCTCACCAGGACGCCTGACGGTTTGAGCCTCGACGGCCAGCGTTTCTATTGCACCGGCGCGCTCTTCGCCCATCGCGTTCCCACGCGCGCAACCGACGACGAAGGCCGCGCCGTGCAGGTCTGGGTACCGCGCGATGCACGAGGACTGACGGTCGTCGACGACTGGAGTTCGTTCGGTCAACGTACAACGGCAAGCGGCACGGTGACCTTCGCGCACGTGCCGGTCGACCCACAGGACGTCCTGCCGATCTGGCAACTCGCCGATCGTCCGGGCCTGTTTGGACCCACCTCGCAGCTCATTCAGGCGGCAATCGACCAGGGCATCGCGCAAGCGGCAGTTGCCGACATGCTCGCGTTCGTCCGCGAACGCGCGCGTCCCTGGGTCGATTCCGGCCTCGAGCACGCGACCGACGACCCGTACATCATTGCCGATGTCGGCCGTCTGCAGATCGACCTGCACGCCGCGCATGAGGTACTGCAGGAGGCGGGCCACACACTCGACGCCATCGCCGCCGCGCCATCAATCGACGCCGAGGCGAGCGCACGCGCCTCAGTCGCGGTGGCCGAAGCTAAGATCCTGACCACCCGTATCGCACTGGAAGCGAGCGAAAAGCTGTTTGAGCTAGCCGGTTCTGCTTCCACGCGCGCAGCGCATAACCTTGATCGCCATTGGCGCAACGCACGTACCCATACGCTGCACGACCCGGTTCGCTGGAAGTTGCATCTGCTTGGCAACTATCACCTGAATCACGTGCTGCCCGCGCGTCATTCGTGGAATTGAAACATGACTCTCGACCTTTCCGTAGAAACAAGCGACGCCGTGGCGGCGAATCCGTTGCCTCCCGAACTGCGCCCACCTTTGAAGCCCGATCTGATTACTGACGACGAGCAGGCGCTGGCGACAGCGAGGCGACTTGCCGAGAAATTCGCACCCGAAGCCGCGCAACGTGATCGTGAACGACGCCTGCCGTGGGCCGAACTCGACGCGTTCGTCGCGAGCGGCCTGTGGGGTATAACGGTGCCGCGCGAATTCGGCGGTGCAGGCGTGCGCAACGGTACGCTCGCCGAAGTGACGGCCATTATCGCGGCGGCCGATGGCTCGCTCGGGCAGATTCCGCAAAACCACTTCTACGCGCTGGAAGTGCTGCGCGTCGGCGGCAGCGTCGAGCAGCAGCGTTTTTTCTATGAGCGCGTGCTGGCGGGCGAGCGCTTCGGCAATGCGCTTGCCGAAATCGGCCACAAGGACTTCAAGCGCCGCACGCGCCTCACAAGGGCCGCGGACGGCTGGCATGTCGACGGCCGCAAGTTCTATTGCACCGGCGCGCTCTACGCGCACTGGATACCCACGCTGGTGGTCGCAGACGACGAAGGACGCGACGTCACCTACCTGGCCTTCGTTCAACGCGACACGCCGGGTGTCACGGTAACGGATGACTGGGACGGTTTCGGCCAACGCGTCACGGGCAGCGGCTCGGTACAGTTCGAGCATGTGCGTGTCGAACCCGAATGGGTCGTGCCGTTTCAGGTGTCGTTCGAGCAGGCGACGACGATCGGACCGGTCGCGCAGATCATGCACGCTGCCATCGACCTGGGCCAGGCTCGCGGCGCCTTCGACGCCGCCTTGCAGTTCGTGCGCGAGCGTTCGCGGCCATGGATCGACGCGAAGGTCGAACATGCCGCCGACGATCCGCTGACCATCGCGCAGTTCGGCGATCTCGCCGTGCGTCTGCGTGCGGCGGAAGCGTTGTTGCGCCGCGCCGGCCGCTTCGTCGACGCAGCCCAGGCTAATTCCACCGATCGTTCGGTGGCAGAGGCCTCAGTCGCCGTGGCCGAGGCGCGGGCGCTGACTACCACCGTGTCGCTGGACGCGGGCTCGCGCCTGTTCGAACTGGCCGGCACCGCTGCCACACTCGATGGCCTCGGACTCGACCGCTTCTGGCGCAACGCGCGCACCCATACGCTGCATGACCCGGTGCGCTGGAAGTATCATGCGGTGGGTAACTTCTACCTCAACGACAAGCTGCCGCCGCGGCATGGAGCCTTGTGATGGCGAAGAAACAGATTCTGCTCAACGCATTCAACATGAACTGCGTGGGTCATATCAACCATGGCCTGTGGACGCATCCGCGCGACCGCTCCACGGACTATCGGCTGTTGCCGTACTGGACCAATCTCGCTCGCACGCTGGAACGCGGACTGTTCGACGGCCTGTTTCTGGCCGACATCGTGGGCGTGTACGACGTCTATCAGCACAACGTGGACGTCACGTTGCGCGAGTCGATCCAGTTGCCGGTCAACGATCCCACGCTTCTGGTGTCGGCGATGGCAGCCGTCACTGAGAACCTCGGCTTCGGCGTGACGGTCAATCTCACCTACGAGCAGCCTTATCTGCTGGCACGCCGCTTCTCGACGCTCGATCATCTGACGCAAGGGCGCATTGGCTGGAACATCGTGACCGGCTATCTCGACAGCGCGGCACGGGCGATGGGGCTCAACGAGCAACTGCCGCACGACGAGCGTTACGAGCGTGCGGACGAGTATCTCGACATCCTCTACAAGCTGTGGGAAGGCAGTTGGGAAGAGGGCGCGGTGC
>FSXK01000219.1_pt1 | contig 11060 bp, 8 predicted proteins | sample 1638101 | NCBI WGS metagenome assembly FSXK01 (sample SAMEA3914788, study PRJEB12502) | metagenome | biome: forest; material: soil | place: Canada | collected 2011-07-03 | depth 0.1 m | reverse complement strand
TTCCTGTAGTTTGCGCCACAGGATCTTGCCGCTACCGGACTTGGGCAGCGACGTCACGAACTCGACCAGCCGCGGCGCCTTATAAGGCGCCATCTGCTCATGCGCCCAGGCAATGACCTCGCTCTCGGTCAACTTACCCGCGTAGCTCGCAGCGGGCACCACCAGCGCCTTCACGGTCTCGCCGCGGCGCTCGTCCTGCACGCCGATCACACAGACCTCGTGAATGCCCGGATGCCGGTACATCAGCGCCTCCACCTCCGCAGGCCAGACTTTGTAGCCCGACGCGTTGATCATCCGTTTGAGGCGGTCGGTCATGAAGAAATAGCCGTCCTCGTCGACATGTCCCAGATCGCCGGTGCGTAAAAAGCGTTTGCCGTCGAGCTCGACGAAGGCTTCCGCCGTACCCTGCGGATTGCGCCAGTAACCCTGCATCACCTGCGGCCCATTCACGACAATCTCGCCGGTCTCGCCTCGCGCCAACTCCTGCAGCGTGGCCGGGTCGATCACCCGCGCATCGAGATCGAACACCGGGATGCCAAGGCATTGGGGCTTAGGACGCTGCGGCGGGTTGATGTGCGTCGCCGCGATCGTCTCGGACATGCCGTAGCCTTCCACATAGTCGAGGCCAGTCAGATCTTTGAGCTTGCGGGCAATCGCGGCGGGCATCGCCGCGCCGCCGCCACGCGTGCCGCTCAGTTTCGAAAGATCGTATTCGCCAAGCTTAGGGTTGGACAGAAAATCGACCATCATCGTCGAAATGGACTGCCACGAGGTGACACCATAACGTTGCACGCATTGCGCCGCTGCGTCGCGATCCCAGCGCGGCAATATGACGATCGTTGCGCCCGCATATAACGGTCCATTCATGCCACCTTGCATGCCGGTGACGTGAAACAGCGGCAACACCGACAGATGCGTGCTGTCCTGCGACCCCGAGAACCAGACATTGCAGCCGACCAGGGTGCTCATAACGCTGCGATGCGTGTGCATGCAACCCTTCGGCTTGCCCGTCGTGCCCGACGTGTAGGGCATCACGCAGAGGTCGTCCGGACCCGCGGTCAAAGGCCCTGGTGCGAGGCGGCGTTCGAGCACCGTACTCCAGGCTGTCACGCCGGGACGTTCGATCGACCGCTTCGGCGCCGCCACGAATTCGGGCGGCGTGATCGACGACGGGCGTTTCAGGTAGTCGCTATACGTTGCGACAATTGCATACTTCAATCCCTGCCCGGGCGCCTCGCCCAGCAATGGCTCGATCTGCGGATAGAGGTCCTGCGGCACGATTGCGGTCGTCGCACCGCTGTCCTCCACGTAGTGGCGTACTTCGTCGGTCATGTTCATCGGATTGACCGGCACGACCACCGCATTCGCACGCAAGATCCCGTAATAGGCCAGCACCCATTGCGGACTATTCTGCATATACAGCAGCACGCGATCTCCGGCCTTTACTTCGCACTCCTGTTGCAGAAAACCGGCGATTCGCTCGGCCTCATCCCTGAACTCCGCGAAACTGACCGGCGTGTCGTAGAAGATGATGAACGGCTTGTCCGGAAACCGGGTCGCCGCAACCTCGGCGTTATAAAACAGGCTGGTTTGCGGCAAGCTCAAATGGCGTGGCACGCCAACCGGCCAATGTGCGTGATGAAGGGCATTCATGGGTGTTTCCTCTCGTCACACGATGCTTGCGCCGCCGTCCACCGCCAGATACTGGCCCGTGATATGGCGCGATGCCTCGCTTGCGAGAAACACCACCGAGCCCTTCAGGTCTTCCTCGCCGCCGAGCCGGTGCAGCGGCGAATGCGCGACGATCGATTCGCCCATCGAGGCGAGCAGACCCGCCGACATCTTCGACGGAAAAAAGCCCGGGCAAATCGCATTGACGTTGATATTGTGGCGGCCCCACTCCGAGGCCAGCGCCCGCGTAAAGTTGATCGCCGCGGCCTTCGAAGTGTTGTAGGCGATCGTATTCATGCCCGCGGGCGCGCCCTTCAGGCCCGCGATCGAGGCGATGTTAATGATCTTGCCGGTGCGGCGCGGAATCATGCTGCGCTTGCCGACTTCACGCGCGAGAAAGAACGGCGCGTTGACGTTCAGATTCATGACCTTGTGCCACGCTTCGTCAGGATAGTCCTCCGCTGGGGCACCCCATGTGGCGCCGGCGTTGTTGACGAGAATATCGATGTGGCTGTAGGCGGCCAGCACGTCGCTGACAAGATCGGGAATCCTCTCGAATTTGCCGAGGTCGTTGACGAAAGTTTGGACTTCAATGCCGCGCCCTTCCAGATGCGCTTTCGCCCCCGCAAGCTCGTCGGCCTTGCGCGCGGTGATCGCCACACGGCAACCCATTTCGCCGAGCGCCTCGGCCATCTGCAGACCGAGCCCGCGCGAGCCGCCGGTAATCAGTGCCACCTTCCCTTCCAGTTGAAACAGGTCTTTCACGTGCATCCGGCGTCTCCTTGATGAGGGTTCTGCTAGGCAGATAGGTCTGCTTTTTCAACCCATCATACGTGTGGAGATTCGCCGTGTAAATAAAAGCATGATCGTTTTATTTCTATCTAAACCGGTGGGGAGTTCTTGTCATCGGGAATTACCCGACTGTCGGCGAGACGGCTACAGGCTAGCGTTTTCGACAACCCGGCCTTCTGCACGCCAACGCAGCATGCCGCCCGCGAGGTTGGCAACGGCCTCGAATCCTGACTGCCGCAATATGACCGTGGCTTGCGCCGAACGTCCGCCAGCCCGACACACCGTCACGATCGGGCGTTCCTTCGCGAGTTCAGTAGCGCGCCCAGCCAGATTGCCGAGTGAAATGAGTCTGGCTGCGGGAATGCGCCCCAGCGGCCCGTCGAACTCGTCAGGCTCGCGCACGTCGACGATCTGGACCGAACGGAGATTTTCTTCGAGCCATTGGGGGTTGATTTCCCAGATGCCCGCAAAGGTGTACGTCAACGGCGCCCAATCGGGCTCGGCCGTCTGCGTGGGGTCGCTTGCGGCCATGCCGCATTTCAGGTTGGCCGGCACCGCGACATCAATCTGCTTGGGATGCGGCAAGCGCAGGTTCGTCATGTATCCGGTGAAATCCTCTTCGCACAGTTCACCGCCGAGGCGCGGATTGAAGCGCCGCTCCTCGCCTACACTCGTGACCGTCAAGCCGCGGTAGTCGTGGGCCGGATAAAGCAGGCATGTTTCAGGCAAACTGAAAATCTGGCTGTGGACCGCCCGGAACATCGCGCGCGCATCACCGTGCTGGAAATCGGTCCGGCCCGTGCCCCTGATCAACAGGCAATCTCCGGTAAACGCCATAGTCTCGTCGTCGAGTACAAAGCTGACGCATCCATTCGTATGGCCAGGTGTCGCGCGCACTTCCAGGTGCCGCGCACCGAACTCACACCGGTCGCCATGGCTCAGATAGCGGCCCGCGCCTTCGGCGCCGCTCGCGGCCGATATTGCAATCTGGCTGCCCGTGCGGCGCTTCAGCATCCATGCGCCGGTCACATGATCGGCGTGGACATGGGTGTCGATGGTGTATAGCAGGCGCAATCCAAGTTCATCGATCAGTGCGGTGTCCCGGCGCACCTGTTCAAATACCGGATCGATCAGCACAGCTTCTCCCGTTGCGCTATCGGCAAGCAAATAGGTGTAGGTAGACGATTGCTGATCGAATAGCTGCCGGAAGATCAACACGGTTTCGCTCCGTCGCCTCGCCTCCGCGAGGACCTGAAAATGGGGTTAAGCGAGGCTTCGACAAACCGTCCTGCAGGAAGTCGGATTCGCCAGCGCCAGTTCAGAAGACCGGGCACGCAGGCGCACCCGGATTCACTTCGGGCGCCGGCCTCGGGAGTACCTCGCGCTCGCTGCTTCACTTTACGCGAATCTTACTTCGGTTGGGCCACGTACCGCAGGTAAGGCTTCACAGTTTTGAAACCCTGCGGATATTTTTGCATCGCTGCATCGTTCGAAACCGATGTCGGAATGATGACGTCTTCGCCCGGCTTCCAGTTCACCGGCGTCGCCACCGTATGTTTCGCGTTCAGCTGCAGCGAATCAAGCAGACGCAGCACCTCGTCGAAATTGCGGCCTGAACTCATCGGATACACGAGCATGGCTTTGACTTTCTTGTCCGGCCCGATGAGAAACACTGAGCGTACCGTCGCGTTGTCCACGGCGGTGCGCGGGCCGCCGCTCGCGTTCGGGTGAATCATGTCGTAGAGCTTCGCGACAGTCAGGTCCGAATCGCCGATCAGCGGGTAGTTGATCGCATGTCCCTGGGTCTCCTCGATATCCCCCATCCACTTCTGGTGGTCGCTGACGGGATCCACGCTCAGTCCGATAATTTTGGTGTTGCGCTTGTCGAACTCCGGCTTGAGTCCGGCCAGATATCCAAGCTCAGTGGTGCAAACGGGCGTGAAATCCTTCGGGTGTGAAAACAGGACCACCCAATGGTCGCCGATCCACTCGTGAAAACGGATCGTCCCTTCGGTGGTTTCCGCGGTGAAATCGGGAGCTTCCTCTCCAAGTCGAATTGACATCTTCATCCTCCATTGAGGGGCGCCAGGGTACTCGCGCCGCTGTCGAAGCGCCGGCCCCGGGCTGCGTGGCTGTTTAGTCAGGCGATTGGTTTAACTCGTGATCAGCCTCCGGCTCGTTGAACTGTAATGCGCGGGAGGCCACCATCGGCGGACGCAGTAGATTCAGAGGCCCTCCCCAAATAGCCGTGATGCGGGGCGAGCACCGGGATACTCTGCGGTCGCGCTTATAGCGTAGGACAAAAAAAGACTTTCACATTGCGAATCCGCCGTTTACACATATGCATCCGAAGGTCATTTACTCGCTACCCCTGTTTGATGTCTGTAGCGCGGTCGTGGTATGCGTTTGCATAACTAACTGGGGCATCTCGCGTACACGATCAATGCGCCTTCGGCTGGAAGAGCGTGGCGTTGGCTTTGACGTATTCGTCGACCGTCATAGGCTTTCTACCCGTCACGGCCTCAACCACATTGTTGGTGCCTGCAAACTCTCCGTTCTGGTAGGCGCGGTAAACCGCGACGATGTGCTGGATAAAATGCTCCGGCATTCCAATCGTTTTCAGCCGCGCGCCAAAGTCCTCGAAGCTTTCCGGTTCGTAGTGGATCTTTCGGCCCAATGCCTCCCCGACGGCGCTCGCGAGTTCATCGTGACTCATTTCCACTGCGCCGAAGAGCGGATAGACCTTGCCGGCATGCGGAGCCGGGTCCAGCAGAATATTGGCGATGACGAGACCCTGGTCTTGCGCCGAGATGGGCGCGTGACGTCCTTCTCCCGCCGGAACCTTGATAAGGTCGTGATTAGCGATGAGCGGTAGTTGAAACCCGTACGTCAACCATTCCATGAAAAACGTCGGCCGCAGATGCGTAACCGGAACGCCAGCCCAGTCGAATACGCGTTCCCCGTACCAATGCGAACGCGCGGAATCGCTCACGGCATCAACCTTTGCAGAAATCTGCGACATGTTGACGATTGAACGGACGCCTGCGCTCCTCGCCGCCTCCGCAAAGTACGCGGTGGCATCGACGAGGTGCGACTGCTGAACCGGGTATACGAAGTACGCGCCCGTTACCCCCTGTAACGCAGCGCGAACTGCCCGCCCATCGAGAAGATCGCCCGTAACGACCTCAACGCCTTTACGCCGCAACGCCGCGGCCCGATCATCTTCGTTATGCACAAAGGCTCGCACGCTTGCGTCTTTTGCCAGCAAGCTATCGATAGCGTAGCCGCCGGTATCGCCTGTTGCGCCAGTTATCAGATATAGATCACGACTCATTTGCTTCTCCAGAATGGTATTGCGTAGGAACAGCGGTCATTGGATCGCCGAGGTCACGGCAAGTAACACGTGTATATGCACATATCGTGCCGTGCTCAATTTGCTGCTTCGTCCTTGCCGTTTGATCCGGCGATTGTCGGGTTCGACCATGCTCATCTGTTCGCCGATGATTTAGAGTATACTCGACATCTAAATGGCACAAGGTTTATTTTAGAGGGACAGGGAGAAAGCGATGAGAAAGTCGAAAAGCGATACGGCAGAAACAAGGAAGCGCATCGTCTCGACGGCAGCGCAGGTGTTTCTGGATCAAGGGATAGCCGCAACGGGCATAGCCGATGTGATGGCCGCCGCGGGGCTCACCCAGGGCGGCTTCTATCGTCACTTCGACTCGAAGGAACAGTTGATCGCCGAGGCGAATAGCGCCGCGTTCGATGAGCTACTCACGATGTTCGAGACCAAAATGGCGGGCAAACCGCCACGCGAAGCGCTTGATACGATCGTGCGTCTCTACCTCCATCAGCGCCGCGGCAAGGATCCCGTGTTCCTTTGCCCCTTGGCCAATCTGGGCAGCGAATTGCAGCGTTGGAACGACGAGGTCAAGGCTGGCGCCATGGACGGATATCAGCGTCTCGTTCGACTTGTGGCCGCGCAAACGGAGCGCCTCGAGATTCGGGATCATCAACGCGTTGCCGACGCGATCGTATCCACGATCGTGGGCGCGGTGACGCTGTCCCAACTCGCACCTGATGCCACCAAGGCGAAGGCCATGCTCGCCAACGCGCAATTCGTGGTTGGCGTCCTCTTGCAGTCTCCGGAAGGATCACGGTGCGCCTGAGGAGAAGCCACATGCCGGTAGAATCGAGCCTTACGGAACCAACCTGCTGGCACGCGCCACGCTCGCCTCAACACAGTGACCACCACCCTCGACCAACTGCTCGCCGGACAATTAGCAGGTACGCAGCGCCTGAAGTTAGCCTGCGGACTGAGCGAATTTCCGCGTGAAATTTTCGATCTGGCGGACACGCTGGAAATCCTCGATCTCTCCGGCAACGCGCTCTCGTCGCTACCGGACGACTTGCCGCGCCTGCATAAACTGCGCATTCTCTTCTGCTCCGATAATCGGTTCACTGAGTTGCCCGAAGTCCTCGGTCGGTGCAAGCAGTTGAGCATGGTGGGCTTCAAGGCGAACCAGATCCGCACGGTGTCAGGCAAATCGCTGCCGCACGCGCTTCGTTGGCTCATCCTGACGGACAACGAAGTGGAGGCGCTTCCGCCTGAAATCGGCAACTGCACGCAACTCCAAAAACTGATGCTGGCGGGCAACCGCCTGCAGACGTTGCCGTCGCAGTTGGCTGCATGCTCCCGTCTTGAACTGATTCGGCTCGCGGCGAATCGGCTTACGGAACTGCCCGCGTGGTTGCTCGCGTTACCTCGACTCTCATGGCTCGCCTACGCGGGCAATCCGTTCACGGCGTCGCTGGAAGCCGCTGCACTGGACGAAACACCCATCGCGGAAATGCATTGGGAAGCGTTGGAACTGCATCATCAACTTGGCGAGGGCGCCTCGGGTGTCATCCATCGGGCAGCGCATCGGCATCCTAACGAAGACGATCGCCATGTTGCCGTGAAGCTGTTCAAAGGCGACGTTACAAGCGACGGCTTGCCGCACTCCGAGATGGCCGCCTGCATCAACGCAGGCTCCCATCCCAACCTGATTCGGGTGCTCGGCAAGTTGAAGGACCATCCTGAAGACAGCCACGGCCTGGTGATGGAGTTGGTCGATCCGGAATTCAGAAACCTGGCCGGGCCACCTAGCCTCGAGTCGTGCACGCGAGACGTTTATAGCGAAGGCACCCACTTCGATCTCGCCTCGGCGTTGCGCATCGCACACGGTATCGCTTTGGCCGCCGGTCATTTGCACGAGCAAGGCATCATGCACGGCGACCTGTACGCCCACAATATTCTGCATTGCGGAGAAGGACGGGCGTTGCTTGGAGACTTTGGCGCGGCATCCTTCTACGCACCGGATGATCAAGCGCTGGCCCCGTCGCTTCAGCGCATTGAAGTACGGGCCTTCGGTTGCCTGCTCGAAGAGTTGATCGCGCGATGCGATGAACTTCAGTCGGTATCAGCGTCCACTGCCCAGGCCACCTTGGCGCAACTCAGGGACGCCTGTATGAGCGAGGCGGTTGCGGGCCGGCCGTCATTCGATGAGATCGTGGATACGTTATCCACATTGAGGGGTACGCGGCAAGATCCTGGCGGTGTGTGACAACGCCGGCGAGCGTCGCCGCAATTCTCGTCAATTGCCGACACGAGGATCAGTTTTAGCGCGACGCAGCATTTTTTGATCGCCGCGGCGCGTCACGCTAACGACGCCGCCTCTATGCGTTTCGAAATGAGAAATAAAAAACCGACTCATTCGTCGCACGAATTAAACATATCCGGCCCCGATAAGGAACCGGATCATGTACGGTGATATACGCAGTAAAGGACGTGGCGCCCAAGCACCACGGATCGAAACGTCGGCAATCAGGGGCACGATGCAGCCCGCATTCCCTAGCCGCTAATCGCGCGCCACAATCTGATCATTGACGCGTGCCTCGCCTGTCACGAGACAGCTCGAGAGGAAGTTCTGGCCTTGCCCGCTGGACGCCGCGTCCGAGAAGCCCTTGTCCATCGCGCCCAGCCGGACCATCTCGGCCCCTCGTTCGCACGATATCGAGCCTTCTTCCCCGGCTTGTGCATGGGTCAGTGCGCGGCCCGCTGTCAAATACGCAAGGAGCATCAGTACAGCAATATTAAATACGCGTCTCATGAGTAGCCTCCTCTTGACGAGAAGACTAGCGCGAACCTTGCTCAGACGGTGTTAGGGCTTTCCCGATTAGGGCGAAGTCGGATGACCTGAGTCAATAAGGACGCCGCACTTTACCGAGTACGGGTTTTCCCTTCGTCAAAACTGTCACGACCCCATGTTGCATCGCAGTAAATGCGCCGCAGCAAATTCTCTGTTAGTACGGCCGATCATTCGCCGCGACAGCGTCCAGGCACTCGTGGTCGAGCGCGGCAGGCAACTCATCACGCAGGAATTCGACCCACGTGCGTATCTTCGCATCGACATACTGGCGCGACGGATATAACGCATAGACGTTCGTGTGCTGCGATGTGTACTCCGGAAGAATGCGCACCAGTTCGCCGCTCCGCAGGCCATTAGCCGCAGAGTAAAAAGGCAACAACCCAATGCCCATCCCCTCGCCCACCGCAACCGCCAGCGCCTCCGCGACATTGACGCAGAACTTCGCCCCGCCATGCGCGAACGTCTCCCGGCCGCGTGGCCCCTGAAACACCCACTCGTGCGCCGGAAAGATCGGCGTGACTGTTAGCAGACAGCTGTGCGCGGCAAGGTCCGCGGGCGTCCTCGGCACGCCGTTGCGTTCGAGGTACGCCGGCGACGCACAGGCAATGCTGAACGTGTTGCCAAGGCGCTGCGAGATCAGCCCCGAGTCGGGCAACTCCTCGGCAAGCACGAGCGCGACGTCATAGCCCTCGTCGAGCAGATCGGGCTCACGCTGTGCGAGCGTCAGCTCCACCTTTACATCCGGATAACGCTGCTGATAACGACCCACAGCAGGCACCACGCAATGCTGGCCAATACCCGTCATGGCGTGGACCTTCAGCTTGCCGGACGGACGTGCCTGAGCATCGCTCGCCTCGGCTTCGGCCTCATCGACACACGCGAGAATCTCTTCACAACGATGCAGATAGCGCTCGCCCGCTTCGGTGAGTGCGATGCGGCGCGTCGTACGGTTAAGCAAGCGCGTACGCAGACGCGCTTCGAGATCCGAGACCGCGCGTGACGCATAAGCGGTGGTGGTGTTGAGGTGCTGCGCAGCACCGGTGAAACTGCCCGCTTCGACGACGCGAACGAGCACGCGCATTTTTTGTAGCGTATCCATACGATCCTTCAAAAACCCGTTGGGATTGTTGCATGAATAACGCCTGCGATTTTCTCGAATCCGGTAAAGATGCGTTGCACTCCTTGAGTTTGTAAGGTGATCCATTCCTCCTGCTTGACTCACCACCCATAGCCAGGCTCTACTCAAATCCGGCTACGCATTAAAGCGTATAGCGCAGGCTGCCGCGCGCAGCAGTTTTCACGGATACCAGGAGGAAGCGATGCTTCCAACAGCACAGACGTACGAGACTTTGGCGGCAACCTTTGCATGGCAGATTCCCGAGCGATACAACATCGGCGTGGACGTGTGCGACAAATGGGCCAATGGCTCGGGCCGCCTTGCATTGATCTACGAGCAGCGCGACGGCAGCGCCACACGCTATAGCTTCGACGATCTCAAGGCCCGCTCCAACCAGTTCGCCAACGCGCTGCGCCGCAGTGGCGTCGTGCAAGGCGACCGCGTGGCGATCTTCCTGCCGCAATCGCCCGAAACCGCCATTGCGCATCTGGCGGCCTACAAGGCGGGCTGCATCGCGGTGCCCCTCTTCGCGCTGTTCGGCGTCGACGCGATTCAGTATCGGCTCGCGGACAGCGCCGCAGCGGCGCTCATCACCGATGCGGCAGGTCTGCAAAAACTCGCTGAAATCCGCCACACGCTGCCCGGACTAAAAGCGGTGTATTGCGTTGGCGGCGAACATGCCGCACACGCCGATCAGGACGCCGCGGCGAGCGACGTCCACGCCTTCTGGGACGCGCTCAATGCCGAGCCCGAGGCGTTCACGCCGGTCGACACTTCATCGGAAGATCCCGCCGTCATCATCTATACCTCGGGCACCACAGGCAAACCGAAAGGCGCGTTGCACGCGCAGCGCGTCCTGCTTGGGCACCTGCCCGGCGTGGAGCTGTCGCAAGCGTACTTTCCTGCGCACGCCAAGGTGATCTGGACCCCGGCAGACTGGGCGTGGATCGGCGGTCTCTTCGACGTCCTGCTGCCCGCGTGGCATCACGGAGTGACCGTACTCGCGCGCCGCTTCGACAAATTCGACGGCGAGGCGGCGTTCGACCTGATGTCTCGCCACGCGGTCACGCATACGTTCCTGCCGCCTACGGCCCTCAAAATGATGCGCACCGTGCCGCAGCCTGAGCGCTGGAAACTATCGTTGCACGCGGTGGCAAGCGGTGGCGAATCGCTCGGCGAAGAACTGATCGCATGGGGACGCGCCGCGCTCGGCGTGACCATCAACGAGTTCTATGGGCAGACCGAGTGCAACGTCGTGGTGTCGTCGTGTGCGTCGCTGTTCCCGCCGC
>FSXK01000214.1_pt1 | contig 11118 bp, 9 predicted proteins | sample 1638101 | NCBI WGS metagenome assembly FSXK01 (sample SAMEA3914788, study PRJEB12502) | metagenome | biome: forest; material: soil | place: Canada | collected 2011-07-03 | depth 0.1 m | reverse complement strand
CTTCACCATCGTATTGCCAAGGTGATTGATCACCACCGTATTGGCCTTGGCGACGGCGGCGGGAATCGGCACGGGGCCGGCGCCCATCATCAGCAACGGCTCTTCGGGGAGGATGGCGTCGAGCGATTCGACGTCCGGGCAAGGCACGGGTGTGGAAGTAGTGGTTGGCATGATCGGTACGGAGGAAGTCAAGCTGCTGGAGGTGCAAGCGGCCTCGCCAACTGTGACGCTGGCGAGGCCGCTGGATGATCATTCACCGATCCGGCCGATTGTGCAAGTTTTTTGACAGCAGTGATTGGGCGCTATTCGTCGCCTCACCCCACGTGAGATCCCTCCACCGGAGGCCGCGTATAAGCGCCCACCAGCGAAAGCGCCGTGCAAAGCGAATTAGTCCGCACCGCCGCAAAACCCAGGAATTCCTGTGTGTCGGAGAGCAAGACTTCGTCCCACATGCCATCGCCATCACAGCAGATACAACGTCTTACGCCCACCAGTTCACCCCCATTACGCAGATCGCTGACGATATGCTCGATGCAGGCCGCGACACTCTGCGCGCCGCCCATGTCGACGATGCACACCACGTCGTCAATACGATGAGAATCCCACTTCGGTTCGAGGCTCTTCATGGCGACGTCTCCCCGTCAATCGTAGCCGTTTTCGTCGAGAAGCTTTTCGATCGCGCGCCAGAGCGGACGCTCGTCATAGCAACCGTTGCGCATGGGAACATTGCACGGATACAGGGGATGCGTGCGGCCGTCGTCCGGCTCCTCGTCCGGAGTCCGTGCCCACGCTCGCAGGACGCGCAGCAACGTCAGCGCTTCAGTGTTCGTCTGTTCGATGTTCATGCCTCGTATCCTCCTGGTTGGCTTCTCGAACCCGGGGAGTCAGGGCGGTTCAATGCGCTGCGCGCCGCGCTGGTGTCCCGGGGATGAGTTGCCTCTTCGTCAAATCCGTCTTTCGACGGCTCAAGTAACTGGCAGGCGGACTATTCTCGGAATCCGCATCCTCAATACGAATGTGCGCCGGCTTCATTGAGTTTGCCGCCGCCAGTCTGCGTTTCATCTGCCCATGGCTCCGACGTTTTCATAATTCAATTATTTCCGTGGACGCCAACTTTTGTTCCATATTCAAGGGGATATCAGCAGACGCAATTCCTCAATGCCTATCATTCTTTCATTAATGGCTCTTTGACTTTACTTGATCAATACACTTCACACCTTTATTGCCGACGGCGTGCTTTCAGAACAACACAAACGACCATGAACGACTTCATTATTTAATCTGCTGCAACGATCGCAATTAACGTGTCGGCGAACACCTTTCGCCGCATTGTCGGAAGGCCAGCGATGCAGAAAAATTGCCCCACCTGCTTTTCAATTCAGGTCATTTTTAGATATCATCAGATTTGTGTCAAGCTGCTTTGACACGAAACATTTGACAAGGCAATCCGCGACCGAGCGTCAAGCGGCTGCTGTTTCATTGACTAAAATCATGCGTCCCGGTCCTGCGAGCTTAAATGCACCATGCATGACTCCGCGCGAAATCAAGCCTCTCTGCTTTCAAATGGATTGCACGCTCCAATTGAGTATCAATATTTTAACAACCGCTTAACTCAATTTCTAACGCAATGTGCTCCCGCTCTCTCGTGGATATAAAAGCACCGTCACCTGGAGATTCGAACCGTGATTAGCACATCCTCGCAATGCACAACTGTTTTCCGTTCCGTTTTGGTAAATGGCAACCAGTTCGAAGAATATGTAAATCGCATTGGGCGGCCGCAGTTCGCCATTACCTGCGCCGGCGATCAATTCGACGAGCAAGGACCTGGTCTCGCACCCGACGAATGGCTGTTCGCCGATGATATCGAACGCCTGATGATGGATTTTTTTGCGTGGGATGCACGTGGCATTCGCATGGAGTTGATTTCCCCAATCGTCAGCGGCAAGAAATCGGCAAGCTGGATAGCGGTCGGCCTGGCTGACTATCTAAACAAGTCGGCTTCGCACCTTAACGCTGCCCGTCTCGGTACCGTGTGTAAGGCAATGGGGGCAGACGGCGCGCGCAAGGCGTTTCTCGAATCGATTTTTGAAGACGCCAGCGGCTACGGATTCATCGCATTGCAGGCGGATCGCTACAACCGCTTCATTGAAGAATGGAAAACGAACGACGACAAAGCCGCGCGCCCCTCAGACTACCGGGCTGAGAAACGTTTCGGGGTGGTGAGCGCGGTAGGCGAACTGGGTGTCGACCGCGCGTCGGTCCAGTACTGGGCATCGATCGGCTGGGCAAGCGGCTGGGTTAGCGCAGAACAACTCCGCGAGGTGGGACTCACTTACGACGTGCTGGTCGGTCAGACCTGTGTGATCAACGGACTGGGTGAAGTCGAGCGAATTGGCAACATTCCCCTTCCGACCTGTCGCTACTGAAGGCACCAGCCGGGAGGCACCCGCGCGGCCCGATTACGGCCGTACGGGTGCACTCAGGTCGGGGCGAAGCTGCGGGCAACGCGCGTCCGGCTAGCTGGCCGCCCGGCCGGTCCTCACTTCACCGCGTGCTTGTCGAGCTTGCTGCCCGTATCCGCGTTGTAGCGATCGACATACTCCTCGATCAGCTTGCGCAGCGCGCGGCCGATCTGACGATAGTCCGACTCGTTAAGGTTAGCGAGAGAGACCCGGCCCGACGGATGTTGCGTGCCGAAGCCCTTGCCGGGCAACAGCACCACCCGCGCCTCACGCGCGAGGCGGAACAGCAGCTCACTCGGCTCAGTATTCTTGAGCAGCCATTCCACGAACTTGCGGCCGAACATTCGTTCGCCGAGGAACTCGACGTCGAGAATCGTGTAGTAATCCACCTGATTCGGATCGTCGTCCTCGAAGGAGATGCCCACCTCCTCGTACAGCGCCTGCTTGCGCTTGCGAATCAGCCGCTTGAGGGCGTTCTTGTACGCGTCCGGTGTATCCATCAACGAGAACAGCGAGAACAGCACCATCTGCACCTGCTGCGGCGTCGACAGCCCCGCCGTGTGATTCAGCGCAACGGTGCGGCTGTCCGCCACCAGACGGTCGATGAATTTCAGCTTGTCCGGCTCCGTCGTGATCGACTCGTAACGTGTGTGCAGTTCCTTCCTCACGTCCTTCGGCAACTCGGCGAGCAGCCTGTCGAGCACGTTGTCGCGATGCGTCGCGATCGTGCCGAGACGCCAGCCGGTCGCACCGAAGTACTTCGAATACGAGTACACCAGAATCGTGTTCTTCGGCGCGAGCGCGAACAGCGAGACGAAGTCGTCGGCGAACGTGCCGTAGACGTCGTCGGTGAGCAGGATCAGGTCCGGGCGTTCCTTGACGATCTCCGCAATGTATTCGAGGCTCTCGTCGTTGATCTTCACCGACGGCGGATTGCTCGGATTGACGAGGAAGAACGCCTTCACTTTCGGATCGCGCAGCTTGTCGAGTTCCTTCTTCGAATACTGCCAGCCGCTTTCTACCGTGGCTTCGAGATTCACCACATTGAGCTGGTAGTCGTTCAGCCGCGGAATCTCGATGTACGGCGTGAAGATCGGCATGCCGAGCGCGATCGTATCGCCCGCCTTGATCAGGTGATTCTCGCGCATCGTATTGAAAATATACGTCATCGCCGCGGTGCCGCCTTCCACCGCGAAAATGTCGAATTCGCCGACAAACGGATGCTTGCCGATCATCTCGCGGCGCAGGTACTGGCCGACGATGATCTCCGAGAGCTTCAGCATGCGGTCCGGCACCGGATAGTTCGAGGCGAGGATGCCTTCGCACATCTCGTACAGGAAGTCGCCCGCCGAGAGACCCAGCTGATCGCGCACGTACGAAATCGCGCCGCGCAGGAAGTCGATACCTGGCACTCCTTTATTTTCACGCAGGAACAGATCGAAGCGTTCCGTCAGCCCTTCGCGGCGCGGGAAACCGCCGACCCCCTCGGGCATATAAGCGAACGAGCGCTCCGATTCGCGCATCGCAAAGAGACCCAGTTGCCAGAAGCCATGGCGCGGAATGGTCGCCAGAAAGTTCGGATTACCGCGGCCGGCGTTGAGCATCGAAACGTTGGCGGCGCGCTCCACCGCCCCGCCGCCGGCGGCCTTGATCAGTTCATCCTTCAGTTCGAACGGGCTGAGTGCTGCCAGCTTGTCCTGTTCGGTTTCGCTTTTGCCTTTTGCCATGATGCTTTCTCCATTGCAAGGGTGAAATACGCCGGCGGCGGGCGCGCTCCTGCGGCAGCGCCGGCGCGAAGGAATGAGGGTTGCGGATCGAGCTTTGTTAGACCCCACCCGCGTCAGACGAGGCCCACGACGAGCGGCCCCAGTAACGTCAGCGCCACGTTCGCGATCGCATAGGTAATGGCGAACGGTACGGTGGGCACGGCGCTTTCCGCCTTGTCGAGCACGCCGCCGAAAGCCGGGTTCGCACTACGCGAACCGGACAGCGCGCCGGCCAGAATCGCGGCGTTCTTGTAGCCGAGCACATAACGGCCGAACAGCATCGTCAGCAGCAGCGGGAACAACGTGACGAACACGCCGAGCAGGAAGATCGTCATGCCGCTCTGCTTGACTGTCACCACGGCCTGCAGCCCAGAGTTCAGGCCCACCACGGCGACGAACGCGGCCAGCCCGAAGTCCTTCAGCAACTGCGAGGCGGCCGTCGGCAATACGCCGTACATCGGATGCTTGCCGCGCATCCAGCCAAACAGCAGACCGGCGAGCAGACACCCGCCGCCCGAGCCGAGCGTGAGCGGAATCCCGCCCACATTGAGCACGATCAGGCCGATCAGCAGCCCGAGCACCAGACCTACGCCCATGTAGATAAAGTCAGTCTTATTGCTGTACGGCAGCTCGTAACCGGCCGCATCCACGGCACGCTTGGTGTCTTTCGGCGAGCCGTAGAAGGTGATCACGTCACCGTGTTCGAGCTTGGTCTCGGGCAGGACGGGTAGCGGCTGGCCAGCGCGCGAGACGCTCTGGATGTAGACGCCGTGGCGCATGTCGCGATCCACGACTTCGCGTGCAGCAGCGATCGTCGTGTGGTTCATGCCTTTGCGTGTGAACACGCCTTCACGCGTCTGCATCACGACGCCAACGTCCTCGACGTCGGCGATCTCGTTGCCGTTCGCGCCGAATGCGACCACCGCCTCGCGGCGGCCCACCACCAACACTTCGTCGTCGAGTTGCAACGCCAGATCGGGTGTCGGCTCAAGGTTCTTACCGTCACGCTTGATCCGCTCGATCGTCAACATGTCCTGATGCTGGGTCTCGACTGCCTTGACCGTTTTCCCGGCGCTGACATCGATCTTGTACGCACGCCCTACCAGTTCGGGCAACGCACGAATTTGCCCCGCTCCGATTGACGACGAACCTGAAGACAGATCCCGCTCCGCCTCGATCGACGCCTCGCGCAAGCCCTGGCCCATGAACTTCGGCAGGATGTTCACGCAGACAATGATCGCCCCGAGCGAGCCGAACACGTAGGTCACCGCGTAGGCAATGGCCACATCGGACTGCAACGACTTGATCTGGTCGGCAGGCAGACCGAGGCGCGCAATCGCGTCACCCGCCGTGCCGATGATCGCCGACTGCGTCAGCGCGCCGCCAGCAAGCCCTGCCGCGAGCCCCCTGTTGAGATGGAACAGCTTCGCACACACCACCACCGTGATCAGCGCCGACACCGCGAGGAAGATCGCCATGGCGATTTCACGCAGCGTCTTGCGGTTGAGCGAGTTGAAGAAACCCGGCCCCGAGTCGTAGCCGACCGCGTAGATGAACACCGCAAACATCACCGACTTCACGCCGTTGTCGATCGTGACACCCGCCTGGCTGATCACGACGGCGGCAAGCAGTGACCCGCCCACACCGCCCAACTGGAATTTGCCGAAATTGATCTGGCCGACGTAGTAGCCGACCGCCAGAGAGAGAAATAACGCGATCTCAGGTGACTTATGAAAGATGTTGTGTAGCCAGTCCATCGTGCCCTCGCAATAAATGTTGACCGTACTGCCTGGTGTATTTGCCGGCGGACGTCGTGGCACTTCCATCCGCGGCCCTGACTGCGTTAGCCATGCGCCAACCCTGTCTCACCCCCGCCCCGCCGTTTTGTTGAGCCGCGCGGCGTCCGGTCTACGCGTGGTCTCTGTAGTGATGCCGTCGTCCTGCTGATGTGGTTAGCCGAACTTCCCGGCCAGCCCCACCACCACCGGCCCAATCAACGGCAGGAGGATGTTGGAAAGCGCATAGGTGATCGTGTAACCGATGACCGGCGTCGAATTGCCGGTCACGCCGACGAGCGCACTGATGGCCGGCGTGCTGCATTGCTGCCCGGCAATCGCGCCAAGCAGCATGGGGGTTTCGAGCTTGAGAAACATGCGGCCAATCCAAAGCGACAGCAGTCCTGGAATCAGCACCATCAGAATCCCGATGATCGGCAGAGCAACGCCATATTCGCGGACCAGCCTGATCGCATCTGGCCCCGCCGAAAGGCCGACCGCAGCGATAAAAGTGGCCAGGCCGAAGTCCTTCAGGATCTGTGCAGCCGCGGAAGGCAGCGAGCCGACCAGCGGATGGCGCGAGCGAATCCAGCCGAACAGCAGGCCCGACAGCAGGCAGCCGCCGCCCGTGCCGAGCGCCACCGAGACGCCGCCGATCCGGCCGCCCAGATGTCCGATCGCCATGCCCAGCAGCACACCCAGCCCGAGATAAACAAAATCGGTCTTCTGGGTCGCGGGCAACAAATAGCCGAGCTGGCGCGCGCCGCGCGCCACGTCCGCCTTGGCACCGACGAGGGTCAGTACGTCGCCGCGGTTCAGCTCGGTGCCCGGCAAGGCGGGAACCGTCGTCTCGAGCCGCGTCACGGCGGCGATGTAGACACCGCGCCCTTGCTCCGGCGTGGCCTGCTCGCGCAGTTGCGCGACCGTCATGCCGTGCGCCTCGCGGCGCGTGAGGACCACGTTCACGCGCTCCGCAACCAGCGCGCCGAAGCGGTTGTCGGCCACTTCCGTGCCGATCGCCGGGGCGGCCGCGACCAGCGCCTCACGCCGCCCAGCGACCAGCGCGATATCGCCCGCGGCCAGCAGCTGGTGCGGCTCGAGCGGCAGGCTCGCGCCGTCCCGGTCGACCTGCTCGACCGTCAGGTTGCCGCCATACCGCAGTTCGAGCGCCGCGATTGCGAGCCCCGCTGCCGGGCCAATCCGAAATGCCCGGCTCACCAGCGCCGGCGCACCCATGCGCTGGCCGTCGTCGAGCGCGCCGTCGCCGCCCAGCTTGTGCCACACGCGCTCGGCTTCCTCGCGCAAATTGACGCGCAGCAGCAGCGGCGCGAACTGACTGGTAAACATCACGATGGTGATCAGGCCGAACAGGTAGCTGACGCTGTAGGCGGTGACAATGTTGGCCTGCAGACGCGTGGTTTCGGCGTCGGCGAGTCCCAGCTTGGAAATGGCCTCCGAAGCCGTGCCGATCACGGCCGACTCCGTTGCCGCGCCCGCCAGCAGGCCGGCCGCCGTACCCGCATCCAGACGCAACGCGAACACCGCGATCATCACGAGCAGCAGCACCGAAACGATTTCCACGACCGACAGCAAGCCATAACGCCAGCCCCGCCCGACATTGGCGAAAAACTGCGGACCACCGGTAAAACCCAAGGCAAAAATAAACAAGGCGAAGGCAATGTTTTTCAGGTCGGGCGCCAACCGGGCGCCGGTTTGTCCTAATAGCAGCGCCACGATCAAAGTGCCGCAGACGCCGCCAAGCTGGATCGGCCCGATCTTGAATGAGCCAATGAAATATCCGAAAGCAAGGCTCGCAAACAGCGCGATTTCCGGTTGCAACCTGAGCAATTCACCGATCATATTCTGGGTTGCCGCTTTACCGTTGAATTATAAGAATCGTGAGAAAAAATCGCCTTGAAATTTCCAAAAACCGTATTCCGGTCAATCCCGCCAGACGAGTCAAACGCCGCAATAGGCAATGTTTATATGCGACATGCAATTAAGAATTCATTACATCGGCATGACGAAAGCCTTCGCCCTCATGCCCAATGCGGTAGTGCGGCGCAGGTCCGCAATTTAAGTCATATTGCATACAAAAATCGCTTCCTCGTGAAGTTGCCCGACAACTGGAAAAGCAGCCGCGCAGATCATGACCAGCAAATCGTTTGACTAATCATGTCGATACAGCCAATACCTATAGTATTACGGACAACTTAGACAACTTGGCAAATCCCCACGAACCGGAATAATTCAGCAGCGAGATCAATAAATATTGTAATTCCGACTGATAGTCAATATTATTTGACGCAGAAGTTGCAGCACCCCTGGTCCGGACGATTCCTGAGTTGGTCGCTATGCCGCTGCAAGATTCCACTCGCGGCTTACTCCCAAGCATATGAGGCATTTCCAATGAACCAGATTCACGCAATGCGAGTTTTCGTCCGAGTCGCCGAAACCGAAAGTTTCCGGCGCGCCGCTCAACAACTCGCTGTATCGAATGCGCTCGTCACGCGCTCCATCGCCACGCTTGAAGCACATCTGAAAACGCGGCTCATCAATCGCACTACTCGCAATCTCGCCCTGACAGAAGCAGGCAGGCGCTATCTGGAAGGTTGTCGCGGGCTGCTCGAAGAGCTCGACCGTCTCGAGAACGCCCTCGCCGAGACCCAGTCCGAACCGGGCGGCACGCTGCGGCTCGTCGCCTCCGGTGCGCTCTCCCTGCTCTCGTTGACACCGCTGCTCGACGGATTCCGCCGGCATTACCCGAAGGTCAAGGTGCGGCTCACACTAACTGACAGACGTGTGGACCTGATCGAGGATGGTTACGACGTCGGCATCGTCACCGGCTCCATCGCGCCCAGCCAGGATCTGATCGACCTGCCAATCGGCACGCATTCGCTGGTGGTCTGCGCAGCGCCGTCCTATCTTGCCGAGCAAGGCGTGCCATACGCGCCCGGTCAACTTGCCCTGCACGCGTTCATCGGACTGCCGGCGGAACGGCCCGCCACCTGGCATTTCACCGGGCCGGGCCAACGCACCGAGGAGGTCGCGCTGCAGCCGGTCTACTCCGTCAACAGCGCAATGATGGTAAGGCTTGGCGTGCTGGCCGGCATGGGCATCGCGATCCTGCCCTGGCAAATGGTGGCCGACGACCTGGCGGCCGGTACCTTGACGCGCGTCATGGGCGATCACAGGGTCGACGATCCGGACGTCAAGCTGTCGATCATCTATCCGAACCGCCAATTCCTGCCGGTCAAAACGCGCACCTTTGTCGAGCATGCGCTCGAGCATTTCGGCCATAGCGTGTCGGGGGTAGACGACGCGCCCATGCCGGAGGCGGCGCAAGCGCCACCGCCGCTGGCCGGAGAGATGAGCACCAGCCTGCATGCGCCACGGGAGGCTTAAACTGTCGGCATACCAGCCGTGGAGCACCTCATGCGCATGATCCTGTTCAGTAGCCGTCAGTACGACAGTGAGACGTTTAACGAAGCGAACGGTGCGTACCGCTACGACCTGCACTTTCAGGAATCACACCTGGACGCTGAAACCGCGGTCCTCGCGGACGGCTTCGAGGTGGTCTGCCCGTTCGTCAACGACTGCGCAGACGCTGCGGTTCTCGAGCGGCTGCACGCGGGCGGTACACGCCTGATCGCATTGCGTTCGGCTGGCTTCAATCACGTCGATCTGGCGGCGGCCCACCGGCTCGGCATAACCGTGGTGCGCGTGCCGGCATATTCGCCGCACGCGGTGGCTGAACATGCGGTGGGGTTGATCCTCGCGCTGAACCGGCGCTTGCCGCGGGCGGCGGCGCGCACGCGCGAAGGCGACTTCTCGCTCAATGGATTGCTCGGCTTCGATCTGCACGGCAGGACCGTGGGCGTGATCGGTACCGGCATGATCGGCCGTGTATTCGGCCGCATCATGGCGGGCTTCGGCATGCAGGTCCTCGCCTACGATCCCGGCACGCCCGCGGAGGATCTCCTCTCGCTCGGCGCACGCTACGTCCCGCTCGATACGCTGCTCGCCGAAAGCGACGTCGTCAGCCTGCATTGCCCGCTGGTGCCGGACACGTACCATCTGATCGACGAGCGCGCGCTCGCCAAAATGAAGCGCGGCTCGATGCTGATCAATACGGGACGCGGCGGGCTGGTCGAAAGCAATGCGCTGATCGGCGCACTCAAGAGCGGGCAGCTCGGCAACCTGGGGCTCGACGTCTACGAGGAAGAAGGCGGCCTGTTCTTCGAGGATCATTCGAACCTGCCGCTCCAGGACGACGTGCTGGCGCGTCTGCTGATGTTCCCGAACGTGATCGTCACCGCTCACCAGGCGTTCTTCACCCGCGAGGCGATGAACGAAATCGCGCAGACCACGCTCGGCAATGTGGCGGCGTGGCATGGCAGCACGCCGCGCAACAGGGTGTCCGTGCGCGGCTAGAACAACGGCCAGGGTGCAGCGAAGGCACCGCCCACGCTCAGCCGCAACGCAGCCGGGCAAGGACGCGGCTAAGGCGCCCGATCCATGGTCTGACGAATCGCGGTGCGCGCATCGTCGGCCGCGCCGCACACTTCGCGCAGCAACGCCACTTCGCGCTCGTGCACCTCGACCGGAAACCAGCGCGCGCCGGCATCGGCCAGATAGCGCGCGCGATGCTGGCCGTTGCGAAACGCCACGACGCCTTCGTGTTCGAGTCCAAACCAGCCCATCAGACCCGGCGCGCGGCGCGTCGAAACGGTCACATAAGGCATCTGCGGAATGCGCGGGTTGGCGGGATCGAGAAACTCGCGAATGCCGCGCACCTTGCCCGTATGCCACTCGTTGACGGGCTTCAGGACGTAGTCGGTATTGTCGCGATTCGCGCAGTCGAGCAATTTGCGGGCGTCGACCAGCACGACCTGATGACGGGTGCCGTCGGCAATGAAGACGCGCTTCAGACGAACGTGGTCGTACCACGGGTGTTCGTGCAAAGGCACGATCCAGATGGGCTCCGCCAGAGGCGATTCGAGAGTCGGCGTGGGTGATGACATGGACAATAACAAGTGCAGACTCGATGTGCCGGCGTACGAAGCCGGCATGCTAAAAAAGCGCTTACGCTACGGTTCCCTCGTGAAGTATATG
>FSXK01001971.1_pt1 | contig 11127 bp, 7 predicted proteins | sample 1638101 | NCBI WGS metagenome assembly FSXK01 (sample SAMEA3914788, study PRJEB12502) | metagenome | biome: forest; material: soil | place: Canada | collected 2011-07-03 | depth 0.1 m | reverse complement strand
GTCGAAATGATCCTCAATGGCGCGCTTGCTGCGGCCCGTGACAAAGATCATCTCGGTGATGCCCGCCGCAATCGCTACTTCCACGGCGTATTGGATCAGCGGCTTATCGACGATGGGCAGCATTTCCTTGGGGCTCGCCTTGGTTGCAGGCAGGAACCGCGTCCCGAGACCTGCTACGGGAAACACGGCTTTGGTGACTTTCAGCATGGTATGCATTCCCACATCGGTTGATAAATGTGTGCGGTTCGCCAGATAGGCGCCGAATGGATTGGGTTGAAATCGTTGTTGAAATCTAATTCACGTTTCGACAAAATTAAAGTTATTCACACGAAAAAAATATTCTATACGGCCAGCTATTAGCATCAGGTGGCAATATAGGAAACAATTACGGCCGAAGCGGATGGACTCCCGTAACTTTTACGGGTCAGCTGCCGCTTCGGCCGCGGCGCTAGGCGGCGCCTTCCTCGTTTTCGTCGACCGGCGGCATCTTGCCTCGCGTCATCCGGAAGCGGCCGATGGGTTCGTTGCGAAGCGCCTCGCGGTAAGCCGACGCGGCGACAAGGATGAGGAGCACGGCGACGCCGGCGAGCACATGCAGGTTCATGACTCCACCTCTGGTCTGAAGAATCAGGCTCTCAAATTATCACGAAAAAATCGGCAAATAATTTCCCTGAAAACTCATTTCGCATTTGATTACAAATAGAAACATATTGGATTTTTTTCACCTCCTGAAACGCCATTTTTTATCCATTTTTTTGATCTGGCGCTGTTCTAGGATGTGCTTGCGGCTGTGCGTGCGCGTATTGCTGCGCATTCGCCGTCACGCCGCGCTGGCATCAGCCGGCATTGGCCCATCATCAGCCCACTCACCTGTATGGATAAGGACCGCGCATGAGCGATTCAGCATTCGATGCCACCGGTGCATCTCTGCCCTTTTCGGCTCGCCCGCAGCGTGACGCGCGCGTGGAAAGCGCTGGTAAGGAACACGTCATCGATGCGATGCGCGGCTTTGCCGCGCTGCTGGTCGCCTACTTTCATTGCCGCCAGGTCGCCTGGGTGGGGATGGAGAGTTTTCACCACAGCGTGGGTCATGCGCTCAGTTTCAGCTCGATCGTGGCTTACCTGACGTTGCCGATCGCATGGGGCTCGGCAGGCGTGCCGATCTTCTTCGTGATCAGCGGGTATTGCATTCATCGTGGCGGCGCGCTGCGTCTCGCACAGGACGCAAACTACACGCTCGACACGGCCAATTTCTGGGCGCGCCGCTTTGCACGGATCTATCCGGTCCTGCTGGCCGCACTGCTGCTGACCTTCGCGCTCGACTGGTGCAGTTTCCAGTTGCCGCCTGTCAATCACAAGCTGCGCGAAATCGGCCTGCATGCATTTCTCGTCAATCTGTTCTCGCTGCAAGGCGTGGCGGGCAAGACGTACGGGTCGAACGGCGCATTGTGGACGCTGTCGCTCGAAGTGCAGTTCTATGCGATCTACCCGTTGCTGTTCGCGCTGCGGCGCCGCCTTGGAATGACGCCGCTGCTCGCGCTCGTGGCGCTGGTCAATATCGTGTCGGCTTACGTGCTGGAGCGTCACGATCTGCAGTTCTTCACGTCGTATTGGTTTTCGTGGACGCTCGGCGCGTGGATCGCTGACGCACGGGCACAGAAGGCATCTGCGATGGATACGCGGCGCGCGTCCAACGGGCTCTATGCGATCGCGGCCGTGCTGGTGGCGCTCGGTTGCGTGGCGTTTCATTTCGGCCAGTACGGTGCGTTCCAGCTCTGGGCACTGGGCTTCGCTTTCTACCTGTATAAGGCGCTTGATCGGGGCGCAGTCGCGACGCCGGTTGCACGCGTGCTGTCGCGCTTCGGCGATTTCAGTTTCTCGCTCTATCTGATCCATCTGCCGATTTTTGTGCTGCTGTCGTCGCTGCTGTATCGCTCGGCGTTGCAGTTGTCGATCTGGCCTTCGTTCGGCTTCATGCTGGTGGCCGTGCCGGTTGCCTATGTGTTTTATCGGCTGGTCGAATTGCCGGCGATGAAGTGGTCTGCAAGTCTTAAGCCAAAAAGCAAAGGGAGCGTTGCTGCCGCGCGTCCGTGAGTGACGACGGCCACCGCCTGACGTGCAAAACCGCAGGCGGCGGCTCGCACCTGACACGAGCAAGGGCGTAGTGCGTGACGCGAGCAACCGTAGTGCAAAACGCAAAAAGGCCGCGGCGCTGTCCCGATTGTTGCTCCGGACAGCGCTGCGGCCCTTCTCTTTGTGCATCGTGCTTCTACTTCAGGCTTTCGGCCTTCGCTCCGCCTATCGCGTCTTCTTAGCCCCCCGCCACGCCCATCAGAATACGCTCAACGCCCGCCACATAGGCTGCTGCCCCGAACCGCCCTAACGCGGTCTGATAGCCGTTCCTGACCAGCCGCTCGCGCAGCGTCGTGTCGCTGCGCAACTCGGCCAACACATCAGCCAGGGCATGCGCGTCACCCGGCTCACACAGCACCCCGTTCACGCCGTCTTCGACAATTTCCAGCACGCCGCCGGCCCGAGCCGCCACCACCGGCCGCTGCGCCAGCATCCCCTCAACGATCACGCGGCCGAACGGCTCCGGCGTGATCGACGTATGCGCGACTGCATCGACCGCGCACATACAGGCAGCAATATTGTGCTGAAAGCCCAGAAAATGCACCCGGTCGCCCAGAGCATGGCTCGCGACGAACGAGCGCAACTCGGCCTCGTAGGCATCCTCACCGAACAGCGGCGACCCTACCAGAACCGCATGCATATGAGGATTGAGGACCATTGCCTCGAGCAACACGTGCTGCCCTTTCCAGCGCGCCAGCCGGCTGAACGAGCCGACCAGAAAGGCGTCCTTCGGCAGCTTCAGGCGTGCGCGCAGCGTCGCAACCGGCACGTTGCGCAGCGCGTCGAAAGGCGCCGCTGCAATGCCGTTGAAAACGACATCAATGTGCTTTTCATCGAAGCGGGTGAGCTCGGCAAACGCACGCGCCGACGCGGCCGAATTGGCGATCACATGAGCGAGGCCAAGCTTCGAGCACCATTTGATGATCTGCAGCTGCTTGCGGCCGAAATGCTCGGCGCTCACGATATCGCGCAGATGCCACACCACCGGGCGCCGCGCAAGCCGCCCCGCCAAGGCGCCGATCACCATCGCGCGCTGCGTGTTGGCATAGATCACATCGGCATGCCGCGCGCGTGCGACGGTGGCGCGTACGAGCGCGGCAACCCCCTTGAGCGCCCGTCCGAGCGGAGGCGTGCCGCCCTGTTTGCGGACTCCGCGCAGCGCACCGGAATCGAGTACCCGCACATTCACGCCGGCCGTATCGAGCGCCGTGCGAAATGGGCCATCGTCAAACAGCACGACTTCGATACGCGCACGCAGCGCCTTCACAATCTCGAGTAGCGACAGTTCGGCACCGCCGAGGACACCGCTCTGATCGATCGCCAGCACGCGTGGTGCCGGCCTGGTCTTACTTTCGGCGGGGGGCGGCGCCACATATGGTTCATAGGCCGGCAGGGACGCACCCTGCAGGGCCGGCACGGCAGCGCGCACATGCGCAAAGAAACGCTCGCGGAAATGCGCGGCCGAGAAGCGCTCCGCATTGGCGCGGCAATCGGCGGCGACAAAGCGACTCGCGTGAACGTCAAACTCCTCGACGGCGGCGATGATCGATTCGGCGCGCTGTTCGTCGAAAAACATTCCGGTGGGTCGCACGCCGGATAGATCGCGCACCGTTTCGAGCGCCCCGCCCTTGCCGTACGCGATCACCGGCGTGCCACACGCCTGGGCCTCTACCACCGAGATGCCGAAGTCCTCCTCGGCGGCGAACACGAACGCCTTGGCCCGCTGCATCTTCTCCTGCAGCACCTTGAACGGTTGATACCCCATGATTTCGACATTCGGCGTGGCCTTCGCGCGAATCTTCTGCATATCGGGCCCGTCGCCAATGACGACGAGCCGCCGCTGCGGCATCCGCGCAAACGCTTCGACGATCAGATCGATCTTCTTGTACGGCACCATCCGCGACGCGGTCAGATAGAAATCTTCTTTCTGTTCGTGGAGCACGAAGGCATCGACGTCCACCGGCGGGAAGATCACGTGCGCTCTGCGCTGATACACCTTCCTGATGCGCCGCGCGATAAATTGCGAGTTGGCGACGAACGTGTCCACCGAATTCGAGGTGCGGATATCCCAGTTGCGGATGTAGTGCAGAATCAGCCGCGCGAGAGCTGATTTCGGCCCATTGGTCAGCTTCGACTGCTGCAGATATTGATGCTGCAGGTCCCACGCGTAACGAATCGGCGAGTGCACGTAGCTGATGTGCACCTGGTCGGGTCCGGTCAGCACGCCCTTGGCGACCGCGTGGCTGCTCGAGATCACTACATCGTAGGCCGAAACATCCAACTGCTCGATCGCGATCGGCATCAAGGGCAGATACGCGCGGTACTTCGTGCGGGCCTTCGGCAGCTTCTGGATAAACGACGTCGTGACCGACTTGCCGCGCAGGAAACTCCGGTCCTCGAGAAAATCCACCACGCTGAACAGGTCCGCATCCGGAAAGCACGCCACGATCTGTTCGAGTACCCGCTCGGCGCCCGCATAGGTGACGAGCCAATCGTGCACGATCGCCACGCGCACGTTCTTGTGCGCGAGCGGCGCGCGCAGCGCTGGCGAGACAGGTGCAGGCGACGTGGAGAGTTCGGCCAGCGCGCCGCGCTGGTTGGGCCGCAACACGGCTTCCTCAAGGACATTCTGGTTCATGCGTTCTTCCTCGGATTCAGTCGCAACAGCAGCGAACGCGCAAGATCGCGCAAAGCGGGGGTCATGGTGATCGACCATGCAACATTGGCGGTCACGACCAGCGCGCCGGCTGCGATGGCCAATGACAGGCTGGGCAGGAAGCTGGCCAGCCACAAGCTGACCAGCAGAAACGCGAGATGCGCGAGCATGTCGAGCGCAATCGGGCGGGCGCGAATTGCCGACAGCCAAAGCAGCACGCCGTAGTCGAACAGCGCGCGGCCGGCCACGGCCACGGCCGCCCCGGTCAGCCCGAAATAGTGAATGCCGAACCACAGCGCAGCGGCAAAGAGCGGCAATTCGAAGACGCCCACCCGCGCCGCGACCGCAGGATTAACCTGCGACTGGATCATGATCCGCGTCACATTGGCCTGTCCGACCAGCCACACGGAGACGATCAGAATGCGACCCACGGGCGCCGCGACCGTCGCGATCTCGTTGCCTACCCAGAGATGCAGAAAGGGTCCCAGCACGAACATCGCCACCAGGGCGACCGGCGTGAAGGCGCCATTGAGGAATTCGAGCGACTGCTGTGTGATCAGGTCAGCGTGATCGCGACCAACAGCGGAAAGCCGCGGAAACAGCGTGCGCACGAGCGCCGTCGGCACAATGTTCAGGCGGGTCACGAGATTCTGCGGCACGGTATAGAAGGTCACGAAGCGTGCCCCCAGGCTGGTGCCGAGAAAGACCTTGTCGAGCGAGTCGGCCACCATGGTCGTGATGCTCGCAATCAGCATCCAGCCGCCGAAGTTAAAGAGCCCCTTGGCCACGCCGAGTTGCGGCGGCAGGATGCGGCGCAGGTTGAGCACCTTGAGCGCGGACCGTCCAAGCAGCCCCGCGGCGAAGAGGCGCGCCACCACCGCCGCGGCGAGCACGTTCTGCAGGCTCGGCCCCATCAGCCAGGCAGCGCCTAACGGCAGCAACTGGAAAACGAACGTGCCGATGGTCTGATTGGTGTTGTAGACGCCAAAGCGCTCGGCGCCGTTGATCGCGCCGGCGAACACCCAGGAGACGTTGGCAATCGGAATCGCAATGGCGAGCCATGGCAGCGCCATATAGACCTCGTGCTGCAACTCCGGTGACACTTTGGTGAAATACGCGGTGTAAAGAAAAGCGCCAAAATAAATAATTAATCCACCGATAATGCCCGTCACCAGGTTGAGCCATGTCGCGCTCCAGAACACGCGGGCGCTTTCATCCGCATCGTTCGAGGCAAGCGCCTTCGAGATGTGGTTCTGCGCGGCCATGCTCATGCCCAGATCGAGAATCGAAAAGTAGCCGATCAGGGTCCACACGAGAGCAATCACGCCATAACGTTCCACGCCCAGTAACCGGATATACGACGGCACCGTAACGAGCGAAACGAAGGTGGGCAGTACCAGGCCGAAGAAATTGATCGCGACGTTCTTGAGAATGCCTTTGTCCATCGGATGCCTTTTGATTCAGAGGGTCGGCGCATGGTTTGTGCATTGCTTTGCACTGCTGCGCACAGTGCGACGCCGAGGAGACTGGTTCGAGTAAAGCACGTAAAAAATGCGTACCGCGCGCCATAAATCGACAGAAAAATAATTCGCAGCACGATGGATATGGCGACGCCCTGGGGTGGCTTCTCAGGCCGGTTATCAGGCCGGTTTCCAGCGGTACATCATTACCTTGCCGCGTGCGTCCTCCTCGACGAACACCAGGTATTCGCCGTTGCTGCGCCGGTTCGCGCTCACGCCATTCGGCACGTCGACCCAGCCCGAGGCCTTGCCCACCTCGGGGCCCGGCCGGATCACGCCGACTTCCCCGCCGCTGTCCTTGTCGAACACATGCACCGCGCCAACCGGTTCGACGGCGAACACGTATTGCCCTTCGACGGTGAGGCCGATGATCGTTTCAATCGGTTTGGCTTGCGGCTGCCACGGCAACGTGACGGTGTAGCGCTGCACGGGTTTGCCACTCGACCAGTTGTCGTAGCGCACCAGCACCCGTCCGACTTCTTTCCAGAAGCCGGCCTGGACCGCGGCATCGGCCGTGTAACCGGTCACGTACAGCGAGTCGGTCTCCGGCACGTAGATCGCGCGGCGCAGTTCGGTGAAGGGCTGCGGCACCGGATAGGTGGTCATGTCCGAGTACGAATAAATCGGATTGCCCTTCGCATCGAGACCGCCGAAATGCAGCCTATGAATGCCTTTGATATCGCTCGTGCGCCAGATGTCGCCGTTGGTGTCGACCCACCAGCCCCAACCGCCTGCGAGTCGGGTGCCACTGGTGTTGGGCGTGAATTCATCGCTGGCAAACTGGCCGTTGCCGTTCATGTCGCGCCAGATCCAGTCGCCGCCCGGAGGCGCGTTCGGCACGTTGGCAACCGGCCGTTCGCGGCCCGCAATGAAGCCCGACGGAATCGCCGTCTCGCCGTCATGCGCGCTATCGAAGCGGTAGATCTTCAGGTGATCTGCGTACATATCCGTCAGGTAGAGGAACGTGTGCCCCTTTAGCTGACGCGCGATCGGCAAGCCCGGCCACTGGTCGGTGTGAAACACCGGGTCGTCCGGATACTTGAAGCGATTCGACAGGAACCCTACATATTTCCAGTCCTGACCGGGCGGCTTCGTGAGATCCAGCTGGAAGCGCTTGTTGCCGGTGTAGACGCTGTCCGGGCGTGCCGGATCCACCCATGCGCCGTCGACGAACAGCAGCCCTTGCACCTGCCAGAGTTGCTGACCATCGGGCGCATAGCTTTCGAGCGTGGCGCCGAGCCCCGCGCCTAGCGGCGCGTAGTGCGGACCGATGCCATTGGTGGAGACATACACGTTGCCGTGCGCATCGACGCCGACGCCAGTCAGTCCATTGAAGCGCTGCGGCCCCGGCCGGCCCGCGACGCCAGCGAAGATGCCGCCGCGTTCGCCAAGCGTGCCTGAGGCCACGTAGCGACCCTCGCTCTTGCTGAAAAACAGCACCTGTTGACGCGGACCGTTGTCGGCGATCAGCACGCGGCCATGCGCGTCGAGCGCGACGTCAACCGGCACCGAATCCGCCGGCAACGGCACCGTATCGCCGAGCAACTGCCCGCTTGCCGAGTAATGCGCGACGTGCGGCGTGGTATCGGTAAGCGTGCCGGTTAACACCCACAGCGTGCCGTCGGCAGCCAGCGCGATACGTCCCGGCTCATGCACGCTCCACGCCGCCTTCTTCTGCATCGATTCGGCGTCATAGACTTCAATACGGTTTTGCGTAGTGTTGGACGCGTACAGCGTCGCGTCGTTGGCGGCCAGTCCGTCGATGTCGGCGTGCGCGCCGGTGGCCACTTCGTTCATCATCAGAAAGCCGGCAGCCAGTTGCGCATGGGGGTCAGCCGCGCCATTAGCGCTATTAGCGGCAGCCACTGCGGGCTGAAACAGCGCACTGAGTTTCGGGTCCTCGATCTTGCGCCGCGAGATACCGAACCATTGCTTGCCCTTTTGCGGCCAGATGCCCTGCCCGACCAGATGGCCCTTCTCATTGCCGACTGACACGGCCATGAACACATAGCGGCGATTGACTGCAATCGCGTTGCCGCCGCCGGTGCCCCAGCCGTGCGTGCCGCCCGCGAAGCCCAGCATCTTGCCGTTCTGATACGTACTGGCTTCGGCGCCGCTTTCGTCCCACGGTGCGTTGGTGTAGACCTTGCCGTCAGGCGCGACGGCGATTGCCGTGATATTGATCTGCGTCCACGTGCCGTCGCCGAAACCGAAGGTGTTGCCGATCCATGAGGTCTTCGCGTTCAGCACCGTTTCGGCCGAGGCAGCGAACGCTGCAAGACACAGCAGTGCGGCGAGCAGTTTCGCGAAGATGAGACGGACCAAGGTGTTCCTCCAGTCAAAGCCGTGCGGCAGCGAGCGGCGCGCACGAACAGGCGATGTCCAATGAAGTGATGGCCGGGACGGCACACGGAATACGGAATGCGAAACGGCGGTGCGGCACGATGCGCTGAGGGTCGCCGCGGACAATCCCACGCGGGGAATGATCGAGCCGCGCGCTGCGACGCACGCATCCGGCACCTGTTACCGGTTCACATTACGCGGGAAATTCGCCGCAACGAAAATCGAAAATAATTCAAAAATATTCATCTATTAATGCGTGAATAAATATTTCATTTAAAAATATCCCGGGCGCATGGCCCGCTAACTCCTCAATCTATTTCTTCATTTCATTCCCGTTTTTTCATCATTTTCTTTTCCCTAGAATGAATTCCACTTCCGTTGGGCCTGCCATGAGGAGCTGTCGTTGGCGCACGACGGAATGCCCATGCCGCAGCGAGTTCGCTTGCCGGCCCACCCGATGCCCACCATGGACGGTTCATGACTGTTAGTGCCTTGCCTGCCCCGCCTTCCCACTCACGCCGCATCGTGCAGCTCGACGGCTTGCGCGCGATTGCCGTGCTGGCGGTGTTTGCACAGCACGCACTGAAGGCGCCGCTCTGGATGGGCGTCGATCTGTTTTTTGTGTTGAGCGGCTTTCTGATCACCGGCATCCTGCTGGAGCGCAAAGCGCGTCAGCAATCGTATTTCGGCTATTTCTATGCACGCCGGGCGCGCCGCATTCTGCCGCCGTATCTGTTGCTGATGGCCGTGTCGTCCTTGCTGTTCGGCTTCGGCTGGGCAAAGCATTGGGAGTGGTACGCGTTCTTCGCCACCAACATCGGCGATGCGCTCGGCCAGAGCGGCCATGACAGCCTGAACGTACTGTGGTCGCTGGCCGTCGAGGAACAGTTCTACATCGTCTGGCCGTTCGTCATCCTGCTGCTGCCCGAGCGCGCCCTTGCTTGGGTCGCTGCCGCGCTGATCGTCGCCGTGCCCGTGCTGCGCGCCGTCGCGACGCCGTGGTTCGATTCGTTCTGGCCCATCTACTACCTGACGCCGTTCCGCATGGATCTGCTGTCAGCCGGTGCATTGCTTGCCGTGGCCGTGCGGCGCAATCCCGACGCGCTACAGCCCTTCAGGCCGCTCGCGCTGCTGGGGTGTGCTGCCGCGCTGGCCGTGTTGGCCTGGCTGCATCTCCACTATCCGCGCTTCCGGGCCGAAAACACACCACTCTCGAACGGGGCGCTGTATAGCGTTTCGCTCGTCCTGTGCACATCGCTCGTGGTCATCGCCCTGGAGAGCCGGGGCATCGTCAAGCGGCTGTTGTGCAACCCGGTGCTGGTCTACATCGGCACGATCAGCTACACGATTTATCTGATTCACCTGAGTGTCCTCTACACGTTATGGCCGTTGCATATGAATCGCTTTGTGACGGCCGCGCTCGCGCTGGCGATCACGCTCGCCTATGCCAGCCTCACGTGGTTTGCTTTCGAGCGGCGCCTGATTCACGGGCCGGCATCGCGTCCGGGGCGCGGCTCGGCGTCGTTGCGTGGTGCGTCGCAAGCACCGCAGACGCGCGCATGAAGTCCGTGGCGCTCATGGCGCGCATCACAAGACATGGCGCCGCCGCTGCTGCCACTGCTCTGCTGATGGTTGCGGTATGCGGCCGGGCGAGCGCGGATGCCCCCGCGGCGCCGGATGGGCACGCGCTTCACGCCAACCCGCCCACACAGGTGGTGATCGAAGCCTATGGCGACTCGACCACGCTCGGCATTTCCTGCAGCGCGGGTCACTGCAGTCCGCGCCCGCAGAATGCGGTGACGCATCTGCAGGAGGCGATGCATACGACTTACGGCGAGCGCGTCAGCGTGGTCAATCTCGGCGTGGGCGGCACCATGGCCTATCAGTTGCGCGACGGCACGGATCGCGGCCGTGGTGTGCCGTGGGCGCAGCGGCTTGCCGCGTCGGACGCGCAGATCGTGACGATCAACTACGGCATCAACGAAGTGATGCACAACCAGACGCCCGAGCAGTTCTACGAAGCGGAAACGGCGCTGGTGAAAGCCGCGCTCGCACTCGGCAAAGAACCTGTATTGCAGACCTCAAACCCGATGCCCGATGGCCGCCTCAATGCCCGACTCGCGGCGATGGTCGCGATGACCCGCCGGGTGGCCGCCGAGCAGCATGTGCCGCTCGTCGATCAGTACGCCTACATCAGCAGTCTATCGGACTGGCAATCGATGATGTCCGACGGCGCGCATCCGAAGCCCGAGCTGTACCGTCTGAAGGCTGGCCAGGACATGCGCGTGGTCGACCCGCTGGTGCGGCGGCTGCTGGCGGGTTCGTCGTAGCAGCGCGCGGTCTCCCCTTACCTTTTCTTTTTTCTTTACCGTTACCCAAGGCAACCTATGAGCAACCAACGCAAAGCGATCATCACCGGCGTGTCCGGCCAGGACGGCGCGTATCTGGCGAAACTGCTGCTCGACAAGGGCTATC
>FSXK01002033.1_pt1 | contig 11169 bp, 11 predicted proteins | sample 1638101 | NCBI WGS metagenome assembly FSXK01 (sample SAMEA3914788, study PRJEB12502) | metagenome | biome: forest; material: soil | place: Canada | collected 2011-07-03 | depth 0.1 m | reverse complement strand
CTGACGTCGATTGGCGGTTTGCGCACCGAGCCGGCAGGGGAAAGATGAAGATAGGAAAAGTCGGTTCTGCAGCCAGGGCGCCCGGTGGGCTCCGGTACATGCAGACGCAACGGCTCATTTAAGCTCATTGGGTTGTCTCCACGCTTGATTGTGTCTCACGCTGATAGGCAGCTCGCCGGGGGTAGCCGGACGAGCGCCAAGCCGGCGCGTGTTGTATCGCGCGCTGGTCTCTTAAGAGTGTAGGCCAATCTGCTAGCGGGGTTCGATGTCCAAGCCGCTCAATTGGGGTGATCTGGTTTGCCATGGGGCTGGCGGGGCGGGTGGGTGCGCGGGTTCGAGCTGGCTCTTGTGCACTGCGGCGTATCTGCTATCAGGCCGACCGGCCGCCGCGCTTACCTGAGCAGACCGAGAGCCTGGCTGCAGTGCGGCGAGACCCGCCGGTGGCCCCGAGCGCGACTCCAGGATCCGCTGGTTCTGCTGTGATAATCTCATCCAGGATGGCTTCACCTATCGAGCCTGCGGCTCCCTTTGCGAATCCACGCGTTCTGACCGTCTCATGGGTTCGCGAATGAATGGGCGGAACGAATGAGCACATTTCCCTGCGTACCTTCGGGCTGTAAAAGCTGGAGGCGTACACCGTTATGACCGTCAACACCCTTCCAGATCCGGTTGCCTCGTTAGGCAGCTTCCTTCGCGATCGCCGGTCACGCCTGCAACCTGGGCAGGATGTCCGGGGCCGGCGTCGAACGCCCGGTCTCAGGCGGGAGGAAGTGGCGATGCGGGCTAACGTCAGCGTCGCGTGGTACACGTGGCTCGAACAAGGACGTGGCGGGCCGCCTTCGGATGAGGTGCTGGAGCGGTTGGTCCGCGCGCTGGAGCTCGACGCTACCGGGCGGGAGATGCTGTTTCTGCTCGCGCAGCAGCGGCCGCCGCCGCTTAATCCGGGTGCGTCGTCTGCGGTCACGCCTGCCTTGCAACGTGTGCTGGACGGTATGCACACCAGCCCCGCAATTGTGAAGACGGCGGCTTGGGATGTTGTGGCGTGGAATGCTGCCGCGGCTGCGGTGCTGACCGACTACGCTGCACTGCCGGTTCGCGAGCGAAATGTGCTCAGGCTTCTGTTTGGCAACAAGGCCGCGCGCGGGTCGCAGAAGAATTGGGAGGAAAGCGCACGGCTTGCGGTGGGCGTGTTTCGCATTGATGTCGCGCGGGTGGGTGGTGATCCAGAAGCTGCGGCGCTTGCCGCCGAACTGCAGGAAACAAGTCCGGAGTTCCGGCGACTCTATGCCGAGAACGAGGTGCACAGTCTGTGGGGTGGGGTGAAGCACTTTCGGCATCCTGTCGCCGGGGTGCTTACGCTCGAATATTCGTCTTTCGCTATTAATGGTGCAGAGGGGCTGAATATGGTTGTGTTTTCGCCGGTGTCCGTGGCGGATAAGCAGGCGATTGAGGCGCTTGTTTCGAGGAAGCTTCAGGTGGCGTGAGGAGACTGGGGGTCGAACCAGCAATGCCTGCCTTCGGAGTTTTACTGGCGCGGCGACAGCGCCGGTGGGCGATTGCACTGCGCCTAGCTGCGGCCGCTCCCGGCATCGGCGCGCACGTCGTAATCTCCATGAGCAAGACTAAAATCTTCGTTGCCATGAAAGAGGTAATTGGCGTCGATGAGACTGCGGTCGTGCCACGCATACTGGCCGCCGTTAAACCACACCGCCCGATGTTGCCAGTCGGGCCTCCAGTGTCGCCAGCCCCATCCGTAGCCGCCGAAGTATCCTAAATCGAATCCAGCGCCGAACGCAACGCCCGGCCCATCAAGGTAGAGATTCGGATCCGGATACCAGCTTGGCCACAGCGCCACCGGCGCGCCATACACAAGCGCCGGATCGTATTCCGGCACGTACACGACCTCGGGATCGGCCGGCTGGATGCTGATCAATCCACCATCGGTCGTTACCGTCTGATGTTGGTTGATCTCCAGGTTGCCCGCTGTGCTGGCTCGATCTCGCATCGCCTGGATGGCCGCCATCACCTGCTGTGGCTGGCTCCGGTACGCGTCGCCAAGCGATAATGTCCAGACCACATTCTGGTCCATGTTCGCGAGCACTATGGGAAATCCGGTGAGCGCCTTGACGCTCGCATCCCAGATCTGCTGATCGACTTGAGCGGCGAGTTCGTCGCCCTTCAGTTGGGAATGCAAATGCATCCAGCGGTCCGCTGCGACGACTTCCACCATATGAGTGGCTGCCGCGAGAATGGGTGCGACCAGAGCATCCGGATACAGCGCGATGGGTGCGACAAGTTGCTGCAGCTCGGCAGGCGAGCGGTGGATGGCAGCGGACGGCGCAACCAATGCCTGGTTATCCTGATCAGCGAACGCCCGGCCTGCCATCCCGAACGCGATGCATGACGACACAACGAACGAGAAGACCCGTTTCATCAACTTCATGGAATGTGCTCCCGGCTTGCAATCTGACAACCCCACTATATGCAAAACGAGGTATCCGGAAACTTGTCGGTTGATGACGTTTTCTTCACGTTCCTTTTGATGAAGGCGCTCTCAAGGCTCCTTCCGGCCGCCTGAATTTTTTTGCAATAACCCGTTTCGGGCTGCGTATTTAATCATTTGGAATGCGAACCACAACTGTCTGGCCCGTCCACTTCTGCCTTTAGCTGTGAAGCTCCTCGCGCTCACGCTGCTTTCTATGTTCGTGGCGGATATCGGTGCCGCGAACAACGTAGACCACGGATTCGGCAATGTTGGTCGCGTGGTCGCCGATACGTTCGATGGCCTTCGCAATGAACAGGTAATCCAAACCTGTCGTGATTGCCCGAGGGTCTTCCATCATGTATGTCACCAGCTTTCGCACAAACGCGCGAAACTCGTTATCGATGGCTTCGTCATCCCGGATAATCTGTTCTGCGGCAGTCGTGTCCATGCGTGCGAACGCGTCCAAAGCTCGGCGAAGAACGTTTGAAGCCATTTCGCCAGAGACCTTGATTTCAGCAATGTTGATGTCCCGCGCGTTCGAATCCAGCGCAATTCGACGGGTTCGCTTCGCAATCTTGCGTGCCTCGTCGCCCGCACGCTCGAGGTTCGTGACACATTTTGAAGCAGCCATGAGGAGGCGAAGGTCGCGAGCGGCCGGTTGTCGACGAGCGATGACGTTACTTATTTCTTCGTCGATTTCCATTTCCATCACATTGAGGCGGCGTTCGCCCTCGAGCACACGCTCGACAAGGTCCAGGTCGGATGTGTGCAGCGCCTCGATTGCGTGGGCGATCTGTGACTCCACCAGTCCGCCCATTTCGAGTAGTCGTGTTGAAAGCAGAGTGAGATCCGCGTCAAACCGACTTGAGAGATGTTTGTCCGGCATATTTGCTCCTCAAGAACGGCTTATCCTTGTTAAAAACAGTATATACCGTATTACTACAGGAAAAAATTTGATGTGGGGGGTTCGATTTCCCTCCTCCGAACCGGACCGCACTGAACCGCCCCCCGCGACTGTCTTGCATATTATTAATATAAAACAATCAGTTACAAACTTATCTAAAGTATTTTCTAGAATGTCGCCTAACGTTTAGGCATGACATGCGCGTGAATTCCCCGACTCATGCGCATGATTTAGCCCTCGCCAGTCGTGGGCGTTTTTTTGTGGCGAGACGTCCCGGGCTCGGCCGTGCGCATCCGCATTCAGCGGCGGCCTTTGCGCATGCAATGGCAAGCGTTTGCGCCAGACACGAGCCTCGCATAGCGGCTTAGCTCTTCATCCAGGCCGCTACGCCTTCGTCGTAGTACCGGTGACCAATGAGAGGCTGAAGTTCGACGCCGGCCTGTACTGGCTGATTCAAAGCGTTGCCGTCCATCCACGCATCGCAGAGCAGTTGGATAAGCTTGACCTGATTGTCTTCAACCGCTGCCAGGTCAATCTTCGTCAGTGCGTTGAAGGACGCGATATCAAGTGTCCGGCCGACGGCTGGCACCGACTTATCGGGCAGTTGCCATTCGTTACCCGCTAACTTCGGTTGAATGAGCGGATTCAATCTCACGACTGGACCATCAGCGACAGGCGTTGACGCGTCGCCTGTTACGCGTCCACCAAGCATGACATGCGCAGCAAAACTGGCTGCATCGGGCGGATCATCGACGATTGCCGTGGCCAGTAGCTTGATATCGGTCACCGGCCTCGACGTCTGAGGCTGTTCGACCAGGAGGGGGGACTGCGTGGCGTAGGTACCTTGCAGAGGCAACGCGGTTCTCGCCGTCCCGATAGAAAGCGCCCTAATGCTTGCAGCGTGGCATTCATATCGGGCGGCATTCGCCAGCGCTTCAATTGCCCCAGCCAGTACCGGGTTGTTGTAGCCACCCACGGCTCCATCCCAAAAACGTCGATGCAGGAAGTCGATGCCGGTCCCAAAACCGGCTGGGTGGTCGAAGAAGTTAACGGGCGCCGTGCTTGATGCATGAATGGCTTCAGCGAGCGTCGGTGCTGGCCGTCCTCTGCTCGCATTAGCTACCGAGTTGATATCGCTGCGAAAGAAAGTCGCACGACGCGAATCGTAATCGAATGCAGGTATCAGGATGTGCGGACATCGCGGCACCTCATTCGCAATCGCTTCCAGCGTTTTAGCGCCGACTGTCCCAAGGATTTGCTGCAGCGCCTTAAGCTTCGCTTCAGTTGAAAACTGAGGATAGACATGCCAAAGCGCGTGTACGCCCCTGTCAATCGGATGCGCGAACACATTCAGATAATGAAAGATTGCCTGACGCGCGGATTTGTCGAGATACAGTTTCGTCAACTCCGACAGCTTCATATCCGCCAACAGGCCACCAAGGACGACGCTGCCGCCGGAATTGGCGACGACGAGCCCGAAATTCCTAAGTACCTCATGCCCGGTTTCGTCTGGGCCATAAAGGTGCTGAAGCACTCGAATCTGTATCAACGACCACGTGCCGCCGCCGTCGAGCGACAGAATGCGAAATGCCATGGCGCGCGCTCCCCGTTGACTCCCGTTTCCTGTCCACGCGGCTCAACCTGACTCGCATGGTGGCAAGACATCAACCATAGTGCGGTCATGTAGCATACGGTGAGTCGCGGGGCAGCGTCGCCTGCTTAAAAAGGGTGGCGGTAGGCAAATCCTCTGTGCTTATACCGGTTTGATATTCGCCGCCTGCTTGCCCTTCGGTCCCTGCTTGACCTCGAAGCTTACCTTTTGCCCCTCCTGGAGAGACTTGAACCCCTCCGCCTTCACTTCCGAGAAATGAGCAAACAGGTCATCGCCGCCATCGTCAGGTGTAATGAAACCAAAGCCCTTTGCATCGTTAAACCACTTCACAGTGCCAGTCGCCATAGCGCCTCCTTCGAAAAATATTGCAGGCCGCGTTACACGGCTGCAATTGGCTGCTTCGTATCGAAAGTCCGATGACGCAGTGTTAGAGAAGCGCTAGTGATGCGCAGTCTCGTGCTGGCGTGAAAACAGCGCGGAGACCTCGATTTCCTCGTCGATTTCCGGCCAAAGCAACCGCTTACGGTCCATGGAGATTGCAAAATGCTCACGCTGCGCTGATGTTGCCGCCTGCAGGATAGGAAATCGGTCCAACGGAAACAGAACGGCCCGACCGCTGGACAGGTCGAGAAACAAGTGCCTGCTGTCAAAATGCACGCTTATCACACCGCAAGCCATGGCCATCTCCAGGACGTAAAGCAATTTAAAGATAGGTGGCGCCGGAGCGACCTTCAAGAGAAATGGCGCCAAAACCGGTACGAGCTTTGCAGGGCGATTCAGGAGAACGGCGTACGGCGCGATTCGAGCTGGTTTTTCGCGCCGAATTTCATCACGCCCCGATTAGCGACCGAACCGGTCAACCCGCCGCCAGGTACGTTTCAATCCAGGTCTATTCTGCGAGCAACTACTACCGTTACTTCGCGTTTCCAGGAACGGCGACACGTGGAAACTGTCGGGCGTAGCAACCTGTCGAAGAGGGACTGAAGCTTCATCAATCGCAATGACCCCTCGTAAGCAATGGCACACGGGGCGCGCACCGAACACAACGGAGATATTGCAATGGACGACCGATTTGATAGACGGGAACTGCTGTTGCACCTCGGGGACATGCTCGAAGCTTTGAGCTGTTTAGGCAGGACAGGTCGGCCAGAAGCGCTGGTGAGACAACTCGCGAAGGAACAGGATTCGTTGCAAGGCTTCGAGTTCCTCCGCACGGTTTCTCCGAAGATGACAGTGGCCGAGTTCAGCGCCCGCGTCGCGAGCGCCTTCTTCCTGTGGCCAAAGGAACTGCTCGATACGGAGCTCAACCGGAATGCGCTGGCGTCAACCGTTCAGCACGACCTTTTTGATGGCAACCCTGACGGCTGGAAGGCATATGCCGCCCACATGCAAAAGAAGGTGAAGTGGTTTGGGGCCGGGCTTCCCAAGATAAAAGAGGACGCCTCGACCAAACTGACGCCCGATGCTGCTGAAGAGGCGGGTCCGGGCAAGACCGCGCTGGCCTCGGATTGGGATGCGCCCGAAGAGAAGAGGGGTTGGCCTTGGCCCCAGCCTGGGTCGACGTCCTGACGCACTGCTGTTTAGGGTACCGCGCCTCCTCTGCCCAGATTCGCTTGTGGACAAGCGCAGCGAATCGTCAAGCAGACCTTGCCTAAGAGCGCGCAAGACCCCATGATTGGCGAGACCTCAAACTTGCATATCCGGGCGCCAATCGTGCCCCGAAAACGCGTGTATTGCACCGTCGAGGAAATCGTGGACTGGAAGTTCTGGAACAAGACAAGCTCTCCTACTCCCGCTGAGTCCGAACGGCCAACCGATACCTATGAGGCGTCGGGGCATCTGCTTGGTATGCTGATGCGAGCAGACGCGCCGCCTTTTTCGAACTGGAAGGCGCAGGACGTCGTGTTCGCGCCCAACGTTGAGAACACCGTGCAGAGTGCGACGAAAGGCTATCTGCTCGCCCTCTGGTTCTGGGTCTTTGCCGAGAAGCACGGCGTGGTCGCCGCGAGAATGGCTCGCGACACATTTTGTCTCCTGGCGGAAGACGCTCAGCCGTCCACAGGGGAAGTTCTCGACAATCTGATTGAACTGGAGAATCGGCTTATCCAGTCATTCGACGCAACTCCGATTGAACAACGCAGCTTCGTACAAAATGGCCAGACGGTAGCGCTGCCGATGGAGTTTTTTCTGGCAACAGGCTTCCTGCTTCAGTCTCCCGACTCACCTTACTATGCTCGACCGGGTGTCGACTTCGAGGGCAACGACATCAAGCTGGCGGGTTGCCTTCGCAGTGCCACCGAGCAAGCACTGCCGATTTTCAAACCGATGGTGCAGGCTATCCAGGGCTTTGACGCCCGCACTCTGCCTCGATGGAAATGGAGCGCGGCGCCCGGTGCCAAGGAGCGCCATCTGCAGCGGCGCTATAGCAATCCTCTGTTTCCGCTACATCGCCAGGTTGTCACCTCAAGCGACGTCTACGAAGCGCGTGTCGCGGACCATGAGGCGCTGGCTAATATTCGCAACGAACTCGCTGAACTCGCTCGGGAGTTTTACGGACTCACTGAGTTGCCTGCCGACTGGCACCCACTTCTGAATGGGCTGAGAGAGCGACTGGACCAGCTAGAAGACCATCGTCTGATGGCAGGGGGCGAAAACGAGTTGCTCGGAGGCGCGATTGCAGAACTGCGGAGCAAGGTCATGGACGTTTGGCGCTCGGCGCTTCACAACAATGCCCGCCATCTCGCAACGCTCGAGCAAGCCGAGAGCGTTCAGCGGGAACGCCGTACCGCACTATTTGCAACGGACTGGATGTGTCAGCTACGCAGTCATTCGTCGCCGATACCGCCGCAAGAAGTCGTCGCAGCCCTGTTGAGTGACTCGCCGACAGAAATTGAAAGAGCGGTTGTCGCACTGCAGGCCGAGCCACAACTGCACAGCACGCTCGAAAACTGCCGCTCGTATGCACAGAGGCTGGTGGCAGAAGTCCGCGCGGGGGGCCATTCCCTGCCCGACATCGACGACAAGTTGCGCATCCTCCTGTAAATCGTCAGGACACGACCATGGACCTAGCCGGCAAGACCATATTTATTTCCGGTGGCAGTCGCGGCATCGGACTCGCAATTGCCCTCAGAGCCGCACGCGACGGCGCGAACGTCGTGATTGCAGCCAAGACCGCCGACGCGGACACGCGTCTCGAGGGAACGATTTATACGGCAGCTGCCGCTATAGAAGCTGCTGGCGGCAAGGCGCTCCCGCTTGTTGTGGACATTCGGGACGAAGAACGCGTGAAAGCCGCAGTTGCCGAGGCCGTCGGGCGGTTCGGTGGTATCGACGCCTTGGTGAACAATGCCAGCGCCATTCGACTGACTGGCACGCTGGATACGCCCGTCAAAAGGTATGACCTGATGCACGGAGTCAACGGCAGAGGCACGTTCGTGTGCGCACAGGCATGTCTGCCGCACCTCCTCAATTCGGCAAACCCGCACATCCTTACACTGTCGCCGCCATTGGTCCAGGACGCGAAGTGGTTTAGCGATTTTCCCGCATACACCATCGCAAAGTACACGATGAGCCTGTTCACGCGGGCGCTTGCTGGCGAATTCAAAAACCGTGGTGTCGCAGTCAATTCACTGTGGCCCCGAACGGCGATCGCGACCGCTGCGGTGCGAAACGAGATTGGCGGAGCGGAAATGATTGCGGCGTGTCGCAAGCCAGAGATTGTCGCCGACGCGGCCCACTATATCCTGACGCGTCCAGCCAACGAGTGTTCGGGAAACTTCTTTCTCGACGACGAAGTCTTGCTGGCAGCGGGTGTGCGCGACTTTGCACAGTATGACGTGCAGGCCGGCGCTGCGCTGCAAGCAGACTTCTTTGTAGAGGCATTGCCAGGCATGCTGCCCTCGGACAACATGACAAAGCGCAGCAGGCCCTCGTGAGATTCGGGCGTAGACGATAAGCCTGTTTAGCGCGCAACGACGTTTGCCGGTGCGCGTCAGCTACCGTTAATAGCGGTGATAGTAGCCTCCTTCAGGAACAACGATGCAGCCGCTCAACGCGGTTCCGAGACATACAGCCATCAGCATCAGCGCAAGAATTCGTTTCATACGTGCCTCACTTGTTAGTAGTGAAGCCAATATATTTGGCGCGCAGATTACCAGTGTGTTTGTGTGTAACGAGACGTGTGGGTTGAAACAGCTCGCCGGCGCGAGCCTTCTCGCAAATCGCGTCCGAAGCGAAATATTCGGTTTCGAAACTCACAAGTCCATGGTCAAGATTGCGGTGATCTGCTGCGGTCGCTGATTCGATGACGATGCCCACGGGCGAGCGTTGGTCGAACGGAGACAGTCGCGACGCGAATGCCACGTTCACGACTGAAGGGTCGCGTCTTACGTGAAATTCGGGGGGAGCGGGAACAGGCGGATTCGTCAGAACCCTTGTCAGAATTGGTGCGCCCGGCTGGGATCGAACCAGCAACCCCTGCCTTCGGAGGGCAGTACTCTATCCATTGAGCTACGGGCGCTTCAACACGAAAGCGCCACGAAAGCAGCGCCAAAGCGAGACCGAGAGGATACCCGGTTTCCGGCAACCCGTCCACCGGCCGCCCTGGAGAGGCCCCGCCGGCGCCCGCCCCAAGGCGCCGTCCGCCGCCGCCGATTCGGGTAAACGCCCGCTGAAGACCCTCAGCCGCCGCTCGCCGCCGCCGAAACTCTGCGTCTATAATCGTCCGTGGCTAAATAATCAAAAGGTCGTTGCCGTCACGCTGTACCGCTCACAATACCCACGGGAGACGAGACAAGCATGAGCGAAGCACCAAATCACGAAGCCCCGATCAAAACGCCAGGACAGCTCATTGCCGCGATCATCGCCAGTTTTGCGATCCCGATCGTCATCATCGTCCTGCTAGCGGTCTACGCCGACAACTGGACCCGCACCGGCGCCGGCACCGATAGTCTCTCCGACGCCGAGGTCAGCGCGCGCATCGCGCCGCTCGCCCAGGTCGACATTCGCGACGCCAACGCGCCTCGCGTCTACAAGACTGGTGAGGAAGTCTACAAGGCGGTCTGCTCGGCCTGTCACGCCACCGGGGCGGCAGGCGCACCGAAATTCACCAACTCCGCCGACTGGGCGCCGCGCATCGCGCAGGGCTTCGACACGCTCTGGCATACCGCCTTGACTGGCAAGGGCGCCATGCCCGCACGCGGCGGCACCAGTCCGGACGACTACAGCGACTACGAGATTGCCCGCGCCGTCGTCTACATGGCGAACAATTCGGGCGGCAATTTCGCCGAGCCGCCGGTGCCGACCGCGGCGCAAGCCGCTTCGGGCGCAGCCGCAGCGGCAGCACCCGCATCGGGTGCCGCAGCAGACGCAGGCGCGGCGGCTTCCCAGGCTGCGGCCGCGCTTGCCGCCATCGCCAGCGCACCGGAAGCCCCGCCCGCCGGCGCCACGCCGAGCGCCGACAGCGCGCAGGCCGGCAAGGCGCTCTACGAGCAGGTTTGCCAGACGTGCCACGCCGCCGGCGTGCTCAACGCGCCGAAGTTCGGCGACAAGACCGCCTGGGCGCCGCGCCTCAAGGATCCGATGGACACGATTTACAACTACGCACTGCACGGCAAGGGCGCGATGCCGCCCAAGGGCGGGTCGAACGCGTCGGATGCGGACGTGAAGGCCGCCGTCGATTACATGGTCAGCGCGGCGAAATAAACACCAACCCCGCTTCATTTCGTAGCTGGAAAACAAAAATCCCTGCACCGTGGCAACACGGGCAGGGATTTTTTACGTGCTAATAACGGGCGATAGGCCAGCAGGCGGCGGCAAAGGCGTAACGCCAAGCCCAGCCACCAATCAAGGCTTCTGCAACAACGCCTTCAAACTCGCGAGCCGATCCTTCGGCGACATCGGTGCCTCTTCCGCCGTCGGCGGCGGTGCCTCGTCCAAACCCATTTCGGGAATAAATCGCGACGGCTCGCACACTACCGTCTCCCGCGCGCGCTTCCTCTTCTTGCACCAGTTCAGGTGCAGACTGCGCTGCGCGCGCGTAATCGCCACGTACATCAGCCGGCGTTCTTCTTCGATGCGCGCGTCGTCGATCGGCGCGTCGTCCGAGCCGCCGCGGTGCGGCATGATGCCTTCCTCGACGCCCACCAGAAACACGTGCGGATACTCGAG
>FSXK01001482.1_pt1 | contig 11171 bp, 3 predicted proteins | sample 1638101 | NCBI WGS metagenome assembly FSXK01 (sample SAMEA3914788, study PRJEB12502) | metagenome | biome: forest; material: soil | place: Canada | collected 2011-07-03 | depth 0.1 m | reverse complement strand
GCCGTGACGGTCGCGCTGGATTTCGCCGCCCGGCGGATTCGGCGTGTCGCGGTCATAGCCGACGGCACGCAGCGCCGCCGCATTCAACAGCGCGCTGGCATACAGGTGCAGGATGAAGACAGGTGTATCGGGCGCAATCGCGTTGATTTCTTCGAGTGTCGGCCCGCGCTTCTCAGCGAACTGGAATTCGTTCCATCCGCCGACCACCCGCACCCATTGCGGCGCGGGCGTGCGCGCGACCTGCGCGCGCAGCATGTCGAGCGCATCGCGCAGCGAAGGCACGCCGTCCCAGCGCAGTTCGAGATTGAAATTCAAACCACCACGAATCACGTGAAGATGCGAATCGTTTAGACCGGGAATGACCGTGCGCCCCTTCAAATCGATGCGGCGCGTTGACTCGTTCGCCCATTGCATCATGTCATGATCGTTGCCGCTCGCGACGATCTCGCCCTTCGCGACAGCGAGCGCCGTCACGAATGAACGCTTGTCGTCCTGCGTCGCAATCTTGCCGTTGTAGATCACCAGGTCCGCAGTGCGGCTGGGCTGAATGGGTACGATCATCATCGCTCTCCGAGGTTTCTGGACAGGCGCGTATCACGCGTGACGACAGGCGCGTCACGCGTGGAGGCACGGCATGGGAATACGTGGCGCGACTAGCCGCCTAGTTCGCGTGATTGCCTAGAATCTGCTTCGCGTAGCGCACGCCAATGCCATACGAGGTGTGCGCCTTGAAGATGTCCATGACGCCTTCGTACGTTTCGCCGCGCGCCCAATCGCGTTGCAGTTCGCACATGAATTGCACCGACGTCATCGGCACCGCGCCCGCCTGAACGACACGCTGCACGGCACGCTCATGGGCTTCTTTGGTGATGTCGCCGCAGCCGTCCGTCGGCACGTAGATTTCGAACCCTTCGGCCAGCATCTGCACGGCCGGGAAGGCGACACACACTTCTGTCCATAGGCCGGCGATGACGATCTTCTTGCGGCCCGTGGCCTTTATCGCGTCGCGAAATGCCTTGTCTTCCCATGAGTTCATCGACGTGCGGTCAACCGGCTTTGTCTGCGGAAACACCGACTGCACTTCCGGCAGCAGTTGGCCGCTGAACGAGTCGGCGGCGACCGTCGTCAGAACGGTCGGTACCTTGAAGAGCTTCGCGCTCTTCGCGAGGATCTGGATGTTGTGCAGGATGGTCGTTCGCTCGTGCGAGTGCGTGCCGAAAAACATCTGCGGCTGATAGTCGATAAGCGCGAGCGCGCAGGTGTCGGGCGTCAACAGTTCAAAGGCCATGAGTAGCTCCAATTCGCGTGAATACGTGGAAACCGCACAATTGCACGAAGGCAATCGTGCCGTTGTCCGGTTGGTGAGAGCGCATTTAAAGTCGCGTCGGCTGCGACCAAACGCGAAGCGCCGAGTACAACAACGCGCCTTAGTCGTCGTTGCAAAAAGATATAGGGTTGTGCCCGGCGGAGACATTGCATGTTTATGTAATGTGCGGCACGTCCAGATGCCTGACCTTATTGCTCAACAAACGCCGATCGTTCAATAACCTCGGCAGGCTGATTGCAGATTCATGTAATAGCCGTCGTTCACCCCGTCGATTAGCATCAAGAGACTTCAGTCACTACGGTCTGGTGATTGCACTGCGGACGCGGCTATGAGGAGAACCAATGAGCGAATCACGCGATCTTGTGGCACCGCTGGAAATCGACCTGACTGGGTTCCAACTGATCAACAACCCGCTGCTCAACAAAGGCACGGCTTTCACCGACGAGGAGCGCAGCGCGTTTCGTCTGCACGGCTTGCTGCCGCCCCATGTCGGCACGCTCGAAGAGCAGGTCGAGCGCCGGCTGAAGGCGCTGCGCGCCTTCGAGACCGACTTCGAACGCTACGCATTCCTGCGTGAGCTGCAGGACAGCGACGAGACGCTGTTCTACGCGGTGATCGCCAGCAACCTCGAAGAAACCTTACCGCTGGTCTATACGCCGACGGTAGGCGAAGGCTGCCAGCGCTTCAGTGAGATCTGGCATAAACCGCGCGGCGTCTTCATCAGCTACCCGAACAAGCACCGGATTCGTGAGATTCTTTCGGACGCCCGCTTCGATCGGGTGCGCATCATCGTCGTCAGCGATGGCGAGCGCATCCTGGGACTCGGCGATCAGGGCGCCGGCGGCATGGGTATCTCGATTGGCAAGCTGGCGCTCTATACGGCGTGTGCCGGCATCCATCCGGACGAGACGCTGCCGGTCCTGCTCGATGTCGGGACGAACAACCAGCAACGCCGTGACGATCCGCTCTATATCGGCTGGCGGCACGAGCGCATACGCGGCGACGAGTACGACGCCTTTATCGAAGCCTTCGTCACGGCTGTATCGGAGCGCTGGCCCGATGTGCTGCTCCATTGGGAGGATTTCGCCGGCTCCAACGCCGCCCGCCTCCTCGAGCGCTATCGGGACCGGTTGTGCACTTTCAACGACGATATCCAGGGCACGGCCGCCATCGCGGCCAGTTCGCTGCTCGCCGCCGTCAACGTCACCGGCGTACCGCTGACGGAACAGCGCATTGCCGTGCTCGGCGCAGGCTCGGCTGGCTGCGGCATCGCCTCATTGCTGCTCCAGGCAATAATCGATGCCGGTGCCGACGAGGCCGAGGCACGCAGCCATTTTTTCCTCGTAGATCGCAACGGGTTGCTCGTCGAAGGCATGCCGGACATCACGCCGGCGCAGAAGCTATTCCTTCAGAAACCGGAGGCGATCGCCGGCTGGAAACGCGAGGCTCCGAATGCGGCTGGCCTGTTCGATGTCGTCTCTAATGCCCATCCGACGGTATTGATCGGGGTTTCCGGGCAAGCCAGCACCTTCACCGAGACCGTGGTTCGCACCATGGCGCGTCACGTCGAGCGACCGGTCATCTTCCCGCTGTCGAATCCGACCTCGCGCAGCGAAGCGACACCGGAGCAGCTCATGACGTGGAGCGAGGGCCGCGCGCTCATAGGCACGGGAAGTCCCTTCCCTCCGCTGCACCGGAACGGCCAGACACGCAAGGTCAATCAAACCAACAATTCCTATGTCTTTCCAGGCGTCGGGCTGGGCGTCCTCGCCGCCGGCGCGCGCCGGATCACCGATACGATGTTCATGGTCGCCGGAAAGACCGTGGCTGCCATGTCGCCGACGGTCACGGACAAGGAAGGGCTGCTGCTACCGCCCGTTACCGACCTGCGCAAGGTCGCGGTGGCTGTAGCGAAGGCCGTGGCCCGTCAGGCACAGGCCGATGGCGTCGCGCCGCCTTGCAATGCGGCTACCCTCGACGCCCGAATCGAGGCCCGCGTCTGGGAAGCGTGCTATAGGCCCTATCGGAAGCGCGCCTGAAAAGCGGGTCTGCGCGGAACATCGAATGTCGCGCAGGTCCGTCCACGACGTAGGCAGTACGGACCACCCGCTTCACGCTGAATCCGAAGTCTCAGTCGGAAGGCTGAAGCTGAACGTCACCCCGCGCATCTCATTGCGCACGACCCAGATACGGCCGGCGTGTGCTTCGACAATCGACCGGCAGATTGCCAGCCCCATGCCCATGCCTGTTGTCTTTGTCGTGGTAAAAGGCTCGAATACCTTCTCCAGATTCGCTAGCCCCGCTGCCTCATCCTCAACGTCGACTACCACGTTGTCCCCGTCGCGCCGGGAACAGATCAATAGCGACTTGTCACGCTCCATTGTCGCCGCCAACGCCTCGATGGCGTTACGCACAAGGTTGACAATCACCTGCTGAATCTGCACTGCGTCGGCTCTGATCATCGGCACGTCCTGCGCTAGCTGAGTCTCGAGCAAGATCGCGTTACCGTGGATCTGGTCAGCCATCAGCGTGCAAACCTGAAGTATCAGTCTATTGATGTCAAGATCGACTTTCGCAGGAGCCGTGCGCTTGAACAGTGCGCGAATACGGCTTATCACGTCCGCCGTGGCATATCCGTCGCGGACGATGGCTTCGGCGCTGAGTCGGGCTTTGTCGATGTCCGGCGGCGTTGCAGCGAGCCAGCGCCGGCACGCCTGCCCATTGGCCACAACGGCCTGTAGCGGTTGGTTAATTTCGTGGGCGATGGACGCGGACAACTCGGCTACAGTCGCCATCCGTGACGCCTGCGCAAGCTTTTCCCGCGCATCTCGCAACGCGTCTTCCGCTCGCGTGCGCTCGATGAATTGCGCGACCTGGCTACCAACGGTGGTGATCATCTGCATGAGCTCGGGATCGACGTCGCGGACCTCACGGCTGAAGAATTCGATGACCCCGACTACGCCGCTTCTGAGCATGACCGGGAAGGCGAAGGCTGCGCGGAGCCCTTCCTTCGCAACCGATTCTGTACGCTGTAACTCCCGGTCGAGGGTCATGTCGGGAATCCATACAGGTGCGCCGCTTGACCATACTCGACTGGCGACCCCCATACCAAAGCCGGACGTCCCTGACACCGACCCGGAGCCGCCGTCCGCGAAGTTGGCCAACGGCCAGGTTTGCATGTGCACCAGCACGCCCGCTTCCTGATCGACGCGCCAGAATGCGCCACGCGCCCACTCGAGGGTTTCACACATTTCGCGCAGAATGCGCGGTGCCGCCTCTTCGAGCGACCCCGCATCGGCCAACGTCTGCGTGACGCTGAAATGCGTGTGCCGACGCTGCTCGCGGCGCCTGCGATCGGTGATGTCACTGGCAAGCGCAATGGCGAACAGGCGCCCACCCTGGTTGAACGCGCGTGCACGCACCTCGACTGGAAAGAGACTTCCGTCTTTTCGCCGGCAGCGGCGATTGAACGTCAGACTTCCAGCGTCCTGCATCCGCTGCCTGATCCACTGGAACGTTTTCGGTGTGATGTCGCGGTCGAAGTGACCGCTGCGCATACCGATGAGCTCTTCACGCGTGTAACCGAGCGCCTTGCAAGCCTGGCGGTTCACGTCACGCACGATCCCCTCCTCGTCGTACAGGAAAATGGCATCCGTCGCGTGGTCGACAAGGGTTCGGAAGCGCTCCTCGCTCGTGCGCAGCGCATCCTCGCTAGCGAGCAGGTTGCGATGCGCGAGCGTGCTCGTCAACGCGTCCTCAAGGCGTCTGCCAATCTCCTCGAAGAGCCGCCGCTCTACGGCAGTCCAGGCGCGAAAATGCGAGCACTGATGCAGCCCGAAGAGATACGGCCGGTCGCCCCTGGGACGAACTGCCATCGCGATCGTCGAGAGAATGTTGAATCGTTCGCGAGTCTCCGGGGGGATTCCTGGATCCGCCACCGCCCCCGGGCTGTGCAGCATCTCTCGCAGGGATTCCGCCGCCCCGGCGTCCATAGGCAACTCCTCGTCAAACGCAAAGGCGCCGGGATAGTCCGGATGCGTATGCTCCATCACCGCGCGCCATGTCGGTGCATCGGGATCGCAAGGATAGACCAGCCAAGCGCGATCGCAATTGAAGATCGCCAACGCCTCCTCAAGCACGCCGCGTGTCATTCCCTCGACCTCGTTGGTTCGCTGCATGGCGCGGTTGACGCGGTCCATGCACTCGAGGAACCATAGATGTTCCTCGCGCTCCTCCTCTGCACGCTTCTGTTCCGTGACATCGATCGTGGTGCCGATGTACTCGATCACCTGGCCCGAGCGATCCATAATCGGATGCCCTACGGAACGGAGGGTTCTCACTCCGGTATCGAAGTTCCCGAGTCGATATTCGATTTCCAGGTCGGAACCTTCGCGCACGGCCTTCGTGAAGCTTCCAACGGTTCGAGCGCGGTCATCTGGAAAAATATCCTCCGCTACTTGCTCAAACGAAGGCAGGCCATTGGCAGGGTCGAGGCCGTGTACGCGATAGCACTCGTCCGACCAATAAAGAATGGAATTTGAAATGGGACTCCATGCCCAGCTTCCGGTGTGACTGATCTTCTGCGCGTCCGCGAGGTACTGGCGGCTGCGTCGCAGCGCCTCCTCCGCACGCTTGCGGTCCGTTATGTCGACGACGAAGGCCACGCCGCGCTCGCATTTCTCGTCGAACGCGGCCACACCGACCAGCACCGGCACAAGGCTGCCATCTCTGTGGAAATATTCCTTTTCAAAGGCTGGTAGACTTCCGGCCCGCTTGAATTGGCTCAACTTTTGCTCTTGGTAGCGGCCAAGCCATTCGCGAGGTGTCAGGTCGGTCCACCGCAAGCGACCCGAGACGAGGTCCTCGCGCTCGTATCCGATCATGCGAAGGAACGCATCATTGGCCTCGAAAATCCGACCATCCTGGTCCCAGGAGTAAATCCCGACGATGTTGGCGTCGATCAGCCGGTGGATTTGCGCTTCCCGTTCGCGGATTTCACCGTACAGATTGCTGTTTTCGAGGGAAATCGCCGCCTGGGAAGCAAGCACCTTCAGGACAGCAATCCTCCCTGGCGTAAAAACGCCTGGAGCAAGCCTGTTTTCCAGGTACAGCAGCGCAACCAGTGCACCCTGTTTCATCAACGGCAGGCAGAGTACCGACTGGACACCTTGCGCGCCGATGTACTGATCATTGAAATGCGGATTCGGGACTGAAGTATTGTCGAGAATCACGATCTCCCGGGTACGCGCGGCGTAACGGACCAAGGACTCGGGAAGCGTGTCCGCGGAAGCTAGCGTCTCGCGCAAGCTGACCGAGACGGAGCTGCCGCAAGTCTTCGCTTCCGCCTGGATCAGGAATTCGCTGTCACGCGGCAGAATCAGCAGTCCACGGTCAGCGCCAGCATACTCGATGGCCGTGTGCAACAGCGATTCGATGAGCCTTTCCGGCACGATCTCAGCCGACACCGCCTGCGACACTTTGATCACGGTGGCCAGATCCAGATCTTCGACCGGCACGTCGATCATGCCTGCGGAGCCCGCGACACGATCGTCCTGTCTCAATGCGGGATAGAACTGATCGAGTTGTCGTACCTTCCCCAAGGCCCCCCACCGCAGGTAGGCACGCCGTGCGTTACCCAGGTATAGATGCGCAATTTCCTCGAGGCCGCGCGCCGCGTAGAAGCGGGCAGCCAGTTCGTAGGACAGCGCCTCGTTCTGAACGAAGCCATTCGAACGCGCAGAGCGAATGGCTCGCTCGTACAGCTCCATTGCCTCGGGCAGACGCCGCTCGATGCGAGCAATCTCCGCGCCGACCAACACCGCGCGATCCTCGAAGTTCTGGGGACAGTTTTCCGCCCATGCCCGGAGTTGTCGCTCATGTGCCGACAACGCCTCGCGATGCTTCGCATACGAATCGGAGCCCAGGGGTTCGCAGCAGGCGGCACGCGAGAGTGCGGCATAGAGATGGTATTCCACCCTCTCCACCAGCATGACCGAAAGCGACGTGGCCGTTGAATAGTATCTCTCTGCCTTTTCCGCGGCATCGACAGCCGATTCATAGTCCCCAGCGAAGAATCTCGCCTGCAGCTTTCGGATCCAGTAGAAACATTCGGGCATGGCCTCAGCCGGGCGGCCGGTGAGGCGCGCCTCGAACGAGCGCTCCGTAAACGATCCATCGTCGAGCGAGCCGAATTTCGCGGTTTCGCCACGGAGCGTGCGGACAAGTGTGTGCGCGGGCACAATCATGTCGGCAGCGAGTCCGAACTGTACCGTACGCACAAACTCCAATCCTTGCTCTGATTCACGCTCAACCAGATCGAGTGGATCGCCCGAAGCGAAAAGATCGGAACTGAAAGTGCGGCAGGCGTAGGCAGCAAACGTCGGGTCACCTTGCTCGTTCGCCATCTGAAAGGCACGTCGAGCCTGGTCGATCCCCTCCCGCAACGGTCGTGTCCACGGCACCACGAGTGCGAAGAGCAGATAGGCTTTTCCTCCCAGCCGCGTCAATCCGCGATGTTCGGCCAAATCGCAAGCGACCTTTCCAAGTCGATACCCCGCGTCGTGATGGCCGAAGCGGTCGCCGGCGATAAGCGCGACCGCGACGTAATGCGCAGGTGCGCCGTCGCTGTTGCCACGCTCCAGGCTGAGATTCGCCGCCCTGCAGACGGTGAGCGCGTACAAATTCTCGTCGGTGAATAACGCCGGGGCGCCCAGATTGATGAGCACGTCGAGCGTACCAAGACACTCCGGATCGTTCGTCAGCGGCAGGTCCACGATCTCCTCGATCTGCCGACTTCCGAGCTGGGACCAGATCCGTTCGTACTCGCGATGCGCTTCCTGTGGGGTGGGATGGGCTGCCCAATCGATCTCCACATGTCGCAGATATTCCAAACCCACCGCGACCGCACGATCGCAGTTTCCGAGCATCGTGTAAAGATCCACGCGCCGGCTCGCGACGGCCGCTCGTTGGACCGTGTCGGCTACGCGCGTGGCAAGCGCTGCGAGACGCTCCTCCACGGCCGGCAGCCCCCCCGTCCAGAGCTCGCAGTCGGCCCCATGCAGTTCCAGGGCAAAGGCAAGCTCCTGTTGGCGCTCCCACGCATCCTCCCGCAGCAGCGCCGCGCCGGCGCGCAGATACGTCAGCGCAGAGGCGTAGGCAGACGAGGCCTTCGCACGCTTGCCGGCAATCAGGTTCAACTCGGCGAGCTTCTCGCGCTCGTCCTGTAACGTGATGAGGTGTGTAGCGCGGTTGAGCTGATTGACGATCTCGAAGATCATCTCCGGCAGCTTTTCCGGCGCGATGCTGGCAGCGAGCACCCTGCCTATCTGGAGATGGATCTGCGCTCGCGCCTCCTCCGGGATCAACGAGTACGCCGCCTCCTGAACCCTGTCATGCACGAAGCCGCAGGAATGCCCCGTAGAGGCGATAAGACCCGCTCGAATTGCTTCCCAAAGCCCGCCATGGAGATCGGTTCCCGGGCGTTGCGACACGCTTTCCAGCAGGGCGAGCTCGGCGCTGCTCCCCATGCACGCAAGCAGTTGCAGATCTCGCCGCGTTCCCGCTGATAGGCGGGTCAGCTTGCCGACCATGAGCTCCACCACATTGTCGGTATAACCCTTCGTGTGGATGCGATCGAGATTCCACGACCAGCGCATCGCATCATGATCGAAGACCAGCATCGCTTCTTCTGTCAGCGAAGAAATGAACTGAATGGCGAAGAACGGATTTCCGGCGGTCTTGTCATGCACCAGCCACGCTAGCGGCGCGACCCTTTCCCGCTTGCAACGAAGAGCGTCTGCGACCAACTGTTCGAGATGCTCCCGGGCAAGCGGCGCGAGCGTGATCTCCGCCACCTTGCCGCCGCCGGCCTTGATGGCTTCCAGCTTGCGCATCAACGGATGCTCGGCACTGACTTCGTTGTCGCGATAGGCGCCGATCAGCATGAGGTTGCGCGGATGGGACCGGGTCAACAGGTCCTCCATCAGGTCGAGCGTCCCCCCATCGAGCCATTGCAGATCGTCGAGGAAGAGCACCAGCGGATGTTCGGGCCGGGCGAACACTTCGATGAAGCGCCGGAACGTGAGCTGGAACCGGCGCTGCGCGTCTTGTGGAGGTACCTCGGGCACTGGCGCGGGCTGGCCGATGATGTGCGCCACTTCAGGAACGAGATCCACAACGAGGCCGGCGTTCGCCCCGAGCGCTTCCAGAAGGGCGTTACGCCAAGCCGCAAGTTCCGCCTCGCTTTTGCCAAGCAGCGGCCGTAACAGACTCCGAAAGGCTTGCGCCAGTGTCGAGTAGGGGATGTCGCGTTTGTACTGGTCGAATTTGCCGGCGGCGAAGAGCGCTCGCGGAGGCACCAGCACCGGGTGCAATTCGTTGACGACTGACGACTTGCCGATGCCGGAATATCCTGAAACCAACACCAGTTCTGGCGCCCCCCTTTCGACGACGCGCTGGAGGGCTCCAAGCAATGTCTCGACCTCCCTCGACCGCCCGTACAGTTTCTCGGGAATCATCAGCTGGTCCGACATGTCGCACTCGGCGAGCGGGAATTCGCCAATGTGCCGTTCGGCTTCCCACTGCGCGAGGCAGCGTTGCAGGTCCGCTTCAACGCCTGCCGCGGTTTGATAGCGCTCCTCCGCCGTCTTGGCGAGCAGCTTCATTACGATTGTGGAAAGTACCGGTGCCAGGTTGGCCACACGCTCGTGCGGCGGCATCGCCTTTCTCGCGATGTGGCAGTGCACCCATTCCATCGGATCGACCGCGGTGAATGGGAGACTTCCCGTGAGCATCTGGTAGAGCGTCACGCCGAACGCATAGAGATCGCTGCGGGAATCGACCGAACGGTTCATCCGGCCAGTCTGCTCCGGCGCCATATAGGCGAGCGTACCGGCGATGAACTCGGGTGGCTCGGGACGTTGACGCTCTCGCGTAGGCGGCGACGCCAGGCCAAAACCTATGATCCTGACTTCACCACTTTCGGGATTCACCAGGATGTTGTCGGGCTTGATGTCCTTGTGCACGCGCCCACTCTTATGTACTTTGGCCAGCGCCGACGCGATGCCGATAGCGATGCGCAGGAAGGTCCCTGAGTCCATCGCTGCATCGAAGAGGCCGTCAAGGGGACTGAAACCGGAATCTTCGTAAACAAGGACTGTCCGGTCGCGCACGCGGAGCCTCCGAGCGCTATCCACGTCGAGTTCGATCTGGTTCATGGAATGCCGGTCCGTTCTGTGCTTGTCCGTGTCATGCGGTGCCACCTTACGACGCCTCCAGGAGCAGTGCCTTGTACCTAGCGAAACGCTGGAAGGATGCGCGCGGTAGGCTGGCCGGCTGGAGATGGTCGAGCGCCTTCGGTTGAATCACTGTAAGCGTCGAATCCGTATCAGAGAACTCAATATCTCAGTTCTACTATATAAATCTGTCTCAGTTCACGCAGACGACCGTGGTCGTCGAAACGTGGTTATTGTCGAGTTGCCCCGGACCATGCCCCAGCATCTGCTGGGTGCAGGAGTTGCAACCGCTGGGAAGGAGCGCGGTCAGCGTCAAAGAACTTGTTTCCGAAAAGAAAGACAAAATTACAGCCTTAAACCTGATCGCACCATTACATATTCATGTAATGCCCAAACGGCGACTCCTGCTTCCGTCTGACGATTTCAACGGCTATAATTTTCTATCGGCGCGACCCCGTGAGAGGCAAATTCGGCGGGTCTATCGGAGACCGACTGTACCGACGTTAGGAGAGGCGCTCACCTAACCACAGAGGGGTTCCATGGAATCCGCAAGCGAACTGGTGTATGTGGTCGACGACGACAGCCGGGTGCGAGAAGCACTCTCTGCGCTG
>FSXK01000262.1_pt1 | contig 11188 bp, 10 predicted proteins | sample 1638101 | NCBI WGS metagenome assembly FSXK01 (sample SAMEA3914788, study PRJEB12502) | metagenome | biome: forest; material: soil | place: Canada | collected 2011-07-03 | depth 0.1 m | reverse complement strand
GTGCGCCATAACGACGGCCAGGGACGCGTGAACCACGAGATCGCACGTGCGGCCCTCGACGAGAATATTGCGGTGACGCTCGTCGCCTCGCACGTGGCACCCGACCTGCTTGCGCATCCGAAGGTGCGCTGGGTGCCGATGAAAATCGGCCGCTGGTGGCCGACCAACCTGTTGCGCCAGCAGGTATTCGCGCTGAAAAGCGCGCTCTGGCTGCGCACGCATCGCAGCGAGTACGACGTGCTGCACGTGAACGGCTTCATCACGTGGATGCCGGCCGACGTGAACACCGCGCACTTCGTGCATAGGGGCTGGTTCGGCAGCAAGTACTATCCGTTCGGGCTGACCAAGGGTCTATGGTCGGCCTACCAGTTCGTCTATACCCGCGTGAATGCATCGCTCGAGCGCTGGGCGTATCGCCGCTCACGGGTCATTACCGCGGTCTCGCAGAAGGTGGCCGACGAGATTCGCGCAATCGGTCTCACGCCGAACAATCGTGTCGACGTGATCTATAACGGCGTCGATACGCGAGGCTTCGCTGCCGCGCAGGGCGATCGCGCGAAATTCAATTTGCCTGCCGAGGCGTTCCTGTTGCTGTTTGTGGGCGACCTGCGCACGCCGCGCAAGAATCTCGGCACGGTGCTGGAAGCGTTGCGCCATCTGCCCGACCACGTGCATATCGCGGTGGCAGGGTATCTGCCTGGCAGTCCTTATCCGGAGCAGGCGCGCTCGCTCGGCATCGCCAATCGCGTGCATTTTCTCGGGCTGGTGAAGGAAATGCCGGTGCTGATGCACTCAGTCGATGCCTTTGTGTTTCCGTCGCGCTACGAGGCGATGAGTCTGTCGCTGCTCGAAGCGATGGCGGCAGGTTTGCCGGTGGTGACCGCGCGCACGGCGGGCGGCGCGGAGATCATCACGCCCGAATGCGGGATTGTGCTCGACGATCCGGACGATCCCAAAGCGCTCGCCGGCGCGATTGCCCAACTGGCCGAATCCGACGAAGCGCGCCGCGCCATGGGCATCGCCGCCAACGAACTCGCCACCGGCTTTGGCTGGGCACGCATGGCGGCGCAGTACATCGCGCTGTACCGGCAACTGGCCGGGCAACAGGAAGACCGTCAGCGCGCCAGCGCCGCGGCCGACGCCGAGCCGCTCGCCGCCAACGTGCTGACCGGCCGTAAAGGGACCGAATCCCGGGGAATCAAACTGACCGGTGCCGGATACACGAGCATCGAATACAAGGGGGCCGAATGAACGCACCCACGGCCCCACACGAACTTTCACGCCACACAAGGGACACGGTCATGAACACGGGCTCAATCAAATCGTTGCAAATCGGCATGCACTGGTTCCCGGAGCGTGCAGGCGGCCTCGACCGCATGTACTACTCGCTGGTTGGCGCATTGCCGGGCGCCGGGGTGGCGGTGCGCGGCGTGGTGGCGGGCTCGCCGCGCGTGGCGGAGGATACGGGCGGCGCGATCCAGGGCTTCGGCTCGGCGGCGCAATCGTTGCCGCTGCGCTTGATGGCGGCCCGCCGTGCGCTGCGCCGCGAGGTCACGCGGCAGCGGCCCGATGTGATTTCCTCGCATTTTGCGCTCTACACGTTTCCGGGTCTTGATGTCACGCGCGGCATCCCGCAAGTCTCGCATTTCCAGGGGCCGTGGGCGGACGAAAGCCACGTGGAAGGCGCTGATTCGTTCGGCCAGCGCGCGAAGCGTTATCTGGAACAGTCGGTGTATGCGCGCTCATCACGGCTGATCGTGCTGTCCGACGCGTTCGGCAAGATCCTCACGTCGCGCTACGGCATCTCACCGGAGCGGGTCCGTGTGGTACCGGGCTGCGTGAATGTCGATCAGTTCAACTTGCCGATCACGCCGGCCGAAGCGCGTCTCAAGCTGCAATTGCCGCAAGGCCGCCCGATCGTACTGGCGGTGCGGCGTCTGGTGCGACGCATGGGGCTGGAGGATCTGATCGATGCGGTGAAGGTGCTCAAGCAGCGCGTGCCTGACGTGCTGTTGCTGATCGCGGGCAAGGGGCGGCTGCAGGAGGAACTGCAGACGCGTATCAACGAGGCCGGACTCGACGACAACGTGAAGCTGCTCGGCTTCGTGCCCGATCAGCACCTGGCGGCACTGTACCGTGCGGCGACGATCAGTGTCGTGCCGACGGTGGCGCTCGAAGGGTTTGGTCTGATTACGGTGGAATCGCTGGCCTCGGGTACGCCGGTGCTGGTGACGCCGGTGGGCGGCTTGCCGGAGGCGGTGGCAGGGCTATCGCCCGATCTGGTGTTGCCCGCGACCGGTGCAGCAGCGATCGCGGATGGCTTGCGTGCAGCGCTCGACGGTTCATTGAAGTTGCCCGATGCCGAAGCATGCCGGGCTTACGCGCGGGCCAACTTCGATAACTCGGTGATCGCGAAGCGGGTGGCGGCCGTGTATAGCGAAGCGATCGCGTCGGGCGAGGTTCACTGAGCTGGCCGTCGCGGAGGCTCGCAGTCTGGGGCAGGGCGGCCAAGGCAGATTGTGCCGCGAGCGTCCGGTTGGGACAACCTACCGCCACGGCACGCAATGCGGATCCACTGGCGCGTCAAGCCATTCCCGCAACGCCTCCCGCACTTCTTCGATAACTGGCCCCCACTGACCTAACTCGCGTTGGCGGAAAAGGCGCATCGATGGATACCACGGGCTATCGGCGCGATCTTTTAGCCATCGCCACTCGGTATAAGCCGGCAGAAGGACCCACACGGGGAGACTAGCTGCTCCTGCCAGATGTGCGACGGACGTGTCAACAGTGATGAGCAGGTCGAGCGTTTCAAGGATGGCGAGCGTATCGGCGAAGTCTTCGATAGTTGGTCCGAGCGTGTGCAAATCAAATTCCTCCGCGATGGCTTCGCTGTCGCGCTCACGGTCTCCCTTTTGCAGCGAAAACCAGGTCGTGTTCGGCATGGCAAACAGGGGCATGAGCGCGTCGAGCTGGATTGACCTGAATCGGTCGAGCGCATGATTTGGCCCGCCGGCCCACACGACGGCGATACGGCGGCTCTTTTTATGAGTCGCTTCTGGCGAAATAAAATCGATGCGGACTTGCCATAAGTCGAGCCTCTCGGGCTCTGACGCGAGGTACGGCATAGCAATGGGCAGCATTGGCAGGTCGAGTTTCATATGCTCTGGCATCCGTAGCATGTGGCTCCAGTAGTCATAGGGCCCGGCGGGCAGCTCTGTAAATACCGACCGTACGCCGGTCATGCTGGTCGCAATTCTCGCAATGGGCTGGCTGACCAGTACATCGACGATTGCGCCCCGTTGGTTCAACCATTCAGCGAACCGGATGAACTGGATTTCGTCGCCGCGTCCCTGTTCGCCCACAAGCAGGAACTTCCGTCCGGTAACGCGCTCGCCATTCCACAAAGGGAAGTTCGGAAAGACCAATGAGTTTAGCTGTACCGGCAGCGTGTAGAACTGATTGTGGCGCGTCCAGCCATTCTTGAACTCCCCATTGCTTAGTTCAAGACACCCAAGCTGATACTGCATCACCGGGTCGTTCGGCAGAAGTCGGGCCGTTTCCCTGCTGTGAATCATCGCTTCAACGTTGCTGCCACGTACGCTCAGGGCATGTGCCGCGTAGAGGTGGAGCATGGCCCGTTGCGGATCGATGGCGAGTCCCTGCCGGGCAACACCTAGCATCACGCTAAAGTGGTCGATTCTATACAGCGCGAGACACAGTGCCTCCAATGCCTCGGCGTCGGCAGCGTGCTGCGTTCTGATCTGTCTAACCACTTCGTCAAGCTGTGCGGTGTGCTTGGTCTTAGCCAGTGCAGCAACGAGGTCAAGCCCAACTTGCAGGTTAGATGGGGCAAGCGCCCAGGCGTTAGCGTGAGCTATCTGGGTGCTGCCGTCTTTTATGTCGGGATCACTGACGTGGGGGGTAGACATTTCTGAGATACCTTACTTAGCTCGCGCGAGAAGTTACACCCCTGCGCGCCGCAATGGCAACAGAGGGGCGCAATTTCAGCCTTGATTGTCAGGTTTTGGATTACTTGTAGGACGCCGTGAGGGCTGTGCGTAATTCGCGATTGAGGGTTAACAATCACGTAGTAAGGCCCTGACGCTGGATTGTCGATTGAGCACGTCGCAGCATTGCCATTCGCCATACCTTTTTGACAATCGGCATGCATATCGGTCGGTGATCCGGCCTTGATATATAACCATGCGCCTTCCGAGGAGGTCGACGGCGTTAGACTAGCGGTCAAGTTAGTTGCTCCGGCGGGAACATCCAGTTCGTAGTATTGCTCAACGTAGACATCCCCTGACACCACTGCATTGTAATTGTTCGAGATAGAGGTAACGGACGGCGGCGCGACCATAATCGGACGCGAAAGGGTACTCGTCGCACCGTTGGCATCGGTGACTGTCAGACTGACTTGGCGAACGCCCGGGTATTCATAGCTGGCGTACGGATTGACCGTTTGACTCACGGGGACAGGGGCGTATCCGGTGTCGAGGTTCCATACCCATGTCTTGATAGGTACGCCGCTCCTTGCCGTAGACAGGTCCGTACAGGTTACTGTCATGCTATTTGTCCATTCGCTACACGTAAAATCCGCAGCCACGGGAATTTTCCCGGATTTCGCAGCGGCAACCGTCGCGGTTGCATCGACGATTCCCGCACCGATAGGCTGGTCAGGTGTTTTCGGAAAGGGCTGGGCGTTCTGCTGAAGCAGAGTCCGCATTTCAGCAACGCTCAGTGGCGTCGGCGCGACGGACTGCGCGAGCGCGATTACGCCGGTAACCATCGGCGTGGCCATTGACGTTCCGGTCATATACGCGTAACTCTCGTTACCCAGTGCGGACGTTCCATCGTTGTAGGTGGATAATATATCGGTGCCGGGCGCGGCAATATCCACCATAGGCCCATAGTTAGACGAAGGATTTCGCGAGCCGTCGCGCTGGCTATTACCCACGTTGATAACACCATGGCAGTTGGCTGGCTGATGATTTGATGCATCGCCACTATCGTTGCCGGCGGCCACAATAACAATCGCGCCCAATCTATTCACATAGTCAATTGCGTCCTGATACGTCTGCGAACACTGTCCAGCACCGCTAAGGCTAGCGTTAGTAAGCTTTACAGGGCGAGGATTGTCCGCCATTCCTGCAACCGTTCCACCCGCGGCCCATACCATTGCTTCCACAATACTGGAAACTGAGCCGGCGCCACAGGCACTCAATGCTCGAACCGAAAGCACTTTGGCGGACGGCGCAACGCCAGCGATTCCGATGCCGTTATTGGTCAGCGCGGCCATGATGCCCGCAACGTGAGTGCCGTGAAACGATATCGCGCAGTTTCCTTCGACTGTGCGGCCAGGGTTCGTGCCATCCCCAGGCCCAGGAAGAAATGTAAAGTCAAAACCACCCGGCAGAACATTCGCGTTCAGGTCGCTATGGCTCGTTACACCGTTGTCAACAAGTCCGATTGATATGCCCGCCCCTGTAGCAATGTTCCATGCATTCTCCGCGCGGATGCCCACAGCAGTCTGTCCTGGGTCTTGAGTTGAAAAAAGCCCCATTGATCGCTGTAGTCGGGGTCGTTAGGTACTGAATCGATGGACATCGGTGTGTCAGGTTCAACGTACTCCACGTTCGGGTCCGATGCTATCGCACGCATAAATGCCTTCGCATCTCTGGCGTTTAGCGCGCGTTCGGTCGTGACCACATCAGCGCCGAGCACCAGCCGTCGTGAATGGTGCGCCCTCGCAGGGAGCGCGCTGGCCAGCCTATCGAGTTTTGCCTGTACGGCGATCGTTGATCCACGTTCCGCAGTTCCAGTTTTATACTTGATGATAAACCGGCTGGTCTGCGTGTCGGGGGCAATACTGCTCGTATGCATCTTCAACGAGGTTGCGAGCGAAACGCTAGTAGAACTTGCGGCACTTGCCGCTGCCGCCACCTCCGCCATGCTTTGTGCGGTTGGTATAGCTCCAGAGGTCGTGCCGCCGGTGCTGCCGCCACCGCATGCGGCAAGCGCGACCGAAAGCGTGATACCAATAGCGCTGGCAACGATTCGACGTGGGATAGCTTCGACCAGACTGGGCCTGTTCTGGTGATCGCGTGTTGAAAACCACCCCGGCCGGTTTTCGCGTTCTCATCGTTCATCTTTACATCTCCCTTGTTCTCTCGCGATAAGTCTTTCTAACGAGTGGCAACATGCACAACACATGTAACACTCGTAACGAAAGCTTAATCATTTAGAAAAGGGGGAACCAGCAGACAGCGCCGGTTTATGTGAGAGGTGATATACCGGTAGCGTAAGGGAAGTCGACGCATTACCCGTGATTTGCTGCAAGAGGTGACGAGAATTTCGGAACTGCCCGGCTGCCGGCCAATCGTGCTGGCGGCCCGGCGTCTGGTACCACGGAAGGGGCGGAGAATCTGATCCATGAGGTGAAGCTGCTAAGGCAGCGCCTGCCTGACGTGCTGTTGCTGATTCCGGGCGATGGACCGCTGCAAGAGGAACTGCCGACGCGCATCAACGAGGCCGAACTCGATGGCAATGTGAAGTTGCTTAGCTTTTTGCCCGATCAGCATCTGGCGGCGCTATACCGTGCGGCGACAATCCGTGTCGTGACGACGGTGGCGCTGGGGGGCGATTACGGTCGAATCGTTGGCCTTGACGCTATTGGGCGGCTCGCCGGAAGCGGTGGCAGGGCTCTTGTCTGATCTGATATTGCCCGCGACGGGCTCCGCGGCGATCGCGTCGGGCGAGGTTCACTGTGGCTCGCTGATCTTCGCTCAGACGAAGCGAGAGCTGGCGAGGGCGAATAATTGAGCCTGCGAGCGTGCGGGCCGTTGACGTCAAACGCCTGCCCGCGCCCATCGCTGCCCTACATGGCGCGTCCGACCAGCAGCGGATCGATCGCACCGATCATCGCCAGATCGCGGTTCGCATAGGGCAGCTTGTGGAGCACATATCGCATCGCGTTAAGGCGCGCGCGCTTCTTGCAATCGGAGCGGATCACGGTCCACGGCGCCTCTGCGGTATCGGTATGCGCGAACATGGCCTCCTTGGCTTGGGTGTACTCGTCCCATTTGTCGAGCGAGGCCAGATCCACCGGGCTCAGCTTCCATTGTTTGAGCGGGTGCACTTCACGCTCCTTGAAGCGGCGGCGCTGCTCCTCACGACTCACTGAGAACCAGAACTTGATGATGTGGGTACCGCTACGGGCGAGATGCCGCTCGAATTCTGGCACCTGCTCGATGAAGTCGTCATATTCGTACGGCGTGCAGAATTCCATCACGCGTTCCACACCGGCGCGGTTGTACCAGGAGCGGTCGAACAGGACGATTTCACCGGCCGTGGGCAGATGCTGCACATAGCGCTGAAAATACCATTGACCGCGCTCTGAATCACTGGGTTTCTCGAGCGCGACCACGCGCGCCCCGCGCGGATTCAGATGCTCCATGAAACGTTTGATTGTGCCGCCTTTGCCGGCGGCATCGCGTCCTTCGAACAGGATCACGACGCGTTGGCCTGTCTCGCGTACCCAGGCCTGCAGTTTGAGCAATTCAACCTGCAAACGGTACTTTTGCTTCTCATAGGCGCGCCGTGACATGAGATTGCGGTACGGATAGCCGCCTTCGCGCAGGGCTGGCGACAACTCGTCGTCGGGGTGGCGCGCGTGAGCGGCATGCCAGACCGCGGGGTTGCCTTCGAGCAACGCACTGCGCAGGGCGGCGGCTTCATCGGGTGAGAGGCCATCCATCAACGTGCGGAGCGTGTCGATCAGCGTAGCGGCGTCTTGTCCGGCGTTCGCAGACAGCGCGTGCTGAATGCCGTTTGCGATCAGTTCGTTGGCTGCCTGCACTGAGCGGACGGTGTCGTTGCGTTCGGCTGCGAGCGACGTATGGCCGGCCATCACGTCACCCTGCGAGGTACGCCTGACAGACGGTTGATTCTCCGGCGAGCGGTGAGGGAGTTTTTCCTGCTGGGATGTCAATGCGTTGATCTCCGTGTTGAACATGAGTCCGACGGGTGCGCAAGCGCTCGCGCGTGCCCTGCGCTGTGTGGAGCAGGGCGGCGTGTTCTGGTTAGACCTCTGCGTCGGCCTTCTTCAGCACCGCGTAAAGCCGGTCTTTCAACAGGAGCTTTTCTCGTTTGAGGGTGTCGATCGTGACGCTATCTGCAGGGGTGACGCCTGTCTCCATGTTGTGGATCTGATGATCCAGTTCGTTGTGGCGCTGGAACAGCCGGGAGAAGTGAGCGTCTTCGGTCTTGAGGCGGGAGATCAGATCGCGGTACTCGGGAAACATGTGGCGCTCCTTGTAAGGTGAAGAAGGCTTGCGTCTTCTGGAGCGACTATTTTTGCACTGCCAGGCAACGGGCTCATTGACGTGGGTCAGCAGAGGCAAATTCACACGGTTACGGGAGCGAGATTCGGCTTGCCGGCCTTGCTGTTCGGCATACGCCGATTTGCCTGACAGACTAAGGTGCTTTGACAAATTTCAACGTCCGGAAGTCGGGACGCTGCTAGGTTCGAATGCGCGCTGCGTTTCTACGCGGCGCGAATTTATTTTCTAACCTGGAGACTTCCGACTTATGGCTATTCCTTTGCACCTGTGGCTTACCGACCAGGACGGATCGGATATCAGAGGATCAAGCGCCGTATCGGGACGCGATGGCAGCATCGAGGTTCTGAGTTTTTCTCACGGGATTCATATCCCCGCCGACGCCAGTACAGGCAAGCTAATAGGAGTCAGGTCGCATGATGCGATGGTCGTGGAAAAGGAAATTGATCGGTCAACGCCGCTGTTGTACCGGGCAGCGGCTAAAGGCGCAACGTTGCGTTCGGCGACCTTGAAATGGTATCGAATCGACGAAAGCGGACTGGAGCGGGAATACTTCCGTATCACGATGGCAGACGTCAAGGTGACGTGCATCATGCCGCGCGTAGCCAACATCAAGGACTCGGCCACGGCTACACAAAATCACGTCGAAACGGTCGGCCTGCGATACGGAAAAATCACCTGGTCGTACCTGGACGGAAACCTGGTTTTCTCGGACGAGTGGAATCAATACTAAAACGAGGGGACCGGGCAAATGCCAATCAGATGCACATTCGAATTGAACAACCGGAAAACCTCCTACCTGTACTGTGCCGGCATCGGGCAGATAGAAGCGTTTTCCGGCCATGGCCAAGGGCGCGACAATCCGAACAACACCGACGAGGAAGACGTGGGTGCCATTCCCAAAGGGACGTATTATCTGATTGATCGTGAATCCGGGGGGCATCTCGGCATGCTCTACGACCTCTGGGATGAATATGGTTTCGGTACGACCGACAGAACGAAATGGTTTGCGCTATGGAACCCTCTAACCGGCGATACGACTATCATCAATGGCCACAAGCGCGGGAATTTCAGGTTGCATCCGATGGGTCGAATGCGTTTGAGCGAGGGCTGCATTACCGTAGTGAGTCCGGCACGTTTTGACCAGCTCGCGAGATATCTTCGTTCCCGGAAACCTGACATGCCGGTGCCCGGCAGCTCGGCGATGGCATATGGAATTGTCGAAGTGCGATGAAACGATTCTGCGCAAAAGGATTGATTGCGTTTGCCAACGTGACGATTACGCTCATTGGAGGCTGGTTTCTTAGTCATGTGATCGAGTTCTGGCCGTACAACATGCCTGACTTTCTGGACGTGGCTATCCGAGCCGTTTTGAAGGTCACGGGACATGAGGAGCTGGCGAACACGGATGACATCGAAAAGCTCGCCATATTGCTTTTTCTCATAGTGTCCATTCTGTTCGTGGGCGCTGTCGTCCTGCTTTGCAATATCGTTGTGCGGAGATATCTGGCAGCGCACAATCGACTTCGTTCGTAGCCTGCACCAGCGCATCGGGTTCCCAGGAAAACCCATCCACGACGCACACAGTGCGGAGTGGGATGGATGAGCGCCTTGTCACGAGCGAGGGTGACGCGAGGGAACAATCTTGTCTTCGGACCACTCCGGGTACACACAGAGATGGACACCTACAGGCTTGCGGTGTGAAGCCCGCTTTCTTCCCTTACTTTCTTTGCGGCGGCAAAGAAAGCGAGTGCCGCCCCGCACAGGGGCGACCCAAATAGACCAATAAGAAATCAAGGAAAGGCCAACGCCGCAGGCAAACAACCAATAACAAGACGCCGCAGGCACATCAAAACGTCTCGTGCTCCTGATTCCGCGTAAGATCCGCGGCCACCATCATCTTGCAGAGTTGCTCGAGCTTAGTCTGAGGCTCCCACCCAAGCTTATCCTTAGCCTTATCGGCGCAGCCGATCAGAAGATCCACTTCCGCAGGCCGATAAAACTTAGGATTCACGCGCACGAGCGTCTTACCAGTAGCAACATCAATCCCAGTCTCACGCTGCTCCTTCCCGGACCATTCAAGCTGATACCCAGCCGCCGCAAACGCCATCCGCACAAAATCCCGCACGGTCTCAGTACGATTCGTAGCAAGCACAAACGTATCTGGCTCATCGACCTGCAGCATGCGCCACATCCCTTCGACATATTCGAGCGCAAACCCCCAATCCCGCTTGGCATCCAGATTGCCGAGTTCCAGCGCGTCCTGCTTGCCGAGCTTGATCTTGGCGACCGTATCGGTAATTTTCCGGGTGACGAATTCCCGCCCCCGCAACGGCGATTCATGATTGAACAAAATACCGCTGCTAGCAAAGATCCCATACGACTCGCGATAGTTAATCGTAGTCCAGTGAGCAAACAACTTCGCAACCCCATACGGGCTACGCGGATAAAACGGCGTATCCTCACGCTGCGGCACGGCCTGCACCTTCCCGAACATCTCGGAAGTCGAAGCCTGGTAGTACCGCGTCTTGGGACTCAAAATACGAATCCCCTCAAGCAGATTCAACGCACCAATACCAGTCACTTCAGCCGTAGTCACCGGCTGATCAAACGACACCCCAACGAAGCTCTGCGCCGCGAGGTTATAAAGCTCATCGGCCTGCGCGCCGTCGAGCAACCGCAGCGTCGACCCGAAGTCGGTCAGATCATGTTCAACGAGCCGCAGATTCGGATGCCCGGCAATGCCGAGTTCGTTCATGCGCCAGAAATTGACGGAGCTGGTGCGCCGATACGTGCCGGTCACCTGATAGCCCTTGTCGAGCAGCAGTTTCGCCAGATACGCGCCGTCC
>FSXK01000271.1_pt1 | contig 11197 bp, 10 predicted proteins | sample 1638101 | NCBI WGS metagenome assembly FSXK01 (sample SAMEA3914788, study PRJEB12502) | metagenome | biome: forest; material: soil | place: Canada | collected 2011-07-03 | depth 0.1 m | reverse complement strand
GCGATCGCCGATTCGCCGCGGTAATAGTGGCCATGCGAGCGAATCAGCGAGATCCGCGTCTCCAGCACCGGCAGTCCCCATGCGAGGCTATGCGCGGCGGCTTGCGCTGCGCCGCGCCCAGCTTGTCGTCGCTCGATCAGTTGCTCGATATCGCCGACGCTGTATTCACGGCTGCGCCCGTCCGCGCCAGGGCGCGAATCGATGCGGCCGCGACTCACGTACGCGTAAAGCGTGGCAAGGCTCACGCCCAGCCGCGCGGCCGCATCTTGAGCGGAAAGATAGTCAGTGCGCATGGGCGATATATTGATCCTTTCAATCAAGATTGATCAATATATTTCCGCGTGACAAAGTGACGCCCATGAGCTGTGCCTCGATACACCGAGCGAGACATTCCAATCGCCATGCCATGTCTTTTGCAGAGGCGCCAAGGATTTTTTAATCCGCAGCGGCGCCGGATAGCAGCCCTGCGTACTGCGCCGCGACATGGCTGCTGCGGCACATCACTTACAATTCATCGTTTCGGAGAACCAAGATGACCCAACTCGACTCCGCCGGCAGCCGCTTCCGCGCCGCGCTCGCCGCCGAAAAACCGCTTCAAGTCATGGGCGCGATCACGGCCTATGCGGGCTTGATGGCCAAGCGTGTCGGCTATAAGGCTCTTTATCTGTCGGGAGGCGGTGTCGCCGCCAATTCGTTGGGCATACCGGATCTTGGCATCAGCACCATGGAAGACGTGCTCACCGATGCCCGTCGTATCGTGGACGCCACGCAGATGCCGCTGATGGTGGATATCGACACGGGTTGGGGTGGCGCATTCAACATTGCGCGCACCATCCGTTCCTTCATCAACGTCGGTGTGGCGGCGGTGCACATCGAGGATCAGGTAGGTCAAAAGCGTTGTGGCCATCGCCCCGGCAAGGAAGTCGTGCCGAAGGAAGAAATGGTCGATCGCGTCAAGTCGGCTGTCGATGCGCGCACCGATCCCGCCTTCGTGATCATGGCGCGCACCGATGCTGCCGCTACGGAAGGCATCGACGCGGCGATCGAGCGCGCCTGCGCGTATGTCGAGGCGGGTGCGGACATGATCTTCCCCGAAGCGATGAAAACGCTGGAGGACTACCGCCGCTTCAAGCAGGCCGTAAAAGTGCCGATCTTGGCCAACCTCACCGAGTTCGGCACGACGCCGTTCTTCACCACGGATGAGTTGGGCGACGCAGGCGTCGACATTGCGCTGTATTGCTGCGGTGCCTATCGCGCCATGAATAAGGCTGCGCTCAATTTTTACGAGACAGTGCGCCGCGAAGGTACGCAGAAGAACATCATCAACACCATGCAGACGCGCGAAGAGTTGTACGACTTCCTTGGTTATCACACCTATGAAGACAAACTCGACGCGTTGTTTTCGAGCAAGAAATAAATACTTGTCCCCGGCGGCGGCGTCATATCGCGCAACCGTAGCTTAAGCACTGCACCAGGAGCATGATCCGATGAGCGAGCAATCCACCGCCCCCAAGCCGAAAAAATCCGTCGCCTTGTCTGGCGTGGCAGCGGGCAACACCGCGTTGTGCACGGTCGGCCGCAGCGGCAACGACCTGCATTATCGCGGCTACGACATCCACGATCTGGCGGCCAAGGGCTGCTTCGAGGAAGTGGCTTATCTGCTGGTGCACGGCGTGCTGCCGAACTGGGCGGAACTCAATGCCTATCGCACCAAGCTCAAGCGCCTGCGTGGCTTGCCTGCGCCAGTCAAGAGTGCTCTGGAGCTTCTGCCCGCCGCGACGCATCCGATGGACGTTATGCGCACGGGCTGTTCAGTGCTCGGTACCGTGCTGCCGGAGAAGGAAGATCACAACGTCACCGGCGCTCGTGATATTGCCGATCGGCTGATGGCCAGCTTCGGTTCGATGCTGCTGTACTGGTACCACTTCAGCCACAACGGCAAGCGCATCGAAACCCAGACGGACGATGAATCGATCGCGGCGCACTTCCTGCACCTGCTTCATGGCAAGAAAGCGAGCGAAGTGTGCGCGCATTCGCTGGACCGCTCGCTGGTGCTGTATGCCGAGCATGAATTCAACGCTTCGACCTTCGCCGCACGCGTGATTGCGGGTACCGGCTCGGACATGTATTCGGCGATCACTGGCGCGATCGGTGCGCTGCGCGGCCCCAAACATGGTGGCGCCAACGAAGTGGCGATGGAAATCATCGCACGCTACCGCAATGCCGCCGATGCGGAAGCCGACATTCGCGCACGCGTGGAGCGCAAGGAAATCATCATCGGCTTCGGTCACCCGGTTTACACCGTGTCCGATCCGCGCAATGAAATCATCAAGGAAATTTCGCGCAAGCTTTGTACCGACGGCGGCAACCCGACCTTGTTCGAGGTTTCCGAGCGTATCGAAAAGCTGATGTGGGAGCTGAAGAAGATGTTCCCCAACCTCGACTGGTACTCGGCCAGTGCGTATCACATGATGGGCGTGCCTACCGCCATGTTCACGCCGCTATTCGTGATCGCGCGTACCTCGGGCTGGAGCGCACACGTGATCGAGCAGCGCGAAGACGGCAAGATCATTCGCCCAAGCGCGAATTACATCGGGCCGGAAGATCGCACTTACGTGCCGATCGAAAAGCGCTGATCGCATCACGCTTTAAATAGAGGCATGGAAAAAGGGGGCTTACGCCCCCTTTTTTTACATTGCGTTGACGAAACGTTCGCTTGATAACGTGCCAAGCGTGGATGTGCACTGTTACATGTTCGATACACCATCGCTTGCATTGGCGAAGCGCAAGAATCGTAGCGCCAGCAACGCCTGTCAGTGGAGCGCGGTTGCAGATAGTCCACCGCATCAGACAGGTGTAGCACTTACGCATCATTTCCTGACTGTGCGCCGCTTGCGCACGACCGCAGATTTCCCGCAATCGACTGATTTCATTGAATGTTGTCGATGCTGTGCTCGACGCCCCTAGTTGGCACATCGTTTGCGGTAGTTAGGAGCTACACCAGCAAAAATACAGGGGGGTCATCGCATCCGTTCCCGGGAGGAATAAACATGCGCAAGACTCTTATCTTTACAGCAGTGACGCTAGGCTTGGGACTTGCTCTCCCGGCTATGGCCGACAATAACTCCAACCAGAACAACGGAAACTCGGGTTACCTTTCGAGCTCTAACTCAAATTCCGGATCAAATAGCAATTCGAGCACACACTCCAAGACCGTAACAAAAGCTTGGAGCGAAAGCGGCAACGACAACGAAATACAAAGCGATGGACTGGGCACCTCGGCCGCCAATAACGGCGGTACTGCAACCTCCAGCGTCAACGACGCATTCAATACCAGCAATGCCATCGCCACTACCAACCTCAACGGAACAGTCAGCAATGTCTCGGTATGGGGCATCGGCAACAACGCGACCGATAACGGCAACGCGAGCGGCGGAAAAGCTGGTAGGGGCGGTGCGGGCCTCGGAGGCATAGCGCTGGAAGGCGGTGGTGGATCGGGTGCAAGTGGTGGAAATGCCGATGCACATAGCGGCAAAGCCGGTGGTTCGCTCTCCAACAGTGGTGGCGCGTTTGCAGGAAGCGGCGCCTCGGGTGCCGGCGCCTCGGGTGACGGTGGTGGCGCCTCGGCCAATGGCGGCTCGAAGGGCAGTGGCGGATCGGCCGATGCAGGCGAAGGCTCGGGCACGGGCGGAACCGCTTCGGCTGGCGCCGCGTCTTCGACGACGGGCAGCAGCACGTCGACAGGAGGAACGAGTGGAACGGTCGCCAGTGCTGGTGGTGAAGGCGGCTCGGGCGGTGCTGGCGGCACAGCGACGGGTGGAGCCGGCACAGCTGGTGCGGGCGGCAACGGCGGAGCAGGCGGTAGCACCTCGGCCGACGCTGGCTCCTTCGACATGTCCAACACGATGGATAGCAGTGCGGCAGCGGCAGCTGGTATCACGACTATTGCTCAGAACAGCGGCGCAGCCGCACTGATACAACAGGGCGTGACAGTCCAAGCCAACCTGAACGTGGGTGGCCATTGAGTAGCGACTAATCAGCAAAGTGGAGCGCGCATCGCTCCACTTTTGCTATGCGGGCCGGCCGGCTGCTTGCTGCAACCGGCCGGCGAACGGTCGTATTCGATGCGCCAACGCGATCGGAGTCGTGCCATGTCTTTCGTAAAAGTTGCGGTAAGTGTGACGCTGACGTGCGTAGCGGGGTTGTCGGGCTCTGCGTTTGCAGCAGACCCGCCTGGCAATGCCACCAATGCTCAGCAAGGAAGCCATCCACCGGTAGTCGCGAGTGCACAACCGGCCTACGTCGATGGATTTGGTCAAGCGGTAAGTGCCGGTGCATTGGGGCATTACAGCGGCGGTTACTCCGTACAGGCCGGTGTCCAGACGATGATTGGCACGGTGTCCAATGACACTGCTGTTAATGTCACGACGGGAACCAACACGATCTCAGGAGATTCATTCTCCAACGCATCGGGCTTGCCGTCTGTGATTCAGAACACCGGCAACAACGTGCTGATTCAAAACGGCGTCATCGTGAATGTGCAGCTGAAGCCATGAAGCGACTGCTTCCGACGCTTGCGCTCTTCGTACTTTCGGCGATGTTGCCGATGAGTGCGCGCGCCGGGACAATGATGCTGAACGATAATGCGGGGCAAACATATACGCTTCACATTCGTACGCTGAAGGAAGTGAAGTTCCGCGACACGATCAAACAGAAATACGATTTCAGTTGCGGTTCGGCCGCCGTGGCGACCTTGTTGACCTATCAATACGACTATCCGGTCAACGAGCAAGTTGTGTTCGAACAGATGTACACGCATGGCGACCGCAGGAAGATCAACAAGGAAGGCTTCTCGCTGCTGGACATCAAACTTTATCTGGAAACGATCGGCTTCGACGCCGATGGTTTTCGCGCGTCACTCGATCAGCTCCAAAAGGCGAATTTGCCTGCGATCGTGCTGATCGAGGATCGCGGTTATCACCATTTCGTCGTGATCAAGGGAATCCGCTACGGGCGCGTGCTAGTGGGCGACCCTGCGCTCGGGACGCGCGCCATTCCGCTCGATCGCTTTAATCATTTGTGGAAGAACGGATTGGTGTTCGTCATCCACAACCGCCGCGAATTCGCGCGCTTCAATGCAGACAGTGACTGGCGCAGTGCGCCGATCGCGCCACTTGGCATCGGCATCGATCGGCGAGGTCTGGATACGATCACTATGCCCAAATACGGGCCCGGTGACATATGAGGTGGCCCATGTCACGTCTTCACGCTTTGCAACGCATGGCGCTGCTTTTCGGCCTGCTTGGATGCGCTGCGTTAGCTAACGCGCAGTCGACGTCCTATCGAGTAGCTGGTCTTGGGTATCCGGTTCCCAACGCGCGGCTCGCCACTGTGTGCGGCGGCTTCGATTTGGGTGATGGCCTGGTGGCTTCGCTCGGCATCGAGCGAGCGGTATACATCAACGGCAATCTGGTTACCTACAGCAGCATCAATATCCCCGATATCGCGCATATCACCACGCAACAGGCTATGACGTTGGCGTCAGCTCTCGGCGCCGTGAACGTGGTGCAGAACGGCCCGGGCAATACCTTCGATTTGTCGACGTTGGGGCAGACCACGGGAGCGACGGTGATCCAGAACACATTGAACAACCAAACCATTCGCAATCTCACAACGTTGAATGTGTCCGTGAATGCGCTCAACGCGCTCCGTGACCAAGGTTTGCAGCAAGCATTGCAATCGGCGCAAGTGCAAGCGCTGGGACACTGACGCACATGCAGTGTCGTCTTGCCGGGATTCAAGGTGAATTGGATGGAAGGGGATGCCAAGATGGAACACAAACACAAACCGCTGGCTTACGCGATCGGCTGCGCCGTTTTCATGCTGTGCTGTGGTGTGGTTTCCGGGCAAGATGCCACGACTGCATCAGGCGATAGCTCTTCACCGGATATTCGACACCGCTTGCAGGAGCAGGATGCGCGTATCGAGACGATGCGTAATCAAATCGATACCCTGCAGCACCAATTGGCGCGGCAAGAGGCCGACTACAAGGCGTTGCGACATGCGGTAGGCATGGACGAGCTGGATCGCCAGCGTGGCGGGAACATCGCGGCCGTCGGCGCCAATGCCACGGCGCTGCCGATGCCATCACCCGATGCATCGCCGGATCAACAGGCCGCGACAACGCCGGCAGCTCCGTCTACGCCAGTGGGGCAGGCTCCTCCAGATAGTTCACGACCGCCGGAGGTGGCGCCGATTTTCCAGCAACCTGGTGTGCTGACTCCAAAAGGGAAGTTTGTGATCGAGCCGGCGTATCAGTTCGGCTATTCCACTGCCGATCGTGTCGCGCTGGTTGGCTATACCATCATCCCGGCGATCCTGATCGGATTGATCGATGTACGTCAGGTTCGCGATACGACCCAGACGGCTGTGCTTACTACGCGTTATGGCATTACCAACCGTTTGGAAGTGGAAGTGCGCGTACCCTACGTGGACACACACGATGACACCGTAAGCCGAGCAGTGCTAACCGGTTCAGCCGTAGACAGCGTATTTAGTTCAAGCGGCAAAGGATTGGGTGACATCGAGGCGACGGCCCGCTACCAGATAAACGACGGCGGCGCGGACAAGGCCTATTACATTGGCTGGTTTCGCTTCAAATCGCGCACGGGTGAGGATCCATTCCAGGTCGTTACAGATTGCGTGACACGTTGCGTGCAAAACCTCACCGGTACCGGACTGCCGTTGCAGCAGCCGACGGGCACTGGCTTCTATACGTTGCAACCAGGCGTGACTTGGCTGCTTCCGTCGGACCCTGTCGTATTTTTCGGCAATCTGAGTTACCTCTACAACGTCGAACGCCACAATGTTTACGACCACATTTTGCTGGCAGGCACGCAGTTCCTGGGCACCGTGAAGATGGGCAATGAGGCCGATATCAGCGTCGGCATGGGCATGGCGCTCAACGACAAAGCATCTCTCAGCATAGGTTACGACCAGACCTTTATTGGCACGACCTATGAAAGCGGCCAAAAGCTGCCCGGTTCGACCAAGGTATGGCTGGGTTCGCTGCTGATCGGTGGCTCGTATCGGCTCACGCCGAAACGCACGCTGAACTTTACGCTGGGCGTTGGCGTAACGCGCGATACGCCTGACGCCACGGTAACCATACGTGTGCCAATGATGTTTTGATTGACTTCATCGCAGCGATGACGATGCCGTTCGGTCGACGTTCGCGATCTTTCGCAATACGTCCACAACACTGAACCTTGTACATCGATCAGGCGAAAAACGCCTGAGTTAGGGGCGTGTCTGCAAAAAAATGTCGCGCTTTGCACAAGGTGTGCACACCTCCGATCTCTAGTATCGGGTCAGGGGGAATTCTTGATCCTTTTGAAGGAACGTTTCGAACCGTTCCGGGCATGCCTATGCCACAAATTATCTTGGAGTGTCAGCTATGCGTCGTAATGCCCCTACGCCCACCCATCGACGAATTTTATTTGTGGCCCTTGCACTTGTTAGCGGAAGTGCGCTTGCCGACGGCACCGACGACACCATGTCGCCCGCGCTCGATCGCTTCAGTATTTGGCTCGGCGGCTATTACGCCGATACAAGTACCACCCTCGGGGCAGGTTTGAATAACGCCAATTTGCACGGCAATTTAAACCTTCAGCACAATCTTGGCTTTCCATCGCATCAGGTCGTGCCGCGCGTGCGATTTGATTTTCTGCTGGGCAGTAGCCAGGGCTTTTCTTTCGATTACTACCAAATCGATCAGTCGCGGACCAAGACGGTCGGCACGGCCTTCAGCTTTGACGGTAACAACTACGATGCCGCTGCGAGTGCTACGGGACGCGTCAATTTCGATTTTGGAAGTGCTTCGTACAAGTGGTGGTTTGGCCGCGAAAGCGATGTGTTTGGCGTGGGTCTCGGCGCAGCTTATTACCGAGTGCACGCTGGCATCAGTGGGCAAGCAACGCTCAATGGTGGAGTAGCTGGGCAAGCATCTACCTACGCCAGTGCCTACACCACGGAAGATGCGTGGGCACCTGAGCTGCAGTTGGGCTGGCGCCATGCATTCACCAACAATCTGCGTATGTATTTGAATGCGTCAGGCGTAAAGAAGAACGGCAACGATTTGGGTGGACATATCTATGACGGCGCGTTGGGCGTGGAATGGTTTCCGTGGCAGAACATCGGCGTTGGCGCGGAGTACGACTACACACGCATCAAGCTTAACCAGCGGCACGAGTACTACAGCGACGATCTGGCGATGAACTTGAAAGGGCCTTCGCTCTTTTTACGCTTGCGATTCTGATCTGGATGTTGCGAAGCCGATCCACACATGGATGGATCGGCTTCGCTCACAGCATGATGCGTAATCATCGGATGGACGGCCGACTCGCGATCGATCAATGGCGGCACGTGTTTAGCCACTAAGCAGTGCGCGTGCGTCGATTGATGATCCAGCGTCCACCACAGACGCCAACCACCAGAGCCACCTCCAAGACGTGCTTCATCCAGCCGTGTACGGTGAACCAGTCCAGCCACAGCTTTTCGTGGCTGATCATGCGACCGGCGGTCCAGGCGACGGCAGCAGCGCCTGCATAAATGATGATCGGAAAACGTTCGATCAACTTCAGGATCAGCGTCGAGCCCCAAACCACCAGCGGAATGCTGATCAACAAGCCGATGATCACCAGGCCTGTGTGGCCTTTCGCGGCGCCCGCGATGGCCAGCACATTGTCGATGCCCATCAGGGCATCGGCGACGACGATCGTTCGCAGCGCCGCCCAAAAGTTGGCGGCTGGCGTGATCGCGTGTGGGCCCTCATGCTCCGGTTTGAGAAGATTCCAGGCGATCGGCAGCAGCAATACGCCACCGACTAGCATCAATCCGGGCAGCTCGAGCAGATACACCACCAAGACGGTGAACGCCATGCGCACGGCCACCGCGCCGAACGTGCCCCAGAACACGGCCCGCTTCTGCAATTCGCGCGGCAGGTTGCGCGCGGCCAGGGCGATCACGATTGCATTGTCGCCTGCGAGCACTAGGTCCAGCAGGACGATGGTCAGCAGATCCGATAACAGATGGGTGGGGAAGGCCATGCGGTTTCCTTGGCGCGCAGGACTCAAGCAGTGACGACGGACGCACGCGGCCCGTCACCACCGCAAAAGTCTCGTTCGAAGCATGGGCCTCCGCGGTGTCCGGAGCGAAGCCTCGCTCGTGATGACGATCACCGCACGAATTCGGCACGGCCGGATCCGGAACTACTCCCCTTTGGGATGATTCGTGAGGATTTTCGATACGGGCAGGGGGATCCGTCAAGCCGACATACCGTGCTTAGCGATGGGCAGGCCGGATACAATGGGCGTTTTCCTACACCGAGACCCCTGCCATGAGCGCGCACGATATCCGTTCCGCCAAGCGTCCCGACCCCGATCAGCCGCTGGTCGACATTGCCAACTACGTTGCCGACTACCGCATCGACTCGACCGAGGCGTACGACACCGCGCGCTACATGCTGCTCGATTCGCTGGGCACCTCGATGCTGGCGATGAAGTTTCCGGAATGCGTGAAGCATCTGGGCCCGGTCGTTCCGGGCGCTACGTTGCCGGGCGGCGCCCGCGTGCCGGGCACGAGTCATGAGCTGGACCCGGTGCAGGCCGCTTTCGCGATCGGCACGCAGATCCGCTGGCTGGATTTCAACGACACCTGGCTGGCGGCCGAATGGGGTCATCCGTCGGATAACCTCGGTGCGATCCTCGCAGTAGCCGATTATCTCAGCCGCCAGGCCGAGCGTGAGGGCAGCAAGCCGCTGACTGTGCGTGACGTGCTTACTTATGCAATCAAGGCGCACGAGATCCAGGGCTGCTACGCGCTGCTCAACAGCTTCAATCGAGTGGGCCAGGATCATGTGATTCTGGTGCGCTTGGCCTCTACCGCAGTCGCTACGGCCATGCTCGGCGGCAACAAAGATCAAATCACTACCGCTGTGTCGCACAGCTGGATCGACAACGGAGCGCTGCGCACCTATCGCCACGCGCCGAACACCGGGCCGCGCAAGAGCTGGGCCGCCGGTGATGCTTGTCGTCGCGCGGTCACGCACGCGATCAATGCCGTCTACCGTGGCGTGGTGGGTTATCCGTCTGCGCTGTCGGCAAAGACCTGGGGCTATTACGACGTTGCCTTCAAGGGCAAAGCGTTCGAGTTCGAGCGTCCGTTCGGCAGCTACGTGATGGAGAACGTGCTGTTCAAGATCAGCTTCCCGGCCGAATTCCACGCCCAGACCGCCGTCGAATGTGCCATGAAGCTGCATGGCGAGGTGGCTGCCAAGATCGACCAGATCGAGAAGATCGTGATCGAGACGCAGGAAGCCGGCTGCCGCATCATCGACAAGACCGGTCCGCTGGCCAATTACGCCGACCGCGATCACTGCATCCAGTACATGGTGGCCGTGCCGTTGATCTTCGGTCGCTTGACTGCCGATGACTACAACGATGACGTTGCCGCCGATCCGCGCATCGATGCTCTCCGCGACAAAATGGTGGTGAGCGAGAACCCGCAGTTCACGAAGGACTACTTCGACCCCGAGAAGCGCTATATCGGCAACTCGGTGCAGGTGTTCTTCAAGGACGGCAGCAACACCGAAAAGGTCTCCATCGACTACCCGATCGGTCACCGCAAGCGTCGTGCCGAGGGAATTCCCGTGTTGCTGAAGAAATTCGAGGCTGCCATGCGTGGGCACTTGCCGTCGCATCAGGTCAAGGCGATTCTGGAGGCTACTGCGGATCCGGCCAAACTGGATTCCATGCCCATTCAGGCGTTTTTGGGTCTCTTCACATTGTAAAGACAACGTGAGAAGAGAATTCAGGGGTAATTAGCAGCCATTTTGCAATTAGTTTAGTTTTTGTTAAACTCGATTATGCCGGGTGCAAATTTATCGCAGGAAATTCGTTGTCCGGGGTTTGGCTGCGAATAACGAAAAAGCGATTTTCATTCTTGGCGGGATGAATGCCCTAAATCATTAAGAAGAGGAGACACCTGATGAATCGTAAGGGCCTGTATTTTATGATTGCTCTTGCCCTGGGCGGCGTAAGTGCCGTTCACGCGCAGGACAACACGGCAGCCGCTGCCAGCAGCACTGCGACCGCCGCGCCTGCGTGGCCGAATGGTTTTGACGACCGCTGGTACATTG
>FSXK01000544.1_pt1 | contig 11238 bp, 10 predicted proteins | sample 1638101 | NCBI WGS metagenome assembly FSXK01 (sample SAMEA3914788, study PRJEB12502) | metagenome | biome: forest; material: soil | place: Canada | collected 2011-07-03 | depth 0.1 m | reverse complement strand
TCACGCTGAGATGCAGTTTCTGACCACCGAATTCCCGTACAAAAAGCAATATGCGAATTTTATCGGCGGTGAATGGGTCAAGCCGGTTGGCGGCGAGTACTTCGACAACATCTCGCCCATCACAGGTGAACCGTTCACGTCGATTCCGCGTTCACGCGAAGCCGATATCGAACTCGCCCTTGACGCCGCGCATCGCGCCAAAACGGCGTGGGGCAAAACATCGACGACCGATCGCGCCAACATCCTGAATCGCATTGCCGACCGGATGGAAGCGAATCTGCAACGTCTGGCCGTCGCCGAGACGATCGACAACGGCAAGCCGTTGCGCGAAACCATGGCGGCGGATATTCCGCTAGCGATCGATCACATCCGCTACTTCGCGGGTTGCATACGTGCCCAGGAAGGCTCGATCTCCGAGATCGACGCCGACACCGTCGCGTATCACTTCCACGAACCGCTAGGCGTGGTGGGGCAAATCATTCCGTGGAACTTCCCGATTCTGATGGCCGTCTGGAAGCTCGCGCCGGCATTGGCCGCCGGCAACTGCGTCGTGCTGAAGCCGGCGGAGCAGACGCCCGCTTCGATCCTCGTGCTGCTCGAACTGATTCAGGATCTGCTGCCGGCCGGCGTAATCAACGTCGTGAACGGTTTCGGACTGGAAGCGGGCAAGCCGCTCGCGTCGAACAAGCGCATCGCGAAGATCGCCTTTACCGGCGAAACGACGACTGGCCGCCTGATCATGCAGTACGCGAGCCAGAACATCATTCCGGTGACGCTCGAACTCGGCGGCAAGAGCCCGAACATTTTCTTCGCCGATGTGATGGACCACGACGACAGCTACTTCGACAAGGCGCTCGAAGGCTTCGCAATGTTCGCGCTGAATCAGGGTGAAGTGTGTACCTGTCCGTCGCGCGTGCTGGTCGAAGAGAAGATCTACGACCGCTTCATGGAACGCGCGCTCAAACGCGTCTCTGCGATCACGCAAGGCCACCCGCTCGACAGCAAGACGATGATCGGTGCACAGGCTTCGCAGGAACAACTCGAGAAAATCCTCTCGTATATCGATCTCGGCAAGCAGGAAGGCGCGGAATGTCTGATTGGCGGCGAGCGCAATGCGCTGGACGGCGAGCTGAGCAAGGGTTACTACATCAAGCCAACCGTGTTCCGCGGCAACAACAAGATGCGGATCTTCCAGGAGGAAATCTTCGGACCGGTGGTCTCGGTGACAAGCTTCAAGAACGAAGATGAAGCACTGGAGATTGCCAACGATACGCTGTACGGTCTCGGCGCCGGTGTGTGGACGCGCGACGGCACGCTTGCCTATCGCATGGGGCGTGGCATTCAGGCGGGCCGCGTGTGGACCAATTGCTATCACGCGTATCCGGCGCATGCGGCGTTCGGCGGTTACAAGCAATCGGGCATTGGCCGTGAGAATCACAAGATGATGCTCGATCACTATCAGCAGACCAAGAATCTCCTCGTCAGCTACAGTCAGAAGCCGCTTGGCTTCTTCTAAGCCAGACGTTCCTGATGGGCGGGCCGCGCATTGCGCGGCTCGCTCTCTTTATTAAGCGAGGAATAGTCATGGCTGACAAGGAAGTGGAACGCGTGATCGTGACACCCGCAGCGGCGGAATTGATCGAGAAGCTGCGCGCCGAACACGGGCAGTTGCTGTTTCATCAATCGGGTGGATGCTGCGACGGCAGCGCGCCGATGTGCTTTCCCGCGGGAGAGTTTATGGTCGGCTCATCCGATGTGAAGCTGGGCACAATCGCGGACGTGCCGTTTTATATGAGCGAATCGCAATTCGAGTACTGGAAGAATACGCAATTGATCATCGACGTCGTCCCCGGGAATGGTGGAATGTTTTCGCTGGAACGGCCGACGGGGTTGAGGTTTCTGACGCGCTCGCGGCTCTTTCAGGATGATGAGCACGCATGGCTGGAAACGCATCCCGTTGAGCGCGCAGATGCGTGAGGGGTTTGCGTTTATTCCAGCAAGGCATCGCTATCGTCTTTCAGCCCCACACCGGTGAGACTCAGGCGGCGCGCGTGCGTCAGCAGATAGTGCAGCTTGTGCGCCGCGGCCCCATAGCTCAGGCCCTCCGGCCGCACGTTCGAAATGCAATTGCGCTGCGCGTCGCTACAGCCCACTTTGGGCGCATAAGTCAGATAAACGCCGAGGCTATCCGGCGAGCTCAACCCGGGACGCTCACCGATTAACATCACCACCAGTTTCGCGCCCAGCCGTTCGCCGATCTCGTCGCCAAGCGCCACGCGTGCTTGTCGCGCGACCACCACCGGTCCGATTTTCCAATCCGCGAGTTTCGGGCACACCGCCTGCAACAGCGGGATTGCCTGCTTTGATGCGGCGAACGCCGATAAACCGTCGGCGATCACGAACAACACGTCAGGCGGTTCAATGGCCGCCTGCTCCAGAGCGAGTGTCTCGCGACTGTCGTCCGCCAAACGTCGACCCAGGTCGGGACGCCGTAAATAATGCTGCCGGTCCGGCGCCGCGCTATGGACATCGAGCGTCAGGAAGCCATTGGCGCGTAACTGCTCATGCAGCAACTCGGCATCGAGCGGCTGATGCACCGCATCCCGAGCTTGAGCATGCGACAGATTGAACGCGAGCAGCGGCTCGGTCGGCAAGCTGTTGCCGGCGCGGCCCAAGGCAATGCGGGCATTGGTGAACTGCCGCAACGCGCCCCACGGATTTTTTTCCAGGAAGTCGTTGCTCATACAATCCCTATCCATTCGTGCGCGCCTTCCAGCAAGGGCTGCCGTGTTGCACCGTTGAGCAATACGCCGCGCGTGTCCGCGATCTGCATCGACTCCAGCCACTCTTCGAATTCGGGGGCTCGCCGCAGGCCCAACACGTCGCGTATATACAGCGCATCGTGGAACGACGTGCTCTGATAATTCAGCATCACGTCGTCCGCACCGGGCACGCCCATGATGAAGTTGATGCCCGCGACACCGAGCAGCGTCAACAGGTTGTCCATATCGTCCTGATCCGCTTCCGCGTGATTCGTGTAGCAGATGTCGCAGCCCATCGGCACGCCGAGCAGCTTGCCGCAGAAGTGATCTTCAAGACCCGCCCGAGTGATCTGCTTGCCGTCGTAGAGGTACTCGGGGCCGATAAAGCCGACCACCGTGTTGACGAGGAACGGATTGAACTTGCGCGCCACCGCGTACGCGCGCACTTCGCAAGTCTGCTGGTCGACGCCATGATGCGCGTTTGCCGAGAGCGCACTGCCCTGCCCGGTTTCGAAATACATCACGTTGTTGCCGACAGTGCCACGGTTGAGCGACAGCGCCGCTTCATAAGCCTCCTGCAACAGCGCGAGGGAGATGCCGAAGCCAGCATTGGCTTTTTCGGTGCCGGCGATCGACTGGAACACGAGATCGACCGGCGCACCCTTGTCGATCGCGGCGATCGTGTTGGTCACGTGAGTCAGCACGCACGATTGCGTCGGCACCTGATAACGCTGCCGGAAGTCGTCGATCATCAACAGGAGCGTGGTAATCGCAGCGAGGCTGTCGGTGGCCGGGTTGATGCCGATCATCGCGTCGCCGCAGCCGTACATCAGGCCATCGAGCATCGAGGCGGCGATACCCTTGACGTCGTCAGTAGGATGATTCGGTTGCAGACGCACCGACATGTGACCGGGCAAGCCCACCGTATTGCGAAAGCGCGTGATCACCGGACGCTTCTTCGCTGCCGCGATCAGATCCTGGTTGCGCATCAGCTTCGAGACAGCCGCCACCATCTCGGGCGTCACACCCGCGGAGATACGGGTTAGCGCCGCAGTATCCGTCTCGCTGCTGAGCAGCCAGTTGCGAAAGTCGCCTACCGTCAGATGGGCGATTTCGGCGAAGGCTTCGGGCGAGTGGTCGTCGATCACGAGCCGCGTGACCTCGTCGCTTTCGTACGGAATCAACGCCTCGTTGAGGAAGGTGCGCAGCGGGACCTGCGCCAGCGCCATCTTGGCTGCTGCGCCCTCTTCCTCGCTGGCCGCCGCGATGCCCGCGAGCTGATCGCCCGAGCGCAGTGGGCTCGCCTTCGCCATCAGCGTTTTCAGATCGGCAAACCGATAGGTGCGACTGCCGATGATCTCCGTATAACTCATCTCTACGACTCCGTCGCCGCTGCTCACGCAGCGGTTTGATCCTCCGTCGCGGCGCGCGAGCGGACAGGCGTCAGCCAATGGTACGGAACCATAAATCGAGCCGTTATCGAAAATCGGCAAAGTTCGCGGAAGGGAAAAAATATTGCGGGTTTTGTGGCCGTTACGCGGACTTTGTTGCGCCGCAATATGAGGTTGGGGCGAATTTTGACCAAGTCTCTTTAAACAAAATCCGCAGGATTTGGTAAATCGAGGCGTGGTACTTTTGTCTGCACTCAACCCCTGCACCGTTGCTCTCTTCCTCACGCACATGAACGACCTCAGCCACCGGGCACGCTATGAAGCACGTTTAAACCGAGTGCTTGAGCATATTTACGATCACCTCGATGAACCGCTCGATATCGACCGGCTCGCGGAAATCGCCTGCCTGTCGCCCTATCACTGGCACAGGATCTATCAGGCGATGCATGGCGAAACCGTGGCGTCGACGGTACGCAGGTTGCGTCTGCATCGCGCGGCGGGATATCTGGCGAACGGGTCGATGTCGATTGCAGAGATTGCGGAGCGGTCTGGCTACAGCAGTTTGCAGTCGTTTTCGCGGACGTTTCGGGCGATGTTCGGCATGCCGCCGGCGCAATATCGCAAGCAGGGCACACATAGCCGGTTCAAGCCGGCGCTATCAGGAGGCAATCAAATGACGATGCACGAAGTGGAGATTCGGGAAGTGCCTGCCATGCAGGTTTTGACAATCGATCACACGGGTTCGTATATGCAGATCGGCAAGGCATTCGATGCGCTGATCGGATGGCTTGCTGCACGAGACCTGCTGTCTCCTGAGATGCGGATGGTGGGCATCTATTACGACGATCCGGGCGTGGTGGCTGAAGCGGAGTTGAGGTCGAAGGCTGGTGTGGTGTTGCCGCGTGCGGTTGAGGTGGCCGCGCCGGTTGGATTGACGCCTGTGCGCGCTGCAACGTATGCGGTGTTGCGACACAAAGGTCCGTATGCGGATATGGCTGGGGCCTATCAATGGCTGTATGGGGAATGGCTGGTGCAGTCAGGACGAGAAGCCGCTGATGCGCCTGTCTTCGAAGAGTATCTGAACAACCCTAAAGACACTGCGCCTTCTGAGTTGGTGACGGAGATCTGTTTGCCGCTGGTCTGATGCTTCTGATTTTGCTTTGAAGGGCTTGTTAGTGTCTTGCTACGCTTTTGCGCGGTTGGCTGCATCGCAGCGCGTGCCCTATCTTTGTCTGTCTCTGTATACATATATATACGTAGTAATAGTTAACAAGGGCGGACTCTTTCTGTGGATAACTCCAATCTTCGTTGACGGATCAAGGCTCTACGAATTCGATAACCCTAGGTGCCGTTTCTGAACAGCCGGCTTGAGCCAGGGACAACTTTTGATGCGTCTGAACGGCTCGACGTTTTATCAAAGTTTGGCCCACAGGAAGTTAGGAGCCTTATCCCGGAGTTGTCCAGACGCGAGTGTGGATAACTCGCTACTTGCCGTTGCCTTTCCTCGTGTTTTCCAGCGCAGGCGCAATCGCGGTCACGAAAGCTTCTGTTACCGGTGGCAAGGTTCTCCCTCGCTTCTTGACCAGCGCGATGGGCCGCACGAAACGGGGATCGTCGATGGCGCGCGCCACCACACTCGGTTCGGCAAGAATCTCGCGCGACGACCCCGGCAGAATCGTCAGCCCCAAACCTGCGCGCACCATCGCGACGGCGGTCATCATGTACATGGGTTCGCAGGTGAGGATGGGCGCGACGCCCGCCTGTTCGAATGCCGCGTCGACGACGGCCCGCACGCTCGTGCCCGCAGCGGTAAGGACCAGTGGATGTCCCACGAGGTTATCCAGCGTGATGCGGCGTTTCCTGGCGAGCAGATGGTCAACCGGACAGACAACGCAAAGCCGGTCCTCGCCCGCATGAAGGACTTCGAGCGACGGATCGACCACGTCGCCGCCGGTTAGTCCCAGATCGGCCTCTTCGCTGCGGACGAGGCGGTTGACGACGTTCGCAACCACGTCGCGAATGTCGAAGGCCGCACCCGGCACCTCTTGTCGAAAGTCACGTACGAGATCCGGCAGCAGACTCGCGGCAAATGACGGCAAGCAGGCGATCCTCACCGTACCGGTTGAACCGTCGCTTAACGCACGGGCGTCGAGAAGCACATGCTCCATCTCCCGCAGCGACTTCTGCAAGACCGGCAGCAGTTCCCTTCCAACCGGCGTCAGCGCGACGTTGCGGCTGTTGCGATCAAAGAGACGCGCGCCCAGCGTCTCCTCGAGCCGGCGGATCTGTACCGTCAGCGCGGGTTGCGACAGATGCAGCCGCAGCGCGGCGCGGGTAAAGCTGCCGGCTTCGGCAACTGCGATGAAAGCGCGGATTTCGCGGAGATTCAGATCCATTACAAAGTGTGATTGCTGCGATCAAATCATTTCAATTGCTCTATTCATGCCTGGAACCTACGCTTGTCGACACTAAAAGACAAGATCGGAGACAAACACGTGTTGCCACTATTGGGTCTCGTTACCATCGTCGTTCTGCTCGCGGCGATCCTTTCCAAACGGATGTCGCCGCTCGTCGCGCTGATCATCGTGCCGATCGCCGCGTCGCTGATCGGCGGCTTCGGGCTGCAAACCAGCAAGTTCGTGATCGACGGACTGAAAAGCCTTGCGCCTGTGGTCGGCATGTTCGTGTTCGCGATTCTCTACTTCGGCACGATCACCGATGCCGGGACGCTCGATCCGATTATCGACCGCATCCTGCGCACGGTCGGCACCCGTCCGACGCGCATCGTGATGGGCACGACGCTGCTCGCGCTGCTGATTCACCTCGACGGTTCCGGGGCGGTGTGCTTTCTTGTGACCATTCCCGCCATGCTGCCGCTCTATGACCGTTTGAACATGGACCGGCGTGTGCTGGCAGCGGCCGCATCGATGGCAGCGGGCATCAATTTTCTGCCGTGGACCGGGCCGATGATTCGCGCATCCGCTTCGCTGCATCTGCCGATCTCGGCGCTGTTTAATCCGCTGATTCCGGTGCAGATCATCGGTCTGGTGTTTGTGTTCGGCATGGCGTTCTGGCTCGGACGGCGTGAGGAACGGCGGCTTGGACTGACGGCCGCGGCGGGCAGCGTTCCGATGCCGCAGCGCGAACTCACTGAAGAACAGAAGGCACTGCGCCGGCCGCGCAACTTCTGGTTCAACATCGTGCTGACCGTCATCGTATTGGGCTCGATGGTCGTGATGGGTGAGAAGGTGCCGCCCGCGCTCGTGTTCATGGTTGGACTGTGCATAGCGTTGCTCGTGAACTATCCGAACGTCGACATGCAGCGCCAGCGCATTGATGCGCATGCTCGAGCCGCGTTGATGATGGCGGGCATTCTGCTCGCAGCCGGTGTGTTCACCGGTGTGATGCAAGGCAGCGGCATGCTCAAGGCAATGGCGCAAACCGCCGTGGGGTTCGTGCCTGCGACGATGGCCTCGCACATTCCGGTTGTGCTCGGCCTTGTTTCGATGCCGCTTAGCCTGCTGTTCGATCCTGACTCGTTTTATTTCGGCGTGCTGCCTGTGATTGCCGAAGTGGCAGGCCAACTCGGCGTGCCTGCGGTGAAGATCGGTCAGGCAGCGTTGTTGGGTCAGATGACCACCGGCTTTCCAATCAGTCCTTTGACGCCCGCCACGTTTCTCGTGTGCGGGCTGACCGGCATCGATCTGGCCGATCATCAGAAATTCACCTTTCCTCTCCTGTTCGGTGCGTCGATCGTGATGACGATCGCTTGCGTCGTGCTGGGTATTTTTCCTCTTTGATCGGTTGAGCCGCGATGAATTCAGCGAATCCTTCTCGTGTGGTGCGGCTCGGTGCCGGCGCCGGTTATTCGGGCGATCGCATCGAGCCCGCAGTAGAACTCGCGACGCATGGCGCGCTCGACTATCTCGTCTTCGAGTGCCTTGCTGAGCGGACTATTGCGTTGGCGCAGCAGGCTCGGCGCAATGATCCTGAGGGTGGGTATGACCCGCTGCTTGAGGCGCGGATGCGGGCGGTGTTGCCAGTCGCAAGGCGCAACGGGGTGCGGATTGTGTCCAATATGGGTGCGGCGAATCCGTTGGCTGCGGCACGCAAGACGGCTTCGATTGCTCGTGAACTTGGGCTCGTGGGCCTGAAGATCGCGGCGGTTACGGGTGATGATGTGCTTGAGGTCGTTCGGCGTGGAGATTACCGCTTTGAAGAATCGGATGATGCGGTTGCTTCGTTCGATCAGCGAATCGTTTCGGCCAATGCCTATCTTGGCGCAGCGCCAATTGTTGCGGCGCTGGATGCCGACGCGGATGTTGTGTTGACTGGACGCGCCGCCGATCCGTCGTTATTCACGGCGCCGTTAATTCATGAGTTCGGCTGGGGCTTCGATAATTGGGATCGTCTTGGACAGGCAACTGTGGTCGGCCATCTGATGGAGTGCGCCGGACAGATCACCGGCGGGTACTTTGCTGATCCTGGTTTCAAGGACGTTGCGGGTCTCGCGCGGCTGGGGTTTCCGATTGGTGAAGTTTCGGAGGATGGCGCGGTGGTGATCACCAAGGTTCCGCACGCGGGTGGGTTTGTGACGGCGGCGACTTGCAAGGAACAGTTGCTCTATGAGATCCATGATCCGCAGCGCTATCTGCAGCCTGATGTGGTGGCCGATTTCACGCACGTGCAAATTGCAGAGGAAGCGAAGGATCGTGTGCGGGTTACAGGTGGACGAGGGACGGCGCGCACGGCGACGCTTAAGGTCTCGGTCGCTTATGTGGATGGGTATATCGGCGAAGGACAGATTTCTTATGGCGGCCCGGGCGCGGTGGCGCGCGGGCGACTTGCGCTGGATATTGTGCGTCAGCGACTCGCGATCACAGGCGTGGATGTGAGCGAGTTGCGGTTCGATTTGATTGGTGTTGACTCGCTGTATGGCTCTACGCTTGGCGGTAATGGCGGCTCAGGACCGTTTGAAGTGCGCGCTCGGGTGACGGGAAGAACGGCTTCGAGGAGTGAAGCGATCCGCATTGGTAATGAAGTGGAGACGCTCTATACGAATGGGCCTGCTGGTGGTGGTGGCGTGACTAAAGGTACGCGTGAGGTCGTCGCGGTGCAGTCTGTTTTGCTGCCGCGTGATCTGGTGAAGCCGACGTTCGAGGTTGAGGAGGTTTGAGATGAAACTGCGAGAACTCGCGCATTCGCGGACTGGGGATAAGGGTAATACGTTGAACGTGTCCGTTATCTGTTACGACGAGCGTGACTATGCTCATTTGCTTTTGCATGTCACTGCGGAACGGGTGAAGGCTCATCTTGGCGATGTCGTGCATGGTGAGGTAACTCGTTATGAGTTGCCCCTGATTGGGGCGATGAATTTTGTTCTTAGGGATGCGCTGGGCGGTGGTGTGACGCGTTCCCTCGCGCTCGATGCGCATGGGAAATCGGTTAGCTCGGCGTTGCTTGATCTGGAGATTCCGGCGAGGGGGTAATCTAGCATCTCTACTGCGAATCCCGAAGCATGCGCGTCGTCAGTTCCGGATCGTCTCGTTCCCTGTCAGAGCCTGCCACCATGAACTTCGACTACTCCACGCTCGATCTGGCGTTCGCGTCGCGATCGGATTGGGAGGAGAGGCAGACCGTGCGAGATCTCCCGAGCCTCAATCGTGAAGAGCAGGCGCTTTATGATGACTTGCGGGATAACCGGTTGCGCATGAATCTGCGGCTTGAGCAGGAAAAGGTTGGGTTCCGGTGGGTGGAGGCGGCGTTGAGGGGGCTGGGATGACGTCAGCGCGGTAGGTCCGGGGGGCCGGTTAAGATATCGTCTGCGTCGCTTCGCGCAGTAATCGGAGAGAACCATCCCATGACCAGGACGAACCGCCGGTCCGTAAGTATCGCCCCGGACCACAACAAGGCCAATCTGTCCAAAGGACAGAAGGCATTCAACACGCTCATTCGGCAGATTGAGAAGCGGCGTCACCATCTCGGTGCGTGGGAAGCGGTCGGGCCAACCTTCCAGAAGAAATACACCGACGAGCTCCTTCCAATCGAAAAGATCTGCACGGATTTGCAGGTGAAGATGGTTCATCGCCTTGAGCAGGCCTGTGACCAGAAAGGAATAACAAAATCCGAACGCCACACGATTTCGGAGCTGATCACCGGACTGGCCGGGGAACTGATCGAAGAGCGGGACGACGCGCAACTGAAAGCCATTTACAACAGGCATAGTCAATCTGACTACGACAGCGAAGCAGCGGCCGAGCTCGAGGACATGAAGTCGGTGCTGGAGGCGATGCTCGGTGAGGAACTAGGCGACGACGTCGACACGAGCTCACCGCAAGACCTGTTGCGGCGCGCGCACGCGAAAATGGAAGAGCTACAGGTGCGGGAAGCCGCGGAAAGTCAGGCAAGAGAGGAACGTCGTGCCAAACGGAAAAAGTCGGCAAAGCAGGTTGCCGCTGAGGCGCGGCAGGAGGCAAAGCAGGCACAGCTAAGCCAGTCCATCCGCGAGGTCTATCGCAAACTTGCGAGTGCCCTTCATCCCGATCGTGAACCTGATCCCGATGAGCGCAAACGCAAGACCGAGCTGATGCAGCGGGCCAACCAGGCTTATGCCAACAACAATCTGTTGCAACTGCTGGAATTGCAGCTCGAACTTGAACACATCGATCAGAGCGCGATCAACAATATCAGCGAAGACCGGCTGAAGCACTACAACGCGATCCTGAAGGAGCAAGTCGGCGAACTGGATCAGGAAATCCTGTATGTCGAAGCGCGATTTAGGGAGGCCTATGGAATTCCGCCATTCATCGAGATATCGCCGGACACCGTCGTACGCAATCTCGCCGGTGAAATCGCAGCGATTCGGCAAAGCGTACACGACCTGGAAGAAGACCTGCTGATGTTCGAAGACCCCAAGGCGCTCAAGAGCTGGCTGAAGAGCGTCAAACGTCAGCGTGCTGCAGTTGACTTCGACGAAATTCCGTTCTGAGGGACTTCAAGGTGCGTGGCCGGAAGATCTGGAGCATGATGAAATTCGCGCTAACGAATGAACGGGCTGGAAACGCAACGAATGTGACCCGGTCGTA
>FSXK01001632.1_pt1 | contig 11249 bp, 10 predicted proteins | sample 1638101 | NCBI WGS metagenome assembly FSXK01 (sample SAMEA3914788, study PRJEB12502) | metagenome | biome: forest; material: soil | place: Canada | collected 2011-07-03 | depth 0.1 m | reverse complement strand
GGGCCATGGTCGTAAAAGATTTCGGTGCACGGACCGCACGGACCCGTGTCGGCCATCTGCCAAAAGTTGTCGGAGGCGTATGGTGCACCCTTGTTGTCGCCGATACGCACGATGCGTTCGGCGGACACGCCGACTTCCTTGTGCCAGATGTCGTAGGCCTCGTCATCGGTGTGATAGACGGTGACCCACAGCTTGTCCGATGGCAGCTTGAGCACGACTGTCAGCAGTTCCCACGCGTAACGGATCGCGTCGCGCTTGAAGTAATCGCCGAACGACCAGTTGCCCAACATCTCGAAGAAGGTGTGGTGGCGCGCGGTATAGCCCACCGAATCGAGATCGTTGTGCTTGCCTCCAGCACGCAGGCAGCGCTGCACGTCGGCCGCGCGCACGTACGGCAGTTTTTCGCTGCCGAGGAATACATTCTTGAACTGCACCATGCCCGAGTTGGTGAACAACAAGGTCGGGTCGCTGGCCGGCACCAGCGAGCTGGACGGCACGATGGTGTGATCCTTGGCGCGGAAATAGTCGAGAAAGGCAGAGCGGATATCAGCAGTTTTCATGCGTGTCGGGGGGCAAAAGACAAAAAAGGACGCGACGCAGCGCCGCCGCGGTCAGCCCATCGCTCCTGTTCGGAGCCTGGACCTTAGGGGGTTTCGTCGGCAGCGTCGTCCACGTCGGCGTGGGTTACATGACGTACTGTGGCGGCGGGAAAGCCCCGGCGCAAGAGGAATTGCGCCCGCCGAGCCCGTTCGGCAGGGTCCGTCGTGCCCGCGGAGCCATAGCGACGGCGCAGCTGAGCCGCGGCGGAGGCCGTCCAGTCGGTCTCGGCCGCATCCAGCAAGCTACGAATACGCGCGTCCGAAAGGCCATGGCTTTTCAGCTCCGCGCGCAGACGCATGGGACCGTATCCCTGCGCGGATCGGCTGCGTATCAGCATTTCGGCGAAGCGGTCGTCGTCCTGATAGTGCTGCTCGCCCAGCTTATCCAGCGCGTCGCCGGCCTCATCGCGGGCATAGCCGCCGCGATCCAGTTTCTGTCGTAGCTCGCGACGGGAATGTTCCCGGCGTGCAAGCAGCCCTAAAGCCTTGCTATAGGCGCTGGGCTTGGCTTTATCGGTGTCTTTGTCGCCGGGTTTGCGTTTCATCGCCGATGGGCCGGGTTGTTTAGAACACCCGGTAAACCTGCCCGGTCTGCGCACCTTCCACGCTGCGGCTGAAAGCCAGCGCGGACCGTGCCGCGGTGACTGGCTCGAAACCGCGGAAAAACGGCGCGTAAGCCGCCATCGCCTCGACCAGCACGTTGGGACTGACAACATTGATGCGCAGGCCCCGCGGCAACTCGACGGCAGCGGCACGCACAAACGCCTCCACCGCACCATTGACGAGGCTGGCAGAGCTGCCCTGCACGATGGGTTGCTCGGACAAGATGCCCGTGGTCAAGGTGATGGAGCCGCCATCACGCAGATGATCGCGCGCAGCCAAGGCGAGATTCACCTGCCCCAACAGCTTGTCGGCGATGCCAAGCGTATGCAGCGATTCGCCGTAAGGCGCAGGTTTGAAGTCCGCCAGCGGGGCGAACGTGACACTTCCCGCGGCACTGATGACGGCATCCAACTCGCCTGCCTGCTTTAGCCCGCGGAGGATACTGTCGACATCGGTAAGGTCGATCTGGATGCTGCCGGACTGACGTCCGGCAGCGATGACTTCGTGACGCTGCGCCAGCTCGGCAGCCACCGCACGTCCCAACGTGCCCGATGCGCCGACCAGAAGAATCCGCAAGCGTCGCTCGCTCATGCTCAGACCTCTTCCAGTGCCTCTTGCGAAGATGCCGTGGCACCGCCGCCGCTGGTCACCAGAAGGCGCGAACGCAGCTCGCGATCGATCTCATCTGCGATCGCCTTGTTGTCCCGCAGGAACTGACGCACGTTCTCCTTGCCCTGGCCGATGCGCTCGCCCTTGTAGCTGTACCACGCGCCGGATTTGTCGATCAGGTTCTGCGCCACGCCCAGCTCGATGATCTCGCCTTCGCGCGAGGTACCTTCGCCGTAAAGAATCTCGAATTCAGCCTGACGGAACGGCGGCGCCACTTTGTTCTTCACCACCTTCACGCGCGTTTCCGAGCCGATCACTTCCTCGCCCTTCTTTACCGCGCCGATGCGGCGGATATCCAGGCGCACCGAAGCGTAGAACTTCAACGCGTTACCGCCCGTGGTGGTTTCCGGGCTGCCGAACATCACGCCGATCTTCATGCGGATCTGGTTGATGAAGATCACCAGGCAGTTGGATTTCTTGATGTTGGCGGTGAGCTTGCGCAGCGCTTGGCTCATCAGGCGAGCATGCAGGCCGACGTGGGAATCGCCCATTTCGCCCTCGATTTCCGCCTTGGGCGTGAGCGCGGCGACCGAGTCGACCACCACCATGTCCACCGCGCCGGAGCGCACCAGCATGTCGGCAATTTCCAGCGCCTGTTCGCCGGTATCGGGCTGCGAAACGAGCAGATCGTCGACGTTGACGCCCAGTTTCTGCGCATAGGAAGGGTCCAGCGCATGCTCGGCATCGACGAAGGCCGCCGTGCCACCGTTCTTCTGGCAGCTGGCGATGGCTTGCAGCGTCAAGGTGGTTTTACCCGAGGATTCCGGGCCGTAGATTTCGACCACGCGGCCGCGCGGCAAGCCGCCGACGCCCAGCGCGATATCCAGTCCCAGCGAACCGGTGGAGACGGTCTCGACGACGTCGTCAATGCGGTCACCCAGACGCATCACGGCGCCTTTGCCGAATTGCTTCTCGATCTGGCCAAGGGCGGAAGCGAGCGCCTTGCGCTTGTTGTCATCCATCGTGTTTATTCCGGTCATGGGAGGTATGGCGTGCATGATGCCCGGTCGTCGTCTCACGGACTGGGATCGATGCAGGTTTCGAGTATCCCACATCGGTCAAGCTGACTAGCTGGCTAAATTCTGATCAGCCCGTCAGCGTTTCGCGAATGCCCGCGAGCGCGGCGGCCACGGTCTGTCGGCGCACGGCTTCGCGATCGCCGGCGAAATGAAACAGCTTGGCGCGGGCATAACCGCCGCGCCGCTTCCAGCCAATCCACACGGTGCCCACGGGTTTTTCCGGCGTGCCGCCACTGGGCCCGGCAATGCCCGTCACCGCCACCGCCATACCGGCGCCGAAACGAGCCAGCGCACCGGACACCATCTCCAGCACCGTTTCCTCGCTGACGGCGCCGGTGCGCTCCAACGTGCGCGGATTGACGCCCAGCAAGGCTTCCTTCGCCCCATAGCTGTACGTAACGACGCCCGCATCGAACCAGGCGGAACTGCCCGGCAGATCGGTCAGCGTCTTGGCGATCCAGCCGCCCGTGCAGGATTCGGCCGTCACCACCATCAAACTTTGACGTTGCAAAGCGGCAGCAACCTCTTGCGCGAGCGACCGCAGCTGTTCGTCACTAGCATTCATAAAGTTCAAACTGCAACCCTATCACCGTCGGACCCTCAGATAACCACGCAGGCGAAATGGGTTCCAGCACGCGGAAGAATGACATCAGGAAGCCTGCTTCTACGAAGCATGTGGGGTGCCCGAAACACCGTTACAAGACTGTGTGGGCGGCAGCGCCAGCGCGGCGGGCGGCGCCGGAATCAACACACGCACATTGTCCAGCGTGCCATGCCACTGGCCATGGTCAGGCGCACACAAAATACGTTCCCACATAGGTAGATCTTCGACGACATAAAACGTCGAAGGCTCGAACTGTCCACCGAGTAACAGCGCTTCGCGTTTCGCGCGAGCTACTGCCAAGACAGGCTCATCAAGTCGTGCCAAATAGGCAACGTTCACGCTGACCGCTTGGCGCGTCATGATCAGCGTCGACACTCTATAGGCGCCACTCCAACCAATCCGATAAGGCGTCCATGACGATTGTTCAATAAATGCCATGTGGCGATAAAACTGCCCAAGCTCTGACCACTGAGGTGACGCAAACGAAATATCCGTGTGCGAGCGCTCCTCAATCTGCTGGTGGTTATTCAATACCGCCTTTGATAAATCACAGCACTGCACTAGTAGCGCGATTGCCAGAACAATTCTGGCACTCCTAGGATTGAGGCGAGAGACCACTATTCCCAAGGTTGCAAGCATAAACAGGTACCACGCGGGCCATTCCATGCGGGCGGCACCACGGAAAACACTTGATAACCGCTCAAGCCAAGACGGTATGGGAATGGCCACAAGAAGATGCGTACCGAAATACACCTTCTCGCCAATGGCGTAAATTAGGAGCAACAATGAAACGAGCAAAAGCGCCCAATTTTTCTGACACTGGAAAGCCCCCGTCGTGCGTGCTCGGCCCCATACAAGCAGCCCAGCGGCAATCACTACGAGCAACAAGTAGCCCAACCCGAAATAACCGAATCCATCGCTGATCGACATGATCACACTTGCATCAAATTTTGAACATGGCAAAACCCACGACCACGATTGGCCACAAAATCCAGGCCATATGGGCGTCAAGAGGTTGGCATACATCCGAATCGGCATTGGCGTTACGGATGCAGGTACAAAGTAACCTACTGCCCACATGATCAAGACCGTGCTACTGATCACGGCCCCCATGTAACGAATCAGAGCGGGACGTGACTCTGCGCCAACCCAAATCTGGCGAACCATACACGCCGCCCAGATCGAACCCGCCATCACCAACAAGTACGCATGTGTCAGCGCGGCAATGCTCAGAAGCAGCCACCATGCCTTCCCCCTGACGCGTACATCTGTTGCAAGGTATATCGCCGCCAATATGATCCACTGGGCCGCGAGAGCGGGGTGAATGTAAACCCGCACTAGAAAAACCGACGCAGTAAGAAAAAAACAACTACCGAGGAGAACGAGTGAAAAGTCCCCGCTAAGTCGCCGCATCAGCTTGTAACCAAACCATGCCTGCAATAAAAAACATAGGCATGCCCAAGCGCCAAAATACTGAAAATCAGTCGGCAACCAGGGGTTCCAGAGCTTGAAGAAAAGTGCGCAAATCGGAATCGTATCCGCCAGGACGATCGTACCCGGGGCATCGGTTCCATACGACGGATTGGCCCCCAGTGGCCACTGCCACCAAGGAGCATTCCGAAAATAACTCCATCCCAAATATTGGGCCGCCGTATCTAGACCCGACATGACCCAGGCAACGTGCTTTGGTGAAAAGGTATGTATCCCGCCCCAGACGATAAAAACTATCAATCCGAGCAAACAGACCGCACCGACTCTACTCGCAGGCCTGGCTAGCGCGACGCTGATTTCCAAGTATCCCCCCAACTCATCCCGAATATGACCCGTCCGCCGCAATGCAACTAGTGAATGGTTTTGGTCTATGCGCTTGCATCATTCGCGTCATGAATGCCGAGAGTGCTCATGCGCAACCTCCACGAGTCACCCTGCATACTAGCTAGATACCCGATCGACCAAGCCACAATGCCTTCACCACGCCCCGTGATGTCGGAGTTAAGTCCTCAAGCGGCTTTATGCGGCAACCCCGAGCCACTCTGCCAGAAGGCACTCAACATCTAACGTAAAAGTGCCTCAGAATATCTTTGCGGATCGAGCACCTAGCACAGAAAACTTAATCGATTCACCTCATTAGGCCCCGACACTATACCTTGGCCTCTGTCGTCCCATGGCAAGGTCTTCGGTAGATCCTCACAAATCCTGTCGTTACAGCTAGAGTGCCGTCTCTGATCTCCCCGTTAACGCCAACCTGTACAGCACTCGATGAGAGATAGCACGAACCTGAGAACTATCAGATGGTAAAGAGACGCTCAGGACCTCGCTTGCAACAATGAACCATAACTGAGATAGACCGCGCCAATGAGGCCGCGATCTCACTCCATTAAAAACTCCAGTTTACCGAAAATTTTGCTTATAAATGGACGAAATAATTAAAGATCACTCCCCCATGATGCGCCAGTACCTCACGACCAAGGCCGCGCATCCGGACGTGCTTTTGTTCTTCCGCATGGGCGATTTCTACGAGCTGTTCTACGACGACGCACGCAAGGCGGCGCGATTGCTCGACATTACGCTCACGCAACGCGGCCAATCGGCGGGGCAACCCATTCCGATGGCTGGCGTGCCGTATCACGCGGTGGAAAACTATCTGGCCAAACTTGTGAGGTTGGGCGAGTCGGTGGCGATCTGCGAGCAGATCGGCGATCCGGCGCTGGCAAAGGGGCCGGTGGAACGCAAGGTAGTGCGCATCGTCACGCCAGGCACCGTGACCGATGCGGCGCTGCTGGAGGAACGCCGCGACAACCTGTTGCTGGCGATTGCAGCTGGCGCGCAGGGCAGCTACGGCCTGGCCTGGGTCGATCTTTCCAGCGGCCGTTTCCTGCTTAGCGAAGTGCCGAATGCGGAAGCGCTTGCCGCCGAGCTGGCGCGCTTGCAGCCGGCCGAAACACTGGTCGGCGAAGACGTGGTGTGGCCGAAGCTGGTAAGCACCCTACCCGGCCTGCGCAAACGGCCACCGTGGCATTTCGATAGCGACGCGGCGCGGCGCGAACTCAATCGCTTCTTCGGCACGCGCGATCTCGGTGGCTTTGGCGTCGACAACCTGCCGCTGGCCATCGCCGCGGCCGGCTGTCTGCTTGGCTATGTCGAAGAAACCCAGAAAAGCGCGCTGCCGCATCTTTCCGGCATGGCAGTGGAAAGCGCCAGCGAAACCATTGCGCTGGATGCCGCCACACGTCGCAATCTGGAGTTGGATACACATCCCAGCGGACGGACCGAACACACGCTACTTGGCGTGCTAGACGAAACCGTCACGCCGATGGGCGCACGTCTGATGCGACGCTGGTTGAATCGTCCGCTGCGTTCGCGCGACACGCTACGTCATCGACACCAGGCGATCGGTGCGCTGATCGAAACGCGTCGTCACGACGACTTACGCGATCAACTGCGCGGCATCGGCGATCTGGAACGCATCCTTGCGCGCGTCGCCTTGCGCTCGGCACGCCCGCGCGATCTCTCGACCTTACGCGACGGTCTTGCCGCAGCGCCGGCCTTGCGTGCATCGATCGCCACGCTCGACAGCCCGCTGCTGCATGCGTTAGTCGACGGCATCGGCGATCATGCGGCAACGGCGGACTTGCTCGCTCGCGCCATCATCGAGCAGCCGCCTGTGCTATTGCGCGACGGTGGTATCGTCGCCGACGGCTACGATGCGGAGTTGGACGAACTACGCCGCCTCTCCACGCATGCCGATCAATACCTGGTCGAACTCGAGGAACGCGAGAAAGCCGCCAGCGGCATTCCCACGCTAAAGGTCGGTTACAACCGCGTGCACGGCTACTACATCGAGATCAGCAAAGCGCAATCGGAGAAAGCACCCACGCACTACACGCGCAGGCAAACGACCAAGAACGCCGAGCGCTACATCACCGAAGAGTTGAAAACCTTCGAGGACAAAGTGCTCTCCGCCAAGGAACGTTCGTTGATGCGCGAACGCGCCTTGTACGAAGCCTTGCTGGACACGCTGACCGAACAACTGGAGCCGCTCAAGCACGCCGCTGCAGCCATGGCGGAACTCGATGTGCTTTGCACGCTCGCCGAGCGTGCCGAAGCACTCGACTGGAATGCACCCGAACTCACAGACGTTGCGGGCATCGCCATCGAACGCGGTCGCCATCCGGTGGTGGAAAAAGTTCGCGAAGAACCCTTCGAACCCAACGATCTCGCCCTCGACGACAGCCGCCGCATGCTGGTGATCACCGGTCCGAACATGGGTGGTAAATCCACCTACATGCGACAGAACGCGCTTATCGTGCTACTCGCGCATATCGGCAGCTATGTGCCCGCTGCACGCGCGGCGATCGGACCGATCGACCGCATCTTCACCCGCATCGGTGCCGGCGACGATCTATCGCGCGGCCAATCCACTTTCATGGTGGAAATGAGCGAAACGGCTAACATCCTGCACAACGCCACGCCGCAGAGCTTGGTCTTGATGGATGAAGTCGGACGCGGCACTAGTACCTACGATGGCCTTGCACTCGCCCGTGCGGCCGCCGTGCATCTGGCAGCAAGCAGCCGCGCCTATACGCTGTTCGCTACGCACTATTTCGAACTGACCGAACTCGCTTCCGAATATTCGACGATTGCCAACGTACACTTGGACGCAGTCGAATACGGCGAACAACTGGTCTTTATGCATGCCGTAAAGGAAGGGCCTGCGAATCGCAGTTTCGGCCTGCAAGTGGCGGCGCTGGCGGGACTGCCCAAATCGGTGATCGCCGATGCCAGGCGCACGCTGGCCGAGCTGGAGCGAGGCATGCATGCGCACGTCACTGCACCGACAATGACGCCAGCTTCCCCGCAACTTGGATTGTTCGCCTCGGCACCGTCGGCGATGGAGCGCGAACTGGAAAACATGGATCTGGATGCGATGTCGCCAAGAGAAGCGCTGGAGGCGCTCTACCGGCTAAAGTCCTTGCCATGATGCGAGGATGAACCGTCGATCGAAGTCCGCTTCAAAAAAAAGCGCCGCAGCGTCCCCACGCTGCGGCGTTTCCGTCTGAAGTCAGGCGGTTGCTGCGGGATTTGCTTTAGGCCGCCATGCCGGAGACTGTGCTGCTGATCTCTGCATAGGCCGTCACCGATTCTGGAGACACTACGACCGCAGGCGCAGGCGTTGCTGCACGCGCAGCGAGACGTCCTGCGCGAACCAACTGATGAATGCTCTGCTGCACTTCACGTTGGCCGAAAGGCTTCTTGATGAAATCGTCAGCACCGAAGCGCTGCACATAGAATTGTTCCGTCGCCTGCTGATTGCCGCTGATCATCACGATCGGGATATGTCGCGTGAGTGGATCGTGACGCAAGGCGCGCAACACCGCGAAGCCGTTGATGCCCGGCAACACGATGTCGAGAAAAATAAGTTCCGGCTGTTCGGCTTGGGCCAATTCGATCGCGCTTTCGCCGTCGACCGCTTTTTGCACCGCGTAGCCGTCCAATCCAAGCATTTTGCCCAATATGGCGCGAATGGTCGGCGAATCGTCGACCACCAGCATTCGCGTTCCCAACGCTGCCTGCAGAGTGCGTCCAGGATGGACGGTCTCCGGCGCGTGATTGCCTAGCAAACGCTTGAAGAATTCGATCCCATTCATGGCACATCCCCTAACTCAGCGACTTCCACGGCTAACTCATGTAGGTCAGCCCGCTTTTAAGAGGATATTCCCGCAGATTCATGCGAATTTCTGAGATGTGCTGCTCATGAGGAATCCTTAAGCCGTCGCAATTCGCGACGTTCCTGCTTGTTTGGCCGCTTGGGAGGATGGTTCAGACCCTCGCCACTCAAGCGACGCTGCTCGCGCAATTGCTCGCGCGCAGTGCGGCTCGCCTCGGTTTCCCGATAAAGCACTTGGGCCGCGCTGGCGGGACCACGCTTCTCCGTGAGCGCCAAAATCTCTACTTCCAGTCGCTCTTCGCCCCGGGTTAACCGGATGCTGTCCCCGGCATGCACCGCTTTGGCGGGTTTGCAGCCACCGCCGTTCACATCGACCTTTCCGCCGTCGATAGCTTGTTTGGCAAGGCTGCGTGTTTTGTACATGCGGGCAGCCCAAAGCCAGACGTCGGCCCTCACTTCGATCAGTTCTTCAGTCGCAACATGTTTCATCAATGGCATTATCGAGTTATTGCCAAGCCGGTGCTTGACGGGTTCGGGCACCATTATGCTTGCATAAACCTGACGGATTTCAGTGCCTGGGGGCCCGCATGTTTTTCTATCTGCTCGACCTGATCGGCGTGGCCGTCTTTGCGGTGAGTGGTGTCCTCGCTGCGGCGCGCTCCGGGCTCGATCTACTAGGCGGCTTTGCACTGGCAGCGCTTACCGCCATTGGTGGTGGCACGTTGCGCGACGTATTGCTTAATCGCCATCCAATTTTCTGGATACGCGATACACGCTACTTGTTGGTGATTCTTGTCGCAGCCGCACTCACCATGGGGTACATCACCTTCTTTCCACCGCCCGGCTATGGCTTGCTGATCGCCGACGCGTTGGGGCTGGCACTGTTTGCGATCAGCGGCGCACAGATCGCCGAAGCAGCAGGGTTATCGCCACTGATCGTGGTGCTGATGGGTGCGATGACCGGCACCGCCGGCGGCATGTTGCGCGATGTGATGAGCGCGCGCGTACCGATGATCTTCCAACAGGACCTTTACGCCACTGCAGCGATCGCCGGCATCGTGGTGTATCTGATATTGCAGAAGCTCGGCTTGCCACGAACCTTCGCCATCAGCGTAGGTGTCGTGGTGATCCTCGGCATGCGTGTGTTGGCCGTGGTCTGGGGCGTCCATCTACCCCGATTGCAAACGATGCATTAGTGCGCAGGAAGCAGAAGATTCCCGAGCGGAATCGTCAACAAAGACAACACGATGCCCGCCCCAAGCAATGCGTTGGCGAGTCGTGGATCGAGCTCGTACTCATCGGCAAGAATTGCCGCTGAAATCATCGGTGCCATTGCCGCCTGCAATACACCAACAGTAAGCACCAAGCCACCGACGCCCAGCGCTCGCCCTATCAGCCAGCAAAGCAGCGGCACCAGCACTAACTTCCAGCCAAGTCCCCAGGCAAGTGCGCCGACTTGCTCCCGTTCAAGCTGAAATCGAAATTGCATGCCGACGGAAAACAGCGCGAGCGGCGTGAGCGTTGCACCGATCGGCGCAAGCACGCTATGCAGCGCATCGGGCCATCCACCCAATGCGCCGACAACGATACCCACTACCAGCGCCACAAAAGCAGGAAACGTGAGGATACGGCGCACGATCAAACCCACACTGGGACTGCGCCCAGCGTAGATCGATGCCACCACGATGCCGGCCGAGGAAAGTAGCGGAAACGTGCCCAACTGATCGGCGACAACAGCCAGCGACAACCCTGCCTGCCCGTGCAAGGCCTGCAGCATGGGGTAGCCCATGAACGACGTGTTGCCTAAACCACAAACCAGAATCAACGCACCGACACGAGCGCGCGACCAACCGAGGCGAGACCCCAGCAGGCCGAACAATAGCCATGCGCCGCCGAATACGATGAACATGGCCACGACAGGAAACCAAAGCTGGCTGTCGAATTTCACATGCGGAATCAGGTCCAGCACCAACGCCGGCAACGCGACATTGATCACCCACCAGTTGATGCCAGGCACGATGCCGGCCGGTGGGTTTGCCCAGCGCGCGACTACGATGCCAAGCACCAGGCAAGCAAACAGCAGTAGC
>FSXK01000303.1_pt1 | contig 11258 bp, 9 predicted proteins | sample 1638101 | NCBI WGS metagenome assembly FSXK01 (sample SAMEA3914788, study PRJEB12502) | metagenome | biome: forest; material: soil | place: Canada | collected 2011-07-03 | depth 0.1 m | reverse complement strand
GCTGCTGAAAGGCGTTTCACGTTCCTTTTACCTCACGCTGCGTATCTTGCCCGCCGGAATGCGCGACCCGATTGGTCTCGCGTATCTTCTCGCGCGTGCTGCCGATACGATTGCCGACACTTCGCTGATTCCCCCGGCGCAACGGCTGGAGTTGCTCCTCTCGCTGCGCGCTCAGGTCAACGGTGCGGGCGACCAGGGCGCATTCCTGCGGCGCATGTCGGTGGAGGTGGCGGGGCAGCAGACGCAGTCAGACGAAAAGGTGTTGCTCGAGTCACTCGGCCCCGCGCTGGCGATCCTGTCGCAACTGAGCGAGTCGGATCGCAAGGCCGTGCGCGAGATTGTCTCGACGCTCACGGAGGGAATGGAGTTCGATCTCCGCACCTTCCCGGACGAACGTTCGGGGCAGATCGTTGCGCTTCAGGAATTGTCCGAGCTCGATCGATACACCTATCTGGTCGCGGGCTGCGTCGGCGAATTCTGGACCAGGATGACTTACGCGCACATGCCGGGGACGCTCAAAGGCTCGCCGGAGACGATGTCGGCGATGCTGCGCCGCGGAGTCCGCTTTGGCAAAGCATTGCAGATGACCAATGTTTTACGCGACTGCGGCAAGGATTTGCGGATTGGCCGCTGTTATCTTCCCGTCGAGATGCTGGATCGATTTGGCCTGAGCCCGCAAGACTTGCTGGAGCCGGCCAATTCTCTGCGGGCGCAGCCGCTCCTGTTCGAACTGGTCCGCCTGACCCTCGATCACTTCCGCGAAGCGGTTGAATATACGCTGGCGATTCCGGCTTTCTCCGTTCGTTTGAGGCTGGCCTGCCTATGGCCGGTGCTGATCGGCCTCGAGACGGTATTGTTGCTGGTCCATAACGACGATTGGCTCGATCCGGCCAAGGTCTCCAAGATTCAGCGCGGCAAGGTGTATCAGGTTATCGGCTATTCGATACCGCTGGTGGCGTCGAATACGCTGCTGCGTAGCTGGGCTGAGCGGCTAATTCGGCGGATCGAAGCCCGCTTGCAGGGCTGACGGCGCCAGGCGGCGGCTTTTATATTCGGCGAGCGCCGATATTTGGGAATCGCGACGACGGCGGTCTTGGCTCCGTGCACCAACTTCGCGACATAGCGCAAAAAATCGGCCTCGTCCGATCAGCAGCGGGCCTCGCGCAATGGCATGATATCGGCCTCACGTCCCCCTCTTTTCAGCCCCTGCCGAACATGTCGAACCTGATCGTTCATGGCGGTCTCCCGTTACGCGGCGAGATCGAGCCATCCGCCAATAAAAACGCTGTCCTGCCGATTCTCTGCGCCACGCTGCTGACCTGCCAGCCGTTGCGCCTGATCGGCGTCCCCGAGATTACCGACGTCAAGAAGATTCTCGACATCTTCCGTATGCTGGGTAGCGAGGTGTCGATGGACTTCGGCACCGGCATTCTCGATTTGCATCACCACGCTACTGCCTTCGATCCCGTGGCGCACAAGCTGCCCGAGGAAATGCGTTCGTCGATCATGCTCGTCCCGCCTTTGCTGGCGCGTTTCGGCGTGGCCCGCCTCGAGAACGACGTGAAGGGCTGCACGCTCGGCGTGCGCGAGATCGACCCGCACGTCGAGGTGTTCGAGCGCTTCGGCGCACGGGTCGCACGCACCGCAGATTCGCTGATCGTGCGCGCCGAGACGCAGATGACCGCGAATCAGCATTGGCTGGATTACGCGTCGGTCACTACCACCGAGAACTTCGTTTTGTGTGCGGCGTCGGCGCAGGGTACGTCGACGCTCGTCAATGCGGCGTCTGAACCGCATGTGCAGGAGTTTTGCCGTTTTCTCGCGATGCTGGGTGTCGAGATTGACGGTATTGGCACCTCGCGTCTGAGCGTGTCGGGCGGCAACGCACTCGGCGGCGGAGAATTCCGTTTTAGCGAGGATTTCCACGAAATCGCCACCTTCCTGGCACTGGGTGCGATTACCGGCGGCGACATCGTGGTCCGGAATACCGCGCCCGAGCAGTTTCCGCTGATCGATCGGACTTTCGCCAAGTTCGGCGTGGAAGTGGTACATCGCGACGGCTGGTCGCGCGCGCTCCGTGAAGGGCCGTTGCGGGTGCGCCGGCCGTTCACGCAGAACATCCTCACCAAGGTGGAAGCGGCGCCTTGGCCGTACCTGCCGGTGGACCTGCTGCCTATCTTCATCGCCCTTGGAGTGAAGGCCGAAGGCAGCGCTATGTTCTGGAACAAGGTCTATGACGGCGCAATGGGCTGGTCCGGCGAGCTCTCCAAGTTCGGCGCGCACGTGTTCCTGTCGGACCCGCATCGCCTGATCACGTTTGGCGGGCTGCCGTTGAGTCCCGCCAGAGTCGAGAGTCCGTACATCATTCGGGTGGCGATCGCGCTTCTGATGGTCGCAGCCAGCATCGAGGGACGTTCGGAAATCATGAACGCGCTGCCAATCCGCCGCGCGCATCCACACTTTGTGGAAAACCTGCGCTCGGTCGGTGCAAACGTGGAATGGACCAGCAGCGAATAAGTTGCCACAAACGGTGTCGCACTGGCTCTGTCGGCCACTGTGACGCTCAATTAGGGCAGGGTGGCGGCAACGGATTCAAGCGCAACTGAAAGCGCCATACGCCCGGTCTCCACGCCCATGGTGTTGCGCATTGGCGGGGAGCGGAACGCTTCGAGCTGGGCGCGTTGCGCGGCGGTGCCGATCTCGAGCCGGGTCAACAGATCGGCCACGATGGCGTAAAGCACCGTCGCGTTACCGTCTTCCACCTTCACCGCAATCCCGAGCGCGCCATTGGCGCCAAGCCGTGCCGTCTGCCCGGAGGGCCGGACGCCGATCGCATAGCTCGCGTCTGCTCCCACCTTGGCGACCAGCGCCCCTTCGAAGCTGCGCATCAACGCAGTACAGAAGCGTCCTTCGCCTGCGACCATCTCTGGGTAGCCGGTCATCGCGCGATAGATGCGCGCGAGCGCAGCACTGCGCGCTGACGTTTCCTCTCCGGCGGGTTGCGCGGCAGCATCGGCCAGCTTCGCATACAGCCGCGCAAGACGGTCCAACGGGAAAGCGGGCGTAGGCAGATTGCAGCCGTCAACGGCCCATTGGACGCCCTCGTCGGGCAGATCGCAGACCTGGGCGACCGTATGCTTAACTCGAACTTGCAGCGGATGATCGGGGCGATGGTAATCCTGCACGGCCGCACCGATTGCCTGCGCACCCGCGAGCATTCCTGCGTGCTTGCCGGAGCAGTTACTGCATACCGCGCCAGGCGTAAAGTCGCGTTTGATCCACGACCGGAAGACGGCGTCCGACAAGGGCGGATGGCCGCCGCAGCGCAGATCGGCTTCGCTCGCGTGGGCTTTCGCGATCATCTGGCGGGCGCGCTCGATGTGCCGTTCCTCGCTGTTGTGCGAGCCGCACATGAGCGCGAGATCGGCCTCCTCGAAGCCAAAGCGCTCAAGCGCGCCGGTTTCGAGCACCGCGAGTGCTTGCGCGGGTTTGGCCGCTGAACGTGCCAGCGTCATCCGCGTTGGATCGCCGAAGGCGTAAAGCAAACGGCCCTGCGCGTCGACCACCGCGACGTGCGCAATATGCGTGTTTTCGATCGCCTCGCCACGATAGGTCGTAGCCGCAATCGGCCCGGTTGCGCGCGCAGTCATCAATGTTCTCCTGGACAGTCATTGGGTTGCAGCGGATTTTACGTTTTATATCGCGCAAACCAAACTGTGACGAGCGCAGGCGCGCCGGATTTGTCAGGCCACCGGAATGTCAGCGAGTGGACCCAAATATGTCGTCGCCGCGTCACATTCTTGATAAAGAGTGCATCCTTATTCATATGATGAATAAGGTATTATTTACTGATTCCAGATCGAGTTTGAAATCTATTGAAATGCATTGACGGTTTTTTTACCGATTTCAGCCGGATGGAATTCGCTGTGTTTGTGCTATTCATTAAGCGAGCCAAGAATTCGATCAATTTCGTCGAACTGGGCTTGCGACAATTGATGGTTTTGCATGACGGTTTGCAGGCGTTTGCGCCAGTAAGCGCGAGGCAAGCCCGACTGGTCGAGATCCGACTCGGATAAGCGCTCGATTACGAGCCGGATATGCATAATTTCGCTATGGACGAGTTTCGCCGAATGCGCCCCTGACATTTTCGACTGCCCGCCAATGCACAAGCCCCGGTCGGAGATTATTCCCATTGTCGCTTGCCGCCGAGCTGGTGACGCCGCGCAAAAAGCCCCGGAACGCGTCGTCGGCTCGAATGCGGCCTCCTGTCGCTATTTTTCGTGGTAGGGCGCACCTTGAATCAGGAACGCCGCGCGCCGAATAATTAATTGTTCGGTCCTACCGAACTGGGTTCGGTAATAGATTCATATTAATTTCCGGATTAGTGACTGTCAATATGAGATGTGGGATGCTATCGGGGTAGCTTCATCAATCTGAGGAATCAAAACAAAATGACAGATGCAGCTCAATCTACAGAGGATCGATACGCGCTACGCAGCGTGAGTCGCGCGCTCGATGTCCTTGAGGCCTTGGGGAAGGCCGGCAACGAGGGGATGACCGTTGCAGGCGTGGCTGAGCAGATCGGTGTATCTAAAAGCACGGCGTTTGCGTTATTACAGACGCTTCTGCTGCGCAACTTCGTGGCTGATGTACGGCTTGGCGGTTCACGCCGCTACCGGTTAGGACTTTCGCTCGTATTTCTGGGCGACCGAGCGGCGGAAGATGTTGGCGTGTCGCAGCTTGCGATGCCGGTGCTGCGCGAACTCACGGAGTCGACCGGTTTGACTTCGCGCCTTGCGATACTTGATCAAGGCTACGCGGTGGCGATCAGCCGCGTCGACGCGCCCGGTATCTTGCGGATCGCATCCGCGCTGGGGCAACGCGAACTGCCGCATTGCTCGGCGCTGGGCAAGTCGCTACTCGCGCTGCTACCGCCCGCGCGGGTCGTCAAACTGCTCGCGCAAACCGGCATGCCGCGCCGCACCGAATACACTCTCGTGACGCCCGCCGAATTGATGAACGATTTGCTGCTGGTTGCCGAGCGCGGTTACGCGTTCGACAACGAAGAGGACAACATCGGCGTGGTGTGTATCGGCGCGGCCATTATCAACCGCGAAGGCGAGGGTGTCGCCGCGATCAGCGTCACTACGCTGAAGAGCGGTTTGAGCGACGACGACCTGCATGAGTTGGGCCGCACCCTGCGCAGACATGCGGATCGTGTGAGCCGGAAGCTCGGCGCGGAAGTCGATCCGGAAGTCCTCACACTTCAAACGACCTAGGCCACGAAAACGAGTGGATTGCCTTGACGCGACGCCGCGCTACGATGTGCCGGCGTGGTTGCGCGCGTGGGGCATTGGCACGAAGGAACCCCATGCTGACGACATTTCTTGGCCTGTTCGATTTCCACGGTGCGGGCGATTACATGCCCGCGCTGTTAAGAGGAGCGGCCACGAGTCTGGCGCTAACTGCCTGCATCATGTTGATCAGTCTGCCACTCGGGCTGCTGATCGCCCTCGTTAAGCTCAGCCGCTCGCGGATCCTGCGCACTTGCGCGTCGACTTATATCGAGGTGATTCGCGGCACGCCGGCGCTATTGCAACTGTTCTACATCTATTTCGTCCTGCCTTCGTTCGGGATTCGTTTCGATCCATTTATGGCGGGTGTAATCGGGCTCTCGATCAACTATTCGGCTTACCTTGCCGAGGTCTACCGCGCCGGCATTGCCGCGGTTCCGCAAGGCCAGATCGAAGCCGCCAAAGCCCTCGGGATGTCGCGCCGCAAGATGTTGCGGCTGATTGTGCTGCCCCAGGCGATTCGCGTGGTAATTCCGCCGCTCGGCAATTACGGCATTTCGCTCTTCAAGGACACCTCACTGGTTTCGATCGTCACCGTCAAAGAGCTGATTTTCACGGGGCAAATCGTTTCGTCGACGAATTTCCAGTACGCGACCGTGTTCACGATCATCGGAGCGATTTACCTCGCGTTCTCCTATCCGAGCGCGTTGCTGGTGCGCTGGCTCGAACGGCGCATGAGTGTGGGCACAAAGGTGAAGCCGGTGGGTGGCGCGTCGCAGGCCACGGTGGCGACGCAATGATCCGTCTTGAACGTGTCAACAAGCATTTCGGCGACGTGCATGCGTTGAAGGACGTTTCGCTCAGCGTCGCGAAAGGTGAGGTGCTGAGTGTCGTGGGACCGTCCGGTTCGGGCAAGTCGACGATGCTTCGCTGCATGAATCATCTGGAAACCATCGACAGCGGCACGATCTATGTCGATGAAGTCCCCGTTTACCAAACCCTAAAGAACGGCAAGCGACGTACCGATAGTGATAGAGCGGTGGAAGCGATTCGGGTCAAGGTCGGCATGGTGTTCCAATCCTTCAACCTGTTCTCGCATTTGAGCGTGATCGAAAACATTACGGTCGCGCCGATCCACGTACTCGGTCGTTCGTCGTCCGATGCAATGCTCGAAGCAAACGCCTTGCTCGACAAGGTCGGTCTGCTGGCGAAAGCGAATGCCTATCCGCATGAGTTGAGCGGTGGGCAGCAACAACGCGTGGCCATCGCGCGTGCGCTGGCTATGCAGCCGGAGGTCATGCTTTTCGATGAGGTGACGTCGGCCCTCGATCCGGAACTGGTGGGGGAGGTGTTACGCGTCGTGCGTAAGCTTGCCGATGAAGGCATGACGATGGTCGTTGTCACGCATGAAATGGGTTTCGCGCGTGAAGTATCCGATCGCATCGTGCTCATGGCGGATGGACGTATCGTCGAAGAGGGCGACCCAGCCGCGTTTTTCGCAGCACCCCAGCAAGCGCGCACCCGAGAATTCTTGCGCTCGATGTGGGAACGAAACCGGCAACTGGGTGGAACCGTGAGTCTATGACGCTACTGAAAACCAAGGCTTAAAAACAATGACCAGGGAGCTTTCCATGAGAATGGCAACGCTAATGTTTGCTTCGATGGTGGCGGGTCTGCTTTTTGTTTCCACAGCCTGGGCCGCAGACGACGCTGCAATCAACGGCGTGCGTTTCGACGGCGGCGACGGTTCTTACAAACGCGCGGTCGACAGCGGCATTACCTTCGTGATTGCCGCCGACCCGCCTTCGACGTTCCAGGACAACAGGACCAACAGCTTCGATGGCGCCGACGTGCGTATCTTTCGCGAGATCGCCAAACGCCTTGGCATCACCAAGGTAACGTGGAATATCGTGCCCTTCGACGCGATGATTCCCACGTTGCTGTCCGGTCGCGCGGACGTGATCGTGGATAACCTGCATGAGACTGAAACGCGCTTGCGGGTCGTGGCGTTCACCAGTCCGGCTTATTGGTACGGTTCGGGTATCGCGGTGCGACGGGGTAATCCTTTGAAGATTCATGCGTGGCCCGATTTTGCCGGCCGTACCGTGGGGACGCTGCGCGGCAGTATCAACCACCAGTTGCTCAGCCAGCGCAAAGACCTGAAGGACCTCAAGCTCTATACGAGTAACGAGGCTGAATTCGCCGATCTGATAGCCGGACGCCTCGATGTGGCGATGGAAGACGACATCAAGATCTCAGCGTTCCTGAAGCAGCACCCCACCGCTGCCATGCAGATGGTGACGGACTACAAGCCGCTGCCGCAGGAATACGGCTACGCACGCTACACGCTGCGCAAGAGCGATGTCGATCTGAATGATGCCGTATCGCGTGCGCTCGATGAAATCCGCGCAGACGGCACGCTCGGCGCGATCATCTCGCAGTTTGGCTACAGCGACCGCAACCTTTGGTACTTCCCTGTCAAAAATTGACGCGCGCGGTTGACAGATGCCGCCCGCGCGGGGCGGCGACAAACCATCGCACCGCGCAAAATCCGCTTCTCCCAAACTTCACCGTACAATCACGCCTTCGCAAACCGTACGGCTCGAGTCGTGCGGTGTACGGCGTATGCCATTCCTTGAATCGAAACCTGAAATACTTGTGACTTCCTCCTCCAACGCTTCTGCTTCTGTCCCCGCCCCGCGCAAATCGCTGACCATTATCCAGACGCTCGTCATTGTCGGCACGGGCGGCCTGATCGCTTCCTTGCTGGTGAAACTACTGGTCTAGCCGTGCGCTGCGCGCCTCCGTCGTGACCGTCGCGGTCGAGCGCGCTTTATATCAAATGGCGTAACAATGTTTCGCAAACATGGTGATTACTCCAAGTGGATTGCATAACTACAATGCAATCACTGGCTGCGAATAAGGTGTTCGCAGCGGCAGAAAATAAAATCTGGAGGTCGTTACCATGAAGTCGCTTATTCAAGCTGTTGTTGTGGCCGCCGCACTGGTCGCTCCTGTCGCATCGTTTGCTCAGCAGTCAAACGCCCCCGTCACCCGCGCGCAAGTTCGCGCCGAACTGGTTCAGCTCGAACAAGCCGGCTACCATCCGGGCATCTCGGATCCGTTCTATCCGTCCAACATTCAGGCTGCTGAAGCTCGTGTGGCTGCGCAAAACAGCGCCGAAACGTCTTATGGCGGTGGGACCAATGCTACTGCAGTCGGCGTGCACGCTACCGCGCCTGCAGCTTCGACCGGCGTGAAGCCGGTGTTCTTCGGCCAGTAAGCCATTGATGGCGGCCCATCCGGTCGCCGGTCACCGGCCTGTGGATGCGCAATATCCTTGCGCACCTCCCAAACGCGAAGTGAAGTGAAAAAAAGCCGTTCCGACGCAAGTCGGAACGGCTTTTGCGCTTTCGGCCCGCGGCCAAAGCCGCGTTCGTCTCAGGCGGCGACTGCCTCTTCCACCGATGCCGTGAGCAGCACCGGAATCGACTTCGAGGTCGGCGTGCCGGCCCCGTCTGCGACCGACGAAAGCGGCACCAACGGATTCGTCTCCGGGTAATAGGCGCCAAGGCAGCCGCGTGGAATGTCGTACTCGACCAGCAGGAAGCTATCCGCCCGCCGCTCGACGCCGTCGTCCCACACGCTCGTAATGTCCACGCGCTGGCCCACTTCAAAGCCAAGCATGTCGATGTCCGCCCTGTTGGCAAACAGCACGCGGCGTTGACCGAACACGCCGCGATAGCGGTCATCGAGCCCGTAGATGGTGGTGTTGTACTGGTCGTGCGAACGGGTCGTCATCAGCGTCAGCAGGCGCTCGCCGTGGCGGACGCGGGCGCGGTGAATCGGCGAGTCGACCGAAATCGCGTGCACGAGGAACTGTGCCTTCTTGCTCGGCGTATTCCAGATCCGGTCGCGCGAGGCGACGCCCAGGTGGAAGCCGCCCGGATTCTTGAGACGTTCGTTGTAGTTCTCGAAGCCGGGGAACACCTTTTCGATGCCGTCGCGGATCAGCGCGTAGTCGTTCGTATGGGCGCGCCAGTCGACCTTGGCGCTACCGAGCGTCGCCTCGGCCATGCGTGCGACGATCGCGATTTCCGACAGCAGATTCGGCGAAGCCGGTTTGTTCATGCCGTACGAGATGTGCACCATGCTGAACGAATCTTCGACGCTCACGCCTTGCGCTACGCCGTTCTGGATATCGATCTCAGTGCGGCCGAGCGTCGGCAGAATCAGCGCGTCGCGACCATGGATGAGATGGCTGCGGTTCAGCTTGGTCGTGATATGCACGGTCAGATCGCACGAACGCATGGCTTCCCAGGTACGCGGCGTGTCCGGCGTCGCAATCGAGAAATTGCCGCCCAGGCCGATAAACACCTTTACCTTGCCGTCGAGCATTGCCTGAATCGAGTTCACGACATCGAGGCCATGTTCGCGCGGCGGCTCGAAGTCATACACCTTGCCGAGACGGTCGAGGAACTGCTGGGTCGGACGCTCTTCAATCCCCACCGTGCGGTCGCCCTGCACATTCGAGTGACCGCGCACCGGGCACAAACCCGCGCCGCGCTTGCCGATCATGCCGCGCATCATCATCAGGTTCGACAGGATCTGGATCGTCGGCACCGAATTCTTGTGCTGCGTGAGGCCCATGCCCCACGTGGAAATGACGGCTTTACCTTTGACGTAGATGTCGGCGAGCTTGAGCACGTCGTCCATCGGCACGCCCGATTCGGCGATGATGGTGTCCCAGCTTTCGGCGCGCAGATCGTCAGCGAAGGCCTCGAAACCGACCGTATGCTGAGCGAGGAATTCCACATCAAGCACGCGTTCGCCGCCGCTCGCGAGGGCCGCGTCGTCCAGTTCGATCACGCGCTTGGCGACGCCCTTGATCAGCGCGAAGTCGCCGCCCACCGTCGGGCGAATGAACACGGAGCTAATCTTGGTGCTGCCCATGGTCAGCATTTCAATCGGGTGCTGCGGGCTGGCGAAGCGCTCGAGGCCGCGTTCCTTGAGCGGGTTGATCGACACGATGGTCGCGCCGCGCTTGGCGCATTCGCGCAGTTCGCCGAGCATCCGCGGATGGTTGGTGGCCGGGTTCTGGCCGAAGATCAGAAACGTGTCGGCGTGTTCCAGATCGTCCATCGTGACCGTGCCCTTGCCGACGCCCACCGTACCCGGCAAGCCGCGGCTGGTTGCCTCGTGACACATGTTCGAGCAGTCGGGGAAGTTGTTGGTGCCGTACATGCGCACGAACAGCTGGAACAGGAACGCGGCCTCGTTGCTCGCGCGGCCCGACGTGTAGAAGGCGGCGCGGTCGGGATCGTCGAGCGCTTTCAGGTGACGCGCGATCAGGTCGAACGCCTCGTCCCAGCCGATCGGCACGTAGCGGTCGCGAAGAGCGTCGTAGACCATCGGGTCGGTCAGGCGGCCGTGCTGCTCGAGCTCGTAGTCGGACTGCTCCATCAGCTCCGCAATCGTGTGCTCCTCGAAGAACTGCGGCGTCACACGCTTGCTGGTTGCCTCAGCCGCGACGGCCTTGACGCCGTTTTCGCAGAACTCGAAGGTCGACGCGTGTTCGCGATCCGGCCACGCGCAGCCCGGACAATCGAAGCCATCAGGCTGGTTCTGCTTGAACAAGGTCCTGTAGTTGCCGCCTGTGACCTTCTCCTTGATGAGGTTGATCGCGACGTATTTGAGCGCTCCCCAGCCTGCGGCGGGGTGAGTGTAGGGTTCGATGCGCGCTTCGGGTTTCTTCATGGCCTTGCTGGCGGAAATAGGCGGATTTGTCGATGAACGCAAGCTTACTGTGTTCCGAAAAGATGGCGGAACACAGAAAACTGGAAAGGCGAGGGATACAGTTTTTAGGCCTCTTTCGAATTTCGAGTGGGTGTACTGCCGGGTCAAGCGCGGGCGCAAGCCCGGCGAAGCGAACGCTTGACGCGTGTAGGGGAAGTAAGCTGATGC
>FSXK01000775.1_pt1 | contig 11285 bp, 12 predicted proteins | sample 1638101 | NCBI WGS metagenome assembly FSXK01 (sample SAMEA3914788, study PRJEB12502) | metagenome | biome: forest; material: soil | place: Canada | collected 2011-07-03 | depth 0.1 m | reverse complement strand
GCCTCGAGCACAGCATGTCGCACTATCTGATCGAACGTGTCACGTCTCTCTCCAACGTGACGCTTCATACGCGCACCGAACTAACCGCGCTTGAAGGGGATGCGCATCTCGAACGCGTGCACTATCGCGGCGCAGGAGGCATGGAAGGCAGCATGACGGCGCGTCATCTGTTCGTATTCGTCGGCGCCGAACCGAATACCAGCTGGCTCAAGACATGCGGCGTGTCGCTCGACGAGAAAGGATTCGTATTGACGGACATCGACCTTGCCGAAGCTCGCACACGGCCGCTGCTGTTTCAGACGAGCGTCGAGAGTGTCTTCGCCATCGGCGACGTTCGTTCAGGATCCACCAAGCGTGTGGCGTCGGCAGTGGGTGAAGGCGCGGGCGTAGTGGCGCAGATTCATCGCTTCATGGCCGGGGCACGCTGAGACGCCTTGTACACTGCGGACGACCCACGACGGCATCGCCCGCATCTTTACGCTTAACGCAGCTGACGGAAGCTCACGCGAACCTCTTCCGTGAACTCCTGCGGCTGTTCCCAGGCCGCATAGTGCCCGCCTTTGGGGAGGCGGTTATAGTGAATCAGCTTCGGATACGCTTTCTCCGTCCAGCTTTGCGGGGCAGCGTAGATTTCATCCGGGAAGACGCTGACGGCAACCGGAATGGCCACGTGCTTGGGCGCAAAGAAGTTCAGCTTGTTTTCCCAATACAGACGAGCCGAAGACACTGCCGTGTTCGTGAGCCAATAGAGCGTGACGTTGTCGAGCACGTCGTCTCGCGAAAGACCCTCGGGTTGACCGTCAAACACACGGGCGATCATTGCCTGACTCGCGGCGTCGTGGTCGAGCATCCACGCGGCAAGGCCAACTGGCGAGTCTTCAATCCCGTATAGCGTCTGCGGTCGGTTCGCCATTTCCAGTGCATAGCCAAGGCCGTGCTTGTAGAAATAGTCGAGCTGATCGAACGCGTGCTTCTCATCGGGCGAAAGGCCTGCCGGCGCCGGCTGGCCCAATTTGAGTGCCTCGGCGATATCGTCCGGCACGGTAGCCGGCATGTTGGTGTGAATGCCAATCAGTTCGGGCGGTGCCAGTAGAGCCATCTGCTCCGTGACAGCATTGCCCCAATCGCCGCCCTGCGCGACATATCGCGTGTAGCCGAGACGCTTCATCAGTGCGACCCAGGCGCGTGCAACGCGCTGAGGATCCCAGCCAGTTGCGGTCGGCTTGCCCGAGAACCCGTAGCCCGGCAACGACGGAATCACGATGTCGAACGAATCCGATGCGTTTCCGCCGTGGGCCACCGGATCGGTCAGCGGACCGATGATCTTCAACTGCTCGATGATCGAACCGGGCCATCCGTGCGTGACGATCATCGGCAACGCATTGGCATTTTTCGAGCGAACGTGGATGAAGTGAATGTCGAGGCCATCGATTTCGGTGACGAATTGCGGCAGCGCGTTCAGCCGGGCTTCGACTTTGCGCCAGTCATAGTCGGTCGACCAATAACGTGCGAGTTTCTGCATGGTTGCGAGCTGCACGCCTTGCGACGCGTCGGTCACCGTTTCCCGCTCAGGCCACCGGGTGGCCTTGATGCGTCTCTTCAAGTCAATGAGTTGCGCTTCCGGTGCGTGCACATGAAGTGTACGAATGGAAGTCTTGTCACCGCCGCTCGACTTCGTGATTTCAGTAATGGATTGATTCGTGTCCGCGAATGCGAGGCGGCTCAATGAGCCCGCAACAGCGGCCGCCGCTGCCACGCTAATAAAGCGCCGACGCGACGGGATCTGGGGAAGGATATCTTCGGGCATGAAAGTCTCTGTTGAAAATTAGTACGATTAAGTGGAGCGATGAGTGCGGCAGCAACGCAATATCCTGAGAAAACACTTTCACGGTTGTCCGTTTTAGCCGTCTGTCGAGGCAGCCCGTTGGCAGGCCTCACATCGTTACCGCTTCAGCCGACCGTAAACCGCAATCGGCAGTAGTTAGAGTGATTGTGCGGAAGCAATCCCTTTGGGTAAATGCCCGGCCTAGAACAACACTTGTGTCGGTCGTGAACAAGTCCGAATTGTTTTGGATTGCTTCGCATAGCTCAATACGGTGTCCTGATTCTTGATTGGTCGATGCATACATGTTCATTGGTATCTGGTTACTGAGTGCCTACACTAATTCGTGCGGACCGGACGTTATGCAGGTTCCCTCTTCCGCGTCTTTCTTCAGGCTAGAAAAAAGGAAGCAAAAACATGAAACTGGCACAACTGACGCTGGCGCTGGTCGCCGGCGCACTGTTTTTTAGCGGCGACGCGATAGCACAGAACAACCAGCCGGAAGCGGCTGCGAATCAGGGTGCACAACCTGAAGCTGGCGCGAACCAGGAGTTCAAGATCACGCGCGTGACGCCCGCATACTGGCGCGTCACCATCGACCATCCGCCTTTCAATATCTTTGGTCCGGAATCCATACCGCAGTTGAACAGTGTGATTACCCAGATCGAGAACGATCCCGAACTGAAGGTCGTCGTGTTCGACAGCGCTGTCCCCGGCTTTTTCCTGACCCACTATGACTTTGTACCGCCCCTCGAAGCCACTACGAGCATGCCTCCCGGCCGGACAGGCTTGCCGCCGCTGCCCGATATGCTGGTTCGCCTGAGCCGCTCTCCCGTGGTGTCGATCGTGTCGATCCGCGGCCGGGCGACGGGGGTTGGCAGCGAGCTGTCCCTTGCCTCCGATATGCGCTTTGCCAGCCGCGAAAAAGCCGTGCTCTCCCAATTCGAAGTCGGCGCCGGATTCGATCCCGGCGGTGGCCCGATGGCCCGTCTTCCGCGTCTGATGGGCCGAGGCCGCGCGCTCGAAATTCTGCTGAGCGGCAACGATATCAATGGCGATCTTGCGGAACGGTATGGCTACGTCAACCGCTCGCTTCCGGATGCCGAACTCGATAAGTTCGTCGATACCCTGGCCCGGCGCATCTCGTCCTTCGACAAGCAAACCATTGGCGAGATCAAGCACTTTGTCGATATCGCCACGCTCCCGCCTGATAGCGAGTTTGCGGCTCAGTGGCAAGCGTTCACTACCTCCGTACAGCGTCCAGCGGCACAGCACGATATCAAGGCACTGATGGACCTTGGGCTGCAGAAAAAGCCTGATGTCGAAATTCATCTGCCCCGCTATACCGGCGAGGTCAATCAACCGGGCAAGTGATCCATCCCTCAACCAGGCAGCTACCGGCTGCCACGCTTACGTCGGCAACGGGGTGCCGGCCTGCTCGGCGACGATATAGTCCGCATACCAGTCGGGCCAATTTTCGTCATGCTGTCCGGTCAGCTTCTCGTGCTCGCCATGCGCGGCCGCGGCGCGTCGAAGTGCCCCAGCGAGCTCTGTTGAAGAGTTGAACGCCGTGGTTTGCGCGTCCACTCTTCCCGGGAGTCGAGTGGTCACTTCCTGGAAGACCCAACCGTTTCCGTCAGGATCGCTGAACGAGGCGAATGAACCATAGCTGCCCCGCTTCGGATGCGGGCCGCTGACGCGCCCTTCCTCACCGGCGTGATGGAACAGGCCGCCGACGTCATGGAAAACTTCGCTTACCTCAATGCCGCGCTCGACAAGCGCTGCACGAGCCGCGTCTATATCGGACACGATGAGATGGAGTCCCTGCGCCGAACCCGGCTCTTGCGTCGTGACGCCCTTGCCGAACAGGATCGAGCTTTGCGAGCCCGGGGGCGTGAAATGTACGACCCGAAACTGCTCGTCTTTCGCGATATCGACGTCGAGCTTCCACCCTAATTCAGCGTAGAACTGCTTGGCGCGATCGACATCGGAGACGGGAATGACAACGACCTCGAGCTTCATGTCGACCGTTTTCGCTGTTCCAACCGCTGTCCTGGCTTCGTTACCTGTCTGTGCATTGCTCACGTCAGACTCCTGATGTTTTGGTGATCTAAAGGCCACAACTCCGGCCTGCGAATTACAGTAAAGGCAGTCTTTGAGGGCCTACCCAAACCCTGTTTCTCGTGTAACCAGTCTTCAAGAAAGCTCGGCTTCCATAAAGCTTCAAAGAGGAAAAACAATCATGAGCACCGCTCACGAATGCCCTGCAGAGCAACTAGCTTTTCACGCTGTCAGAACGCCGGCTGATTGAAGACGTCGCCGGCGGTTCCATGCCATTAGTGGTGCGCGAACAGATCGCGCTGAACTGCGGCCACCGCACGGCTACCCGATTGCGAGCTGCCGGCCGTTACGCCACCGTATGCCTGTTGCGCCTGTTGTGCGTCAGCGCCGTTCTGGCGCTCAGCACTGATGGTTTCGGCATTTTGGCCACGTTGCGATGCAGGTGAGCCAACCGACGACCGATAGAACGGTGCCGGACCGTAGCCGCTGGCAAAAGCCGGAGTGGCGGCAATGACAGTGACAGCTGCAAGCAACGCGGCGGCAAGTTGGGGGGTCTTCATGATGTAACTCCAATAAAAGTTTCGGATGGGATAGGTGCTGTGGCTCACATATTAATCGCATACGATGTAAGCGGGTGAGACGAATAATTCCCCAACTTCGCCTCCGTGTCAAGCGTGCGCGATTAATTCGTATGCGACATATTTGTAACCAAGGTCCGCCGAAAGACCGGGCGAGTGACCAGCAAGGTATCGATCGCGGCGCTGGACCGCGTCACGAGGCCACTCGGAGCACGCCGCAACTCCAATCCGGACAAGGGACACAGGCCGCAACACGATTTGTTCCTCCGAATCACAAGTGTTTGTCCGCGCCGGGTATTTGAACTTGACGCCAACGCGCCTAAATTTGGTCCGTATCGGAGCCGCGTGCCCGATCGGCAACAGAGCCCACTCAACTGATTCGGAGGTTTTTATGAGCACGTCACAAAAGGTCATCGTCGTTACCGGCGCCTCGCAAGGCATCGGCTCAGAAGTCGTCAAGGCGTTCCGCAAGCTCGACTATCGCGTGGTCGCCACCGCGCGCAGCATCAAGCCGTCGGAGGATCCCAACATCGTGACCGTGGCTGGCGACATCGGCGACCCCGAAACCGCCCGCCGCGTGATCAGTGAAGGCGTGGCGCGCTTCGGCCGCATCGACACACTCGTCAATAACGCCGGCATCTTCGTTGCCAAGCCTTTTACCAGCTACACCGCGGAAGACTATGCAGCGGTCCTGAACGTGAACCTGAACGGCTTCTTCTACATCACTCAACTCGCCATCAAAGAGATGGAGAAGAACTCGAGCGGTCATATCGTCAGCATCAGCACCACCCTGGTCGACCACGCGGTTGATGGCGTACCTTCGGTACTCGCTTCGCTGACCAAGGGCGGCCTGAACGCGGCAACCCGGTCCCTCGCGATCGAATACGCGAAACGCGGCATTCGCGCCAACGCGGTCTCCCCCGGCATCATCAAGTCGCCGATGCACGCGCCCGAAACCCACGGCGCCCTCGGCGCGCTTCACCCGATGGGCCATATGGGCGAAATGCACGACATCGTCAACGCCATCCTGTATCTGGACTCCGCGCCGTTCGTTACGGGCGAGATCCTGCACGTCGACGGCGGCCAGAGCGCCGGCCACTAAGTGCGACCAGGCAACGCCAGATAAGGCGGACCCGTCCCATACGCCCGACCGCCGCTTCCCGGCGGCCGGTTCGTCAAGTACCGCAAAAGCAAAGGAAAACACCATGCCAATCGTCACGATCCAGGTGACCCGCGAGGGCACCAAACCGGGTGCCGACTCGGTTACCGCAGCGGAAAAAGCTGAACTCATCAAGGGCGTCAGCCACCTGCTGCTCGACGTGCTCAAAAAGCCGCTCGAAGCGACCTTCGTGGTCATCGAGGAGGTGGAAACAGAGAACTGGGGCTGGGGTGGTCTACCGACTGACGAATATCGCAAGCAGCGAGGCTTGAAATAGATTTCCGATCCCTGCATTTCCCGTTCTTCCTACGAGATAGATGATGGACCAGCTTTACATGTTGAGAGCCTTCGTTGCAGCGACGCAGCATAAAAGTTTCAGCAAGGCGGCGGCTTCGCTCGGCGTGACGACGGGGTCCATTTCGAAAGCCATTGCCAAACTCGAGGCGGCCGTGCAGACGCGTCTCCTGCATCGGACCACCAGGTCGGTGACCCTGACGGAAGAAGCACAAGCCTATTACCTGAGTTGCTGCCGGCTGCTCCAGGAACTTGATGAGGCGAATCGGCGGATCATGCAGCAACGGGAGGTCGACAGCGGCAACCTTCGTCTGGTCGTGCATCCCATGCTGGTAAATGGCACCTTCTTGAGGTTGGTGTCGGACTACCACGCGATCGCACCGAACGTGCACCTGACAGTGTCGGTACAGGAGCATGTGGTCAATCTTTACGATGGACGTTATGACATAGCCATTGTTCCGCCGCATCTTGTCGAGCAATCCGCAGTGATTCGCAGGACCTTGTCGAAGACCTCGAGCGTGCTGGTCGCTTCGCCATCCTATCTGAGCAAATACGGCATACCGGCACGCGCCGATGATCTGTCCAGACATTTTCTGCTGATCGATCCGCAGCTCCGCCAACAGGACAGCAACTTTATCGATCTGTTCGAGGACGGCCAGCCGGTGAGAGTCCTGGCGATGGCATCGATGGACGGCAGCGAGGCGCTTCTGCGCGCCGCAGCGATCACGGGTACCGGTATTGCGGCGCTGCCGGAAGCGATGGTTCACCAGGACATAGCCTATGGCCACCTGGTTCAGGTTTTGCCCGGCTGCTCGACGTCCGATAGCGAGGTCGAAATCTGTTTGTTCTATTCACATCGCGAACTTCTGCCGGCACGCTTTCGGACGTTTGTCGATTTCTGCACGGCGTTTTTCCGCGACCAGCATCTTGGCCAGCAACCGGCGGCGAACGCGGGGCGGAACAGGCAGCGTCAACGCACCACGGCTGCGTTAGCAGCTGCTTAATCGCACCCCGTAGCGCACCACGTAGCGCGCGGGCGTAGCGCACCACGTAGCGCGCGGGCGCAGCGCACCGTCGCAGCACACCGTCGTAGGTCATCGGCCCATCGCGCCGAACTGCGAAGGCTGCCCATGCCGTGCCTCGACCGGCCGCCAACGGCACTCTTCCCGATAGTCCTTCGCAGGTGTTACCGTCTCTGCATCCATGGCGTCACATCGAGCCGACGATCTGAAAAACTGGGTGCAATAGTCGATGAATGTCCTGAGCCGCACCGGAAGCAGTTCCCGGTGCGAGTAGAAGAGACAGATCTCAGCCTTGCTGTCGGAGGTTGTGCACAGCGGCAAGATATGCGTGAGGCGCCTGGCCTCGATATCCCCACGCACCATGGTTTCAGGCAATGCGGCAATGCCAGTCCCCATGAGGGCCGCCGCCCTAAGCAATATTTCGTTGCCGTCCATCGACGACTTGGGACACACGCTCACGCGTGTTCCGCTTTCCAGCAGATCGACAACGTCCACACCTTTCTTCCGGGAATCCGTGTCCAGCAGGAGAAAATGATGGGTCAGCTCGGCGGCGGCCTGGGGCACACCGTACTGCTCCAGATACCCAGGCGCTGCGACGAAGATACGCGGTGACTTCGATAATGTCCGACGAATCACGGCAGTCTGCTCGACGAGATGCGGCGGAAGAATCGCCATGTCGAATCGGCCGTCATACAGGTTTGCGGCGCCCTCCTGAACGGAAACGATCAGGCTCACATTGGGGGCGATGGCGTGATAGCCCCGCACCAGGCGCGAAAAGGTTTCGCTCATCAGCATCGGGTGCACGATCAGCCGCAGCTTTCCACTGTCGACTTCACGCGCTCGTGTAATGCGACGATTCGCTTCATCGAGTTCCTCGAGCAAACGGCAGCAACTCAGATAGTAGGATTGCGCCGCTTCAGTCAGCGAAACGGATCTCGTTGTCCTAAGCAAGACCCTCGTCTGGATGCACTCTTCGAGCTTGGCGATCGCTTTGGATACCGACCCGGTAGTCACATTCAGCGATTCCGCAGCCTTGCTAAAGCTTTGATACCGCGCGGCAGCAACGAATGCACGCAACATGTAGAGCTGGTCCATCTTGCACCTCACTGATCAATGTAGAGCGGAGTATCCAGATGCCACGAATCGTCACTCACACAGCTGGCTTTTCTGTAACGGCTCAATCGCGTTCAAGGCCGATTCGAGGATCATCGCGCGGGCATTGACCGGCGTCGGTTTCGAACGGTGCGGATGAAAGATGCGGTCGCCACGCCTGATCCGTTGCCCGCTCAACGCGCATATCCCCGATACCTTGGCGCTCGCGGCTCGCCAGATCTGGGCGCCGTAGAAGCAGCTCGTCGGATCCCGCCACGCAATCGTCACCGTCGACGAGGTGGTCCGCTCAACCAGACTCACCTTCAGGTGAGGCGAGCAACTGGTACTGGGCGTCACCTGGCGCCGATAGGATGTCGCGCGTTTTGCAACGGGCGCCGGATCATCGCCGACATCTGGGTACCGGGGTTCCGATGATAAGAGTTGTATCGTCTGAACCCAGGGATCAACTTGGCAAAGCAGCATGGCCACGCTCCTTATGAATCGAAACGTGACGTTCCACTCTCAGTGAGCAGGACGCCGCGCCGGTAACAACACGTTAAGCGCGCCGGACGGATGCGCTATGACTTGAGCGCCCAGGGACGGCCGCCGTCCGCTTTACCGTAAGGTATCCAATGTTTGGCGGCGTCGCCAGTCGTTCAATCGGATGTGCGATGCACCTTATCGTTCATCCCTCTCATACTTTCGAATAGGCTCAACGCAACCGTCCCGCCGCACGCCCCGTACCTCGTCGACAGCCGCGCATATGCGCCCCTTCCTCGGCAACATCGGCACCACGCCGGCGCGCGACCTGCCGGACTCCCACAACTGTGCGGACTTCGGTCAGTACCTGGTCGGCGCGCCGCATCGTTACGCGTTGACCACTGAAGAGTTGCATGCCGCGAAGACCGACGACCATATGGACACGAACTCCGTGCGCGAGGGGTGCATTCTGATCTGCCCGGTCGAGGTGCCAGGAGCGGGCGTCTATATGGGTGACATGCAAGCGCAACAGGGCAACGGCGAGATCGCGGGACATGCCACCGACGTGTCCGGCGAAACCGAACTCACCGTCGAAGTGATCAAGGGCCTGACGATCGACGGTCCCATCCTGCTGCAAAACGTGGACGATCTGCCACCCATGGCGCGTCCCATGAACGCGGCACAGCGGCAGAAAGTGGCCGAACTGGGTGTGCGCTGGGGTCAGCACGAAGTGGAACAGAGCGGTCCGATTACTTTTATCGGTAGCGGTGTGAATCTCAACGTCGCCACTGAAAACGGTTTGCGCCGCGCCGCTGCCGTTACCGGGCTAAGCTACGAAGAAGTACTCAATCGCGCGACCATCACCGGTTCCATCGAAATCAGCCGCTTGCCCGGCACGGTGCGCGTCACCATTCTGTGTCCGCTTGCCATTCTCGACCGCATGGGGATCGGTCATCTGGTGCGGGAAAAGTACCAACTGTAGTGATGGATGCGCTACCTCGGCGGCGTTTCACGGGCAGCACGTCTCAGCCGTTCGAGGTAGTTTGTATCGCCGGACTCTCGGTGTCTAGGGCGCCGTCCGTCCAGTCGCGCAGGAATTCGATCCATGTTTTGATCTTCGCGTCGAGATACTGACGCGACGCATACACCGCGAAAACATTCAGCGTTTGCAACTGATAATCCGGCAGCACGCGTTTCAGCGAGCCCGCGCGCAGCAGGGACCGCACCGTGAAGGTCGGTAACGCACCAATGCCCATTCCTTCCAGCACCGCAACCGCCATGGCATCGGGAACGTTCACCTTGAAGCGGCCATCAGGCAGCATGAATTCGTGCTCTCCCCTTACATCCTCCAGAATCCAGCGGTCCGCTGGAAAAACCGGCATGGAGACCTGAAGACAGGTGTGATTCGATAAATCGTCAATCGCCTGCGGCATACCGTGTATCTCGAGATACTTTGGCGACGCGCACAGAATGCTATGGAACGTGCCGAGCCGCCGCGAGACGTAGGCCGAGTCGGGCAGCGACCCCGAGGTGACCCGCAAGGCCACGTCGTAGCTCTCTTCCAGCAGATCCGGGACGTTCTGCGAGAGCGTGAGATCTACGTTGACTTCGGGATAACGCTCCTGATAGGCCGCCGCCGCAGGGACCACATAGTTTTGTCCCAGGCTCGACAATGCGTGCACTCGCAGCGTTCCCACCGGCTTCGCATGCGCGTTAGACGCCTCAGCTTCTGCCTCCGCAACCGACGCGGTGATCACGCGGCACCGTTGCAGATACCGCTCGCCTGCCTCCGTCAGCGCAATGCGCCGCGTGGTGCGGTTGAGCAAGCGGGTACGCAGATGAGATTCGAGTTCGGCAATCGCCCGGGACACGTTGCCAGTGGTGCTGCCAAGCTGATTGGCAGCCGCCGTAAAGCTCCCCGCCTCGGCCACTTCAACGAAAATCTTCATGTTGCGGAGCGTGTCCATGCGGGGTGCCGGTAGTCTCGTTCCAGTCTATACGCTCAGGCAGCGAGACGCTTGAGCGCCTGTTGAATGTTAGCTGCCGAAGCGTAGCCCGCGCTGATCTGCCCAATCTTCCCGTCCACCTCGACAAACGCCGATGGGAAGCCCGACACGCCCAACCGGCGCGTCTGCTCGAAATCCGCACGAGCCGCCTGTATCGCTCTGTCCGATGCCCAGACGGCAAGGAACGCCTTGGCATCGACATCGAACCCCGCGGCCTTCAACGCCGATGCGCCGACCTCCGCCAAAGCCGCACCGTCCGTGGTATCGGCTCCATCTATGTAGAACGCCCGCTGAAACGCGCCGAGGACCTTCAACAGATTGACCGAAGGCTCGATCAGACGGGCCGTGACGACGGCGCGGCAGACCGGCTCGCTGTCATAGACGAAGTTCTTTCGCGCGAGCAACGCTTCACGATTGAATTGCGCGCCGCTCATCTGTTCGACGCGAGCCCAATGTGTCAGGCGGAACTGCTTGCCCGCATCATCCAGAATCTTGGTGGAACCTGCGGAAAGGCCACCCATCACTACCTGTACCTCAAGGTCGGGCATGGCTTCTACAATGGTTTTCATCTCCTGGCTAAAGCCATAGCACCAGGAGCACATCGGATCGGCTACAAGAATGAATTTCATCGTTACTTCCAGTTAAATTGCTCTGTTGTGGGTAGCATCTGTGGGCACGACTATAGGACCGAACTTTGATGCCACCAAGCTGCCTGGCCTCAATTCACTTTTTACATCGTGTAACCAAGGTCGGGGGCATACTGCGGCACCG
>FSXK01001449.1_pt1 | contig 11339 bp, 12 predicted proteins | sample 1638101 | NCBI WGS metagenome assembly FSXK01 (sample SAMEA3914788, study PRJEB12502) | metagenome | biome: forest; material: soil | place: Canada | collected 2011-07-03 | depth 0.1 m | reverse complement strand
GTCGCATTCGCACTCGCCGGTGAATGGTCCGGGCGCATCAGCATGCTGTCGGGACTCGACGCGAACCTGACGCCCTTCATGCGGCGCGGTGGCAAGCTGCTGATGGCGCACGGCACCGTGGACCAGACCGTCAGCACGCGGGCTACCGAGATCTACTATCAGCGCTTGCTGTTCACGATGGGCTTTAGCGCCGTCGAGTCGTTCGTGCGCTTCTACGAGATTCCGGGGATGCAGCACGCAATCGGCACCGAGTTCAACGCGTCGTGGGACTCGCTCACGGCGCTGGAGAACTGGGTGGAGCACGGGACGCCGCCGGTGCATCAGATGGACACCGATACCGCGGGCGTGCCGGGACGCACACGGCCGCTGTGCCAGTATCCGGCGTGGCCTAGCTATAACGGCGCGGGCGACGTGAACAGCGCGGTGTCGTTTACCTGCGTGCAGGGATAGCGCACGCAGGCCGCGACGCGCGAATGGCTACCGCGCCTGTTATCGCCGCGCGTCGCGCAACAGCTGCAGTCTGCAGCACTGGTTATGCTTGCATCGACCGCGTGCCACGCGGCCATGCCTGCTGTTCCCGCGCCCATCACGGCAACATCCGCGTGTTGTGTTTTCATTCTGCGCCCCTTGTGCCGGGTGCCGCGTTCACCGGGGGCGTTGAAAACTGAGGTACATGCTCTCTCATGATGACGACCCAGGACGCGTTAAACGAATTGGAGCCGTCGAATCAGCGCGCCGCATAGCTCGCAGTTGCTGGCCGGACCACTCGCTCACTTTCTGGGCGTTTGCCTCCGCCAGAGCATTGCTATTGCAGCACAGGCTCTGCGCAGAACACACTGTGCGGGACGATCGGCGACAGCGGCCTCCCGACGGAACAACCGTAGCAGCCAGACACATCGAGTCAAGGACATTGGTTGCCACCGTACCGACGTCCGGGCGGCCCAGACTCGTGATTCGTTGCTGTCACCGGCTAGACCGCGGCGATAGAATCGACGATGCGGCAGCGATCAATTACGCCAGTTTAGGAGGTATATGTTATGGAATGGATGGACACGCGACCTGTAGTGCCGGGCTACTACTGGGTGCGATTTACCGACGACCGGACGCCGAAGCAAACCATCGGGGAAGTCGCCGACGTGCCCGGGAACGGTTCACGGCAGTTAGTCGTGATCCTTCTGGGCGACGATGAGATATTGGAACTGGACGATTCGTTCTTTGACCTTGCACTCTTTGCTGGACCGATCGAACCGCCGCCGATGGAATGACTGTCAAAGCCGGACCGCGAGCGGACGGGATCAATCATTGGAACATGCCATGCCATACGAACTCACTACGCTTGCCTGCGCGCCGCTCACAGAGGGGGCTGTGGCCGTTGCGGCGCGCGATTGGATAGCGCAAGGCCCTGGCCGGTTACTGGGCGCCTGGCGTACCGAAATCGGCGACCTTTTCCAGGTCAAACTGCTGCGCCGGTTCGACACCGCAGATGCGCTCGAGGAAGAGCGCCGCCGCGCGCTGATGGCTCCAGCGCCGTTCGGAATCTCTGATCCCGCCATACGACTGGACATGGAACGCTATACGCGGTTTCCCTTTCTACCAGAAGTCGAGTCAGCGACGTTCGGCAGCTTCTACGAGTTCAGGACCTATTTCCTGAAGCCGGGCGGTCTCGCGCCGACCTTAAACAGCTGGCGAGACGCCATCGCGCCTGCAGGCGATTACACAAGACATCTAGTGGTCAATATGTACGCGTTGGATGGGCCACCACGCATCACACATATATGGGGATTTTCCAGCTTGGAAGAGCGCGCTGCGCTGCGCGCACGCCATTACGCCGACGGCCTCTGGCCTCCGAAGGGCGCCCCTCAACAAATCGCGAAAGCGACATCGACGATCTGCCTACCGGAACCTTACTCGCTGCTGCGCTGAAGGACTGGGGATAGGCCGCTCTCGATGATCGATATTGTTAGAGGAAGCTTCACGATGTCCCTCACTCCGCGAGCTCGCACTTCGCAAGGGGATGCATCGAAGGCCTGAGGCGTGTTCGACGACCACGCTACTGCCCGCACTGGCGAGCCCCCGCAACATAGGACATACCCAGGTTTACCGGCAAGCGGGAGTGGCCCGATAGTGGTAACGCGCGCCGCCGGGCACGGACGGAAACCGCGGCACTTTCGTCAGAACATTGCAGGGGACACTCCAGTGGCCGTATGGCGCTCTCGCCGGAAGATCGAACCGTTGATCTGTTTAAGATGGTTTGCAGTTCTCCGGGAACCTCGGCATAGTCTGTCTTGACGAGAACTGGAGTCGGCTTGTCTCTTCTGGTTCTGTCACAGGTGCGATGCAAGTCTAGCAATGCTCCTGCCGATAGAGCAGGGAGATAGGAGGGTGGACAATCCGTCATGGCGTGGCGCGAACGCAATACGCACGCAGCTCTCGTTTGCCAGCGAAGTGGATGATGAGGCAACCGATCATCATCAGGAGTCTTTATTAAATGGTCCGAATTCCATTGGGATTGAGTGCTTAACCCTTGCGACGGCGAACGCGCGGTAATCTGTCTCTTACCAGTTCGTCAGTTCAGCTTGCTTAACTGGGAAAACGGAACATGAAGAAACGCACGACGGTTGTGTTTTGTCTGGCTGCTGGTTTGTCGGCCTGTGGCGGTGACACAGGCAGCGGCAGCAATATCGTGAACGCCACGCCCGGCTCTCACTGGTCCCATCTGGATCAGCTAACCGCGAAGGTTGTGAGGGGGAGCGGCGTTGACGGCACGCTAAGCCCCGCTGATCTGTACGCGCACTACAACATGCCTTCGCAGTACACAGGGGCGGGGCAAACGATCGTGATTGTCGACGCTCCTGGGTCGGCCAATGTCGCCAACGATCTGAGCGCATTCAGCAGCTACTACGGGCTGCCGCAATGCGATGCCTCGAACCCCTGCTTTCAGCAAATCAATCTGAATAGTGGCGCGGTATCCGCTTCCAATGACTGGGATATGGAGATCGGGCTGGATGTGGAATGGTCACACGCGATGGCCCCGGCAGCCAAAATCGTGCTGATTCAGGGGGCCAGCTCAAGCGTCAACGATCTTTTTAAGGCACTTCAAGTGGCCGTCAGCCAACCGAACGTCGTCGCCGTGTCAATGAGCTGGGGCGCGACTGAATTCTCGGCAGAAACACAGGCTGCGTACGACGGTTTCTTCAAGAGCTATCCCGGTATTGCCTTCTTCGCGGCCGCGGGCGACACCGGAAACAACGGAACAAATCAGATCTACCCTGCTGCATCGCCTTACGTCACTGGCGTGGGTGGAACGACGATCCAGAGTCTTGCGTTGCCGGAAACGAGCACCAGCGAAGTTGCATGGTCCCTGGGTGGTGGTGGTCCGAGCCGCTACGAGGCCATGCCCTCTTATCAAACCAATTTCCTGAGCGCGACAGCCGATCCGGTGCTGACGCTCAATAGCGGAAAGCGCGGCATTCCCGACGTGGCCTATAACGCTGATCCGAATGGCAGCCCTGTGGCTATTCTTGTCAAAGGTGAATGGTATGGGATGGGCGGCACGAGCGAGGGCGCGCCGCAATGGGCAGCGATCGTGGCCCGGTTGGGGCAGCAGCTGCAAACGCGGGGTTCCTCCGTATCGAGCTTGCTGGCATCGAACCACGGCTTTAACTCGCTCATCTACCAGACCAAGATTGACCAGGCCTCAAAGTCGAGCTTCTTTGACGTCACCGCCGGATCGGACGATACAAGCAACAAGTCATGTGTCATCTGTTCCGCTACTGCGGGCTACGACGAGGTAACGGGGCTTGGCGTGCCCAATGTCGGCAATTTGCTTCGGTACTTTTGAGGTTCCGGCGGGTGCCGGTCAAGGTGCGGCGTGCTCTGGCCTGGGTCAACAATGCATTAGATCGCGTCGCTTATCCCGCCATTGATTCGTTGACTGTTCGCGCAACTAAACCCGTTTGCGCGACCGGTTGGCATTCACCCCAGCTTTCAGCGCCAGGCCATACCAGACAGCGATGCACCCGGTTGCAGGCAGACATCAATCAGTCATTGCTTGTCCGCACGGTCGAAGCTTCGCTTGCCGCCGGCATCAGCGCGTGTCGCCCGCAAGGGGAAAAAGGTCAGGTCATCCAGGGTCATGGATTGCGTCCGCAAGTTGGGTTGCGGACGCAATCGGGGACCTTCTCAACCACGGAAGCTAGGTGTGCGAAAGCTCGCGGATTTTCAGCGAGAACGACAACGTTCGTGGAGAATCCGTCGAATGTTGAGCAACTCAGCACATCTCGGTAGGTCGTTACTGGGCTGCGCTCAACAGCTCCGCCTCCAAAGAGGATGAAGCCGAAAAGTAAAATGTTGACATTTTTCATTCGACAACCTAGACTGCATTTCATGGAAACCGATCACAACTCCGCTACTGTCTCTCTAGCCGACTTCCGGGCAAACACGTTGACGGGAGTGGTTCAGCACGAGATCGAACGAATGATTTTGAGTGGCGAGCTGAAGCCTGGGCAGCGCCTGAACGAGAAGGCCATCGCGGACAAGCTTTCCGTGAGCCGCGGTCCCGTGCGGGAAGCGTGCCGTACCCTGGCGGAACTCGGGCTCGTCTACCTGATCCCGCAACGTGGCGTATTCATCCAGAGGGTGACGCGCGATGACGCAATCGAAGTCTACGATTTGCGCGCGGGGCTTACCGCGTTGGCCGCATCGCTGCTCGCGCCAATCCTGACTCAGGAAATGGCGAATCAACTCGGCACGTACGTGGGTGAGATGCAAGAGGCTGCGGAGAAGGGCGACTTCTCGCGCTTCGATCCGTTGAATCTGGAGTTTCACGATTACATAGTGCGTTCCACTGGCAATTCGCGGCTGATCAAGCTTTATCGCGGCTGCGTCAAGGAGTTTCATCTGTTCCGCGTGCATGGACTGGTCCAGCGCGGCGCGCTGCTTCAGTCGAACGAAGAGCATCGCGAGATCGTCAATGCCCTGAAGTCCGGGAATGCGAGCCTTGGCTACGATACGAGCTTCAGTCACGTGTCAAAGGGCAAGGAGCGAGTGCTCTTGTCGCTGGACGAGCTGGCGAAGTCAGGCGCAGGTGCTGGTTCTGATCGTCGGGAAGTCGCTGACAGGTCCGCCTGACGGCGCGGACCGATGTTGATGCGCAATACGTAATCAAAAGTGCTACGGGTGCTTAACCAGCCCTTGAGCACAGTTTTATTAATTTGTACTGCTTACTAATAAAGGTGCGAAGGAGCATTGCTTAAACGCTGCGTTCAGGTTTTCACATCAGCTTACGGTCAATCTTCCCTATGCTTGAACTATCAGTGGCTTGCCAAATTACCGATCGGACCCGCGCTCTGCTTGACGGAAAGGTCGCAATCGAAGGCTGCAAGGCTAACTTTGTGAGTGGTCCCGCCGAAGAGCTTTTTCAGCGTGCATTTCGTCACGGCGAATTCGACATATCCGAACTTTCGCTGGGCACTCATTTGTTAACCACCGCGCGTGGTGAGAGTCGCTATATTGGCGTACCGGTGTTTCTGTCGAGATCGTTTCGTCATTCTGCGATCTATGTACGCACTGATCGTGGCATCGACTCTCCGCAGGCTCTCAAGGGTTGCCGCATCGGTGTGCCGGATTTCCAGCAAACGGCAGGAATCTGGGTGCGGGGCATGCTGGGCGATGAATACGGTGTGACTAGCCGCGATGTCCGCTGGGTTGTCGGCGGGCTCGAGCAGGCGGGGCGCGAGGCACGCGTGCCGTACCGCCTGCCGGACGATATCCACATCGAGCCGATCGGCGCGGATCAGACGTTGGCGAGCCTGCTAGATGCCGGCGACATCGACGCCGTCATCGCGCCGAAGCCACCTTCATGCTTCGGTCGAAACGAACGTGTGCGACGTCTCTTTCCGGACTTCAGGAGTGACGAGGAGGCATGGTTCACGAGGACGGGTCTGTTCCCGCCCATGCACATGCTCGGCATCCGCCGTACGCTGGTCGAGCAGCATCCATGGTTGCCGGTCAACGTGTATGCGGCCTTCAGGAAATCCCGGGACCTCGCGCTCGCCGAACTTGCGGTCACCGATACGTTGCGCGTCATGCATCCGTGGCTCACGTCCGAATTCGAACGCGTGAAAGCGCTGATGGGCGCCGACTACTGGCGCTACGGCATGAAGGAAAACCGACTCGATCTCGAAACGTTGCAGCGTTACGCAAGAAGCGACGGTTTGATCCAGGAGGAAGTACCGCTGGAGAGGCTCTTCGCTACCAGCACGTTTGACGGATTCAACTTCTAAACCGCCGCAGAGCGCCACAAAAACTGGAGACGATGTGATGAGGACGAGGCTAAAAAAGGCCAGTGTTATGTGGGCGGTTTGCGCTGCGCTGATCTCGACACTTGGCGGGCGAGCGCGCGCAGATGATGCCTGGCAACCCCGAAGACCGATTCAGATTGTCGTGCCGAGCGCGCCAGGAGGGGGCCTTGACCTCGTGGCGCGCACTCTTCAGAACGTCATCCAGCAGGAAAAACTATCCAGCAAGCCGGTCACAGTCATTAACCGGCCGGGCGGTGGCGGCACGGTCAGCATCGCGTATATCAATTCGCACGAAGGCGACGGCCATTACGTGGCTGTCCAGGCGCTTCCCCTCATCACTAATCGCATTACCGGACTTAGCACCTTAGGGGTCGACGACGTCACGCCACTGGCCGTGTTCGTCACCGAACCGGTGGTGTTTTCGGTGCCCGGCGATTCGCCCATCAAGTCCGGCGCCGATCTGATCCAGATGATCAAGAAGGATCCAGCTTCGGTGACGATGGCGGTATCCAGTTCACCGGGCGGTCAGAGCCACGACGCAGCGGCGCTGTTCGTAAAGGGCGTAGGTCGGGATCCGAAGAAGATGAAGGTGGTCTTCTTCGACTCGGGTGGCGAAGCGTTGACCGCGCTGATGGGCGGTCACGTCACCGCGGCCGCAACACCGGCCGGTGTCGTGCTTGGACCAAGCCAGGCCGGCCGTGTGCGACTGATTGCGATTCCCGACGGTAATCGCGAGGGCGGAGCGCTTGCGAATGTGCCGACATGGAAGGAGCAGGGCGTCAACATCGATTTCACGACTTGGCGCGTGCTAGTCGGCCCGAAGAATATGCCCCCTGCGGAGATCGCCTGGTGGGACAACGTATTGCAGAGAGCGACTGCGTCGCCGCTATGGGCGGCTGCCCTGAAGCGCAATCTGTGGACCGCCGATTACCAGAACAGCACGCAGACACGCGCTTTTCTTCAGGGCGAACGTGATCGCCTGAGTCCGTTGCTTAACGACCTCGGTCTCGCCAAGTAGCACCCTTTTCATTAACCCGCAGTACCTATCGACATGGAGAACCATATGTCACGCATTGTTCATCTCGCAGTCAAGGTCGATGACCTCGAGGCGGCCACACGCTTTTACACCGAAGTGTTCGGCTTCACAGAAGTGAAGACTGGGCGTAATCGCGAGCACATTTCGCGTCACATGACCGACGGGCACATCGACTTCACGCTGATGAAGTACGACAGTGAGGACTCCCATGAAGCTCAGTTGGCTGGTTCCGGTCCGCGCCTGCATCACTGGGGCGTGACGGTCGACGATCAGGAAGCCGCTGCTGAAAGGATCAAGCAATACGGTGGTGAGATCCTGTCGGCGAAGGGCGAGGGTGCGCTCAAGTTCCGCGCGCCGGACGGCACGATCGCGGAAGTCGTGAAGCCTGGCCGCTACAACGAGAAGTGATGCGCCAGCCATAAGGCGAGAATGAAATTGGCAGCACGTGGCAGAGGAGAGTAATTCGTACCGGTTTGCGCGACCTCGCGTGCTATACGAACCGGCTGCGGCCGCCTGTCCGGCGGTCGTGCCGGGATCGAACTGGAGGAGACATGAAAAGCATCAAGGGCGATGTGTGGCTCGCATTCGGCGTAATCGCGCTGGCCGCCGTCTATCTTTATATGGACATGCGACTACCGGAAGTCAGGCTAAGCGACCCACTTGGTCCGAAGGCTTTTCCGGCACTCGTCGGCGTGGGTCTGATTGCGTCGGCGCTCGTGTTGCTGCTCGAAGGCCGTTCCAAGGCCCGGTTGACCGTCACGCCACCCATGTCTGCGAAGCCGGTCGCGGAGCCGGCGGTGAAAGCATTTTCCGCAGATGCGACGCCTGAGTCGAAGTCTCATGCGGTCATCCTGATCGCGATGGTGGCATGGACGGCTCTCTACTACTTCACGTTCGAGCGTGCCGGCTATCTGCTTGCCACGTCGGTCTTTCTATTCGGCCTGCTCACTTATTTCAACCGCAAGCGTCTCAAGACGAATCTCGCAATCGCGCTGGGCGTCACGGTGGTTTTTGATCTCTTGTTCTCCCAGCTTCTCGGTGTTCCGATGCCGACGGGCTTCCTCCCCTTCTGAGGCGCTCGCATCATGGACAGCATACACGGCATTCTCCACGGTCTCGCGGTCGCCGCGACTCCCATGCATCTTCTATACACGCTCATTGGCGTGTTCATCGGCACGATGATCAGCCATCTGCCGGGCATCGGCCCGTCTGCCGGCATTGCATTGCTGATCCCGGTTACTTTTGGCATGGACCCCACCTCAGCGCTGATGATGCTCACGGGCATCTATTACGGCTGCATGTATGGTGGCGCGGTCACGGCCATTCTGCTTAACACGCCCGGTGACGCGGGGGCAGTGATGACCGTCCTCGATGGCTATCCACTCGCGAGAAAGGGCCGTGCAGCTGCAACGCTGGCCATTGCGGCGGTCAGTTCATTCATCGCGGGGATGATGGGTGTGACCGCACTCTCGTTCGTCGCGGCGCCGCTCGCGGCTGTCGCGTTGCATTTCGGCCCCGCGGAATACTTCGCGTTAATCTGCTTCGCACTTTCGACCGTTGGCGCGCTGACTGGCGATTCGCTAGCCAAAGGCATGATGGCCGTGTTCATGGGTCTCGGGCTGGCGACGATTGGCATCGACCTGCAAAGCGGCGTGCCGCGCTTCACACTCGGTTTGATGCAGTTGCAGGATCGCGTGAACTTCCTCGTCGTGGTGGTCGGCCTCTTTGCGATCTCAGAGGTGAGCCGAATGGTTGAAGGCACGCTGGGTGGGACGATGCATACGGTGCGGGTAGAAGGCAAGCTGTGGTTCACCCGCAAGGAATGGCGTCGCGCGCGTCCAGCGATCTTTCGCGGCTCGATTGTCGGTTTCATCTGTGGCGCGGCGCCTGGCCTCGGCGGTACGCTCGCGGCGATGCTCTCGTATGTGCTCGAGAAGAAAATTTCCAAACATCCTGAGGAATTTGGTCACGGCGCGATCGAAGGCGTTGCGGCACCGGAGGCGGCGACCAATGCGGATACCTGTGGGGCATTCGTGCATCTACTGGCCCTTGGCGTTCCCGGTTCCGGCGCGACAGCGGTCATCATGGGTGCGTTCATCATGTACGGTATTCAGCCCGGTCCGATGTTGTTCCACACCCAGCCCGATCTTGTGTGGGGGCTGATCGCGAGTATGTATATCGGCAATATCATGCTGCTGGTGCTCAATCTGCCGCTAGTCGGGATTCTGTCGCGCATTCTGTACGTGCCTCCCGGGGTGCTCCTGTGTGTGATTCTCGTGATCGCGTCCGCAGGTGTTTACTCGTTTAATACCGACGTGTTCGACCTGTTTCTCGCGCTCTTCTTTGGTGTTGTCGGTTATGCGTTTCGCAAGTTCGACATTCCCAAAGCACCGTTGTTGTTTGGCCTCATTCTGGGTCATACGCTCGAACAGTCGTTCCGTCAGGCGTTGACGATTTCAGGAGGCGACCCGAGCACGTTCGTACGCAGCCCTATCGCAGCCGGTCTGCTTGGGTGCGCTGCAATCAGCGTTATCGCATCGGTCTGGAGCCGTCACAACAAGCGGTCGGCAGCGCTATTGCACGAAGTGGAAGAACAGATCGCCGATCACCATTTCGCCGAAGAGCGTCATTGAGCGGTTGATCAAGCGAGTATTGCCCACCGATCACTAACTAGATTAGGAGACCTGAGTGATGAAGCACTATGACCCGCGTATTGTCACGATCGTTACCGCCAGCCTGTTCGCCACCGCCGCACATGCCCAAAGCAGTGTCACGTTATACGGCATGATCGATAACGGCATCAGCTACGTGAATAATGCCGTGAATGCAAAAGGGGGCCATAGTAGCCTTATAAAGGAGGACGAAGGTGTCGACGGCGGCAGCCGCTGGGGGATAACGGGTGTCGAAGATCTGGGCGGTGGTCTGAGAACGGTATTCGTGCTGGAAAACGGCTTCCAGGCGAACAACGGCACGCTTTCGCAAGGCGGCGCCGAATTTGGCCGTCAGGCTTATGTCGGCCTCGAGAAAGATGGCATTGGCGCGCTGACCTTCGGTCGGCAATATTCGTTTTCCGACGAGTACCTCGGACACAGTTACGCGACCGGCGGCCTGACCAGCGCGGGCAACTACGCGTTTCACATCGATACGATCGATCAACTGACGGAGAGCCGGATAAACAATTCCGTCAAGTTCGAGAGTGCGGACTTCAGTGGTCTTAAATTCGGCGGCGTGTTCGGGTTTTCCAACGAGGCCGGCGCCTTTGGCGGCGACCCGACCACGGCCCCAGGTGGTGGCTCCACGCGAGACTACAGCTTCGGCATCAAGTACAGGAACGGGCCTTTCTCCGCTGGCTTTGCCTATACCGACATTTCCTTCCCCCTGTCAGCTACGCCGGCGTTCAAGATAACCATCGCAAATATCAACCCGGGAGTCGTGAGCGACCTGCGTACTTATGGCGTCGGCGCGCGGTACAACCTTGGTTCCTTCACTGCTTACGGTCTGTGGACGAACACTCGCCTCGCGTCGGCTAACGGAATGGCTTCCACCTTTAACGCATTCGAAGGAGGCGGCCTATATCATTTCACGCCGGCCTTGACGGCTGCACTTGGCTACACTCGCTCGCAGTTGCGGGGTTCGCAGGACGGCACATGGAATCAGATCAACAGTAGTCTTGACTATAGCTTCAGCAAGCGTACGGATGTTTATCTGCTTGCGATTTACCAGAAGGCGTCGGGTTCCAATGATGGGGTGCCGGTGCAAGCTCAGATCGGCAAGACGACGACTTATTTTGGTCCCTCCGGGACCGGAGCGAGTAACCAGTTGGTGTTCCGGCTTGGGGTTCATCACACGTTCTGAGTTACAAGGCCTCTCCTTGATCGGATGCGCGTCAAACCTCGCCCTTCAGAGGGTGTCGCGAAAGCCCCCTCGCCGATAAAATCCGGTTACGCAACCTGATTAAGAGATGAGCAATGAGCACGGCTCGCAAAGTACCGCCACCGGAC
>FSXK01001841.1_pt1 | contig 11435 bp, 7 predicted proteins | sample 1638101 | NCBI WGS metagenome assembly FSXK01 (sample SAMEA3914788, study PRJEB12502) | metagenome | biome: forest; material: soil | place: Canada | collected 2011-07-03 | depth 0.1 m | reverse complement strand
GGTCGTGAACGAGCAGAGTGCGGTGCACATGGCGGACGGATACTTCCGTGCGTGTGGTAGTGCGATGGCCGTTATTCTTCCTTCCAGGACCGGAATCCTAAGCGCCACCGCGGCCCTTTCCAACTGCCTGTCTGACTCCTGTGGCGTCATTCTCGTCACGGGAGACCGGGCTAGTGACGATGCGAACGCGGCCCCGGTGAGTTCCACACAAGCCGGCGCGGGCTGGGACACAGACCTGGCGTCCGGCGGCCTGAAGCAGTCGTGGAAGGTGCGCGGTTTCTCCGAATTGCCGCAGGCAATACATAGTGCTTTCAACAGCGTGCTGGGGGCGAGGCCAGGTCCGGTCCATCTCGAAGTCCCACTCGAAATTCAGAACCACACGGACCACGTGAGCTCTGAATCCCTCCAGAACCGGCTCGCGCCAAACAGGCTGCGAGGGGACGCTGCGGTCATTGAGCAGGCCGCTGGTGTTCTTGCCGGCGCAGAGCGTCCTATCCTTCTCGCAGGAGGCGGCGTTGTGGCTGCCGATGCCACATCCGAGCTCAACGCGTTGGCCGAGGCGCTTTCGGCGCCTGTGCTGGTTGCGGGCAACGGCATTGGAGCGATTCCTCACGACCACGACCTGAATGCCGGCTCTGTAGGGTCAATGGGAAGTGCCTGCGGAACCGCGCTCCTGCGCAAGGCAGACGTCGTCGTTGCGGTGGGCAGCCGTCTATCGGACCTAACCGGCGTCAATGGCGGTGGCCGTAGCGTATCTGGGCTGGCCGGGAAAAAGCTGATTCAAATTGATGTCGAGCGGGACGAAATCGGCAAGCGCTATCCCGTCGAAGTTGGCGTCGTCGCGGACGCGAAAAGCGCGCTAGTCGACCTCAAGTCCGCGCTGAACGGAAAGCTGACGCGAGCCACAGGCGCTCGCCGACAGGCATTCATTGAACTCATGCGCGACTTGCGTGGACAGTGGCGCAGTTCAGTCGCCAGCAAGTCTGGAGCGCACGAAACTTTTATTCGCGCGCCGCGCCCCTTCCTCGAGCTTCGTAAAGTACTGCATCGCGATGCCATTGCGGTCATTGGGTCGGGCGCCGTTGCGCACATTGCGCGCGAGCATTTCCCGGTCTATGTCCCACGCACTTTTCTTTCTGCGGGAGCGTCGGTCGCCGGCGGTTGGGCTGTTCCTGCTGCCATAGGCGCAAAGCTTGCGATGCCTGCGCGGCAAGTCGTATGTGTGGTTGAAGATAGCGATTTTCTCCAATCGATGCAGGAAATGGCGGTCAGCGTCATGCATTGCATTCCTGTGGTTTTCGTAGTCTTCAATCAAAGCGGGCCAGAATTTGTATCCGGTGCAGTGGGGTCACCAGCTGTGCGGCCGAGCATCGGTGAATTCTCCCTGCCGGACGGACGCCCTTACTCCCTTGCATTCGCGGACATCGCAAGAAGCTTTGGCCTTGATGCGTGGCGCGTCGAGCATGCCTCCCAGTTGGAGGGGGCATTCCGACGCGCGCTTGATAGTACTGGGCCAGCCTTGGTCGAGGTGATGATTGCGCGGCACGAGACTGACGCGGCAATCCGAGTGGGAGATTTGCAGTTCGACGCTGCGTAACAGACTTCTGCGGCAGGGTAATAGAGGTCCTCGGCTCATTCATCAGGATAGCTGATTTTCAGAATTCGTCGATGCACGAGCCGCTTTGCGATTACAGATGCGAGACGCTCATTGTGCAACTGGCAACGTGCATAGCGTGCAAACCAAAATAGCGTCACAGTGCGTCATCCTGGAGGCTTCTCGCGAAATTGAGTTGGCGCTTTTCTCGACTGATACTGGCTTCGCGCTGCATAAGTGACGCGCTTTCCCACGAAATGCTTTTGGACTCTAAATACAGAGTCTCAGCTACGTAAGAATTTATCGTTGAAGAATCCACTCAACTTCTGAGTTTGCATCATAAGGGGCAACCATGTCGTTTTTTCTGAAGTCGGCCACTACGCAACCCACTGGCGAAGCTGACACCAAGCAGGTCCGCCGCGTTGTCGAAGAGATGATTACCGACATCTCCGCGCGCGGGAACGAAGCGCTGCACGAATATTCCTCGAAGTTCGACAAGTGGAATCCTGCGCAGTTTCGTCTCACGCAAGAGCAAATCGACGCTTGCGTTGCCGAGCTGACAGAGCAAGAAATTGTGGATATCAAGTTCGCACAGGAACAGGTTCGCAACTTTGCGCGCCATCAATTGGCGTCGATGCGTGACATCGAAGTCGAAACGTTGCCGGGCGTCATTCTTGGCCACAAGAATGTTCCTGTCGAGACGGTGGGCTGCTATATCCCGAGCGGTAAGTATCCGCTGGTCGCCTCGGCGCACATGGGCATAGTGACGGCGAAGGTAGCCGGTGCCAGCCGCGTTATCGCGACGTCGCCCCCCTTCGAAGGCCGCCCGAGCGCGCCGGTTATCGCCGCAATCCATCTCGCGGGTGCCGATGAGATTTACTGCATCGGCGGTGTGCAAGCCGTGACCGCGATGGCGCTGGGCATTGGCGAATTCCCGCAAGTGGACGTCATCGTCGGTCCGGGTAACGCCTACGTCGCTGAGGCAAAGCGCCAGCTGTACGGTCAGGTTGGTATCGACCTCGTTGCGGGACCGACGGAAACCCTGATTATTGCGGATGACTCGGTGGATGCCGAGCTCGTCGCCACCGACCTGCTTGGCCAGGCTGAACACGGCCCGACCTCGCCGGCGGTGCTCATCACGACGTCGAAGGAACTGGGCGAAAAGACGCTCGCGGAAGTCGAGCGCTTGCTTAATCAACTCGATACCGCCGAAATCGCGCGCAAGGCATGGGAAGGCTACGGTGAAGTCATCATCTGCGAAAACGACGAAGAAGTGATTCGCGAGTCGGACCGCATCGCATCGGAGCACGTGCAAGTGATGACGCGCGACCCGGACTTCTTTCTGGACCGTTTGCGCAACTACGGCGCGCTGTTCCTCGGCGCTCGCACGAACGTCGCGTATGGAGACAAGGTCATCGGCACGAACCATACGCTGCCGACCTCACGGGCGGCTCGCTTCACCGGCGGCCTGTGGGTGGGCAAGTTCCTGAAGACCTGCACGTATCAGCGCATCCTGACCGATGAAGCATCTGTGCTCGTGGGCGAGTATTGCTCGCGCCTGTGCATTCTTGAAGGCTTCTCGGGTCATGCGGAGCAGGCTAACATCCGCCTGCGTCGCCTTGGCAACGTCGAGGTTGCCTATGGCAAGGCTGCCCCGGTCCCCGTTGCGACGGCCAAGTAATTGAGGAGTGGGTGCCTGGTTCGCAGCAATGCGAGCTAGTGAGTCGTGCACCGGTTGCTATGCGACCGGTGCACGCGCTTGTTGGAGCACACGGTGGAGCAGCGCGCGCTAAATCTCTGTCCGCTGAAGCTTAATCGTTTCTTCGAGCAGAGCACGATGCAGCGCCGGGGTTGCGGCGGCGATGACACGGCCGTCGCTCGACGATGTCAACGGATTGCCGTTCCAATCAGTCATAACGCCTCCAGCACCGGTCACAATTGGCGCAATGGGAAGGTAGTCGTACGGTTTGAGTCCCGCTTCGATGACCGCGTCGATTTTCCCGGCTGCGAGCATGGCGTAGCTATAGCAATCTCCGCCGAATCTTCTGAACCGTGCACGACGGCTCAATGATTCGAACACCTGGAATTCGGTGGCACTGAACATGTCCGGCGAGGTTGCGAACATGTTGCAATCGCGAAGCTCAGTGCAGTGGCTCGTCCTGATTGACTCCCCGTTGCGCTCTGTTCCGCGTCCTGGCGTGCCGACGTATCGCTCGCCGAGCGCCGGTACATCAATGATGCCAAGAACGGGATGCGAGTCCTTCAGCAGAGCGATAAGGGTGCCCCAGAGAGGCATGCCACTGATAAAGCTCTTTGTGCCGTCGATAGGGTCAATCACCCAGCATAGCTCTGCCGATATATTGACCGGATCCTGCTCTTCTCCAAGTATGCCGTGCGATGGGTAGGTTTGCGCAATCCGGTCACGAATCAGTGCTTCAATTTCGATGTCTGCAACCGTTACAGGGCTGGCGTCAGCCTTCTGCGCGATGTCGATTGGCTGTCTGAAATAGCGCAGACCAATAGGGCCAGTTTCGTCTAGCGTTGAGCTGGCAAACTGAAGGTAGCTTTCGATCGAATCCATAATCGGAGGCTCGCTCTCAACTGGTGATTTCGACTCGCGTGCCATCGGGTGCCACTATCACCGCCTCGTAGAAGCCGTCACCTGTGAGCCTGGGTCCCGACAACAGGATTCCATCTGTTCTGCAACGCTCTGCCAGCGTGTCGACTGCTTCGGCTTTACCAAGAGAAATGGCAATATGGTCCCAGCCGAGGCACTCATCAGCCGATTTTTCCTCGACCCAAGGCGCGCTCATCAGTTCAATCTGAAACTGGTCTGGTGTCAGGCGGACGAAGCAGGATGTAAAGCCGGGGCGACGTGCGCTTCGATAGAGCGGACCGACTTCCGCGTTGAAATAGCGCTGCCAGAAGTCGGCAGCGCCGGTGATGTCGCGCGTCCACAAAGCCACGTGTGCTAATCGCATGTTGTCCTCCAGTTTTTTTCAACGCCTTCAGCCCGCAGGCCTTGGCGGCTTCGCTTTCCATATTGTGGCACTTGCGGAAGCCAAATGCGACCACGCTGACGCGCTCGCGCGATCACGCTGAAGCGCTCGCGGCTTGAACGCAGGAGTGTGCGCTCTAGTTCGCGTCAACTTTCACCAACCTCGTCAACGTGTGCCGAGGGCAATGCGCTCACGATGCGCAATGAAACTCCACGGTAGCCGTCCAGGGAGATTCGCAAGGATCCGAACTCGTCCAGGTCACCGATAACCGACTCCGCTAGCATGTCCACGACGGGACCCGGGGCAACGCCAGCCAGCGAAATCGTCTCGTCGACGTTGCTTGCGCTGAAGTTCAGCGCAGTCACTTGAGTGCCTTTGCCCGCAGGAAGTTCGTGGACCATGACGAGCAGGCTTGGTGAGGTGACCTCAGGTATGGCTATCTGTTTGCTTGAGGCAATCTTGTATGCTTCGCGCACCGAGAGGAGATGTTTCAGTTGCGAGGCAAATGAATCGGGATTGGTCAGTTGCTCGGGTAGGGGGCCATACAACGCTACCGCTCGAGGAATGCCTTCCTCGGACAAGGCCGCGGTTGCGTTTTCGCCAGTCAGGTCGTAAGCGCCGCGGTGTATCCACCTGGTATCGCCATCCAGCATGCGCTCTTCAACCGTTGCGATGGGTAACGGCAATGCACCCACAAGGTCCCAGCCTGAGATTGCAAAGACGCCAGGCTGAAGAGCGTTGTACATCGCAAGTAGCAAATGAATCTGTTGAATGTTCGCTTTGTCGTGCTCGGTCAAAGAGTCGAGTTCACGAATGTTAAGGGCGGCGGCGATTATGCTGGCGGTCGTGCAAGAAACGCCATTCGTGACGAAGCGCAGGTTATAGGGGGCGTGTTCACCGCTGAGGCGTTCGTACATCGTCTCGCGGATATGTTCGCGGAGGATGTTTCCGGGCCACGTTTGGCCTTGAAACGCGAATGTCGTGTTTGCATGCAACGTCCAGAAGTGCACGAGTTCCAGCGTCAGTTCGTCATGGTTCTGGAGCGCATGGATGAGAGAAGCCGGGTCGATTCCATGCTGATGGACTGTTCTTAGCATAAGCCGGAGAAACTCGGTGTCTCCTGTCAATAGCGCATGCTGGTAGGCGGGGCGTGTGATGAAATCATAGGAGAGATCTGCGCCACCTTTTGACATTGCAGCGATGTCATCGACGGTGAGATTCAACTCCTGAAAGCTGAAGCCTCCGGCTTTACGTATGGCTCCCCCCAGCAGCTGGTTACCGGTAATCGAAAGCGGGTGACTTTCGGACCACGCGTTGCCATGCGCCCGGCGCTCAATGCCCAGGAAACCGTTTGCGTCGAGACGCAGCCCGCGCGCCCCGAGAACATCAAGCGAGTGGAGGGCATCGCCGATGATTAGCTGCTGTGCGGCGAATGTCGGGTCCAGCCAATTGAGCGAGGGCTGTCCCTCCTTGAAGTAGTGCAGGTAGACCCAGCGTCTGGTGACACCATCCACCCCGACGACGGGAGGCGTGGCGCTCCAATCGGTCTCTTTGATTCCTGGCTCAAAGAAAATCACACGTTGAAGCTGTCCGACTATGTAGCACTTTTCCTTGAGTACATCCACGACCTTCGGCGTCAGGTTGACCGCATCGCGTCCCTCGGCGACGTCGGGCAGGATGCTCCAGTCTTCCGGCTTGATTTCAATCATGTGGTAGAGGCCAGGGTAGTCGCCGTAGTTCATCTCGGCTAACCGGAAGTCGGCCCCCTTTCCTGTGTGCGATGGCACGACGTCGTCAATGACGACCGCGTTGTGAGCAGCGGCCATTCTGCTCATTGCGACGAACTCTTCTTCGGTGCCGAAGCGAGGGTCGATACCGAGGCCGATGCGGTCAAAATTGCCGTCAATTGACGGCGTGAAAGTCCGGTCTCTGAGACCACCCGCGAGCTTGGTGGGACCGGGGTGAACCGCTTGAATGCCGATTGAGGATAGTGCGCGCCAAAGAGCATCACTACCGAGGGTCCGAAGGACGGAGTCGCCCGTTGCCGAGATGACCGCCCCGGGGTAGGCGGTGAACCACACGGACGACATCGCACATGCCACTCGAGGTTTAGATTCGGCGTACGGGTGTAACCAGAGTCTGGCTTGTCCGGCGTATGTGCGGGCGCGGGTACGGAGTTGATGAAGCATCGAATGACTGACGAGCCACTCAACATGTTCGGCGGCGGGGAGATTCACAGCAGACCTCTTTTGGAAATGTTGCGGGTACGCTCACGAAAAATTCTCAAGCTCTGCAGAGCGCTCTCTCGCAAGGGGTGTACGCAAAGATGCCTAAGAGCGACGCGATTGAGTTGGCGAACAGGGTTTTGGTTTGACGAAAACCTGAGTCACATTGCATGATGGTGCGAGCGCAGAGGTAGCGCGACGAGTTCGCGAAAGTCAGCTTCATTTCGCGTCACTTCGCGTCAACATTGTCGGCGTCGAAAGCACTTAGTGCTGCAAGTACTGCGGAGTGCTTATTACGGTTTGATTCGAGTGAATGTCACAGGAACGAGCGCACGAGTGTGCGGCTGGGGTGGGCACATGTTGGTTGAATGCGACGATCCGTTGGGCGTTCTGGCACTGCCGCCGAGGCGCGGGCTAACCCTCGCTCAGTCGGACGGCCAACGGCCGGCAATCGGGTTTTTGATCGCGCCCCTATCCATTCACCAATGCCGCCTGGCGCGCGAGCAGCGCTCGTGCGAGCCGGCCCAGGCGGCGGACCCCGTCTTCCATGCGGTCGTCCCAGGCATGCCCAGCGCTCAAGCGCAGGCAATTGCGAAAGCGCCGGCTCGCGGAAAAAACGTCGCCGGGTGCGAAGCAAATGCCTTGCTCGAGCGCCTCGTCGAAGAGCGCACGCGAGTCGAAGCGTCTTGGCAGTTCGAGCCAGAGTACAAAGCCGCCTGCTGGCCGGCTGACTTTCGTGTCGGCGGGGAAGCTTGCCTCGATCGTCTGAGTCATGCGCGCAAGGTTTTCTTCGAAGGTTCGGCGGATGCGGCGCAGGTGAGCATCGTAGGCGCCGCTCTCCAGGAAGTCTGCGAGTGCGACCTGGGGCAAGACCGGGCTGCAGAGGCTGAACGCGAGCTTGCGCTCCATCACTTGTTGCGTATAGGCGCCCGCCGCAATCCACCCGACCCGGTATCCTGGCGCAAGGGATTTCGAAAACGAACTGCAGTAGATCGTATTGGCGCCGCCGTCGAGCGCGATGAACGGCTTCGGCCGCTCGCGACCGAAGTGAATGTCGCCGTAAACGTCGTCTTCGATGAGCGGTACGGCATGCCGCGCGAGCACCGCGAGGAGGGCACGTTTGTCGGCTTCGGTCATCGCCGAGCCGAGTGGATTATTGAAGCTCGATGACAGCAAACATGCCGCCACGGGTTCCGTCTCGAGCAAGCGTGTGAGCGCGCCGACGTCGATGCCGCGCGTCGGGTGAGTCGGCAGCTCGAATGCCTTCAGACCGAGCATTTCAATGGTGTGAAGGAACCCGAAGTAGGTGGGCGATTCGATCGCGATCGTATCGCCGCGCCTGGCGACAGCCGTAAGCGCGAGCGTCAGCGCCTCGGTGCAGCCGCACGTCACGAGCACGTCGTCGGGCGAGAGCGCATGCCCGACGCGCATCGCGCGCTTTGCGATCTCGCGGCGCAGGCGCGGCTCGCCGTGCGGTGCGCAGTAGGTGTTGTAGCGCGTGCCGTGTTGACGCGCAGCGCGCGCGAGCGCGAGGTCGAGCCGCTGCGCTTGCAGCAGCGCTGCGTCGGGCACGGCGCAGCCAAGAGGGACGAGCGCCGAATTCGATGCGTGCTCGAGCAGCCCCGCGACGGCTCCGCTGATCGACACGGTCGAGGCCTTCGCGCGCGGCCGCGAGGCCGACGGCAAGGCGAGGGCACCGCGGCGCGCGGCCGCGACGTAGAAGCCCGACTGCGGACGTGCGACGAGGACGCCGCGATCCTCGAGCAGGCGATACGCCTGTAACGCCGTGGAGATGCTGATGCGGTGCTGCTCGCTGACTGCGCGCACGGATGGTAGCCGCATGCCCGGTGCGAGCGCGCCCTTGTCGATCATGCCGACGATGAGTTCGGCCAACTGCTCGTAGCGGTACGAAGTGGGTGTGTCCATGGAAGCGCTCGTAACGGAGTAATCCCTGATTATCGACGCGACACCTCAGCTCGCCAAGGAGAATTGTGATGGTCAATTCTGCGGAAAATTGTGACTGTTATGGTCGACCGGAGAGCGCTACGATGCATGCACTAACAGCAAATGCAAGGAACAAGCATGAACGGTTTCCAGCAGAATTTCGACGAAAGACAACGGCCTGGCTTCAACGAAGCGAATTCCCCGGCGTGGCGCGGGAGATTTCCTCGCAATGAGATCATTTCACTGCTCGACGTGAATCGGCCGCTCAATCTGGCGGAGAGCACTTCGCAAGACTTGACGGTCGGCGAATTGCTGGACCTGGCGGGTCTCGACCGTATCCGCGATCTCAAACTCGGCTATGGAACCTCCGCTGGGTCGTTAGCACTGCGCGAAGCCATTGCAGAGGGCTGCGGCGTTCCAGCCGAGCAGATCATTACGACGCAAGGTACCGCGCTGGGGCTCTTTCTTCTCGCTTTCGAGGTCTGCCGGGCCGGCGACGAGGCTGTCCTGGCTACACCCTGCTTCCCGCCGAGCCGTGACTGCCTTGTCGGAGCCGGCGTCGACGTCCGCGAGATCAAGCTGTCGTTTGAGAATGGCTATCGGCTGGACCTGGACCAGATCGACGCAAGTCTGTCGTCGAAGACGAAGCTCGTGAGCATCGCTTCGCCACAAAATCCCGCTGGCGTTCAGACGTCTCGTGCCGACATCGAGAAGCTACTTGTCTTGATGGAAAGGCGGTCTCCGGGAGCGATACTTTTCGTCGACGAGACCTATCGGGAAGCCGCCTATGGCGACGATGCCGTGGCCGACAGTTTTGCGGCGCTCGACGCGCGCATCGTCACCGGCGCGTCGGTATCGAAGGCGCTCGGCGCGCCGGGCCTGCGGACAGGCTGGCTGACGGTGGCGGACGCCGATCTTCGGGCGCGTCTGACCGTCGCCAAGATGAACACCGTGATCTCGGGTTCGGTGCTCGACGAGACGCTCGCCACCGTGCTGCTGCGTCACAGGGAAGGGGTACTCGCGTCGCGACGCCGGTTGCTCGCCGGCGCTCTCGGGGAACTGGCGCACTGGTGCGAGAGCGAGCGCGAACGCGTCGAGTGGGTCCGCCCCGACGCCGGTGCGCTGTGCTGCGTGCGCCTGCGCTCCGAGGCATTTGACGAGGCTGCCGTCTCACGCTTCTGGGATCTGCTGCCAGGTCATGACTTGCAACTGGCGTCCGGAGCATGGTTCGGGGAAAGCAGCCGTGTATTCCGGCTGGGCTTTGGCTATCTGCCGCCTGCGCGCCTGGAATCCGCGTTATCCGCGCTCTCGTCGGCTCTGGACGCCGCGATTGCCTAACGAGTCTTAACCCTTGGACATGTGGAGCACCGCTATGAGAGTAAGAATCGCGTATCTCGAGGAACCCCCGTTCTACTGGACAGGTGAAGATCATTGTGCGACGGGCGCCGATATCGAGCTGGCTGACGTGGTGCTTCGAGCGATCGGTGTATCCTCGATCGAACATCATTTGACCTCATTCGAAGAGCTTCTGCCTGGCGTGCAGGAAGGTCGCTGGGATATGAACGTGCCGATATTTGTGACGGCCGAGCGTGCCGAGCGCGTTGCATTCAGTGTGCCGGTGTGGTCGCTGGGCGATGGCTTTTTGCTTCGTCATGGCAATCCGAAAGCGCTGGCGAGCTACCAGGCCGTCGCGGCGCGGAACGACGCTCGGCTCGGGATCGTTGCCGGGACGATTCAATACGACGCCGCAATGTCGGCGGGCGTGAGCGACAACCAGATCGTGGCGTACAAGGACCAACCGCAAGCGATCGACGCGCTGCTCGCAGGAAAGATCGACGCGTACGCGAGCACGGCGGTGGGAAGCCGTGTCCTGGCGGGTGTCCATAAGGAACTGGAAGTGGTTGGGCTCGAAACGAGTCAGGAAGGTGGAGGACCTCTCGGCGCCTTCTCGTTCAACAAGAGCAATCATGCACTTCTGCAGGCTGTGAATGAGCAGCTTCGGAAGTACCTCGGTTCGGCGGATCACCGTGCTCGCATGGCGAAGTACGGTCTCGCACGGACGGAGCTCGACAGCGTGAGCGCAGCCTGAGCGGCACGAGTTCGCGGGATTCAGACGGAGGAAACATGAAGCGATCCTATAAAGTCGTTGACGTCTTTACTTTCCGGCCGCTTCTGGGCAATCCAGTGGCCGTGGTAATGGATGCGGAGGACCTCAGCGCCGACGCGATGCAGGCTGTGGCGAGATGGACCAACCTTTCGGAAACGACGTTTGTCCTTCCGCCCACGACAGCCGACGCCGACTACCGCTTGAGGATTTTCACGCCGCGTAGCGAGCTTCCTTTCGCCGGACATCCGACGCTTGGCAGTGCGCACGCCATCCTGGAAGCCGGGCGCGTCGCGCCTCGCCAAAGCGGTCGATTGATTCAGCAATGCGGCATCGGGCTCGTCGAATTGACAATTGGGGCGGGAGGCGCAGACCGCGAGCTCACCTTCCGGCTACCGCCTGCGAAGCTGGAGCCCCTGCACACGGCGGACGTGGCAGAGCTGGAGCGCATCCTCGGATGCAAAGTAGACCTGAAGACTGCGCCAGCTATCGTGAACGTTGGCCCCGTCTGGATCGTGGCGCAACTGAACGATGCGGCTTCCGTACTGGATCTTCGGCCGGATCTCGCG
>FSXK01001554.1_pt1 | contig 11447 bp, 9 predicted proteins | sample 1638101 | NCBI WGS metagenome assembly FSXK01 (sample SAMEA3914788, study PRJEB12502) | metagenome | biome: forest; material: soil | place: Canada | collected 2011-07-03 | depth 0.1 m | reverse complement strand
GCGGCGGGCGGCGGGCGGCGCAGCATTGCCGCCCACCGTCTCCTTTCCATATCTCTTCCATCTCCCCGCCTCACTCCGCCTTAAATCATTCAGATGCCTTTTGCATCAGTAAAAATCATTTCTGCACTCAAAATAATAATTTCGATTCAATGATATTTAGAAATTGAGATATCGGTTAGCTAACTTAATAAAGCTCAGTCAGACCGCCCCTTTTTTATGGACTTGAATTTACCAAAAGTTAGATATACATATATTGAAAAGGAATTTAGCGATGCCTCAGTGACCTGTTCATTGTGAACAGGTGTTCGCATGCAAAAACAAACCTTAGCATCGGGAAAGTGCATAACTTCGTTTGTAGATCACACTGAATGAATAGCGACTGGTTGGTCAGAGATCCCTGCCGCAACAAGGCCGGACGAGCAGCTTTTTACCTTGCGTAAAGGCCACAGTGGAAACGGACACGCGAACTTTTTTGTGGAGTTCAGCTTGGTTACTCAAACTCACGCGGCTTGCGTTATTGAAAGCGAAGCGGCACAGCAGTTTCCAGATGTTCTCTCTGCAGAAGCAGTGGAATTTGTCGCCGCATTAAATTGTGAATTTACGCAACAGCGCCGGCATATTCTTCAATCCCGTCAACAATATGCTCGTGGTCGGCAGCGCGGCGAATCCTTCGACTTCCTGAGTGCCACAGAAGGCATTCGCAACAACCCGGACTGGCGCGTTCCTGCTCCGCCGAAAGACCTCCTTGACCGGCGAGTGGAAATTGCCGGTCCGGCCGACAAACGAAAGATTGTCATCAACGCGCTCAACGCTCACGCGCAAGTCTGGGTGGCCGACCTCGAAGACGCCTTGTCGCCCACCTGGCGCAACGTGCTGGCGAGCCAGCGTAACCTGCGCGACGCGGTTGCCGGCAATATCACTTACGTCGATCCGCTGGGCAAGCTGTATCGTCTCGAAGACCGCACTACCGCGATCGTGGTCCGCCCACGTGGTTGGCATATGCCGGAGGCGCATCTGCTGATCGACGGCGAGGCGGCTGCAGCCAGCCTGGTCGATTTCGGCCTGTACTTCTTTCATTGCGCCCGCCAGCAAATAGCGCGCGGCAGCGGCCCCTAATTTTACCTGCCCAAACTGGAGAACCACCTCGAGGCGAAGCTCTGGAACGACGTGTTCGAATTCTCCGAGGACTGGTTTGATATTCCGCGCGGCAGCATCCGCGCAACGGTGATCGTCGAACACATCAATGCTGTGTATGAAATGGACGAGATTCTGCACGCGCTCGGCCCGCATGCAGCCGGTCTGACGGCAGGTCGTTGGGATTATCTGTTCAGTATTGCCAGGGAGTTCAGACATCGGCCTGACTTCGTTCTGCCCGACCGCTCCGAACTGACGATGGACCTGCCCTTCATGCGCGCCTATACGGAGCTCCTGATCCGCACCTGTCATCGACGCGGCGCGCATGCGCTGGGCGGCGTCTCCACGCAGATTCCCGACCGGCACGACGCCGAGGCGCGCGCCCGTGCCATCGAGGCGGTCCGGCGCGACAAGGAGCGCGAGGCCGTCGAAGGTTTCGACGGCACCTGGGTAGTTCACCCGGACCTGGTGCCGGTCTGTCACGCCGCTTTCGATCGGGTACTCATCGGCCGCGCACATCAAATCGAGCCGCCAGGCGGTGGACGCGAAATTACGGCCGCGCTGCTCGCGGCTGCGGACCGCATCGATGCCCCGGTCACCGAATACGGCTTGCGTTCCAACATCGCGGTCTCGATCCGCTATCTGGAAGCGTGGTTGCGCGGCAGCGGATCGGTCAGGCTGTTCGGGCTGATGGAGGGGGTTGCGACCGCCGAGATTGCCCGCTCGCAAATCTGGCAGTGGCTGCACCATGGCACACGCCTGCACGACGGCCGCCGTGTGACCCGCGAACTGGTGCGCGCCATGCTTATTGAGGAAATCGAAACATGCCGTGCCGGCTCGGCCGGAGATCGCTCAGCGCACGCCTTCGAACAGGCCAAAGCCCTGTTCGAAGAGGTCGCCATGCACGAAGACTTCCCGGATTTCCTGACGCTCCCGGGCTACGTCCGTTTGAACCGGATGTCGTCAGCCACGCATGAGGTGGTCCCGGTAGCGACAGTATCGAGCACGACAAACACAGCAGGCCGACCGGCCGCCGCCGTCGTCAAAGCGGTTCGGCAAACCCGCTTTACGATCCCCTGCAGCAGCGGCATGTTCACGCATTTGCAGTTGAAGCCGCGCGTCGCGTTTTCATTCGGCTTCCTGGGCTGGTCGGCATGGCTGGTCGAGCACGCCGTGTCACATGCAGCACTCATTCGCGATCACGCAACCGGTTTCGTGCCGATCGGTCTTGAGATCGAGTATCTGCAGCCAGCGACCTTCTATGACTGCCAGTCGCTCAACGTCACGACCGCAGTAAGAACCTGGAACCCGCGGCGTTTCCATAGCCTGCAGGACGTCGACGTGCTGCTCGCGACCGAGCACGGCGCGCCCGTGGCACGCATCCACCTGCAGGAAGTGTGCGTGCGGATCGATTCGCCGGACACGCTCGCCGCCGCGCCGGGACGCGTGCCGTCGGAGCTGGTCGACTGCCTGCTGGACACCTCCGGCGAAATCGACGAGCGGCCGGTATTGCTGAATCGCGGCGCCTCGCGCGTACCGGCTGACGCAGAGGTCATCGCCGAATCGCGGCACGAGTTTGTCGTCTATCGCCACGCCTGCGAAGTGGCCGACCAGTGGTATTCCGAGCACGTGTGCGACTACATCGGCGAAAGCCGGGAGGCCATGGTCTTCGAACTCATGTCGAAGCAGCCGGAGCTCGTCGCCGGCCTCAGCAAGCGGATCGAGCGGATCAGCATTGGCTTGCGCCGCCCCTACATGTTGTTCGACCGCGGTCAGGTCCTGACCCGGGCTTACCGGATGGGCAAGGAAATCCACTTCGTTCATCAACTGCTGACCGCCTCGGGTGACTCTGCCGGTGACGCGATCGAAGTGTTCGCCGCGGCATAACCCTGGAACTCCATGGAACCCCTAAAACAAGGAGCGAATCATGACCTTCCTGTTTTCCGGCTCGTTGCTCAGGTATGTGGGCTACCGCCGCCGGATCGACTATGAAACCGGCACCCTTGCGGCCGCCTTTGGCGTGCTCTTCTCTGATTACCCCGACCTGAAAGGCTTGCTGACCCAGCCGGACGGCAGCTTGCGCAGGACGCTGCGTCTCGCGATCAATAACGAAGTGGTGCGCAGCGATCTGGCTCGCCCGCTCGCGGCGGAAGATGCCGTCGAGATCATGACGGCCATCGCCGGCGGTTGAAGAGCCGGCTGATGCGAGGACCCACCCAAGGAGGATCTGCGATGTCGCTCGACACAAGACTGCGGTCGGTATTCGATACGGTGCTGGAACTCGATGCCCGGCTGCCTGACTCAGCGCTGCGTTATCAGGAGACGCCGGGTTGGGATTCGCTCGGCGCCGTGTTGCTGATCTCGGCGATCGAAGACGAATTCCACGTTGAGATCAAAACCGAGCAGGCCTTGAAGATGGACACCTTCGAGGCTGCCGCGCACCTGCTCCGCGATCTCGGCGCAGCAGATTAAGCCCGCCGCGCAAGCGCTTCCGGACGCCATCATGAATCATGCTTTGCAACCCAACCAGGCGGTGCACGAGGCCGCGCTACTGCCACGCCTGATCGGACTGGTCGATCATCATCGCAGCGCTTGCCCGGCCTACGCACGCGTGCTGGATGCAATCGGACACGGCCCGGCGCGGCGCTATTCGCAACTCGAAGAACTGCCCTGGCTGCCCGTGCGACTATTCAAGGAACATCCCCTCATCAGCACTCGCAGTGAACCGGTGGCCGAACTCACCTCTTCAGGCACCACGGGCACGGGCTTCAGCCGGATCGCGCTGGACCGGGACGCGGCCGACCGCCAGCGTCTCCTGCTCACCGCGACGCTCGAAAAGCTGACTGGTCCACGGCGTCTGCCGCTGCTGATTATCGACTCGCCCTCGGCGGTCCGCGAGGAGCGCTCGTCGATCCGCGGCGCAACGGTGCTTGGTGTGATGAACGTTGGACGCGAACACATCTTCGCGCTCAACAGCGAACAACGCATCGATGCGGACGCAGTCGAGCGTTTCCTGCAACGCCACGGTCACGCGACTTTCCTGGTGTTCGGTTTCACGTCGTTGGTCTGGACACAGTTCTTCGCGTTGGCGCAGGTGCGCGCCTTCGACCTGAGTCATGCGTTGTTGCTGCACACAGGAGGATGGAAAAAGCTCGCTGACAAGGCCGTGTCCCCGCAGGAATTCCGCACCCGCTTTCGCGACGCAACGGGCCTCTTCCGATGTCACAACTTCTACGGCATGGTCGAGCAAGGCGGCACGATTCATGTCGAATCGGCCTCAGGTGATGGCCTTTATTGTCCGGACTTCGCCGACGTGATCGTGCGCGATCCGCACACCTGGGAAGAAGCGGCCATTGGCACGCCGGGCGTCATCGAGGTGCTGAGCGCCGCGCCGCGCGCCCATCCCGGTCACGTGCTGCTGACCGAAGACAGGGGCGTGATACTCGGGATCGACGACGGCGAGTGGCCCGGCAAACGCTTCGCAGTACTAGGCAGGCTCGCACGCGCGGAATCTCGCGGGTGCGCGGATACACGGCCTGAAACGCTGCCAGAGGCCCTGACAGCAGCGCTAAGCGAGCGTGGCGACGGAGCCCAGCCATGAGCGGCCTGCTCGAAGGCAAGCGCCTGCTGATTACGGGCGTCATCAATCATGCTTCGATCGCCTTTGCGGTCGCCAAACTGGCACAGGAGCAAGGTGCGCAAATCGTGCTGACCGGCCACGGCCGCGTCCATATGGTCGAACACACCGCCAGACGGCTGCCACACCCGCCGCCGGTCATCGAACTCGACGTCACGCAAGCCGGGCAACTCGCCACACTGGCCGAGCGCATACGCCTCTATATGCCGCGGCTCGACGGTGTCCTGCATTCGATCGCCTATGCGCCGCCAGCCGCTATCTGCGGCGACTTTCTGGCCGCGACGTGGGCCGACGTCGCGACGACCTTGCAGGTGTCGGCGTACTCCCTGCAAGCGCTGGTCGCAGCCGTACTGCCCTTGATGGACCGGGGCGGCGCGATCGTTGGGCTGGATTTCGACGCGTCGCTCACCTGGTCCGGCTACGACTGGATGGGCGTGGCAAAAGCCGGACTGGAATCGAGTATGCGGTATCTGGCGCGCGATCTGGGCGCCCGCGGGATACGCGCCAACCTGATCGCGGCCGGTCCTCTGCGCACCGTTGCCGCTCACGGCGAGCCGCGCTTCGACGACATCGTCGCCGCATGGCAAGGCCGGGCGCCGCTGGGCTGGAATCCGGCGGATGCGAGCGGCGTCGCGCGGGCCTGCGTGGCGCTGCTGTCCGACTGGTTTCCTGCCACCACCGGCGAAATCGTGCATGCCGATGGCGGCTTCCACGCAGTAGGCGCCTGACGACATGCAGCTTTGAGACCCGCGATGAACCCAACACTTTCCGACGGCCTGCTTTTCAGCAATCGCGTTGCCCTGGTAGTGGGCGGCACGCGCGGCATCGGCGCGGCCTGCGCGCGCATATTGGCATCAGCGGGCGCCACGGTCGTGCTGACCGGCACGGACCGCGCACGAGCCGAGCGCGAAGCGCAGCACCTCGCCGCCGACTACGGTGTCAAGGCCGCGGGCATCGCGCTGAACCTTAACGACTACGCTTCTATCGGCGCCACCATCAAATCGATCGCCGCCGAATATAACGGCATCGACGCCCTGGTGGTAAGCGCGGGTGTCATGCAGAGCACCCCGCTAGGATTGACCGCGGAATCCGTCGCGCGACAGGTACTCGACGTCAATCTGCTCGGCGCCATTGAAGTACTGCAGGCCTCGGCAAAAGTGATGATGCGACGGCGGCGCGGCGCGATCGTCCTGCTCGCATCGCTAGTGGGCGAGCGCGGCGCGGCAGGCCAGGCGGTCTATGCGGCAAGCAAGGCAGGGATCGCCGCGCTGGCCCGATCCGCCGCCAAGGAACTCGGCCCGCTCGGCATCCGCGTGAATGCGGTAGCGCCGGGGCTGATCGAGACCGATCTGCTGGCGAACCTGCCCGCCGACGTCATCGCCACACGTTGCGCGCAGACATCGTTGCGCAGACTGGGCAGCGCCGCCGAGGTGGCGACGACGATTCGCTTCCTGCTCAGCGACGACGCATCCTTCATCACCGGACAAGTGCTGGGTGTCGACGGAGGACTGACCCTATGAATTCATTCGGCGTTCAGGCGCGCCTGATCGAAGCCGCAAGCGGCCGAAGCTGGAGCGGCCCCGGCCTGGAGGCGTATGTCCATGCAATGGAAAATGAGCTGCGCACGATGCCGGCCGGCCTGCTCCTGCTGCCCGCGCCCTGGACCATCGACACCGTATGCCGCTATCTCGCCGCATTCCGCCAACACCGGCCGCTCGCGCTGCTCGATCCACAAATCGATCTCGGCACGCTCGAGGAGCTGATTGTGCGCTTCGAACCGGCAGGTCTGTGGCAGCCAGGCCTCGAGCAGCTCCCACCAGCCGGCTACCGGAACACCGCTCACGGCTGGATCAGGCAAACGTCCGCCGCGGCGGTCAGCCCCGATCTGGCGTTGCTGCTGACCACCTCCGGTTCAACCGGCGCAGCACGCATGGTTCGGCTATCGCGTCAGGGTGTGCTCGCCAACGCCACAGCCATCGTGCAAGCGCTTGGCATTACGGCTCAGGAGATCGCGCCCACCAGCTTGCCGTTTCATCTGGGCTATGGCCTGTCGGTGCTCAACAGCCACCTGCAAGCCGGCGCCACCCTCGTGGTGACCGCCCATCCTGTGATCGGCGGAGATTTCTGGGCCATCGTCGACGCCTATCGTGCGACCTCGTTCGCCGCGGTCTCTCATACCTATGAATTGCTCGCGCGTTTGCGCTGGACACCCTCGGCGCACCGCAGCCTGCGTACACTAACCCAGTCCGGCAGCCGCATGCGTCCCGATCTGATCGCGCAGATAGCAGAGGACATCGGCCGCGAGGGAGGCCGCTTTCATCTCATGTACGGCCAGACCGAAGCCACGGCCAGGATGGCGGTCCTGCCCGCGCACCGGATCGCCGACAAATCCACCTCGGTTGGGCTCGCCGTCCCCGGCAGCCGGTTGTCAATCCGTACCGAATTGGGCGAGGAGACCTGCGAGCCCGATCTGTCCGGCGAGGTCGTCTTTCGCGGACCCAGCGTCATGATAGGTTACGCCGATAGCGCCGCCGACCTTGCCCGCGGCGACGATCAGGGCGGCGTGCTGCATACCGGCGACATCGGCCACTTCGACCACGAGGGTTACCTCCATCTGGAGGGCCGTCTCAAGCGGATGGCCAAACTATTCGGTATGCGTATCAATCTCGATGCCGTCGAACGCCTTGCGACCGAAGCCGGCGCCGAAGGCCCGACCGTGGCCGTCGCGCCGAACGACGAGGTGATCGTGCTGTGGTGCGAAAGCGAGACCGAACCGGGACGGCTGGACACGATCTCCCGGCAGGTCGCCGAACGTTTGCGCGTGAACCGTCACGGCGTGCTTGCTCGCAGCATCGAGAAACTTCCGCTGCTGTGCAACGGCAAGATCGACTACCGCGCATTGACCCAGGCTGCGGCAGTCAGCGAGGCGCCGCGATGATCCGGCCACTGTTTCCACCGGCGGCACTGCTCGAGGCGGCTGCATTGCTTGAGTCACTGTGCGATTCGCGAGACGAAACTGCCTTGCAGGTCGGCGACGAGCGGATGCTCGATTTTTTCGACGCGGTCGGACAGCGTCTGCGCACGCCCGCTTATGCGCGGCGCTACCCGGAACTCGGACCGCTCGGGGTCTACCTTCGGCGCGGCCATCTTGGCACAGAACTGGCGCGGATCGAGGCCGGGCAACGCTGCCTGCGATTCCCGCTCGGGCTGGTGTTTCACGTCGCGCCGGGCAACGCCGATACCGTGTTCGTCTATTCGTGGGCACTCGCCGCGCTGGCCGGCAACCGCAATATCGTGCGTGTGTCGGACCGGGGCGGCGACGCAACGCAGGCCGTGCTCGCCGTGCTGAACGAGGCGATGAAAGAAGCCGATCCGGTGGTGGCCTGTACACAGCGAATCGTGAGCTACGACCATCGCGACGAGGCCACCACGGCGGCCCTGTCAGCCGCCTGCGACTTGCGCGTGTTGTGGGGCGGCGATCAGGCGATCCGCGAGATTCGCCGCTCACCATTGCGGCCTGCCGCTCGCGACCTCACCTTTCCCAATCGCTCATCGTTCGCGGCAATCTCGGCCGAGGCATTTCTCGCCGCCCCTGTAGCGGAGCGCAAGCGCGCTGTAGAGGCCTTTCATTCGGATGCCTATCTGTTCGGGCAAGCGGCTTGCGCGTCGCCTGGAACCCTCTTCTGGGTGGGTGCCGAAGCGAACGTGGTCAATGCACAGGCCTCGTTCCTGACGCTGCTGACTGAAATCGTAGAGGACCGCGGACCTCGCATGGATGCTGCGATGGCGATCCAGAAACACGTCGCCACCTATGGTCTCGCCGCTGAAGGCATCGCCGACGCAGTACGCTTCGCCGGCAACGAGGTCGCACTGGTGCAACTCGCCGCACCGGTTCGTCTGCCGCGCCGCTGGCTCGGCACGGGCACCTTTGCGCAAGTCAGACTGGCTTCGCTCGACGAGCTTGCGCCCCTGTTGCAGCGGCAGGATCAAACCCTCACCCATTTCGGCTTCACGCCCGACGAAATGCTGTGCGTGGCCCAACGCCTCGGCGGACGCGGTATCGATCGCATTGTGCCGTTCGGACGGGCCCTTGAATTCTCCACGGTCTGGGACGGCTACGACCTGCTGCGCGAATTCACCCGCCTCGTCACCGCGAGCTGACCATCTTTTGCGGAGTGCCATCATGAAACCCGCCATTTTTGAACTCAGCCCTAACGATGCCTATGAACGCCAGCGCAATGGGGCGTTGCTGGTCGATGTGCGCGAAGATGGCGAGCGCGCGGCAGGCATGGCGGAGGGCTCAATAGGTGTCAGCCGGTCGCGGCTCGAAACCGATACCGCCGCCTGGTTGCCGGACCCGGCCGCGGAAATCCTGTTGATCTGCGCGGCCGGCGCGCGCTCGCTGCAATGCGCCGGCGTGCTTCAGGGCCTGGGCTACGAGCACGTCTACTCAGTCAACGGCGGCACCAAGGCTTGGCAAACGGCTGGCTTGCCGATGACCGAATCGACCGCCGACGCGGATTTCCTCGAACGTTATTCGCGCCATCTGCGCCTGCCCGAGATGGGGCTGGACGGGCAACGCAAGTTGGCCGCGGCCCGGGTGGCGCTAATCGGCGCGGGCGGCCTCGGATCGCCCGCGGCGCTGTATCTGGCCGCTGCTGGAATCGGCACCATCAGGCTGATCGATGACGATGTCGTCGATCGCAGCAACCTGCAGCGGCAGGTCGTGCACCGCGATGCCGATGTGGGCGCGCCCAAGGTTGAATCCGCTTGCCGGACCTTGCACGCGCTCAACCCGCACGTTGCCATCGACGCGCAGCGCACGCGCCTCTCGGCCGCCAATGTGGAGCGCCTTTTGGCCGGGCACGACGTGGTAATTGACGGCTCCGACAATTTTTCCACGCGCTACCTCTTGAACGATGCCTGCGTGCGGCTCGGCGTGCCGATGGTCTACGGTGCGGTGCAAGGTTTCGATGGACAGGTCAGCGTATTCTGGCCGGCGCATGAGGGTGGCAGTTGCTATCGCTGCCTGTTTCCGGAACCGCCCTCGCCGGAGTTCGCACCCAGCTGCTCCGAGGCCGGTGTGCTCGGGGTGCTGCCGGGCGTGATCGGACTGTTGCAGGCCACCGAAGCCGTCAAGCTGATTCTCGGCATCGGCGAGTCCTTGTCCGGCACCTTGCTGCGCTTCGACGCGCTGGGCATGCGCTTCGACCGGCTACGTCTTGAGCGTGACCCGGTCTGCCCGCGCTGCGGCGAGGGTGTCAAGCAGGCGGACTACATGGATCTACCGGCAACCTGCGCGGCGCATTGAAGCGTGACAGTCGTATTGACTACACGCCCTCACCCAGCCGCATTCAATTTCCGCCACAGCGTCGTCTTGCTAATGCCGAGTGCCTCGCAAGCCTGATCACGGTCGCCATTGAACGCCTCCAGCGCCGCGCGAATCTCATCGGCCTCCACCCGGCGGCTACGCTGACGCAGCGTCAATGCCGCATCGTCCGTTGCCCCTTCAGGCCGCTCGAACAGTTCGGGCGCAATCGACTGCAATACCTCGTTCGTCAACGCCGCGTCGTCCGAGTCCGCCAGCTCCACCGTGATCCGCTCAATCACGTTCTGCAGTTCCCGCACATTACCCGGCCACGCATGGCGGCTCAGCGACTCGCTGATATCCGCAAGCACGCTCAGCGCATCGCGTGTGTTCCGAATGCGCCCCGCCAGACGCGGCTCACGACGCGCCGCCTGAGAGAGCAATTCAGCCGCGAGAGGCAGGATGTCCGAAAGCCGTTCGCGCAACGGCGGCAAACCAATGTTCAGGATGTTCAACCGGTAGTAGAGGTCAGTGCGGAATTCGCCGGCCTCCACGGCGGCCGTCAACGCGCGATGGGTCGCCGCCACGATCCGCACGTCGATCCGCGTCGGCTCCGTCGAACCGAGCCGCACCACTTCGCGCTCCTGCAGCACGCGCAGCAAGCGGCTTTGCAACGGTAGCGGCATTTCGCCAATTTCATCGAGAAACAGCGTGCCACGGTGTGCTGCTTCGATCAGCCCCGCCTTGCCACCGCGCCGGGCGCCGGTAAACGCGCCCTCCTCGTAACCGAACAACTCACTCTCCAGCAACGCCTCTGGAAACGCGCCGCAGTTGAGCGCAACAAACGGAAAGTCGCGCCGCGCGCTCAGACGATGCAGGCTCTGCGCGACCATTTCCTTGCCCGTGCCGCTCTCGCCGCGAATCAGCACGGTGGCATCCGACTTCGCATAGCGCTGCACGAGTTGCCGGACGCGCTCGATCGCAGGACACGCCCCCACCAGATCATCGAGCCGGTAGCGCGCCACAAACTGTTGCGCGCGCTGCCGCGAACGCAGCGTGCGATCGAGCCGCTCCACCGCGCGCGACTCCTGAAACGTCAGCACGGTGCCCGTCGTCACGCCGTTATCGACCAGCGGCCCCCGATGCACGACATAGCTGATGCCGCGCAGCGTCTCGAGCGACTCGCCCTCCGCATCGGGTACGGCGTCGACCAGATCGGGCGCGAGTTCAAGCAACGGGCGACCCACCGCCGCAGCGGGCTCGATGCCGAGCACGAGCGCAAGACGCTGATTGATGGCTTCGACGCGGCCTTGCGCATCGAGTGCCACCACGCCGTCACGCAAGTGCTGCAACACGTTGTCGAGACGG
>FSXK01001981.1_pt1 | contig 11480 bp, 11 predicted proteins | sample 1638101 | NCBI WGS metagenome assembly FSXK01 (sample SAMEA3914788, study PRJEB12502) | metagenome | biome: forest; material: soil | place: Canada | collected 2011-07-03 | depth 0.1 m | reverse complement strand
CCATGAGTGCTATCGTAGATATCATCGGTCGCGAGATTCTCGACTCGCGAGGCAATCCCACCGTCGAATGTGACGTCCTGCTGGAGTCGGGCACGATGGGCCGCGCAGCGGTGCCGTCGGGTGCGTCGACGGGTTCGCGTGAAGCCATCGAACTGCGCGACGGCGAAGCCGGCCGCTACGGCGGCAAGGGCGTGCTAAAGGCAGTTGAACACATCAATACCGAAATCTCCGAAGCCATCATGGGCCTCGATGCATCGGAACAAGCCTTCCTCGACAAAACCCTGCTCGAACTCGACGGCACCGACAACAAGTCGCGCCTCGGCGCAAACGCCATGCTGGCTGTTTCCATGGCTGTCGCGAAGGCTGCTGCAGAAGAAGCCGGCTTGCCGCTGTACCGCTATTTCGGCGGCTCGGGCGCCATGCAGTTGCCTGTTCCCATGATGAACATCGTGAACGGCGGCGCGCACGCGAACAACAGCCTGGACATCCAGGAATTCATGATCGTGCCGGTTAGCCAGCCGACCTTCCGTGAAGCACTGCGCTGCGGCGCTGAAGTGTTCCACGCACTGAAGAAGATTCTGAGCGACCGCGGCATGAGCACGGCCGTGGGCGACGAAGGCGGCTTCGCGCCGAACTTCGGCAGCAACGACGAGTGCCTGTCCACAATCCTGCAAGCCATCGAGAAAGCCGGCTACCGCGCGGGCGAAGACGTGCTGCTGGCGCTCGACTGCGCAGCGAGCGAGTTCTACCACGACGGCAAATACCAGTTGGCGGGCGAAGGCCTGCAACTGTCGTCGGCCGAGTTCGCCGACTACCTCGCAGCGCTGGCCGACAAGTTCCCGATCGTGTCGATCGAAGACGGCATGCACGAAAACGACTGGGCCGGCTGGAAGATCCTGACCGACAAGCTCGGCAAGAAGATCCAGCTGGTGGGCGACGATCTGTTCGTGACCAACACGCGCATCCTGAAGGAAGGCATTGAGAAGGGTATCGCCAACTCGATCCTGATCAAGATCAACCAGATCGGTACGCTGACGGAAACCTTCGCAGCCATCGAAATGGCCAAGCGTGCGGGTTACACGGCGGTGATCTCGCACCGCTCGGGCGAAACGGAAGATTCGACGATCGCGGATATCGCGGTTGGCCTGAATGCCGGTCAGATCAAGACGGGCTCGCTGTCGCGCAGCGACCGTATCTCCAAATACAATCAGCTTCTGCGCATTGAAGAAGATCTGGGCGATATCGCGAGCTACCCGGGCAAGTCGGCATTCTATAATCTGCGTTGAGCGCCGTTTTGACCGCTCGTTTGACCGATGAGCGGACTCCCCTTCGTTTTTGATCCAGCACGCCGCCCTGCGTAAAGCGCAGGGCGGCGCGTATTTATTGTGCTTACTTCATGCGGCTTGTCACTGCTGTCCTGATCGTACTGCTGGTGTTGATCCAGTACCCGCTCTGGTGGGGGCATGGCGGCTGGCTGCGCGTCCACGAATTGCAAAATGAACTGGCGCAGCAACTCCAGAAAAACAATGACGAGAAGCTGCGTAACGAGCGTATTGGCGGTGAGGTGCAGGATCTGCAGACCGGCACGGCCGCAGTTGAAGAACGTGCGCGCTACGAGATGGGCATGGTGAAGGACGGCGAGGTGTTCGTGCAGTTCGTGTCGCCGAATGCGCCGTTACCTACGCCGAGCAACGCGTCGGGGGACACGTCGACGCGCGGCGAGGTGTCGGCGGCGCCGGTGCGGGTCGTGCCGAATCCTGAATCGCGCGCCAAGCCGGATCGCAAACACGGTGGCAAGAATTCGAAGGACACGGCTGCGAAAGATACGGGCTCGAAAGACAAAAAGCCTGCGCATTGAGCGCGTTCGAGTCGTCTCGAATAGCCAGGTCGTAGGGTTTTTGACTGATGCGGAACGTAGAGCAAGGTGGACGAAGACGCAAAAAAAGCGCGGTGAAAACCGCGCTTTTTTATTGGGTGGCATCGCAGACGATGTGAGAGCTTTAGATGCGGGCCGCTATCAATGGTTGGTCACAAGCCGCACCCAGGTGAGTAGCCAAAATCCACGCCACTGGTTAAGGCTTGGCCCTCACTCAACCGCCGCCCTGATAGGTAGCCGCTACGCAGTCTCAAGCCCTCAAGCCCTCAAGCCCTCAAGCCCTCAAGCAACGCTGCGCAGACAACCCGTCTCAATGCCGTTGCGCAGCAGCAGGCGACACGCCCTGCGACAGTTCGCTGGCGACAAAAAGTTGCGCAACATCGACCGGATCGAATTCATAGCGCTGGTTGCAAAACTCACAGTGAATCTCTACGTGCCCGCGCTCTTCCACGACGCTGTCGACTTCCTCACGGCCCAGCATTTTCAGCATCGCGCCGACCTTCTCGCGCGAGCAGGTGCATTCGAAACGCGCAGGCGTGGGTTCAAAGTGCTGCACATTTTCTTGCCAGAAGAGACGTCGGAACAAGGTCTCCGGTTCCTCTTTCAGCAGTTCGTCTTGCGATAGCGTCCCGCCCAGTACGCACACCCGTTCCCAGGTGTCCGCATCCAGATCGCCCGGATGCGGGACGATGCCGCCGTCACCCGGCAGCTTTTGCAGCAGCATTCCGACCGCGCGCTCGGTATTGGCCGCAAGCCACAGGCGCGTGTCGAGCTGTTCCGAGTGATGCATGTAGTGCTCGAGCACTTCGGCCATCGACTTGAGCGGGCCGTCCACTCCGGACAACGGCACAATACTTTGATACGGTTGCTGGCCCGGCTGTTTGACGCGCGGGTCGAGCGTGATTACGCAACGGCCGTGGCCGCTTGCATTGACGAGATCGATGAGCGGCGTGCCTTCGCCAATGGTGCTGTCCGCTTCGCCCGAAAACTTGGCGGTAGCGCGCATCGACAGGTCCGAACTGCACTGTACGACCAGCATCTTGACCGGGCCATCGCCGAAAATCTGCATGACGAGCGTGCCGTCGAACTTCAGGTTCGCGGAGAGCAGCGCGCACGCGGCCATCATTTCGCCGAGTATCGTGCGCACAGGGGCCGGATAGTCGCGGCGGGTCAACACTTCCTGCCACGTATTGCGCAGCGAAACTATTTCGCCACGCACAGGCGCCGCGCTGAACATGAATTTTTGCAACTGGTCGTTCACAACTTTTCCTCGGTCGAATGGCGCAGCAGATTGCTACGCCGGCACAGCGCACACAACGGCCTTCCTAGCCGATGCGCACAAGCTGCGCCTTGAAATAGGCTCGGCGCTGCGCGTAACTTTCCGCACTCTGGCGTATGCGGGCCAGGTCAGCTTCCGTCAGTTCACGGACCACTTTGGCCGGTGCGCCCAGAATCAGACTATTGTCGGGAAACACCTTGCCCTCGGTCACGACGGCGCCCGCTCCGACCAGACAGTTGCGGCCGATTACCGCGCCATTCAAGACCACCGCCTGAATTCCGATGAGCGCGCCTTCCTTGATAGTGCAACCGTGCAACATCACCTGGTGGCCGATAGTCACATTGGCTTCAATCGTCAGCGGAAAGCCGGGGTCGGTGTGCAATACGGCGTTTTCCTGAATATTGCTGCCGGCGCCGAGCGTGATCGGCTCGTTGTCGCCCCGAAGTACCGCGCCAAACCAGACGCTCGAATTTTCCTCGAGCGTCACTTTGCCAATGATGGTGGCCGTGTCTGCGACGAACACGCTTTCATGGACAGTCGGGGCTGCATCGCCAAGCTTGTAAATTGCCACAGTGTCTCCTGTTGACCAGCGTGGGCATGTCGACCAGAGTTCACGCTTTACCTGTTGACCGAAGTTCGCGCTTTAGCGCTTGAATCTGGTCAAAACAGGCCACTTGCTCTGTTCGCGTGACTTACACCGGTTCCATGCAAAATGGTTGCTGTTGATCGGTCGCCCGAGCCCGGTAAAGGGCGCGGTAGCGCAGACGGCGCGCCACATGGTCGAATCGCGTATTGTAAACGGTTGTGTGGAGGGGGCACCTGGGCGTCGCTGTGGGCCCACTGTGTCCCTCGGCACCGATTGCTCCGCTTGCTCCGATTGCGTGGCGCTTACTCCGACACCGTAAGCCTTTACGTCGACTTTCCGCTTCTTTCGTGCATCTTCCATGAATTCAGCTATTCCCTTTACGGGCTACGCCGCGATCTGCGCCCGTAGCGAAGCGCTCGCGGCGCTCTGTCAGCGTGACCCGTTGACCAAAGCCGCCGCCGTGCGCGCGGTGTATCTGGCCGTGCTCGACGGCCGTGCCGCCTGTGTGCCCGCCGCCGTGTTCGACGAGCCCGCTGGCTTGCCAGGACGCCCAGACCGGCCGGAACTGGTCGAACCGCGCAGGCTGGGGCGGCGCAGCATGCAATCGCCGGAAGGCCGGGCGGTGCTTCTGCACGCGCTCGCGCATATCGAATTCAACGCGATCAATCTCGCCCTCGACGCCGTCTGGCGCTTTGCAAACATGCCGGTTGCCTTCTATAACGACTGGCTCAAGGTCGCCGCCGAAGAAGCCCATCATTTCTCGCTGCTGGTCGCCCGCCTTGCGGAATTCGGCCACGCTTACGGCGATTTTCCCGCCCATGACGGCCTCTGGGACATGTGCGAGCGAACCCGTGGCGACGTACTGGCACGCATGGCACTCGTGCCACGCACGCTGGAAGCGCGTGGCCTCGACGCGTCGCCGCCGATTCGCGCCAGGCTGCAACAGGCCGGCGATCACGAATCGGCCGCAATACTCGACGTGATCCTGCGCGACGAGATCGGTCACGTGCTGATCGGCAACCGCTGGTTCCGTCACCTGTGCGACGAAGGCGTGCTCGACCCGCATACCACCTATACCCGCCTTGCTGACCAGTATCACGCACCGAAATTACGCGGTCCGTTCAATTTTGAGGCGCGTCGGGACGCCGGCTTTGACGAGGCCGAACTCGCCGCACTCGCCGGGCTTGACGCGAACGCGCCGGCCGCAGGCTGAAACGCGCTGCGGGCGGCACGCGAGTTGCGCCACGCCTTTTCGGCGCTACCTCGCTATAATCGAACGACCATTCTTTTTTAGGCGCGCTTCCCCATGAACACATCAGAGTCCGAGTTCGTCACTGTCCGCGGCGTACCTTTGCATGTGCGACGCTGGGGCAGCCCGGGCGCTCCGACGCTTTTCATGCTGCATGGCTGGATGGACGTTGCAGCGTCATTCCAGTTTGTGGTGGATGCGCTGGGCGGCGATTGGCAGGTGATCGCTCCGGATGCCCGTGGCTTTGGCCTTTCAGGCTGGCCGGTGGCCGAGCAGGGCGGTAGCACTTACTGGTTTCAGGAGTACTTGTCCGACCTTGATGCGCTGCTAGACCATTACGCGCCTTCCGGCGAGGTCAATCTGGTGGGTCACAGCATGGGCGCGAACGTGGTCTGCCTGTATGCGGGCGTGCGGCCCGAGCGCGTGCGGCGGGTCGTCGACCTGGAGGGTTTTGGCCTCGCGCCTTCGAAGGCGACGCAGTCGCCGCATCGCCTGCGCAGCTGGCTCGATGAGTTGCGCGCGCCGCCGCAACTCAGGCACTACGCCTCACTGGACGAAGTCGCGGCGCGACTGACCAGGACGAATCCGCGCCTCGCCCCGCAACGCGCACGATTCCTTGCTGAACATTGGTCGAAGCCGGACGGCAACGGCGGCTTCATGCTGCTGGCTGACCCGGCGCACAAGCTGCGCGGCCCGCTGCTTTACCGTCTCGACGAAGTCATGGCTGTCTGGACCCATGTGCGCGCCAAGGTGCTGCACGTCGAAGCAGCCGCGTCCCCAACGCTCGCACACATTGCTGGGGACATTCCGCTCGACGAATTCAAGGCGCGCTTCGGCGCCTTCCCCGATTGGCGCGAGAAAATCATTGAGGATGCCGGACACATGGTGCACCACGACCAGCCCGAACAGGTTGCGGCGCTGATCGAGGCATTCTGCGCGTAGACGTGGCGTAGACCCGGACCGTGGCCCGACTATGTGTCGATGCGAAGGCGCGAACGAATCGCCTGCGTTCAATTACTGCGTTGCAGTAAAATGATTCCAGAACCTTCTTAAGATCCACATGAACGCCGATCTGCATTGCCATTCAACTGTTTCCGATGGCCAGCTTGCGCCAACCGACGTCGCCCGTCGCGCGCACGCTGGAGGTGTGACGCTATGGGCGCTGACTGACCACGACGAGGTGGGCGGCCAGCACGAGGCCCGTCAAGCCGCCGAAGAGCTCGGCATGCGCTACCTCGCGGGGGTCGAAATCTCGGTGACGTGGGCTTCGCGGACCGTGCATATCGTCGGTCTGAACATCGATCCGACCTGTCAGGCGCTGATCGACGGCCTAGAACGTACCCGCAACGGCCGCGCCGCGCGGGCTGAAGCGATCGGCGAGCAGCTTGCCACGCTCGGCATTCCGGACGCCTATGAGGGCGCACTGAAGTACGTGTCGAATCCCGACATGATCTCGCGCACCCACTTTGCCCGCTTCATGGTCGAGCATGGCTATGCGAGCTCGACTCAAGACGTTTTCAATCGCGTTCTTGGCGACGGCAAGCCGGGCTACATCGCGCACCGCTGGTCCAAGCTGTCGGACGCTGTGCGCTGGATCCAGATCGCGGGCGGCGAAGCGGTGATCGCGCACCCCGGTCGCTATGACTACACGCCGGTCGAATTCGACGCGTTTTTTGGCGAATTCATTGATCTGGGCGGCAAGGCCATTGAAGTCGTGACCGGCAGCCATACGCCGGACCAGTACCGCGAGTACGCGGATGTGGCGCGCCGTTTCAGCTTCGAAGCCTCGCGCGGCTCGGATTTTCACGCTGCGGGCGAGGGGCGGGTCGATCTGGGCACGCTGCCGCCGTTGCCGTCGGATCTGAAGCCTGTCTGGGAACGCTGGCTGTGAAGGGGTTGGCGTCGTCCGGAGGGCGCGGTTCGCCGGGATGTTCCGGGCACGGCGCGCTTGGGCCACGAGTCTTCGCTTCGCACCTGGACGAGCTGATCTCCCTCTAATCGCCATGTCCCAATTCTTTCGGCTCCATCCGGATAATCCGCAGCCGCGCCTGATCAAGCAGGCCGCGCAGATCATCAACGACGGCGGCGTAGTGGCATTGCCGACCGACTCGAGCTACGCGCTTGCCTGTCACCTCGACGACAAGGACGCGGTGGAGCGGCTGCGCCGCATCCGCGGGCTGGACGAGCGGCAACTGCTGTCGTTGCTGGTGCGGGACCTTTCCGAGCTTGCGAACTTCGCGCAGGTCGACAACCGTCAATACCGGCTGATCAAATCGGTGACGCCGGGACCGTACGTATTCGTGCTGCAGGCCACGAAGGAAGTGCCGCGGCGGCTGTCGCATCCGTCGCGCAAGACAATCGGGCTGCGGGTGCCGGATCACGCGATCACGCTCGCGATTCTCGAAGAACTCGGCCAGCCGCTGCTCGGCACGACTTTGATCATGCCGGGCGAGACACTGCCGCTGAACGACGCGGAAGAAATTCGCGCGCGACTCGAAAAACAACTTGATCTGGTGATCGACGGCGGCGCGTGTCCGTGGGAACCTTCCACCATCGTCGATCTGACCGGGCCGGAACCGGTTCTGGTGCGGGCCGGGCGCGGCAGCCTCGCGCCGTTCGGTCTCGAACAGCCGGCATGATGGTCCGCAGGCGAACTGGCGTCGCAGGCACACGTACCCAGTCATTCAGTCACCTGGGCAGGCACATAAAAGTCCGCATGAGCGAAAGCGGACAGACGCGTGCAATCGCGTTGTTACAATAGCAGGCTATGGACTCCTCCCTGATACAGACCATTGCGGTCTATGCATTGCCGGTGATCTTCGCCATCACGCTGCACGAAGCCGCACACGGCTACGTGGCGCGTCTCTTGGGGGACAATACCGCCTACGTGCTTGGCCGCGTGTCGTTCAATCCGATGCGGCACATCGACCCACTCGGCACGATCGCCATTCCACTTTTGCTCTATTTCGCCACCAGCGGCGCGTTCATGTTCGGCTACGCGAAGCCGGTGCCGGTTGCCTTCGGCAATCTGCGCAATCCGCGCTGGGGCAGTCTGTGGGTGGCACTGGCCGGTCCCATGTGCAATTTCGTGCAGGCCTTGCTATGGGGCGTGTTTGGTGTCGCGCTGGCCGTGATGAGCGTCGATGAGCCGTTTTTCAACCGCATGGCTGCGGCCGGGGTCGGCGTCAATCTCGTGCTCGGCGTGATAAATCTGTTCCCGCTACCGCCGCTCGACGGCGGCCGTGTGCTGATGGCGCTGCTACCGCCGCGCCAGGCGATTGCGCTATCGCGCCTCGAGCCGTATGGTTTCTTCATCGTGATGGCGCTGGTGATGACCGGCATCCTGACTCGCTACTGGCTGAGCCCGCTCGTCAATCTGGGTTACGACGCCGTCACCGCTATCCTGACCCCACTCGTTTCGCTATTTCAATAAAACCATGTTCCCTGACCGTATCTTCTCTGGCATGCGGCCTACCGGCTCCCTGCACCTCGGCCACTACCACGGTGTGCTGAAAAACTGGGTCCGGCTGCAATCCGAATACCCATGTTTCTTCTGTGTGGTGGACTGGCATGCCCTCACGACGCACTACGAAACGCCCGAAGTGATCGAAAAGAACGTCTGGGAAGTGCTGATCGACTGGCTCGCCTCGGGCATCGATCCGGCGCAGGCCACGCTGTTCATCCAGAGCAAGGTGCCGGAACACGCCGAACTGGCGCTGCTGCTCGGCATGAGCACGCCGCTCGGCTGGCTCGAACGCGTGCCGACCTACAAGGAGCAGATGGAGAAGCTGAAGGACAAGGATCTGTCCACTTACGGCTTCCTCGGCTATCCGGTGCTGATGGCAGCGGACATTCTGCTGTATCGCGGTTCGCTCGTGCCGGTTGGCGAAGACCAGGTGCCACACGTCGAAATGACGCGTGAGATCGCGCGCCGCTTCAACTATCTGTACGGGCGTGAGCCGGGTTTCGAAGAGAAGGCCAACGAAGCGGCCAGGAAGCTCGGCGGTAAGCGCTCGAAGCTCTACCATGAACTGCGCAACGCGTATCAGCAGGAAGGCGACGACGAGGCGCTAGAACAGGCCCGCGCGATGCTGCAGGAATCACAGAGTCTGTCGATGAATGACCGTGAGCGCCTGTTCGGTTACCTGGAAGGCTCGCGCAAGATCATCCTCGTCGAGCCGCAGGCGATGCTGACCGAAGCGTCGCGCATGCCGGGCCTCGACGGACAGAAGATGTCCAAGTCGTATGGAAACACGATTGGCCTGCGCGAAGACGCGGAGACGATCACGAAGAAAGTTCGCACCATGCCGACCGATCCGGCGCGTGTGCGGCGCACGGACCCGGGCGATCCGGACAAGTGCCCGGTCTGGCAACTGCATCAGGTCTATACCGACGAGACCACCCACGAATGGGTGCAGAAGGGCTGCCGCTCGGCTGGCATTGGCTGCCTCGAATGCAAGCAGCCGGTGATCGAAGGCATCCTGCGCGAGCAGCAGCCGATGCTCGAACGTGCGCAGAAGTACATGGACGATCCGTCATTGCTGCGTGCGATCGTCGCTGACGGTTGCGACAAGGCTCGCAAGTTCGCCATCGAAACGATGCGCGACGTGCGCGAGGCGATGGGCCTCTCGTACAACTGACCCAAAGGCCGAACGACCGGGATGCCTCGACGAGGCTCCGGGTTGGACGGCACGACCGCTACCGCGCACGCATCCATCGAACCCCGTTGAATCCATTCGTCGCACAGCCATGAGCGAATCTTTAGCCGCCGGTTCTCACAGGATACCTGGTGAGCCGTCGCGCTGGGTGTGCGACTGGGCGCATCTGGTCGCACCGGGCGGCACTGTGCTCGATGTCGCTTCGGGAGCAGGGCGCCACGCCCGCTGGTTTGCGGCGCGTGGTCATCCGGTGACGGCACTTGACCGGGATGCGGCGGCGCTCGCCATGATGCGCGATGACATGCACATTACGACGACGCTCGCTGATCTGGAAGGCGCACCGTGGCCGCTGCCGGACGAAGCGAAATTCGCCGGAGTGGTGGTGACGAACTATCTGCATCGGCCGTTGTTCGAGTCTCTGATACGCTCGCTCGCGCCGGGTGGCGTGCTGATATACGAGACCTTCGCGCAGGGCAACGAAACAGTTGGCAAGCCTTCCAACCCCGCCTTTCTGCTGCGACCCGGCGAGCTGCTCGACGCCGTGCGGCCGCATCTACGCGTAGTAGCATTCGAGGATGGCTTTCTCGCGCAGCCGCGTCCAGCCTATGTTCAGCGGATTTGCGCAGTACTGGAAGCGGGCCCTGCCGCGGCTCAGCAATACGGCGAGAGGCAAACTGCTCCCCGAGCTTGTTACGGACTGACAGGCTAATCCGCTACAATCGCGGTTTACTGATTAAATTCATGGCGTTTCATGACTAACAGCATTCACGTCAACGGCCCCCAGATTCGCGGCAGCATGCCCGCCATCATTACCCCGATGCTCGAAGACGGTAGCCTCGACCTTCCGGCGTTCCGCAAGCTGATCGACTGGCATATCGAAGAGGGCACGAACGCGCTCGTCGTTGTGGGTACGAGCGGTGAATCGGCCACGCTGTCGGTTGAAGAGCATGTGCTGATGGTCAAAACCGCTGTCGAACACACGGCGGGGCGCATTCCGGTGATCGCCGGTTCGGGCGGCAATTCCACGACTGAGGCGATCGAGCTGACGCAGCAGGCCAGGCAGGTTGGCGCGGATGCCACGCTGCAAGTTGTGCCGTATTACAACAAGCCGACTCAGGAAGGCATCTACCGCCATTTCGCCAAAATCGCCGAGACCGTCGATCTGCCGGTGATCCTGTATAACGTGCCGGGTCGCACGGTTGCGGATATGTCCAATGAGACGATCCTGCGCTGCGCCCAGGTGCCGGGCATCGTGGGCGTGAAGGAAGCAACGGGCAACATCGACCGTGCCGCGAACCTGATCAAATCGGCCCCGGCCCATTTCGGCATTTACAGTGGCGACGACCCCACCGCAATCGCGCTGATGCTGTTGGGCGGCCACGGCAATATTTCCGTGACTGCCAACGTGGCGCCGCGCGCAATGAGCGAGCTGTGTAAGGCCGCACTGGCGGCCGACGCGAAAACTGCGCGTGAGATTCACATGAAACTCCTGTCGCTGCACAAGAACCTCTTCATCGAATCGAATCCGATCCCGGCGAAGTGGGCGCTGCAGCAATTGGGGCGCGTGCAAGGCGGGATTCGCCTGCCGCTTACCCCGCTCGATGCGCGCTACCACGAAGTGGTGCGTGCGGCGCTGCGCGAAGCGGGCCTACTTGGCTGAGTCGTTTCAGCACTGAGCAGCCCGTCACCGGCATTTCCTTAACCGACGTCGATATCGCCCACGTTCCCGGCATAGAACCAGGCACCGCGTTCCAGCATCACGAAGGACCTCATGAAACGTTCCGCACTTTCCCTCCACGCAACCCGCATGGCGGCGCTGGCGCTTGCCCTGG
>FSXK01001491.1_pt1 | contig 11486 bp, 9 predicted proteins | sample 1638101 | NCBI WGS metagenome assembly FSXK01 (sample SAMEA3914788, study PRJEB12502) | metagenome | biome: forest; material: soil | place: Canada | collected 2011-07-03 | depth 0.1 m | reverse complement strand
TACTGGAACAGCGCCATCGGCACCAGCAGTAGCAACACCATCGCGCACGTCACCGCGGACGCCATCGGCCAGTCGGCGTTGTCGAAGAACTCATTCCACATCACCCGGCCAATCATCAGCGTGTTCGCCCCACCCAGCAATTCCGGAATCACATACTCACCTACCGCCGGAATGAACACCAGCAGACAGCCCGCAATAATGCCGTTTTTCGACAGCGGCAATGTGATCTGCCAGAACGCCTTCCACGGCTTCGCGCCGAGGTCGTAGGCCGCTTCCAGCAAGGTGATGTCCATCTTCACAAGATGCGCATACAGCGGCATCACGAGAAACGGCAGGTACGAATACACCATGCCGATATAAACCGCGGTATTCGTGTGATACAGCTCGATCGGCGTATGAATCAGGCCAATCGACATCAGAAAGTTATTCAGCAAGCCGTTATTCTTCAGGATACCGATCCATGCGTACACGCGAATCAGGAACGACGTCCAGAACGGCAACATCACCGCCATCATCAGAATGTTGCGGGTGGCCGGATTCGAGCGCGCAATGTAATACGCCATCGGGTAGCCAAGCAGCAGGCACAGCAGCGTCGACACCGCCGCCACCACCACCGAGTTCACATACGTCGCGAAGTACAGGCTGTCGGTCAGCAGAAACGCGTAGTGCGACAGGTCGAGCGCAATATGAACCATGCCGTCCTGGAAGCTGGTCAGCTCCGTGTACGGCGGAATGCCGAGCTGCAGGTCGGCAAAGCTGATCTTCACGACCAGCAGGAACGGAACCAGGAAAAACAGCAGCAGCCAGATGAAAGGTCCGGCCACCACGGCAGTGCGGCCCGTCAGGCCGAAGCGCCGCACGGGCCACGACGCGAAAGAACTCAGCGCGCTTTTCATGACGTCAGCACCACTCCCGCAGAAGCACTCCAGCGCACATACACTTCGTCGCCCCAGGTCGGCGGGTCGATCTCGGAGAGCGCCAGACTCGTGACGTTCGCCACCACCGTCTTGCCGCCGTCGAGCTTCACGTGGTAAAGCGAATAGCCGCCCATGTACGCGATATTCGTGACGACGCCCTTGCCCCAGTTGTACGCGCCCTCTGGCGGCTTACGCGTGAGCGCGATGCGCTCGGGTCGCACGGAGATCGTCAACGGCATGCCGAGCGGTCCGGTAATGCCATGGTTCACGTACAGGCGAACCGGCAGATCGGACGTCTCAACGAAGATGTGATCCGGTTCGTCCTCGACCACGTTGCCATCGAACAGGTTGGTCGAACCGATGAACTCGGCCGAAAAACGGCTGTTCGGGTACTCGTACACTTCATGCGGCGTGCCGAGCTGGATGATCTCGCCTTCGCTCATCACCGCGAGGCGCCCGGCCATCGTCATCGCCTCTTCCTGATCGTGAGTCACCATGATGCAGGTGACGCCGACCTTGTCCAGAATGTTGACCAGCTCGATCTGCGTGCGTTGACGAATCTGCTTATCGAGCGCGGACATCGGTTCATCGAGCAGCAGCAGCTTGGGCCGCTTGATCAGGCTGCGCGCAAGGGCCACGCGCTGCTGCTGGCCACCCGAGAGCTGATGCGGCTTGCGTTTGGCAAAGCGTCCCATCTGCACGAGGTCCAGCACCGACTGCACGCGCTCCTTCAGCTCCGCCTTCGGCACGCCTTCCTGCTTGAGCCCGAAAGCGACGTTCCCTTCGACCGTCATATGCGGAAACAGCGCATATGACTGGAACATCATGTTGACCGGCCGGCGATACGGCGGCATCTGCGCGAGGTCCTCGCCGTCGATCAGAATCTTGCCCGAAGTCACGCTCTCGAGGCCCGCCAGCATCCGCAAAAGCGTCGACTTGCCGCAGCCCGAACTGCCGAGCAGAGCGAACAGTTCGCCCTTCTTCACCGACAGGTTCACCTGCTTGACCGCGAACGTCTCGCCGAACTTCTTGACGACATCGACAATCTGCACGAAGTTTTCCGTTGCATCGTTCGCAACGGCATAGCTGCCCGGGGGCGGCGTGCCGGCCCCTGCCAGCGCACCCGACTGGTCACTACTCATGATTTGCTACTTCACTCCCGCGTTTGACGAACAAAGCCCCCGGTGAACACCGGGGGCTTCATGATGAGGCTTAGCTGCGGATCATTCGGCCGCGAACTTCAGCGGCCCGACTTGAACTCAGTCCACAGCCGGGTCTGCAGACGCTGGATTTCCGGCGGCAGCGGTTTCAGCAGGAAAAGCGTCTTGATGACGTCAGGCGGCGGATAGACAGCCGGATCGTCTGCCACGTCCTTGTCGACATACTTGCGCGCTTCGAGGTTCGCGCTCGGGTAGTAGACCTCGTTCGTGATCGCGGCGTGGACCTGCGGCGTCTCGATGTAGTTGATCCACTCGAGGGCGGCTTCCTTGTTCTTCGCGTCCTTCGGAATCGCCATCACGTCGAACCAGACCGGTGCACCGCCCTTCGGAATGTAATACTCGATCTTGTACGCCTTCTTCGCTTCGACCGCGCGATGCTTCGCGATCACCACGTCGCCCGACCAGCCGTACGCGAAACAGATGTCGCCGCCGACCAGATCGTTGATGTAACCCGACGAGTTGAACTGCGTGATGTACGGGCGGATCTTCTTCATCATCTCGAGCGCGGCGCGGTAGTCGGCCGGGTTCGTGCTCATCGGATCCTTGCCGATGTAATGCAGCGCAGCCGCAAACATCTGGTCTGGCGCGTCGAGCACCGAGACGCCGCACGCCTTCAGCTTCGAAATGTATTCGGGCTTGAACAGAATGTCCCAGTTGTTAAGCGGGACGTCCTTGCCGAGGATCTGCTGGACCTTGGTCACGTTGTAACCAAGCCCCGTCGTGCCGTAGGCCCATGGATCGGCGTACTTGTTGCCCGGATCGGCGCCGGCGACGAGCGCCATCAGCGACGGATCGAGGTATTTCTGATTGGGCAGCTTCGATTTGTCGAGCGGGGCGAAAATGCCCGCTGCAATCTGCTTGCCGGCGTAATTGCTGGTCGGCACGACGATGTCATAGCCCGAATTGCCAGTCAGCAATTTGGCCTGCAACGTATCGTCGCTGTCGTAGTTGTCGTATTTGACCTGAACGCCGGTCTGCTTGGTGAAGTTCGGGATGGTGTCCTTGGCAATGTAGTCGGACCAGTTATACACATTCAACTGCGTATCTTTTGCGGCCGCCGTCAGCCACGGCGTGGCGCACAGCATGAGCGTCGCCAGTTGGCGCACTACCAGTTTTTTCATCCCGTTCTCCCATCCTGTCGGCCACGGCCGACCGTCTACTCCACGCGCCGCAGCGCACCGCCTGCGGCTCCCCTGAAAAACCCGAAAACTACCACTAATTATTGCGCGCTTCAAAAAAAAAGCCAGGCTGTCGCGCAAAGGGTACAGCGCGAATGGCTTGCGCGAGCACGCCAGCTTGACGCGCGGATACAAAATTGCGCGCAATTTTAGCGGGTTATTGCCACATGTCCACCCGGAAAAAAACACGGGGTGCTTACCTCGAATCGTATTGGCGGATTTCGCTGCGGCTTTATCGGGTCGTCGCGCATACGCTCGGGAACGCGACAGCATTGGACATGGCGCGACAGCCTTCGAATGGCTTTCATACCCACGCTGCGAGATTCGAGCGGATTCGCTTCAGCAACGGGCCGTTGCGGCACGATGTTCGGCGTCTGAGCGACATCCGTTCGTTGCTGGTTTGACGGAATCGATAGGTAGCGACAGGTATCGAAGTCACTATGTAAGCAATCTTTACAATGACACCCGGCGGCGGCGCCCGAGGCGAATTCGCCGTATCGGTTAACATAGCGGCACTTTCCTGCGTCCCGTCCCAAGGTTTTGAATGGCTTCGAATCTCCACGCTCTTCCGGACAGCCCGTGCATTGGCGTCTGCTCCACGCTCTTCGATGAGGTCTGTAAGGGTTGCGGACGCACGGCAACCGAGGTGTCGAACTGGGTCTTCCTGACCGATGAGGAAAAGCGCGCGGTGTGGGTACGCATCGAACAGGAAGGGACGGCAATGCGTTTCAAGAACGACAAGCTTTGACGACCAGACTGTCCGCCTGGCGGGCGTTGCCCGAATCAGCGGTTGAATAAAAAACGCCGGGAGACCCGGCGTTCTGTTCTTCGACTCAGAAGCGCATCCCGACGCCGAGCCCCACCACGACCGGATCGATATCCAGCCGGCCCAGCGCTGCCCCGCCAAGCGACGCGTCCGTTCTCATCCAGACCTTCTTGATGTCCGCGTTGACGAACACCGACTTTGTCACCTGGACGTCGATGCCACCCTGCACGGCCGGTCCGAAGCTGTGGTTGGTGATGGAAATCGGCTGACCGCCGACATTCAGACCGTTGTTGTAGAAATACGTGTAGTTCACGCCCGCGCCGAGGTACGGCCGGATGCGGCCCTGGTGGTTGAAGTGATACTGCAGCAATAGCGTGGGCGGCAACACGTTCACGCCGCCCAGGTTGCCGAGGCTCGACGTCACCTGGTGGCGCGACGTCCCGAGAATCAGCTCGACGCCGAGGTAGTCGCGAATCATGTAGGTCAGATCGAGTTCCGGCACGATTGCATTGTTGACGCCTACATTCAGCGCCGACAGGGTGTTGCTCGTGGACACGTTCGGAGTGATGCTGATGGCCCGCAAACGCACCAGGACGTCGCCCGCGTGGATACCGCTCATTTCGTCATCGCCCGCCGCGCGCGCCTGCGACATCGTAAGACCCATACCCAGCAGGCACGATGCGATCACTGCGGCCTTGAGGCCGCTTTTTGTCTTGTTCTTCATGTTATTCCCCGGTCGTTGAAAGGTTCCCGGGGATTGTGGAAGCTCTGCTCAATCGTCGGGTTGACCCGCGTCAACCTAGCGAAAACGCCCATCGGCCTGCGACAGGAGGTCGCGCCACTCCGGTCAGCAACAGCTCGATCAGGTCGTGCACGCTGCGAATCGCACTGCCGAACGGCAACGCCTCACGGCCGCGGAAGAACAGGCCGTTGGCGACATCGCCACGTAGCGCCGCGGCGAGCCGCGTGTCGATGCAGAAGTGCCCAAACTTTTCGATGCCGTCGCGCAAACCGCACACGCTCAGACATTCCAGCGCGGTGGGGCACGCGTTCTTCAGCGTCCCAATCTTGTCGCGAATGCGGGTTTCGTTACGCAGATATCGCGTGAGCCATGGCGTCCTGACGGCTCGCGCCGGTAGTCCGGTCACGCTGACGAATTCAACGATGTCGTCGGCTGTCGCTTCGGCCAGCACACGTTTGAAGTTCGGATGCGCGTCGCCCTCCTCCGTGACGGCGAAAGGCGTCCCGATCTGCACGCCGTTGGCGCCCGCTGTGAGCCAGGACCGCACGGCGTCGTGGCTGTTGATACCCCCGGCGACGATCAGCGGCACGTCCTTGCGACTCAGGCCGAGCGACGCAAAAATCGGCTCCAGTTCCTCGAGAACGCGTGCAAAGCCGAAGCGGCCATCGTTCATATCTGCGAGGTTCGTCACGCCGAGGTGACCGCCGGCGTGGGCCGGATGTTCGATGACGATCGCGTCGGGCAAGCGCCCCTTCTTCATCCACTTCTTCAGTACGAGTGCGATGCCGCGACTGTCGGAGAGAATCGGAATCAAGGCGATATCGTGGCCCTGGGTCATGTCAGGCAGGTCGAGCGGCAGCCCCGCGCCCATCACGATGGCATCAGCACCGTTCTCGCAGGCGACCCGCACATAGTCCGCGTGTGCATTGACCGCTTTCATCACGTTGACGGCCAGCATGCCGCGCCCTTCGCTCAAGGCGCGGGCCGCGTGAATCTCGCGTGCCAGCGCGGTGAGATTGGCGCTTTCGAGCGTCGCACGATCCGGATTCGCCCGGCACAGATCGACCAGATCGGCGTGATGATGGCGCAGGTCAATGCTGGCGATCGTGCCAAGTGCGCCCTCACGCGCGACGCTGCCAGCCAGCCGGTGCGCCGAAACGCCAACGCCCATGCCGCCTTGAACGATCGGCAGCAGCGTGTGGCCGCGGATGACCAGCGGTGCAAAGGAATGAGATGAGAACATGAGGCCCCGGGTCGACGAAATAAAACGTCAATACTCGTCAATCGGGTGGCGCACGCATTGCGGCACATCAAACAAAAGGAGCGTGTGCCTGTTCGGGCACACGCTCCTTTGTCCGGCGTCATGGGCAACGCAGAATCAGCGGGGCCGGTGAACGCGACACGTGTTGTGGCGTGAGCACCGTAACCCAACGAGCAACAGACTTACCGCGACATCATGTTCATGCTGACGTTATGCATCACCCACACCGTGCCGCCGATCAGAATGACCGCGGCCACCGCCGTGTAGCACAGCGCCATCACGTTCCAGCGTTGACCGGACGAGGTGTTCAGATGCAGAAAGAACACCAGATGAACGACGATCTGCACGAGCGCCAGCACGGCCAGCACAACCATGGCTGATTGCGGGGGGAGCATACCGCCCATCACCAGTCCAAACGATGCGGCCGTCAGCAGAACGGCAAGGACAAACCCGACGATATAGCCGAGCGCGCTGCCGTGTGCCTCTTCTTCATGCAGCGATTGCGTATGAGCCATTTAGAGCACGCTCCCAAGATAGACAAACGTAAATACGCAGATCCACACGATATCCAGAAAGTGCCAGAAGAGACTTAGGCACGCGAGGCGTGTAATCTCGCGCTCGGACATTTCGGGCTTGAGGACGATCTGCATAGCCAGCACGACCATCCAGATGAGCCCCACCGTGACGTGCAAGCCGTGTGTGCCGACCAGCGTGAAGAACGCCGATAGGAAGGCGCTGCGACTCGGCCCGGCGCCCTCGGCGATGAGGTGCGAAAACTCCTGCATTTCGAACCAGAGAAACGCCAGACCCAGCACGAATGTAATTGCCAGCCAGCCGAGCACGACGCCCGACTTGCGCTTGTGCGCGCCGAGCATTGCAAAGCCGTAGGTGATACTGCTCAGCAGCAGGACGGCGGTTTCCAGCGCGACACCCGGAATATCGAACAGATCCTTACCGGACGGCCCGCCCGCGAACTGGTGCGCCATCACGGCAAACGCCGCAAATAGTGACGCAAACAGCACGCAGTCGGTCATCAGATAAAGCCAGAACCCGAATACCGAGTGAGATGGCGCGTGCTCGCTTTCCAGTTCGCCCAGTGCGGCGACATGAGTGTTCTGTAACATCAGTTGACCTCCGCAGCGGCAAACACGTCGCCCAGCTTCTCTTTACTTGCCTTGCCGTTTTTCTCTTCGGTCCGGCGCACCGTATCGGCAGAAATGTAGTAGCCGTCGTTGTCACCGAAGCTGCGACCGATCACCGTCGCCATGATGGCGATGAGCGCCAGGACCGCGAGCCACGTGATGTGCCAGACCCCGGCAAAACCGAGCATCAGGCTAAAGATGCCGATGAAGAAACCTGCGCTGGTATTCGACGGCATATGAATGTCGCGGTACACCACGTCCTTGCCAAGGCCCTGCCCCGTTTCCTTCATATGCGTGAACGCATCGAGTTCATGGACCGCCGGGATGGTCGCGAAGTTATAGACCGGCGGCGGCGACGACGTGGCCCATTCGAGCGTGCGGCCGTCCCACGGATCGCCCGTCAGGTCGCGGTACTCGGGCAGCTTGCGATTGCGCACGCTGACGACCACCTGCAGAACCTGGCAGACCACGCCGAGCGCGATAAATACCACGCCACATGCAGCGAAGATCAGCCACGGATGCCACGCAGGGTTGTCATAGTGATTCAGGCGTCGCGTCATGCCCATGAAGCCGAGCACATAGAGCGGCATGAACGACACATAGAAGCCGACGAACCAGAGCCAGAATGCGGCCTTGCCGAGTCTCTCGTTCAGCTTGATGCCGAAGACCTTCGGGAACCAGTAGTGAACGCCCGCCAGATATCCGAACACCACGCCGCCGATGATCGCGTTATGGAAGTGGGCGATCAGAAACAGGCTGTTATGCAGCACGAAGTCCGCGCCGGGAATCGCCATCATCACGCCGGTCATGCCACCGATCGTGAACGTGATCATGAAGCCGATCGTCCAGAGCACCGGGGCGGTGAATTCGAGGCGTCCACGATAGATCGTGAACAGCCAGTTGAAAATCTTCACGCCGGTCGGGATGGCAATGACCATGGTCATAATGCCGAAGAACGCATTGACGTCCGCGCCGGAACCCATCGTGAAGAAGTGATGCAGCCAGACGAGGAACGCCAGCACCGTAATCACACATGTTGCGTACACCATCGTCCTGTAGCCGAACAACGGCTTCTTCGCGAACGTCGCGATCACTTCAGAGTAAATGCCGAACGCAGGCAGAACCAGAATGTAGACCTCGGGGTGGCCCCAGGCCCAGATCAGGTTCAGGTACATCATCGCGTTGCCGCCGCCATCATTCGTAAAGAAGTGCATGCCGAGGTAACGGTCGAGACCGAGCAACGCGAGCGTCACCGTCAGGATCGGGAATGTCGCCATGATCAGCACGTTCGAACACAGCGCGGTCCATGTGAACACCGGCATCTTCATCAGCGACATGCCCGGCGCACGCATCCGGATAATGGTGACAAAGAAGTTGATGGCCGTGATCAGCGTGCCGACGCCCGACAACTGCAAACTCCAGATGTAATAGTCGACCCCAACGCCTGGACTGAATTGCAACTCCGACAGCGGCGGATACGCGAGCCAGCCGACCTGCGCAAACTCACCGATGACGAGCGACAGGTTGATCAGAATCGCGCTGATTGCGGTCATCCAGAAAGAGAGCGAATTCAGGAACGGGAACGCCACGTCACGTGCGCCGATCTGCAGCGGCACGATCAGGTTGAACAGACCCACCATTAGCGCCATCGCCATGAAGAAAATCATGATGACGCCGTGCGCCGTAAAGATCTGGTCGTAGTGATGCGGTGGCAGATAGCCCGGCGAATCATAGGCGAGTGCCAGTTGCAGACGCATCATGACCGCGTCGGCAAAACCGCGCAGCAGCATCAGTACTGCAACCACGATGTACATCACGCCGATCTTCTTGTGATCGACGCTGGTAAGCCACTCGCTCCACAGCCATTTCCATTTGCCGAACCAGGTCAGCGCGCCCAGTGCAGCGAGGACGAGGATCACCATCAGGGCGCCCGCACCCATGATGATGGGCTGATCGAACGGAATCGCCGAAAGTGTCAGTTTTCCGAACATGTGTTACCCCTTCGTACTGCAATTGGCGTTCTGTAAATCGAGAACATTGCCGTTGTTGTACTTCGCAATGATGTTGTGGAACAGCTTCGGATCGACCGATGAGAAATAGCGCACCGGCTCCTTCTCGCTCGGCTGCGCCACCGTGTTGTATTCGTTCATGTCGAGCCGGCCGGAGGATGCCTTGACCTTTTCCACCCACGCGTTGAACTGCTCGGGGTTGGTGGCCAGCGCGCGGAACTTCATGTCGGAAAAGCCCTTGCCGCTGAAATTGGCCGAGACGCCGGCGTAGTCGCCTGCTTCGTCCGCAACCAGGTGCAACTGCGTTTGCATGCCCGCCATGGCGTAGATCTGGCTACCCAGCTGCGGAATGAAAAACGAGTTCATGACCGAGTCAGACGTAATCAGGAAATTAACTGGCGTACCCACCGGGAAAGCCAGTTGATTGACCGATGCAATGCCGAGATCCGGGTAAATGAAGAGCCATTTCCAGTCGAGCGCCACTACTTCAACGTTGATGGGCTTGACGGCCGACTCGATGGGCTTGTACGGATCGAGTTCGTGCGTGGTCTTCCATGTCAGCACCCCGAGACACAGGATGATGATGGACGGCACCGTCCAGATGACCACTTCGATCGCCGTGGAGTGTGCCCATTTCGGCGCGTAAGTCGCCTGACGGTTGCTGGCACGATAGCGCCAAGCAAACCAGAGCGTCATCAGGATGACCGGCACGACGACGATCAGCATCGTGAACGTCGCTGTGCCGATCAGCGACTTCTCGGCGATGCCGATGCTACCTTTCGGGTCGAGTACGTCGAGCGTGCTGCATCCTGAAAGACACGTGGCCAGTGCGGCCCCGGCGGGTATCCACACCCTGTTGTTAAGGACTCCCTTGTTCATCATATTTGCCTGCTTTTCATTGAGCCACCCCCGAAATCAGCTGCATCTTCGCAACACGCAACCCACGCAGTTGAATGCGTACGCCGCAGGATTTTACGAGCGGAGGTTCAGGCGAAATTTGATCCTGGCCAAGGAAAGCACAGACGATGTGTCATTTTGTGTGCATGCGAGCGCAGGCCACGCGGGAGGCCATAACGTGAGCAGTTGGAAAATGACATGTTCGCGCCGCCTGGAGCTCATCCGGCAGGTGATGGAATGGACATGTGAAAAGCAGCGACGCGCTTGCCAACAAGATGTTGACCAGACGCAAGAGGGATGTGCCGCAGGAAAATCGAGGAAGGAATTGAAGCGCGATCGAATCGCGTTACCGCGGGATCCGCCTTGCACCCACCCTAAGTCCAGGACAGGTGCAAAGCGGCTACATCATGAAGCGGATCGAAGCGAACTAAGCGGCTTACTGCACGCCCTGGCTAGACAGGAAGTCCTCGTAGTTGCCGCCAAAGTCATACAGCGTGCCGTCCGAACGCACTTCGATAATCCGGTTCGCCAGACCGCTGACAAACTCGCGGTCGTGCGACACGAAAATCAGCGTGCCTTCGTACTTGTCGAGCGCGATCTGCAGCGACTCGATCGATTCCATGTCCATGTGGTTGGTCGGCTCGTCCATCAGCAGCACGTTGTGACGCCCCAGCATCAGCTTGCCCCAGATCATGCGGCCCTTCTCGCCACCGGAGAGCACCTTCACCGACTTGCGGATGTCGTCTGCATTGAACAGCAAACGGCCCAGCGTGCCGCGCACCATCTGCTCGTCGTCGCCTTCCTTGCGGTAGCCGTCGATCCAGTCCATCAGCGTGACGTCGTCCGGAAACTCTTCGTACGTGTCCTGCGGCATGTAACCGATATTCGCGTTTTCAGCCCACTTGACCGTGCCGTGGTCCGTCTTCACGCCGCCTTGCAGCGAACGCAGCAACGTGGTCTTGCCGGCGCCGTTCTGGCCGATGATGGCGATACGTTCGCCCGGCTGCACGCTGATGCTGAAGTTGCTGAAAATCGTGCGGTCGTACTTCTTCGTGATGGTGTCCGCGACCACCGCGATATTGTGCAGCTTCTTCTCGTATTCGAAGCGGATGAACGGATTCTGCCGCGACGAAGGCTTGAATTCCTCGATCTTGATCTTGTCGATCATCTTCAGACGGCTGGTGGCCTGACGGGCCTTCGACTTGTTGGCCGAGAAGCGGCGCACGAAGTCCTGCAGATCGGCCACGCGTTCCTTCGCCTTGGCGTTGGCGTTCTGCTGACGCTCGCGCGCCTGCGTGCTGGCCAGCATGTAGTCGTCGTAGTTGCCCGGATAGACCTTCAGCGTGCCGTAGTC
>FSXK01000764.1_pt1 | contig 11498 bp, 9 predicted proteins | sample 1638101 | NCBI WGS metagenome assembly FSXK01 (sample SAMEA3914788, study PRJEB12502) | metagenome | biome: forest; material: soil | place: Canada | collected 2011-07-03 | depth 0.1 m | reverse complement strand
GGTGGCATGATATTCATGCGTCCACCCCGAAGCATTCTCCCTCAGCAAAGTCTTGCACGCTTTCCCCCAGGAAGAAGAAGTCCTCAAACGCTGCTGCAGTCGTATGTGCCAATATCCGCGCGACATGCACCGCAGTGCTCAAGAGCCGAGAGCGCTTTTATTTGTCCGCGTACATATAACGCCGCGACCACGGCAGGCTCTTCGCGCTGCGGCCAGCCTTGCGACAGACGACCTGATAGATCGACACGTCGTCGTTCTCGAACGCGTAGGCGCAGCCCGCGAGGTACACGCGCCAGATGCGGAACTTTTCGTCATCGACGAGCTTCTTCGCTACTTCCGCCCTGGCCTCGAAGTTCTCCGCCCAGATGTCGAGCGTATGCGCATAGTGACGGCGCAGGCTCTCGATGTCCAAGGCCTCGATGCCGCCGCGCTGCATGGCTTCGAGCACGAGACTGATATGTGGCAGCTCGCCGTCGGGGAACACGTACTTGTCGATGAATTCGCCGCCGCCGAGTGCCGTTTCGCCGCTGCCGTAATCGCTCGACGTGATGCCGTGGTTCATCGCGATGCCGTCGTCCGTGAGCAGATCGCGAATCTTCTGGAAGTAGATGGGCAGATTCTTGCGGCCCACGTGCTCGAACATCCCGACGCTCGTGATGCGGTCGAACTGGCCTTGCACGTCGCGATAGTCCTGAAGACGGATCTCGATCTGGCCTTCGAGACCTGCGGCTTTCACGCGCTGCATCGCGAGATCGAACTGGTTCTGCGACAGCGTCACGCCCACGCACTTCGCGCCGAACCTGGACGCAGCACGCAGCACGAGCGCGCCCCAGCCGCAGCCGATATCGAGCAGATGCTGGCCCGGCTGAAGCTGGATCTTCGTCAGGATGTGGTCGATCTTCTTGATCTGCGCGGTGGCAAGATCTTCGTCGCCGTTCTCGAAGTACGCGCACGAGTACACCATGTTCTCGTCGAGCCACAACTTGTAGAACTCGTTCGAGACGTCGTAGTGATACTGGATCGCCTTCTTGTCCGACGTTTTCGAGTGGTTGAAATAGCGACGAACGCGCGCGAGCTTGCTCGCGTTCGTCACCGTGCTACGCGCGAGCGAGTAGCTGATGTTGATGATGTTCGACAGCTTGCCTTCGATGTCAATCTTGCCCTTCACGTACGCCTCGCCTAGATTGTCGAGGCTCGGTTCGAGCAGGAGCGGCAGCGCCGACGCGCTGTTGACTTTCAGCGTGACCTGCGGCGCGTCGAACGTGCCGAAGTCGTGCTGTTGACCATCCCACAGCACGAGTCGCGCCGGAAGATTTGCCTTTGCCTTTACTTCTTCCACCCACTGCGCCAGCTTCTTTTCCCAGAACATTCTTCTACCTCGCCAAAAAAATAAATTCGCTTACCTCGCCGCCCTCATCACGCAGAAGCCTGGCCGTTCATTTCAACGATGCTGCAAATTACGGTAGGCCATAACGCCTGCCACTGCGGAGAAGCTGCCAAAGACCAGGATCCGATCGTTTTCGGACGCGCGCTTCAATGCGTCCTGAAAGGCTTCGGCCGGCGTCTCGAACCGACTGACACTGCTGTCGGGACCGTCGTTGATGCCGGCAGCGCGCAGCACCGATTCGAGCTCAGCAGCCGACGCCGCGCGGGGCGTCGGCAGGTTCGTCACGTTCCAGTGATCAATCTCGCCCTTAACCCGCGAGACGACGCCTTCGATGTCCTTTTCGGCCATCGCGCCGAAAACCGCGTAGGTGTACGGGAAATAGCCCATGTTCCCAACGTTCTGTGCCAGTACAGCAGAGGCGTGCGGGTTGTGCGCGACGTCGAGAATGACCTGCGGCTTGCCCGGCAGCACCTGAAACCGGCCTGCCAACTCGACGTTCGCGAGGCCCAGCCGGATATCCTGCGCCGATACTGGAATGCGCTCACGTAACGCTTCGAGCGCGGCGAGCGCAGCCGACGTGTTGATCAGCTGATTGGCGCCGCGCAGCGCGGGATAAGCGAGCGCTGCGCGCCGCTGCGACCGTCCGACGTAGCTCCACTGCTGGCGTTCGTTACCCGACTGCACTGCGTAGCGGAAATCACGGCCGACCAGCCAAAGGTCCGCGCCGCTCACCTGGGCGTGGTCGATAAGGCTTTGCGGCGGCGCCGGATCGCCGCATATCGCCGGCTTGTCCGCGCGGAAAATGCCCGCCTTCTCGAAACCGATCTTTTCGCGTGTATCGCCGAGGCAGTCGGCATGATCGATGTCAACGCTCGTCACGATGGCGCAATCCATATCAACGATATTGACCGCGTCCAGCCGGCCGCCCATGCCCGCCTCGAGGATCACGGCGTCCAGCCCGCGCAATGCGAAGAGCCGCAGGATCGCTAGCGTGGTGAATTCGAAACACGTCAGCGAGATCGGTTCCGTCAGGCTCGCGCGCGCTCTTTCCACCGCTTCAAAGTGTTCGAGCAGGTCGACATCGGTTGCGTCGGTGCCGTTCATGCGCGCGCGCTCGTTGAACGCCAGCAGATGCGGCGACGTATAACAGCCCACGCGATACCCTGCGTGCAGCAGGATCGTTTCGAGAATCGCACAGGTCGAGCCTTTGCCGTTTGTGCCGCTGACTGTAATCACCGGGCAATCGAACGAGAAGCCAAGCGCGTCCTTCACTTGGGCGATGCGGGTCAAGTCCATGTCGCGGCCGGCCGGCTGCGCGGCGTTGAGGTGCGCGAGCCATGCGTCAAGTGTGGGGAAAGTAGTCATGGGTTCGGAGATCTGGAAGAACGGGAGCCACGCCAAAACGCTGCGCAGGATCCTTTCGCTTATAGAACGATACTGGTAGCAGTATCCGGCGGTGCGAGTTACAGTCAGCTCACGCCTGCAGAATCCCGATGATTTGCACTTCGAACGCCAGCGCCGCACCCGCGAGCGGGTGATTGAAATCGAACAGCGTGGAGGTTTCGCCGACTTCCTTCAGCACGCCTGCGTAGCGTCCACCACGCGGTGCGTTGAATTCGATGAGATCGCCCGGCGAAAAGTGCTCGCCGATCATGCTGTTTTCGCGCAGCGCAGCGAGCGACACGCGCTGGATCAGATCGGGATTGCGTGGGCCGAATGCTTGCCCCGGAGCAAGCTGGAACGTCGAATGGTGGCCGACCTTCAATCCCAGCAAAACATTTTCCAGCGGCGGCGCCAGTTGACCGGCGCCCAGCAGCAGCGTGGCCGGCTTATCGGCAAAGGTGTTCATGACTTCGGCGCCATCGGCAAGCGAAAGCCGGTAGTGAAGCGTGATGTGTGAACCAGGTGTCACTTCAGAAATGTTGGACATGCTCATGAGTCAGGTTGTAATCGTTCAGTTGAAAAGAGGAAGATGCGTATGTCGTTCTGTCCGGGTCGGGATCGCCAGTTGAAGAAAGGAGACATTGATCTGGAATGGTTATACAGGCTTCGTGTTGGCAGGCGGTCGTCAGTGCTTGACAGCAACGACCTTGCCGCGAAACAGGTAATACTGGTACAGGTTGTAGGCGATCATGATCGGGAATACGGTGCCAATTCCGAAGAGCATAAAGATCAGAGTCGGGCTATCGGAGGCGGCCGCCGCCACCGTCAGTTGACCCGGCACGATGTACGGGAACAGGCTGATAGCGAGACCCGCGAACGACACGACGAAGAGAATTGTCGAACCCGCGAAAGGCCCATGTTCTCCGCGCATGCGAACCGAATACAGCACATAAGCAAATGCGAGTGCAGCGATGACGGCGAGCGCGATCAGCACGTCAAAAACGCCATGATCCTGCCAGCGTGTGATGCCCACGGGGCTGAACTTCATTGTGGCGAATGAAACCAGCACGGCGGCAATGACGGTCGTGAATACTGCAAAGGTCGAGTAGCGGCGCGCGGCGTTTTCGATCTCACCAGTCGTCTTCTTTACGAGCCAGGTCGCGCCGAGCAGGCAATAGCCGGATACCACGCCGATGGCTGTGACTATGACCAATGCGAGACTATGGCCGCCCGGCATGAAGCCCGTCAGCACCTTGCCGAGCACGATGCCCTGGCTGATCGCCGCGAGCAGGCTGCCGAGACCGAAGACACGGTCCCACAGTGTCTTGCCGGTACGTGCAGAGTGGCGAAACTCGATGGCCGCGCCGCGCATGATGAAGCTCGCGATCAGCACCATCACGGGCACATACAGGTCCGTGAGGATCGTCGCGTACGCGTCGGGGAACGCGCCGAAGAGCGCGCCGCCCAGCGCGACGAGCCAGGTCTCGTTGGCGTCCCATACGTGGCCAATCGATTGAATCATCAGGTCACGGTCCCCGTCGCGGCCGCGCAGCAGCGTAAGGATACCGACGCCAAGATCGAAGCCGTCGGTGACCACGTACAGAACGAGCATCAGGCCGATCAGGCCAAACCACGTGTGATTCAGAAGGTCCTGCGTATATGAAGCGTTCATTGTCCTGCCTCTTGATCCATGAAACAAAAGAGTGTGTGGGCGTTCAGTAGTCGATTGAGTGCAAAGCCACGTGCTTCGCGGACGCGTCCACCGGCGTCAGCGTGAGGTCCGGACCGTTCCTGAGCCAGCGGCGCGCGAAGTGAAAGAACGACACCAGCAAGATCACGTAAAAGACTGAGAACATCATCATGCTGCCGGTAAGCGCTGCCGGAGAGATCGCCGACGCGGCGTGCTCCGTGCGCAGCAGCCCATACACAACCCACGGCTGGCGGCCCACCTCGCGCACGATCCAGCCGCATTCCACCGCGACGTAAGGCAATGGAATTGCGAGAACCCACGCGAGAAGCAGCTTGCGTTGCGCGAGCAGTGCATCGACGCGGCCGCGCGCCTTCCGTATCGCATGGATGGTCCAGAACGCGAGCACCATGAACAGGAAACCGATGCCTGCCATCGCGCGGAATGTGTAGTAGAGAAGCGGGAGCATCGGGGGCTGGTCAGCAACGGGTATGTCCTTGAGTCCCTTCACCTGACCGTGGAGGCTGTGCGTACCGAGAACGCTCAACATGCCCGGCACTTCGAGTGACCAGTCATTGCCCTGTTTCGCCGCGTCGGGCCATGCGAGGAGCGACCAGCTTGCGCCCGTGCCCGGCGCATTCGTTTGCCAGTTGCCTTCGATCGCGGCACCCTTCGCGGGCTGAGTCCTGAACACGTCGATGCCGCTCGAGTCACCCAGCCAGATCTGCACGGGTGCGACGATGGCGAGCATCAGCAAGGCCACCTTGAACGAGCGGATGAAGAACTCCGGGTGCCGACGCTTCAGCAGGTAGTAAGCGGAAATACCAGCCACGACAACGAGACCAGTCTCCAGCGCCGCGAACCACATGTGCGACACGCCCCACACCATATCGGGGTTGAAGATCGCCTTCAGATAGTCGGTGACGACGAGCTTTCCATCGACGACCGCCACGCCCGCCGGCGTTTGCAGCCAGGAGTTGGCGACCATGATCCAGAATGCGGATAACGTCGAACCGAGCGCGACCATCGCCGTGGCAAACAGGTGAACGCCCTTCGGCACCCGTTGCCAGCCGAGCATCATGATCCCGACAAAGCCCGCTTCCAGCATGAAGGCCATGGCGCCTTCAAAGCCGAGGATGTTGCCGAAGAACTGACCCGTGTACTGCGAAAATGGGCCCCAGTTGGTACCGAACTGGAACTCCATCGGGATACCGCTGACGACGCCCACAGTGAAGTTGAGCACCAGCAGCTTGCTCCAGAAACGCGCATGCCGGTACCAGACCACCTCGCCCGTTCTGACCCACAGGATCTCCACGATGAGGAGAAAGGCGGACAGGCTGATCGTCAGGATAGGCCAGAGGATGTGGAAGATTGCGGTCATCGCAAACTGGCCGCGCGCGAGATTCAGAGCTTCGACATGCATTGTGATCACCAGACAGGTTGGCGTTGAGCGTGCCGCAGCGGCACGCCAATCAAAAGGTAGTAGTGGAAGTCATTGAGCCGGCAGGATTACCGCTCGGAACATTGAGAGCAGTATGTTTCTTTGCGCCTCCCATTCCAATATATCGGCAGTGACCAATTCGATATCTTTCAGTGAATAACGGCGTCAGAGGGCGCGTGCGGATCTGCGCCTATTTCGTCGCTGTAGCCGTGAACGACGCGCACCATGCAGGCGTGTGCGCGCTCGGTTCGGAATTGTCTGGTGAGATGTGGGACGGCCCGGGACTATCGGGCTGTCCATCTGAATACGGCGGTGCCGTAGGTCGACAATGAAGGGCGCGTGATCGTGTGAATGAGTGGCACGGCGTAAAGCCGCGCGCATTTGCCGCCGAATCCGCCATCAACGGCGGACCCGAAGCGTCGCAACATTGTGTTGCCCGGCGCGGCTTTGCGTCGCGCGGTGAGGTTATCCGGTCACGCGAGGCGAATTTTCGGCTGCACGAGGCCGTTGACCTGCTCCGCGGCCCACATCAGCGTCGTTTTGCCCACGCCGTGCAACGCCCGCTGATGGCGGCGATACAGCAGCGCGTGACCCAGACGCGCAGCACGTCCGCGGATCACGCCGCCCTTGAAGAAGCCGATGCGGCCTAGCGCGCCATATGCGTCGTAATCGCTCAACGACACGAGCGAACCGAAGTCCCGGAATACGAAATCGGGCAGCGGCTTTCCCTCCAGCCAGCGCGGCATATGACGTGCGAGATGTTCTGCCTGCTGGGTCGCGACCTGTGCGGTCGGCGGTAGCGGTCGTTCGTGGCCGGCGGGTGTGAGGCTCGCGCAATCACCTACGGCGAACACATGGTCGTCGCGCGTGGTCTGCAAAGTCGAGTCGACGATCAACTGGTTCGAACGATTCGTCGCCAACCCAGCGAGGTTGTGCATGAAGTCGGCCGCCTTGACGCCCGCGGCCCAGACCATCAGGTCCGCTTCGATATGCGAGCCGTCGTGATAAAAGCCGCTGGCATCGGCCGACGTTACTTGCGTCGAGGTCAACACCCGAAAGCCGATGCGTTCGAGCTGCTGCTGGCTCGACGCGGAAATCTGCGGCGGGAACGCCGGCAGCACGCGCGGACCGCCTTCGAGCAGCGTCAGGCTCAGTCGGCTGCGCACGGACGGATCGCCATAACGGGCGGCAACCTCCAGCAGCCGGCTCAGTTCCGCGGACAACTCGACACCCGTCGCACCCGCGCCGACAACTGCCACACGCAGCGATTCATCTTTCGCGACGGCGCGAAGCACATGGTTGCGCAGTACGACGTTGAAGTTTTCCGCCTGCTGCTGACTGTCGATGAAATGGCAATGCGTCTTCACGCCCGGCATGCCGAAGTCATTGGCCCGGCTGCCGAGCGACATCACCAGCACGTCGTATTCGACTGTGCGCGAATCGATGATGACCGCACCTTCCTGCGTCCGGATCTCGCCGAGCTCCACACGACGACGCTCGCGGTCCAACCCGCGTACTTCGCCGGGCAGATAGGTGAACCCATGTTCGCGCGCGTGCGCGACATAGACAACCTGTTGCTGCTGAACATCCCGCGTGCCTGCGGCAATCGTATGCAGCATCGGCTTCCAGATGTGCGTGGGGCTGCTGTCGATCAGCGTGACAGCGGCGCGCCCACTGCGGCCCAACTGGTCGCCGAGCTTCGTTGCAAGCAGAATCCCGGCAATGCCGCCACCCGCGATGACAATCCGAACCGGCTGTGACATGATTTCTCTCTACGAGTGATAAGTTAAGGATGCCGGCGTACCGCGGCCGCAACGTTGGGCCCACCATGCGTCTTGTGTCCAATACGCTGCCGGCCCGCGGACTCTCATTGTCAATCCGCCTTGGCGACGTATGGTTTGACCATTCTGGTCGGATCTACGACGCGGTCGAAGGTCTCTTCATCGACAAAGTCGAGCTCGAGCGCGGCCGCCCTCAGTGTCAGATCGTGATGCATGGCATGGTGCGCAATGGCCGAAGCGTGGTCGTAGCCGATTACCGGCACCAGCGCCGTGACCAGCATCAGCGAGCGGTCGACATCCTCCTTGATCTTCTTCAGGTTCGGCCTCGTACCTTCGACCAGGAATCGCCGGAAGTTCGTACAGCCGTCAGTCATCAGCGTGAGGGACTGCATCAGGTTGAAGATGATCAGCGGCTTGTAGACGTTCATCTCCAGATAGCCGCTGGCGCCGCCAAATCCGACCGCAACGTCGTTCGCCATGACCTGCACGGCGAGCATCGTCAGCGCCTCGACCTGGGTCGGATTGACCTTGCCAGGCATGATCGATGAGCCGGGCTCGTTTTCGGGGAGCGTCAGCTCGGCAAACCCCGCGCGCGGACCGCACGACATCAGGCGAATATCGTTGGCGATCTTGTATAGAGAAACCGCCAGCGAGCGCAGCGTGCCGGAAAGCTGCACCAATGCATCGTGGCTGCCCTGCACGGTGAACTTGTTCGGCGCGCTCACAAACGGAAGGCCCGTCAGCCGTGCGATTTGCGCGGCAGCCGCCTCGGCAAAACCCGGCGCCGCGTTAATTCCGGTTCCGACCGCGGTACCACCTAACGCAAGGCAGTACACGCCTTTTAACGCATCATCGATCCGCGCGAGATTGTCGGCCAGCATGCCGGCGTAGCCCGACCATTCCTGACCGAGCGTAAGCGGTGTCGCATCCTGCATATGGGTGCGGCCAATCTTGACAATCGCGTCCCACTCCGCAGCCTTTTCCGCGATCGCGTCATGCAATGCCTTGACCGCCGGAACCAGGCGTTGCGTCGTGTTGACAGCAGCGGCGATGTACATCGCCGAAGGAAACGAGTCGTTCGACGATTGCGACATGTTGACGTGATCGTTCGGGTGAACCGGCGTCTTGCTGCCGAGCGGCGCGCCGGCGAGCTGGCAGCAGCGATTGGAGATTACCTCGTTGACGTTCATGTTGAACTGCGTTCCGCTCCCAGTCATCCAGACATGCAGCGGGAACATCTCGTGATGCTGGCCAGCGAGGATCTCGTCGCAGACCTGTGTAATCAGCCTGTGAGATTGATCGCCGAGGCGTCCGCCGGCGTAATTTGCATTGGCCGATGCCTTCTTGAGGTACACATAAGCCGTGATCATTTCCCGCGGCATCAGGTCACGGCCAATACTGAAATGCTCGAGCGAGCGTTGGGTTTGGGCACCCCAGAGCCTGTCGGCGGGAACACCGATTTCTCCGAGGCTGTCGGCCTCCATGCGAACGTTGTCCATCGTGTCTATCCTTTCATTCATGATTCACGCCGCACGAAGCAGCGTCAGCACCCGGAGCACGTCCGGATCGGCAAGCTCGCCTTTCGGCTCCTTGCGCGTAAGCAGCAGGTCCATCAGATCGTTATCGCTCAGATCGAACAGGTGGGTCAGCGCGCCCACGTCGGCGTCGCTGAGGTCACGCTCATATTTGCCGAAGAAGCGCTCGAAGAAAAGATCGTTTTCGAGCAGGCCGCGTCGTGCGCGCCAACGAAGGCGCGCACGGCACAGCGGGTCGGACTGGTGTGATGTGTTCATCTCATACCGCCCGGCGAACCATCAATTCCTTGATCTTGCCGATCGCCTTTGTCGGATTGAGGCCCTTCGGGCACACGTCGACGCAGTTCATGATCGTATGGCAACGGAACAGACGGTACGGGTCTTCAAGGTTGTCGAGGCGTTCACCCGTCGCTTCGTCGCGGCTATCTGCGATGAAACGATAGGCTTGCAGCAGGCCTGCGGGACCGACGAACTTGTCCGGGTTCCACCAGAAGCTCGGGCACGAGGTCGAGCAGCTTGCGCACAGGATGCACTCGTACAGGCCGTCCAGTTCGTCGCGCTGCTCCGGCGACTGCAGGCGTTCCTTTTCCGGTGGTGGCGTGTCGTTGATCAGGTACGGCTTGATCGAGTTGTACTGGTTAAAGAAGTGCGTCATGTCGACGATCAGGTCGCGCACCACGGGCAGCCCCGGCAACGGCCGCAGAACGATTTTTTGCGGCAGATCGTTCAGGTTCGTCAGGCACGCCAGCCCGTTCTTGCCGTTGATGTTCATCGCGTCCGAACCGCAAACGCCTTCGCGGCAGGAGCGGCGGAACGACAGCGTTTCATCCAGCGCTTTCAGCTTGACAATCGCATCGAGCAGCATGCGTTCGTGCGAGTCGATGTCGATCTCGTACGTTTGCATGTGTGGCGCTGCGTCCTTATCCGGATCGTAGCGGTAAATTTCAAATGTACGCTTTGCCATTTCTGAATTCCTTTTGACTAGTGCGTTAGAAGGTACGCGGTTTCGGAGGCACCGGGTCGACCGTCAGCGGCTTCATGTGAACCGGCTTGTAGTCGAGGCGGTCGCCTTCGCTGAACCACAGCGTGTGCCGCAGCCAGTTTTTATCGTCCCGCTCCTTGTAGTCGCCCGGCGCGTGCGCGCCGCGGCTCTCCTTGCGCGCCGAGGCCGACACCATCGTGGCACGCGCCACTTCGATCATGTTGGCAAGTTCCAGCGCCTCGACGCGCGCCGTGTTGAACACCTTCGACTTGTCCTTCAGATGAACGTGGCCGACGCGTTCCTTTAGCTGTGCAAGCTGCCTGACGCCTTCGTCCATCAATTCCTGCGTGCGGAAAACACCCGCATGTTTTTGCATCGTCGAGCGGATGTCGCCCGCGATCACCTGCGTGTATTCGCCCGACGAGGACTTGTCCAGCTTGTCCAGACGCGACAGCGCGAAATCAGCAGCGTCAGCCGGCAGCGGCTTGTGCTCCCTGATTTCCTTCACGTGCTTGACGATATGGTTGCCGGCCGCGCGGCCGAACACCACCAGGTCGAGCAGCGAGTTCGTGCCCAGTCGGTTTGCGCCGTGAACCGACACGCACGAGCATTCGCCCACTGCGTAGAAGCCGTTGACCGGATCTTCTTGACCCTTCGACGTGCCCACCACCTGGCCGTGAATGTTCGTAGGAATACCGCCCATCTGATAGTGGATGGTCGGCACGACCGGGATCGGCTCCTTGATGCAGTCGACGTTCGCGAATCTCAGCGCGATTTCGCGGATCGACGGAAGACGCTTCGTGATCGTCTCGGCGCCGATGTGCGACAGGTCGAGCAGAATGTGATCCTTGTTCGGACCCACGCCGCGGCCTTCATTGATTTCCTGGCCCATCGAACGCGAAACGAAGTCGCGCGGAGCCAGATCCTTCAGCGTCGGCGCGTAACGTTCCATGAAACGCTCGCCATTCGCGTTGCGCAGAATGCCGCCTTCGCCGCGCACACCTTCGGTAATCAGCACGCCCGCGCCGGCGACGCCGGTGGGGTGGAATTGCCAGAATTCCATGTCTTGCAGTGCGACGCCCGAACGCGCTGCCATGCCGAGGCCGTCACCGGTGTTGATGAACGCGTTGGTCGAAGCTGCGAAGATCCGGCCTGCGCCGCCCGTGGCGAACAGCGTGGTCTTGCCTTCGAGGATGTAGACGTCGCCCGTTTCCATTTCCATCGCGGTCACGCCGAGCACATCGCCTTCGGCGTCGCGGATCAGGTCCAGCGCCATCCATTCGACGAAGAACTGCGTCTTCG
>FSXK01001970.1_pt1 | contig 11510 bp, 8 predicted proteins | sample 1638101 | NCBI WGS metagenome assembly FSXK01 (sample SAMEA3914788, study PRJEB12502) | metagenome | biome: forest; material: soil | place: Canada | collected 2011-07-03 | depth 0.1 m | reverse complement strand
CGTGCACGCGGATCAAGGCTCATGCGTGGGGATTAGAGTCCTAACGGGCAAGCGTGAACGACCGGATCGAGCTGCCCTTCTCGTAGAACCGGCCGTTTTCGAACTGCTCGGCGATCACGGTCCAATAATAAACGCCGCGCGGCAGGTCCGTCACCACGATCTCGCCGGCCGGCAGGTCGGGACGGTCGAGGATCGGATTGCGCAGGTCCGGCGTGGCAGCAAGGACGAAGCGAAAGCGCGTCTCCACGCCCGGGCGGCTCGCGAACCAGCGGAACGTGTAGTCGCGCGTGCCGGGATGCGGCGTCGCCGATGCGGACAGACTTAACTGGCGTCGCTCGAAGCTATAGGTCTGCGGCAGGCCTTCAAGACCGTTGTGATCGATCGCCGAGATGCGCACGAAGTACGTGCCGTCGCGCAGATCGCCGAAGTCGGCATGCGGCGCACTCACCGGCAGATCGCGGATCAGGTCGAGCAGGTCCGCGTCACGCGCAATCTGCACGCGATAGCCGGCCGCGTGGCTGTCCGGCAAGAGCTCAAACGCGACGGTCTTGCTGTCCTGGATCTTGCCGGGATCGGTCAAGGCCGGTGCGGGCAGCAATTCGATGGGCGCGCCGATTGCGCCGCTCGCGCCCGAGACATTGCCGAAGTGAGCCGACACGAGTTGCTCCGAAGCCTGCAGCGGCACGCCCGGCGCCGGCACAGGTGCGCTGCCCGGATCCACCCCGACCGCACCATCCAGCACTTCGACGGCCGTCTGCTGCTGGCCGGCGTCATAGTTCACCCGAAAACGCGTGCCACGCACGCCCGCCACCACGGACGGCGAACGGATCTGGAAGCGGTCGTCCTTCTTGGTGGCATGGGTGACTTCGCTGTCGACCTCACCGTGTTGCAAGTCGATTACGCGGTCGGAGGCACCCGTCAATACCGTCTGGCGCAGCTTGCCGATCTCGATCATGCCGTCCTGCGGCACGCTCACGTGCGAACCGTCCACCAGTTCCAGCGTCGCGAAACCCTCATGACCGGTACGCACGCGATCGCCTTCGCCAAGCATCATGCCTGGCGCAAGCGGCGTGTAGGGACCCGTGCCGAACGCCCGCTCAACCGGCCCGCTCGTCGCCAGCACCCGCGCGGATTCGCGATCCTGGCGCAGCAACGCGGCCGGCAGTTTGATCTGGATACCCGCTTGCAGAAGGCGCGGCGCGGGGACCTTGTTCAGACGGCTGAGTACCGCCCAGTCGTGCGGATCGCGCAGGAAGCGCGCGGCGATTTCATACAGCGTATCGCCCGCCACGGTCGTATAAGGCACGGTGACGATCGGCACGCTGTCCCGCTTATGCGCGTCGGCCAGCGCGGGCGCGAGCCCGAGCGCCGCGAGGAGATACGGCGCGCACGGCACGAGACACGCCAGCGCACGGCGCGCGCCGGCCGCCGGCAGACAAACCGGCAGCGTGGATCCGGACAAGCTCACGCATCCCCCTTTTCGATGCGCTCCAGCCGGTATCCATAGCCATAGATCGGCGTCAGGCGATAGCCGTTTTCAGGCCGCAACCCCAGTTTGCTGCGCAACATCGAAACGTGGGTGTCCATGGTGCGCGACGGGATTTCGGTGGCCTGCTTCCAGATCACATCCAGGATATGGGCGCGCGACAGCGGCCGGCACAGGTGCTGGAACAGCAGCAGTGCCAGGTCGAATTCCTTTTGCGTCACGGCCACCGCGGTGCCGCGTACCACGACGTGCTTGGCGCTCAGATCGAACTCGTATTCGCCGAACACTTCCTTCAGCGCGGTCGTGTTGAGCTGATAGGCGCGCCGCAGCAGCGAACCGACGCGCGCCAGCAAGACGCCCGCCGATACCGGCTTGACGACGTAGTCGTCCGCCCCCGTATTGAGGATCGACGTGATGTCGGTCTCACGGCTGCGGCTCGTCATGAACAGCACCGGCAAGCGCTCGGACAGGCTCTCGCGCACCCAGCGCAGCACTTCTTCGCCCGACATATCCGGCACATTCCAATCCAGCACCAGCAGATCGAAGGTCTGGCGCCGGAGTTGGCGCACCAGCGCGCGGCCCTCGGCATAGGCATGGCAGATGTGGCCAGCGGCCGAGAGCGTTTGACACACCAGATCGGCCTGAGCCGCATCGTCATCCAGGACTGCAATTCTCATAACACCCCGCAATGCAACACCGTTATTCGTATCTGGATGGCCGGTCATCGATTCGATTCGGCGCGGCCCGGATACACCGCGCTACGACGCCCCTTTGCCTTTAAACGCCACGTGCGCATTCCGCGCGCTGACCTTCGGGCAACGGACTCCTCCATCGACAACGCTATTTATCGATTATTGGCCGCGCACCAAAAACGCCTGTTTAAAACAGGTATCCGATATATCTCAAAAATGGCGCGCAATTTGCCCAGTCACGTAAAGTGAATAGGCATTTTCATCATAATCGAAAACGGCCATCCCCTTCCGAATGCCATCCTCCTGCCATCCGGTTTCGGCTCAACGCTTGACCCTGTCTCTCAGGTTTTTTATACGGTTTCTTGAGACCTTCAACGGGCTGTACAACTGGTCTCGCTCACGCAGTGATGCTGTGGCCCCGTCTAACCTGTCCTGGCGGGCGCAAGGCGCTGTGCCTCACGCTTACCATCCTCATTGTTATCGTCTTCCTGCGGCTTCAATTGACGGTTCAACGCCGCCTCGAGATGAATCCGCACGTGTTCCCAGGCACTGTGTGCATAGTCCGGCTGCCCCGCCGCCCAATCCTGGGCGAGCGCGAACACGCGACGCACCGTTGCCGCACAGGCGCTCAGATCGCCCGTGCCATGAGCTTCCGATTGACGCAGCAATTCGGCGAGCCATGGCATGTCGACAGCACACGAGTCCGCGTAGGCTTCGATCGCCGCGCGCGCATGGCGGTCGCTCGTCAGATCGGGCTCGATGCGCTGCAAGCGCTGCCCAACCTTGCGCTTCCGCTCGTTCGCCTTGAACGGAATGCGCGTCGTGCGCGGTCTAAAAAACATCCAATCCCTCGTTAAGCGGCACAGCATCTGTCACGCTATTGCCGCCCAGCGCGATGCAATTCGCATACTGACTCGTGCGTCGCGCGCCCGAGTGTGGACAAATATTTACATTCCGTCGAGACAGTATAAGAACAGTCTCAATTTAAATCGTTTAAAGATTGTTAGATCGGTTTCGATCTGTGTGTGGCAGCGCGCACACGCGTGTGTTGAGGCGGGAAATGCTTTTGCTACGGGAGATTACTAAGCGGCTGCCCACTCGGCGAGGGTTGCCACCGTGTTCATGTTGCGTGCGGTTCCAGTTTTGGCGTTCGCAATCTTCAGTTTTGATTTGGCTATTCCGTTGCCGTAATGCACGTAAATTTCGCGCACTCCGAGCGCGATTTCTTCGGTCTGCTGGCTGCTTACACCGCTCAAGGTATCCGCAGGCGGCACTGAGTCGAGAAAGATTGCGACCGTTTGGTTCGGTGCGGCGGATTTGAACGGATTGGCGTCGAGTACGGCGGCGAGTTCCGCGGCGGTTCGGATCAGAACGCCGACCGGCTTGCCCGCGTAGGTCTCAAGAGCGCTCTCCAGCTTCTTCTTGACAGCCGTTTCAGACAGCTTGCTCGAGAAGACGACGTTGCCGCTCGCAATATAGGTGCGCACGTTGGCAAAGCCAAGAGACTCGCACATGGCCCGAAGCTCGGCCATCGGGAGTTTGCCGGTGCCGCCGACATTCACGGCGCGTAACAAAGCAACGTAATGGGTCATCGTCCACTCGCCCTCGCAATCTCCGGCATTGGCGCAAACAACGCATCTAGATCATCATCGGAGAACTTAACCGTTCCCGCTGCGTCCTCAGACAGGATGCTGTCGGCCAGCGCCGCCTTTTTCTCCTGCAGCCGGACAATCTTCTCTTCGATGCTGCCCGCCGCGATCAGTTTATAGACGAACACGGGCTTGTCCTGGCCAAGCCGATGCGCACGGTCCGTTGCCTGATTCTCGGCCGCCGGGTTCCACCACGGGTCGTAGTGAATCACCGTGTCCGCCGCCGTGAGATTCAGACCCACGCCGCCCGCTTTCAGACTGATCAGGAACAACGGCACCTCGCCGCGTTGGAAGCGATGCACGGGCGTGGCGCGATCGGTCGTGTCGCCAGTCAGCGTAACGTACGGGATAGCGGCCTTATCGAGCGCGGCCGCGATCAGTTCCAGCATGCCGGTGAACTGCGAAAACAAGAGCACGCGCCGGCCCTCTTCGATCAGCTCCGGCAGCATCGCCAGCAGCAGTTCGAGTTTGGCCGACTCCTTGACGCGTGCCGCTTTTTCCAGCTTCACGAGACGCGGATCGCAGCACACCTGGCGCAGTTTGAGCAACGCATCCAGCACGATGATGTGACTACGGGCGAGCCCCTGAGAGTTCACGGCTGCACGCACTTTCGCCTGCATCGCAGTACGGACGATTTCATAGAGGTCGCGCTGCGCCCCTTCCAGATCGACAGTACGCACGATGGTGGTTTTCTGCGGCAGTTCTTTCGCCACCTCGTCTTTGCGGCGGCGAAGCATGAACGGACGAATCCGCCGTGCCAGCAGTTCGCGCCGGACACCATCGCCTTTGCGTTCGATGGGATTGCGCCAGCGTTTGGTGAAGTCCTTCTGCGTGCCGAGAAAACCCGGCAGCAGAAAATCGAACTGCGCCCACAATTCGCCGAGGTGATTCTCGAGCGGCGTACCAGTGAGGCATAGACGGTGCCGCGCCCGCAGGTCGCGAATCGCAGTCGCCGATTTGGTGGTGGCGTTCTTCACATACTGCGCTTCGTCCAGAATCAGCAGGTGATACTCGTGCTCGGACAGCACCGCGTGGTCGCGCCACAGCAATGCATAAGTGGTGAGAATCAGTTCGTGCTCGCCGATCAACTCGAAGCGCTCCTTGCGCTGCGGCCCGTTCAGATCCAGCACCTTCAGGTCCGGCGCAAAGCGGCGTGCTTCCTCTCGCCAGTTGTGAACCAGGGTGGTCGGCACGACGATCAGCGCCGGACGGTCGAGGCGCCCAGCCTCCTTCTCCGCCAGCACGTGGGCCAGCGTCTGAACCGTCTTGCCGAGCCCCATGTCATCGGCCAGGATGCCGGCCAGATTGTGCTCGCGCAGGAACTGCATCCAGCTCAGTCCCTGATGCTGGTACTCGCGCAACTCGGCCTGCAGCCCGCGCGGCACCGGAGCCTCCTTCACACCGGCGCCATTCTGCAGACGCTGAGCCAACTGACGGATCGAGTCGTCACCCTGAAATTCCCAGCGGCCCGTGTCGTTCAGGGCAGCAAGGCGTCCCGCATCAAGCTCAGGAATCCTGATGTTCTCGTCGCCCTTCCAGCTCCCCAGGCCGTCGAACAGATCGACCAGCACGCGCACCACCGGTTTTAGCCGGCCGGCGCGCAGGCGCAAGCGCTCGGCGCGGTCGGTGGTCAGGTCGATGTCTTCTTCGTCGTCGATCGTTTCGAGCGCGCCGCCCAGCCAGCGCCGGTCGCGCCGGAACAGGCCCGCCAGCAGCGGTTCCAGGCGGACCGTGCGATCGCCCAGCGTGATGCCCATCTCGAGGTCGAACCAGCCATCGCCGGCCTGGCGCGCGGTGCCTTCGATCGCGTCGATCTCGATCACGTTATGACGGAATGTCGGCGCCATCGTCACGCGCCAGCCTTTGCTGTCGAGCGCGGGCACGGCTTCGTCGACGAACTCGGGCCATGCGTCGACCTCAGGTAACGCGAGCAGCGTCTCCGGCAGTGCGTGCCGCGAATACGCGCCGCTCGCCGGCACCACCTGCAAGCCGGTCTTGCGCAACTCGAGCAGGCGTTGCTTTTCGGTATCGTAGCGGCGCCGGATGTGGATCACGTTGCCGCCCGGGAGCGGCACCAGGGTGGCGTGGCTTTCCGCCTTGATGCTGACGCCTTCGTAGTCGAAACTGACCGCGGCAAAGTCCAGCAGATGGCTGCGCTGCGCAGCCTTGCCGACGCCCAGCGCAGCCATCGGCAAGGTGTTGAGCGCCAGCACGGGCACCGGTTCGGCGTCGATCACGCGCACCTTGGTGGTGTCGAGCGCAGGCGGCAGGGGCAGATCGGGCGCGACCTCGCGCAGCACGGCCGCGACCAGCGGCGCCTCCGCGAGCGAAATGGGCGGCATCGACAGGTAATCAGGCAATTGCTGGAACGGTAAGGAGAGCTCGACGATCCCGGCTTCGCCGGCGTCTGCGTCGACGTACCAGACCGGCTCGGTCGCCAGCACCATCGCGGCCGGCGGATCGGTGCGCAACACCGGCCTCAGACGGTCATCCGACTGCGCTTCCCATTCGATATGGCCCGCCCGTGCCGCTCCCATCGATAGCGGGCGAGGCGCGCCTCGCGAGGCACTGTCGGCGGCCAGGGCTGGAAACAGTCGACCGGTTGCGATCAATTTATGCAGCACGTCACCGCCGTTCGCGCCGCGCAAAATGAAATGCCCGTGATTCTCGCGCGAATGGCCGAGCCACAAGCTACGCAGGATCACCAGATCGTCGTCCGAAACGAATTTGGGTGGTTTGATCAGCGCTGCTTCGACATTGCTCCACGGCTCGTCGATCGCGCGGACCTCGCCATCGGCACCGAGCCGCGCCTTGAACAACTGGATCTCGTGACGCTGCTGAAAGCGCGACCAGCCCAGCCGATAGGCGAGCGCGTGGGTGGCCGCTGCGGTTGAAGGGATTTTGCCGGGCGCGCCGGACTCAGCATGGCCGGCATGGGCGCGAAATGTCTCCAGCCACCTGACCAGCTCGGGACGCACGCCGGACTGCGCCCCGGCCTCTTCCAGGCCAGCAATCAGCAGGGCCGCCATGTGCTTGCACTGGAAGCCGACCGGGCAGGAACAATCGCCCTCTACCCACAGGTCGTCGCCCACGTCATGAAACTGGATATCCACCACATAGGGATGGCGCTGCGTGCCCTGCACTTCGCCGCTCAGGGTGTTGTTTTCCCAGTGCAGATTGGAGACCGCATCGACGTAATCGCGCGCCTTGGCGACGGTCCTGGCCCCTAACCACTTCGTAATATCTTCTCGATCATAGAAAACTGACGACATCCGGGTGACCCATCCATGCGTGTTCTGGCGCGCGGCGACGATGCGGGTTGAAGGATTCGGCGGGCGAGGCATCCCCGCTTATGACCTGGCGTCCTGTTCCCGGCTGCGTTTGCCGCTGATAGCCGACTATTTTCGCATGTGTCGAAAAACGCTGTTGGGCGGGGTTAGGCGGCGGGTGGCGCAAAATCCGGCCCGTGCGGTTGCGAGCGCTTCCGGCTCGCGATGGCGGGACTGTTCAGGTCGTCACGCCCGCCGGATCATCCACGACAGGCGTCGCGGACGCTGGCGCACCAAAGCTCACTTCCAGGTCCGCAGCCGCAAACACCTGCGCGAGCGCCGGCGACGGCGCCTCGTCGGTGATCAACAGGTCCACTGCATCGCACCCAAACGCGTGTACCAGCGCGCTGTGCCCGAACTTGGCGTGATCGGCCACCACGACCCGCCGCTCGGCCTGCGCAAACGCGGCCAGGGAATAGGAGACGTCGTCGGGTTGCGCATCCATGAAACGGCCCTGCGCGTCGACCGCCGTCACCGAGACGATCGCGTAGCGCACGTGAAACTGGCGGATGAACGCCAGCGTGCTCTCGCCGAACGCCGCGGCGTCGTCGGCGCGCAATTCACCGCCCGCGATGAACACGCGGTTGTCGTTGCGCGGCGCGAGCGTGCGGGCAATTTCCGCGGAATTGGTGACGACCGTCAGCCGCGACCGGGCACACAGCGCGTTGGCGATATGTACGCAGGTCGTGCCGCCGTCGAGTATCAGCGAGTCGCCATCGCGCACCAGATCGCATACGCGCGCCGCAATGACCCGCTTCGCCTCGAGGTTCTCCTGCATGCGACGCTGAAACGGCGGCTCGTCGAGGCGGTCCGGCAACATCACCCCGCCATGCACCTTGAGCAGCACACCTTCCGAGATCAACGGCTTGATGTCGCGACGGATGGTTTCGTCGGACACGGCGAAGACTTCGGCCAGCTCAGTGATCGTGCAGGTCTGCTGCGCCCGCACAAGGCGCAGGATTTCAGATTGGCGTTGGGTTGAAAACATACGGGATGCGGGAGGATCAAGGTGGCGGTCAGTCTAGCAAACGCGCTGTCGCAGGGAAAGTCGTTTCCACAAATTCCCACGAGAGTCAACAGAGACTGGACAAAGGCCTGCGAAGGCCGTGCTGCAGTTGATTCACGCTCTCCTCGGTTCCGCAAGGCAATGAATTTTATGTGACAGTGTTGCGTTTTGCGGTCTTTTGTTGCAATCTACGTCCACACATTTCCACGCATATCAACACGCACCAGTCAAAATCCAACCCATGTCTACATCTATTCCCCAACACGCCCGGGTAGTCATCGTCGGCGGCGGCATCATCGGTTGCTCCGTGGCGTATCACCTGACGAAGCTGGGTTGGACCGATGTCGTCCTGCTCGAACAGGGGCAACTGTCCTGCGGCACGACCTGGCACGCTGCAGGCCTCGTGGGGCAATTGCGCGCCCAGGAAAGCATGACAAAACTGATCCGCTACTCCACTGCGCTTTACGCCGAACTGGAAGCGGACACCGGCCTCGCCACCGGCTGGAAGCAATGCGGCTCGCTCTCGGTCGCGCGCACGGCGGAGCGGATGACGCAACTCAAGCGCACCGCGGCCGTCGCCCGGGCCTACGGCGTGACGTGTGATGTCATCGGCCCGCAGGAAGCCGGCGAACTCTGGCCGGTGATGCGCACCGACGACCTGCTCGGCGCAGTCTGGCTGCCTGGCGACGGCAAGGCCAACCCCACCGATCTGACCCAGGCCCTCGCCCGCGGCGCCCGCACGCGCGGCGCGCGGATCGTCGAAAACACGCGTGTCACTGCCATCCACACGCGGCAAACGCCAGGCGGACGCGAGGTAAGCGGCCTCGCGTGGCGCAACAAGGACGGTGCCGAAGGCACGATCAACGCGGAAATCGTCGTGAACTGCGCGGGTCAATGGGCGAAGGCCGTGGGCCGCCTGTGTGACGTCACGGTGCCGCTGCATTCGGCCGAGCACTACTACATCGTCACCGAGCGCATTGCCGGCGTGCACCCCGATCTGCCGGTCATGCGTGACCCGGACGGCTTCATCTACTTCAAGGAAGAAGTAGGCGGCCTCGTGATGGGCGGCTTCGAGCCGAACGCCAAGCCTTGGGGCATGAACGGCATCCCGGAGAATTTCGAATTCCAGTTGCTGCCCGACGATTGGGATCAATTCCAGATCCTGATGGAAAACGCCTTGCAACGCGTACCCGCGCTCGAAACCGCGCAAGTCCGTCAGTTCTATAACGGACCGGAGTCGTTCACGCCCGATAACAACTTTATCCTCGGTGAGGCGCCCGAACTGCGCCACTTCTTTGTCGGCGCGGGCTTCAATTCGATGGGCATCGCATCGGCCGGCGGCGCCGGCATGGCGCTGGCCGAATGGATCGTCGCCGGCACGCCGACCATGGACCTGTGGCCGGTGGATATCCGGCGCTTCGCGCGCTTTAACGGCAACGACACGTGGCTGCATGACCGCGTGAAGGAAACGCTTGGGCTGCATTATGCGATGCCCTGGCCGAACCGCGAGCTCGATAGCGCGCGCCCATTCCGCCGGTCACCGCTTTACACGATGTTGCGCGACGCAGGCGCGAGCTTCGGCAGCAAGATGGGCTGGGAGCGGCCGAACTTCTTCGCGCCGAGCCCAGCGGAAGCGAAGATCGAGTACGCCTTCGGCCAGCAGAACTGGCTGCCGTGGAGCGGCGCCGAACATCGCGCTTGCCGCGAAGGCGTGGCGCTGTTCGACATGACGTCGTTTTCGAAATTTCTGGTGAAGGGACGTGACGCCGAGAGCGTGCTGCAAGGCATCGTCACCAACGATGTTGCGGTGCCGACGGGCACCACTGTCTATACGGGCATGCTCAACGAGCGCGGCACCTACGAGTCCGACTTCACGCTGACCCGCCTCGCCGACGATCAATACCTGATCGTCACCGGCTCGGCTCAAACCACACGCGATTTCGACTACATCGAGAAGTCGATCCCGCACGACAAGCATTGCACGCTGGTCGACGTCACCGGCCAGTACGCGGTGCTGGCCGTCATGGGACCGCGTTCGCGCGATCTGCTGCAGAGCATTTCGAAGGCTGACTGGAGCAATGCGGCGTTTCCGTTCGGCCAGAGCCGCGAAGTGGACATCGGCTACGCAACGGTACGCGCTACGCGGCTGACCTACGTCGGTGAGCTGGGCTGGGAACTCTACGTACCGGTCGAATTCGCCGCCGGCGTCTATGAGACCTTGCATGCTGCGGGAAAACCGTTCGGGCTTCTAAACGCGGGCTATTACGCGATCGATTCGCTGCGGATCGAGAAAGGCTACCGCGCATGGGGCCGCGAACTGACGCCGGATTCGAATCCGTTCGAAGCGGGTCTGGCGTTCGCCTGCAAGCTGGACAAGGAGATCCCGTTCCGTGGCCGTGAAGCTTTGCTGAAACTGCGGGCAGAGCCGCTGCGCCGGCGCATGGTCGTGCTCACCGCCAACGGCGCCGCCGACCGCATGCTGTGGGGCGGCGAAGCGATCCTCCGTGACGGCAAACCGGTGGGCTTCGTCAGCTCGGCGGCCTTCGGCCACACGTTCGGCCGCCCGGTGGCGATGGGCTACATCAACAATCCGGAGGGTGCGGCTGATGCAGCGTATCTGACGAGTGGCCGCTATGAGATCGACGTCGCCGGCGATCTGTTGCCCGCGACCGTTCATCTGAAGGCGCCGTACGATCCGCGCTCGGAACGCGTGAAAAGCTGAACGGGCCGCCCGCGCGGTTTTCACGCGCGACCAGCGCCGCGCGCCATGCTCGAAAACACTCCATCGCGCCGGATCAGTCCATGAAACAGCGCGGCCGCGAGATGGCCCAGCACGGTCAGAAACAACGCCAACGCCAGGTACGTGTGCAACGCACGCAGCAACGCGTAAAGCTGGACATCATGCGGCACGATCGGTGGCAGGTGAATCGAGCCGAACATCGTCACCGGATACCCCGCGGCTGACAGCATCGCCCAGCCGACCAGCGGCATGGCCAGCATCAGCGCATACAGCACCAGATGCGAAAGTTTGGCGACGAATCGCTGCAGCACAGGCATGTCGTCCGGCAGCGGCGGGCTGCCGCGCTTAAGCCGCACGGCAATCCGGAGCAGCACCAGCAGCAGTATCGCGATGCCGAGCGGCCTGTGAAGCGCGATCAACGTATTGTGTGCTTGCGAGACTGTCGCAACCATACCGATGCCGACGAACAGCATGATGAGGATTGCTAACGCCATCGTCCAATGCAGCAGTCTCTGGACGGGGCTGAAATGTGAATGCGTCGGCGTCATGACCGATCTCCGTTTTGCTGCGGGTGATGCAGATTGGGATTGAGCGCTTCTTCGCGAGTG
>FSXK01000316.1_pt1 | contig 11684 bp, 12 predicted proteins | sample 1638101 | NCBI WGS metagenome assembly FSXK01 (sample SAMEA3914788, study PRJEB12502) | metagenome | biome: forest; material: soil | place: Canada | collected 2011-07-03 | depth 0.1 m | reverse complement strand
TTTTTTCCCGGAACAGCCGAACGTCGGCTACGAAACGTTGTTGTACGACTGCATGCTGGGCGACGCGACGCTGTTTCAGCGCGCCGACAGCATCGAGACAAGCTGGGCCGCGGTAGACGACGTGCTGCATCCGAAGGGCAGTCCGCTGCCGGTGCGCGGCTACCCAGCTGGCAGCGAGGGCCCGGCCGAGGCCGATGCGTTGCTCGCACAAAACGGCCATACTTGGCGGCCTTTGAGCAAGGACGCGGACGCAAAGAAGTAAGGCTCACTACACATCACCAGGGGACCACTGTGGCGACACGTCAAACCAACGTCAAAGGTAACGTCAAGAGCCGTACTAGCGGCACCGGTAAAACCACCGCTGCCAAACGCGTAGCGAAAACCGCAACGAAAGCTGCGCCTAAAGCCGCAGCTAGACCTGCGGCTAAAAGCAGCGCCAGGCGTGGTGTGGAGCAGATCCTTGCGATCGACGTAGGCGGTACGGGACTGAAGGCCGCGATCATCGATGCGCAAGGCACGATGCTCACCGAGCGCCTGCGCGTGGCGACGCCGCATCCTTGCACGCCCGAGCAACTGGTCGATACGCTGGTCAAGCTGGTCGAGCCGCTGGTTGCGGAGCATCCACCGACGTGCATCTCAATCGGCTTTCCGGGTGTGGTGCGCAACAACCGCATACTGACGGCGCCGCATTTCGGCGACGTGGGCTGGCACGACATTCCGCTTGCGGAGTCGCTAGCCACGCGGCTTGGCGGCTTGCCGGTGCGCATGATCAACGACGCCGAGGTGCAGGGCTTCGCAGTCATCGAAGGCCACGGCATTGAGTTCGTGCTGACGCTTGGCACGGGCGCGGGCACGGCGCTGTTCCGCGATGGCGAATTGATGCCTCACCTCGAACTGGCCCATCATCCGGTCAGCAAGAATCGCGCGTACGACGAATACATCGGCGACGCCGCGCGCATGAAGGCGGGTAACAAGCGCTGGAATAACCGCGTCGAGAAGGTCATCGGCATTCTTGCGTCGCTGGTGAACTACGACAAGCTGTGGATTGGCGGCGGCAACGCTGCGCGCCTCACGTTCAAGCTGCCGGCGAATGTAGCGGTGGTGTCGAACGACGCCGGTATCGAAGGCGGCGCGCGACTCTGGCATCCGCTCTCATTGCGCGACACGCGGCAATTGCCCGAAGCGACCCAGCGCACGGGCGCGTTCGAGTGATGCAACTGTAATGCGCGTGCGTCGTTGCGCGCGCAACCTTTAGCTGTGCAAGAGGCGCGGTACTTCGAGCGAAGTGCCGCGCTTCGTCATTTAGCGCGCCGCGTCGCCCCAGCGGTACTCGTGCGTCACATCGTCGAGTTGCGCTTTCAGTTCCGCATCGAGCGTGAGATCGACTGCACTGAGCGTGTCCGTCAGTTGATCGGGACTGCTCGCGCCGATGATCGCCGAGGTGATCAGCGGATTGGCGAGCACCCAGGCCAGCGACGTCTTCGTCAGCGAGGCGCCGGATTCCACCGCAATGGCCCGCAGTTTGTCGATCGTTTCGAATTCGCGCTTGTGCCAGTAGCGTTCCTGATACATCGCGCCGGCTTTCCCAACGGTTGCGGTGAAGCGTCCCGCCGCGGGCTGCGCGTCGTGACGGTGCTTGCCGGTCAGCAGGCCTCCTGCCAGCGGGTTATATGGCATGACCGCGAGCTGTTCCTCGCCGGCGAGCGGTAGCAACTCGCGCTCGATCTGCCGGAACAGCAGGTTATAGCGAGGCTGCACGGAGACGAAGCGCGCGACGCGCAGCACATCCGCGCGCCCCAACGCACGCGCCAGCCGGTAAGCCAGGAAGTTCGATACGCCGATATAGCGTGCTTTGCCCGAACGCACGATCACGTCAAGCGCTTCGAGTGTCTCGTCAAGCGGCGTCTCATGGTCGTCGGAGTGCAACTGGTACAGGTCCACATAGTCGGTGCCGAGGCGGCGCAGCGACGTGTCGATGGCATCGAGCAGGTGTTTGCGCGAGGCGCCCTGATCCCACGGCGACGGCCCGACCTTCCCCACTGCCTTGGTCGCGACGATAAAGCGATCGCGCTTACCCTTCAACCAGCGGCCGACGATCTCTTCGGTGCGCCCCGCGATATTTTCTCCGCCGCCGAGCGGGTAGACATCCGCCGTATCAATGAAGTTGACTCCGGCTTCCGCTGCCCGATCGAGGATGCTGTGCGAGACCGACTCTTCGGTCTGTAAGCCGAACGTCATCGTGCCAAGACACAAACGTGAAACGCTTAGGCCGGTGCGGCCGAACTTACGATATTGCATGGTGGACTCCACGAGAGGAACAGACTGCCGATTGCGTGAAGCGAAAAGCATAGCGCTTATCCACGATTGGCGTCGGCGGGACGGCAAGTGTCCTGCGGCTTGCCAAAACACACGCCTACGCCAGCGAGGCATGCCATCGCAACGGCGCCGAGCGTGACGAACACATCGCTCGTAGAGAGCAAGCTCGTCAGCACCGCGCCGAAACACGGCGCGATGAACTGCATGAACATTCCCGCAGATTGGAGCGCCGCGCTGGCGCCCGCCACCTGATCCGCGAGGCGGCGGGCGATGAACAACCTGCTCTCGACCCTGAAACGTGCGCCCGCGAGTCCGGTTGCAAAGAAAGCGATCGCCAGCATCAACCCGGCCGGATGCAACGGCATCCGGAAGATCCCACCAATGGCGATGAACACGGCGCACGTCACGAACGCAGGTGCAAGGAGCGCGCCGAGGCCTGCTTGCTGTGCGTTGCGTCCCATCGGCAGCAAGCTGCCGAGCACCCCGCCCAGCGCAGAACAGGAGACCACGATACCCAGTACGGACTTGTCGAAGCCGTGGTTCTTCAGCATCAACGGAAACTGATTGTTGACGGCCGCGGCCAGCGCGAAGTAGATGCCGACACAGAGCAATAGCGGCACGATGGGCCCGCTGAAGGGGGCTCGCTGCACAGCTTGCTCGTCAGGGGCTGCTAGTACCGAGGACGCCGCTTTACCGTTCGACGCCGAGGCCAGCATCAGGATGATCGCGGCGGCGATCAACACAATCGACGCGAGCATCGTGTGATTGTCGCCGGCCCACGCGCCGACGATACCGCCGGCCGCGGGCGCACAGATCTTCGCCACGCTTTGGGCCAGACTCAGAAGCCGGAAGGCGCGGCTTTGCTGCGCCTCGTCGACGCAGGTGGTGACGTAGAGCGTCTCGGATGGATCGGTGAAGCCGAGGGCCGCCGATTTCAGCGCGACAATCAGCAGAAATGCAACGAAATTGCCGACCCAAAGGAGCGCGGCCGTCGTGCCCAATGTGAGTGTCAATGCGACGACGAGAACTCGTGTACTGGCATAACGGCTACAAACCTGGCTGATGGTTCGCGTCAGCAGAATGGGCGGCACCAGCAATGCCGCGCTCAAGATGACCAGGTCAAACGGGGTGGCGTCGAATCGATAGGTCGCGATGTTCAGAATCGCGAGAAAGTTGATCCACCCACCGAAGCTGGCAAAGAAGCTGCCGGTTAGAAACGAATAAAAGCGGCGATTCCCGGACATATTCACTCTCAGTGCATATTGGATTTATTGGAGTCCTGCGGCCTAACTAAAAACAGCAAGACGCAACGAGACCTTCGAAGTCTTTCGAATGGTTAACTAAGGAATGCTAAAAAATCAGGGCGAGACGATGCGAACCCTTGGTGACTTAAGGGTTCGATGCTGCTTGCTAACGGGTAGTACGAGTAGTACGGGTAATGCGGATCTTGCTCGCCGTCGAAATGCCGGCGTCTAGAACAGTGCCGGCTGCTGCGCAGATACCATTGGCACGACGTTCAGTTCGTCGAGCCTCAGGCGCGCCTTGGCGAGATCGTGAAGCACTTGCCTTTGTAACCATGTTTCCGCGCCGCCGCCGAACGCCTTGTCGAGGCGCAGCGCCATCTCGGGTGAGATGCCTGCCTTGCCGCTCAACAGATTGGTGAGCGCCTGACGACTGACGCCCAGAACCAGCGCACCCTCGGTGACGGTCAAATTGAACCGCTCAAGGCAGTTCTGCCGGACGGTGATGCCCGGATGGATGAAATCTGAATCGGCCATGGGGTGAACAATATCGACGAATGGAACATCCGTCAACTGACAAGCGCTCCTTGTCATTGGGGCGAATGAGGTTCTCACCGTGCGTGCTTGTCCCGCCAGACTTTCCCGAAGTGCACCGACATAAAAAGTCCAATTGCCAGCGCACCGGCGAGCGGCACGATCAGGTCAGGCGTGAATTCTAGAGTCACAGGGTGACGCGAAAACAGATAAAGGCCGACCAGCAGATTCAAAAAGCCCCACACGAAGTTCACGAGCGCGGAGGAGTCGCCGACACCGTGCGGTTTGGCGAAGGGCGTGGGAAAGGGAGCGCCCTGCAGCCCTGCAACGAGATGCGGGACGCTATTGCAAAGAAAAGCCCCGGCAAAGAAAGCGGCGACGTAGTGCATGAGATGACTTGAGGAAAGGGTGGCGTGAATCAGCGTGCCGTGAAGGTTGCTTTCATGCCGCTGACGAAAACATGCTGACAGTCCGGTCGAAACCGGACAGGCATGGCTAATATGCGAGGGTATCCTCCGTCAGCGACGAGCGCTTGCTGCAGGCGGAAATCCGGCAGCTCGTGCACCTCTACCTGGGTTCGGCCCAGCGTGAGGCGGGGGCGTAGTTTGTGGCCACAACCCGCACCGCGCCTAGGGATGCGCCGGGAGCGTAAATATCGCTTTCCGGTCGAACTGCTACAATCCACGCATTTTCCTCGTCGTAGACTGCATCATGGGCTTTGAACAACTCGCTGCACTGAAAGACCAACTGGCGAAACAGGCTGAAGAGAAACGCATGGCGAAGCGTGCGCAGCACGCCAAGCCGGCGCAGAATGCCAAGCCAGCGAAGCAGGCCGAGGCACCGAAGCAAGCCAAGCCTGGCCGCGCTGCGCCCACGGCTGCTCGCCACGCTCAGGCGCAAAAGGCGCCTGCGCAGAAGTCGAAGCCGGTCGACCCCGTGGTGCTGTCTATCGGCAAGCTGCAGAAGCGGTTCCCGAAAGCGTTCCCCAAGAATCCGGCCCCGAAAGTGCCACTTAAGGTGGGCATTTTCAAGGATCTGCTCGAACACTCGGAAGAACTCGGCCTGAATGAAGCGGCACTGCGCGACGCCATCAAGGTGTGGTGCTGGGGCAGCCGCTATTGGGCATGTGTCGCCGAAAACGCAATGCGCGTCGACCTCAACGGTCAGGACGCAGGTCAGGTGCTGCCGGCGGAAGCGGCGCGTGCGCGCGGCTTGCAGGCCAAGCGGCAAAAGACGAAGAACGCCGCCGCACAAGGTGGCGCTGCTCAACAGGCCGGTGCTGATCAGCAAGGTAGCGCCGTGCAGCAGGACGCTGTGGTCTCGCAAGACGGCAGCGCGGCTCAGCAAGACGGCACAGCGCAAGAAGAGCGTGCGGTTCAGCAGGACGTGGCCGCTCAGCAAAACAGCACTGCTGAGCAAGACGTCGTCGCGCAGCACGACGACGGTGCGTCCCAGCAAGACACCCCGGCCCAACAGGGCAACGTAGCTTAACGAAGCGGCGCCGTCGTCACGACGGCGTCTCGCAACGCGGCAGCGCTCTCCGCTCATCGTGCTCGTCGTCGCTGCTGTACCTGCGCCTTATTCGGCGGACGACGTCAGCGGGGCGGGCATCGGCAACGCCATCGGCGTACTCGTGCCGAATCGACGCACATCTTCCACTGGCGTGAACCCTATCGCGCTGTAAAACTCCACGGCGTTCGGCGCTGCGTTGACTCGCAGATAAGGCCGCTCGTTGCGCGCCGCGCATCGTGTGACCGCTTCCTGAATCAGACTGCGACCCACGCCAAGCCGGTGGTAGCTGGGCTCGACAAACAGACTGCACAGGTTCCAGAAATTTTTCACCAGCACGGCGCCGACGATGCGTCCGTCGTCGACGCATTTCAGGTGGACGCATTGCTGCGGATGGTCGAATGCCCAGCGCATGTTCGCCAGGACATTGGCGACGATCACGTTCATTTCCGCCTCATCAACCCGCACGCTGGTCTTGATGGTTCGCAGCATCATGGCTTCGAGGCTGGACTCATCGGTGGTCTGGATTGCTTCGATTTTCATCGGATAGAGTAATTGCTGCCGCGCGCCGGTTTCCAACCGTGACCGGCGAACGGCGACGTGGTGCGGTGCCCCCACCACAAGCGCATCAACACGGCCATCACGACGAGCAGCACGAGCACCAGTACGCTGCCTTCTGGACCGGTTTTGCCGCCGCTCAGCAGAACGTTGCCGAGCGGATGCGCGGTGAAGAAGCGATGGTCCACCACCGTGCCGCTGTCGGACGTGCCGTAGAAGAACGATTCACCCCAGTCCCACGCGGCATGGAAGCCGATCGCCCAGAACAGCGACCCCGTATACCAAAGGCTCAGACACAACACGATGCCGAAGCCCCCGGCGGTAATGAGACCCACTGGCGTCTCGCCGGGATTGGAGCCATGCAGGCCGCCGAACAGGACCGACAGCAGGATCGCGCTCCACCAGAAACCAATGCCGCGCCCCAGCGTGTGCTGAAGATATCCGCGCAAAGCTGATTCTTCAAAAAGGCCGACCAGCAGGAAGAGTCCACCCCAGGCCAACGCGCGCAACCACACAATCGCGCCGTATTCCGATGGTGTGTCGAGCGTGAGTACATGCATTTGCATCAGGAGGAACACCGTCAGACTGACCGCGGCGAATCCGCAGATCACGCCGCTTCCAAAGCGCGCCCATGCGGCGGATCCTTGCAAGCCAAACGACAGCAAGGGACGCCGCTCGATAGCCGACATCACGGCCAGTGCCACCGTTAGGCTGGCGATCTGGATGGACTCCCCGAGATAGAAAGGGAAGAGCGTCAAGTGTGTCGCGCTGTGAGGGATCGGTCCAAAGACATAGTGCTGCAACTTGGCCAGGCCGAATGCGACAGCCAGAAAAATCGCGATGAACAGCACGATTCTCCAGCCCCACCGGAGTCCGTAATTGCCGACGAATATCCAGCACACCCGCCCCTTGCGTCGCGCTGGGGGTGTTTCGTCGTTGATGGCTTTTGCTGACTGCTGAAGCTGGTCGTCCAAGAAAACCTCCGTTCTATTGACGACGATGGAATGGGCGCATTCTTTTGTTTCCGGGCTCGTATCATGACTGAAGCGAGCCTGCTGTTTATGCGCTGTGTATATAGCGGCCAGGTCGATTTGAGCGCATTACTTTAACGTCGTTTAATACGTGATGCCAACGGGTTCAATAGTGGATGCACTTCATTCGACGTGTACGGGTGTAGATTCCACGGAATAGATTTCCACCCGCCTGTGTTTGCCTTGTATTGCTCATCCGATCTGCTGATAGGGGGGCGTTCCATGCCTTGCATTGCTCGTTCAATTGCACGCTCCACGTTCGCCGCTGCGGCCTTGGCTATGTTGGGTGTGCCCTGCGCCGTATGGGCCGGTGGCCCGGCCGCCCCCAACACCGCAGAAGCCCCGTTCCTGGCGGAAAACGACACAGCCATGACCAGGATGATGGGCGACATGACCATCAAGCCCTCGGGCGACGTCGATCAGGACTTCGTTGCGATGATGGTTCCGCACCACCAGGGCGCAATCGACATGGCCCAGGCCGAACTGCGCTACGGCCACAACGAACAGCTGCGACGTATCGCGCAGGAGATCGTCGTCGAGCAGCAGCAGGAGATCGTCGCAATGCGGTTGGCGTTGGGACAGACTCTTCCGCCCTCCGCGCCTGCGCCCGATCAGCAACATGGCCCGAACGTCCCACCCTCACAGGCAAGCCCCACACCCCCTAACGGCATGCAAATGAACATGCACAAGGAGCCGTGATGAAACACTCGCCGATTCTCTCCACCGCGCTGACGTCTATCGCTATGTTCGCGGCCCACCTTGTGTGGGCTGGCCAGGCACCGGGCTCGTTATCGGAGCCGGACATTCCGGTGAGTCATCATGACCGTGTCTATGCTGCCGAGCAATTCTCGAACACCGTGTCGGTGATCGATCCGGCCGACAATCGGTTGGTTGGCGTTATTCGTCTCGGCGACCCGTCGCCGGCCAATTTCAGCCCGCTCTATCACGGCCAGGTGCTGGTGCACGGCATGGGATACGCGCCCGACCATCACACGATTGCGGTGGTCTCCATCGGCTCGAATTCGGTTTCGTTCATCGACACGCAGACTAACGCGGTCAAGCATGTCACCTACGTGGGCCGCTCACCGCATGAGGCATTCTTCACACCTGATGGCAAGGAAGTGTGGGTAACCGTGCGCGGCGAAAACTACGTGGCGGTGCTCGACGGAAGCAGCTTCGAAGAGAAAACCCGCATTATCGTGCCGGCCGGCCCGGGGATGCAGATCTTCTCGCCGGACGGCAAGTACGGCTATGTATGTTCGTCGTTCAATCCGGAGGTCGAAGTGATCTCTGTGGCGGACCACAAGATCGTCGGTACGGTTAAGCAAGCCAGTCCGTTTTGTCCTGACCTCGCGGCGACGCCGGATGGCAAGCAGGTCTGGTTCACACTCAAGGATGTGGGCAAGACCCAGGTTTTCGACGCCAACCCACCTTTCGCTCTCCTGAAGACTCTCGACACGGGGCCGATCACGAATCACGTGAACATCGTGCATAACGCCAATGGCATGTTTGCTTATGTGACCATAGGCGGCCTGAATCAGGTCAAGGTGTTCCGCACCGACGACTTCTCGCAGGTCGCAACCATACCGATCGGCAGTCTGCCGCATGGCATCTGGCCGTCGGGCGACGGCAGCCGCGTCTATGTAGGCCTTGAGAATGCCGATGCGATGACTGCTATCGATACATTGACCAACCGTGTGATCGCGACCGTGCCGATCGGGCAGGCGCCGCAGGCGGTGACCTACGTACCGAACGCGGTGCCGCAAGGAGACGGCACGCAGAACACGGTCCTGCTCGGGGTGGCGGGCCAAACCGATCATCTGGCGATGGTGGCGGTGGGCATGGGCAAGCCGGCGGATTCCGCCGTTGCGCCAACCAGTGTCGCGTTGTTCGATCAAGGTCTGGTGCAGGTATTGCAGGCCGCCGTCACTGGGCTTCAGCCAAAGCAGCCCTACGTGCTGGGACTCGCGAACCAGCCTGACGGCAGCGGCACGATGGACGTGCTGGCGAGTTTCATGACCAATCCCGCGGGTTCGGCCATTGTCAATACCATCGGCCAGATTCGCCAGGTGGTCACGCCGGGCATGAATCCGACGGCCGACACTCGGCGTTATCTTGTGATTGCTCCGCAAGTGGCCGGAAAACCCGGCGCGCCCGTACAGGTCCAGGCGCTTTGAATTGAGTGCACGGGGTCCGCGCCGAGTATCCCCGGATGTATATCAAAAAGGCATTCACAAGATACGAAAGATGTATTTTTTATATGGCAAGCGCAAGCCTAAAGTTCATTCATGACTTCCCCACCGGAGATGATGATGAACAACACCAGAATTGCGCGCGCCCCGTCCGCCAGCGCACAGCTCCTTTCCGAGAAGGTCCGCCAGTTCACGCCGAACTGGTTTGCGGTGACGATGGGTAACGGCATCGTGTTTCTCGTGCTCACGGCGCTGCCGCTGCACTTTAGCGGTCAGCGGGCATTGGCCGAGTCGCTGTGGTGCGTCGACATCGCGCTGTATGCCGTGTTTGCGGCGATGTTCGCAGCGCGCTGGATCTTTAACCCCGAGACCGTCAAGCCGCTGCTGCATCATCCGCTGCAGTCGATGTTCCTCGGCGCCATCCCCATGGGGCTCGCACCGATCATCAACGGCATCGTGCTGTTCGCCGGTCCGAGTTTCGGCGCAAGTGCGTACACGCTCGCCTCTGCGCTGTGGTGCTTCGACGCGCTGCTCGCCGTGACGGTCGCGGTAGTCGTGCCGTATCTGATGTTCACCGAGCAAAGCCACGCATTCGAGCGCCTCACGGCCGTTCTGCTGTTGCCTATCGTCGCACCGGAAGTGGCGGCATCGAGCGCCGCTGTGCTGGCGCCGCATCTGCCGGTCGAAACGGCGCGGGTCGTCATCGGTGCAGGTTATGTGCTGTGGGCCATCTCGGTGCCGCTGGCGTTCTCGGTACTCACGCTGGTCTTTTTCCGGCTCGTCATTCACAAGCTGCCGCACCGCGATCTCGGTCCTTCGAGCTGGCTCACACTTGGTCCGATCGGCACAGGCGCGCTGGGACTGCTCACACTCGGACAAGCGGCCTTAGGCGCGTTCGCTGGCACCTCGCTCGCCAGCGTAGCGGTCATTGCGAGAGACTTCGGTATCGTCGGCGGCTTGCTGCTGTGGGGTGTCGGGCTCTGGTGGCTCGCCGTCGCGGTGCTCTTCATGTGGCGCTATCGCCGCGAAGGCTTGCCGTTCAACCTCGGCTGGTGGGGCTTCACGTTCCCGATCGGGGTCTACGCACTCGCTACGCTGAACCTTTACCGCTTGACCGGTTTCAGTGGTTTCGCTGCGATCGGCGTGGTACTGGCTGCCGCGCTCGGCGCTCTTTGGGTCCTGGTGGTGTCGAAGACAGTGCGTGAATTCATGCACGGCCAACTGTTCAACGCGCCTTGCCTTGCGGTTGCACGTTGAGCTCGGGCGTCGCGCATCCGCGCATGCCTTCAAACCAGCAACGAAATGATGCCTCCGATGGTGAGCCCGGCTGCAATCCACCGGCCTGCGGTGTAGAAAGGGTTGCGATTTTCTTGCGACTGATCGGGGCGCTCGAGTCCCAGCGTGCCGTAGGCGAGCGACTTCAGCGGCGAGACGTTGGCGGTGTTGCCTGGATCGTCTAACGTGCCTGCGGTGCCTGCGGTGCCTGCGGTGCCTGCGGTGCCTGCGTCGCTCGCGTCAGTCGCGCTATTCGCCGCGATCGCCGCGCCCTCCGGAGAAATGGTGACGGCCGAATCCTGACTTGGGTTGCTTGTCGTCGAGGTAACGGGTGTCGTCGGGTCAGCGTTATTCGCAGACACCGATGCCGGGTCCGACGCTGCGTTTTCGCTGACCGCCGTTTGCGTCGACGTGGGCGACGACGCGGCGTTGCTGATTTGCATGGCAAGCTTTCCTCATTCTTATATCCAGGCGGCAGGGCTGCGCATCCACAGACGTTGCGTGCAGAGCCGCAGCCGCAAAGCGAACCCTACGACGGCCCCCCAGTCGTTCGATGCCGCCTCGCCTGTTTTGTCGACCTCGCAGAAACGTATCTTTAGCGTTGGTAAGGCGCCGTAAGGCCAAGCCACGGGCCTGCGCGCGCCGGGGTATCATGCGGCTCCGGCGGCCCCAGCCACCCACCAACGACTTGGCCCGCGTGATGGGCTCACAGAGACACGAATTGCACTGCGCGATACGCGAGCTCGTCAATCAGCAGTCATAGCGCGCAGATGCCATCCATGGTTCACATCAATCTCTCCGCCGGCGTTTTAGGTCCCGCCCTGCAGGCACTCGATCTGTACGCGCTACTGGGCATCCTGGCCGCGTTGATATGGGGTGGCATGGTCAAGGGAGTAGTCAGCATCGGCGTGCCGCTGATCGCGATGCCGATTCTTAGCCACTTCCTGCCGATCAAGGAGGCGGTGTTGCTGCTCTCCATGCCGATCATCCTCGGCAATATCCCGCAGGCGCTCGAAGGCGGCGAGATG
>FSXK01000638.1_pt1 | contig 11708 bp, 11 predicted proteins | sample 1638101 | NCBI WGS metagenome assembly FSXK01 (sample SAMEA3914788, study PRJEB12502) | metagenome | biome: forest; material: soil | place: Canada | collected 2011-07-03 | depth 0.1 m | reverse complement strand
GTATTCGTCAGCGACGCGACACTGGTGCCGGCAGCGCTATCGCTCGTCGTATCCGCGCCTGGCGTTTCCGCATCGGCGCCGGGCTTCGCAGTGCCATTCGCCTGAATGCCGGCAACTTGGCCGCCACTGGCTTGTGCGTCACCGTCGTTGCCGCCGCCGTCTTGTTGCGTGCCGCTCGGCTGCTGGTTCTGTGCGTTCTGCAAATGTGCGTCAAAGGACGTATCACTATCGTGCTGGCTACTGCGTCGCGCCGGCGCACCAGTATTGGTTGCCGGGGATGGGCTGGCTGGTTGGACAGCGGGTAACGGACTAGCGCTCATGCCTCACTACTCGTGCAGATCGAAATATGCCTGTACGCAGCAAAATCCAAGCCAAGACGAAAACCGCCGCTCATGGCAAACCAACCTGGCGACGGCGGTATTGCATGCGCTCATCGACTTCCGCTTGCTCGAGGCGATCCTCGCGTTGCCGTTCTTGCGTGCGAAAGCGCTCAACCACCGTATCCAGTGCGTTTTCGCGCGCATGCGCCTGCAGCCAGCGTTCGCGAGCCGTTTCGACCTGGCGCTGCAAACGCTCCACCAGTCGACCCTGCTGGACGATGGCTTGATCGATCCGTTCGACAAATTGTTGACGGTTCAGCAATGCGCTCACCGTCAGGCCGCCGTCGCCGAGGCTGTAGTCGCGTCGATAGCGCTGGAGCTCTTCCCATTGCTGCTCGGCGCTCGCCAACTTCTGTTGATGTTCGGCCAGGCGTTGCAAGGCGTCTTTCTGTCGGCGCTGGGCTTGGTCTACGGCAGGCTGCAAACGATCTGAACGCGTTGTCATGCCATGATCTCCGCGACAAGGGAGCCGAGTCGGTCTTGCGCCATGCGCAGTTCGACAGGCTCATCGACTTCCTGCTGCAGGAATCGGACCAGGCGTGGCCACATCGCAATCGCTTGGTCGACCTGCGCGTCCGAACCTTTCTGGTAAGCACCCACGGCAATCAAATCCTGACGCTGCCGATAGGCCGAATAGACCTGGCGGAAGCGCTGCGATGCGCGCATCTGCTCCTTCGTTACCACGGCCGGCATCACGCGGCTGATTGAGGCTTCGATATCGATCGCCGGGTAATGGCCCGCTTCGGCAAGGTCGCGCGATAGCACGATGTGGCCGTCCAGAATGGCGCGCGCCGCATCGGCGATGGGATCGTGGCGATGGTCGTCGCCTTCGGTCAGGACGGTGTAGAACGCGGTGATCGAACCGCGTCCATCTGCATCGTTGCCGGCGCGTTCGACCAACGCAGGCAGCAATGCGAAGACGGACGGCGGATAGCCTTTGGTGGCCGGCGGCTCGCCGATTGCCAGCGCAATTTCGCGCTGCGCTTGGGCGTAGCGGGTCAGCGAATCCATCAGCAGCAACACGCGTTGCCCGCGGTCACGGAACCATTCGGCGATGGCGGTGGCATATTGCGCGCCGCGCAAGCGTTTGAGCGGCGGCGCATCGGCTGGCGCGGCAACGATGACTGCGCGTTCGCGGCCTTCATGACCGAGCGTTTGTTCAACGAATTCTTTTACTTCGCGGCCACGCTCGCCGATCAGCCCCACCACCACCACGTCGGCGTCGGTGTAGCGCGTCATCATGCCGAGCAAGGTCGATTTGCCTACGCCGGAACCGGCGAACAAACCGATACGCTGGCCGCGACCGACGGTGAGCAACGCGTTGATCGCACATACGCCGGTATCGAGCGGCGTATCGATGGGTTTGCGTGCCATCGGATTGATCGGTTCGCGCTTGAGCGCGGCATGACCTTCTGCGCGCAGCGGACCTTCGCCATCCAGCGGCACGCCATCCGCGCCGATGACACGGCCCAGCAAAGACTCGCCTACAGGCAAACCGCCCACGCGCGCGCAAGGTCGCACGCGTGCATTGGGCAATACGCCATGCATTTCGGTGACGGGCATCAGCAGTAAGCGTTCGTCGGCAAAGCCGACGACTTCGGTATCGAGCTCGGTACCGTCGGCGGCGTCGACCAGGCAACGCGAGCCCAGGGGTGCCTCGCAGCCTTCCGCTTCCAACGTCAGTCCCACGACGCGACGCAGGCGACCTTCCGCGTTGAGCAATTGCGCAGCACGCGCGCGCTGCGCACGACGATTCATCTGCTGGCGCCAGCGCTGTTGACGTGCCTGCGCGGCGCCTTCGGCGTTCATGCGGCGACCTCGGATTCGCCGTCGTCCAGATCGTCGCCCAGTACGGCATCGACCACGGCAGCGAGGCGAGTAGTGACACGCGCATCCAGACGCGAGCGCGCACTTTCCAAGACACAGTCGCCGCGGCTAAGCGCGGGATTGGCGCCGAAGCGCCAATGCGGTTCGGCGGCGGCCAGTTCGCGCAGCAGATCCATATCGCTGGGATGCACCCATACGCGCAATTCGCGCGTCGCCGACGGCAACGCCGCAGCGGCTTCGCGCACTGCCGTTTCGATCAACGAAGGATCGAGTTGCAGTTCGCGCCCCACGACGCGCTGCGCAATGATGGTTGCGAGCAAAGCAAGTTCGCGCTCGGTCTCATCGTCGAAACTGGTGAGCGGACGAGCCGCCGCGGTGCACACGGACTCAAGACGCGCGAGTCGTTCGTCCAACTGGCTTTTCGCTGCAGCACGACCCTCCGCCAAACCGGCGGCATAGCCTTCTTCGCGCGCTTGCCGCTGGATCTCTTCCAACTCGTACACGGTGGGACCCGGCGCGGGTTCGGGCTCTGGCGCAGTGGCGGGCTTGGCGCCGACCGACGGCGGCTCCCACCGATCGAACAGCGCAATCTTGTCGCGGCTGAGGACGCCTGCCATCAGACGAACTCATCGCCGCTGGCGGTAAGCGTGATCTGGCCGGCGTCGGCAAGCTTGCGCGCGATGCCGAGCACTTCTTTCTGCGCGGCGTCGACTTCGCTGAGCTTGACCGGGCCTTTCACTTCCAGGTCGTCGCGCAGCATGTCGGCAGCACGCTTGGACATGTTGGCGAAAATCTTTTCGCGCACGGCGGGTTCGGAACCCTTGAGCGCCACGATCAGGCGCGCCGATGGCACTTCGCGCAACAAGGTCTGCATGCTGCGGTCGTCCAGTTCGGCCAGGTCTTCGAACACGAACATCAATTCTTCGATCTTGCCGCCGAGGGTTGCGTCCTGCGTGCGGATTGCGCCCATCAACTCTGCCTCACGCGTGGATTCCATCGCGTTGAGGATGGCGGCGGCAGCCTTGAGACCACCGACCGTCGCCGACTTTAGCTTGGACGAACTGCCGGAGAACTGGCGCTCCATGATTTCGTCGAGCTCATTCAGTGCTTGCGGCTGCACGCCGTCGAGATTGGCGATGCGCATCACCGCATCACTGCGCACGCGCGGCGGGAGATAGCCGATGACTTCTGCGGCCTGATCCGGCTCCAGATGCGCCAGCACCAGCGCGATGATCTGCGGATGTTCCATGCCGATCATCTCGGCGATGGCGCGGCTTTCCATCCACTTCAGCGATTCCAGCCCCTTGGTGGAACGGCCGAGCAGGATGCGATCGATCAAGCTGCCGGCCTTGGTTTCGCCGAGCGCACTGACCAGCATCTTGCGGATGTATTCCTCGGTGCCGACACCGAGAGCGGTCTGCCGACCGATGTCGTCGTTGAGGCAGTTGAGCACCCACTCGACCTGATCGCGCGAGACATTGTTCAACGTCGCCATCGCGGTGCCGACAGCTTGCACGTCACGCGCACTGAGGTGCTTGAGCACTTCGGCGGCGTCCTGCTCACCAAGGGTCAACAGCAGAATGGCCGCGCGCTGCGCGCCACTGAGAGAGATTTGTTCAGCCGCCATCGTCGCCCACCCAGTTCATCACGACTTGTGCGACTTGCTTGGGATTTTCCTGCACGAGCTTACGCGCGAGGCCGATCTTTTGTTCGTAAGCCATGCTTTGGATCTGCGGTGAACTGATGCGGACCTTATCTTCGCGATCGTCGTCGCGCGGATCATCATTGATGCGCACCGAAACGGTCGGAATCGGACCGGCCAACGCCGGCATCGGCTCCGGTCCGCGCATCAGGCCCTTGAGCATCGGCTTCAACAAGCCGAATGCAATCAGCAGCGCGATCAGGATGCCGGCGCCTTGCTTGATCAGATCGAGCATGCCTGGGCGCTCCCAGAATGGCTCCGCGACGGGTGCCGCATCGACCGGCGTATCCGAGAATGCCTGGTTGACGACACTGACGTTGTCACCACGCTGCGCATCGAAACCCACCACGTTCTTGGTGAGGTCGGTGAGGTGCTGCAATTCCTGCGCACTGATCGGAACGCTCTTACCTTTGCCATCCGGCGCGGGCATGTTGTCGACCACCACCGCGACCGTAAGCCTAGCCAAACGTCCTGCAGGGTCGCTGACGTGACTGATGGTGCGGCCCAGTTCGTAATTGCGGGTAGAGCTCGATGACGTATCCGAAGGCGTGGACGACTGCGCCGTCGCCGTGCGCGCACCCGGCGCCGCAGGTGTGGCTGGCGTAGCGGGCGCACCGGCATTGGGCTTGGCCGCGGTCGGTTGCGCCACGGTGTTGGGCGGCTGATTACTCAATGCACCGGCGATTTCGGCGCCGGCATCGTCGTGTTTTTGTTCGCTGCTGGTCTGTTCGCTGCGCAGCGCCGGATTGGCACTGTCGTAACTCTCGCTGGCTTTCTCGGTGTGGCTGAAATCCAGATCCACGTCGACCTGTGCGCGCACGCGTCCTGCACCAACGATTGGCGTAAGCAGATCTTCGATGCGCTGCGCGTAACTGTTTTCCATGCGCGTGGCCAGGCGCATGCGCGTATCGCCCACGGCGCCCGGACTGTCCGGATCGGAAACCGTCAGCAAGGTTCCTTGCTGATCGACCACCGAGACCTGCGCAGGATCGAGATCCGGCACGCTGGCGGATACGAGGTGCACGATCGCGCCGACCTGGCTGCTATCGAGTTGTCGACCGGGATACAGCGTCAACAAAACCGACGCGCTGGCCGGATGATTGTCGCGAATGAAAGCCGATGGCTTGGGCAGCGCCAGATGCACGCGCGCGGCGCGCACGAATTGCAGGCCGGCGATGGTGTTGCCTAGATCGGTTTCCAGCATTTCCTGGTAGTGCTTGCTTTCCGCCAGGTCGCTCATGCCAAACGGCGAATCGGTCTGCGGCACGGTGCCACCCGCAGTGCTGCCTTGTGGCAGGCCTTGGCTGGCAAGGCGCAGGCGCGTATCGGCCAACACATCGGCAGGCACTGAAATGGAGGCGCCATCCGCGCCCAATCGATATGGCGTATTACTGGTCTGCAGCGCCTGCGTAACCGCAGCGGCATCCTTCGGATCGAGGCCTGCATACAACAATGCGAAATTGGGGCCGCGCGACCACAGCACGATAGCCACACCCAAAGCCACCGCACCCGCGACGCCGACCAGCAAAAACAGCAGGCGCGTGGTCGGATTGCGAAGGAGGCTCTTGAGCTGATCCTGGCGCGATGGATTGCCGGTGGGCGCGATGGTGTTTTCGGCCATGAAAACTGCTCAACCTTATGTGCGCTGTGAGGCGTAGTACGACGGTCGGTTTAGACCGGCATGTTCATGATGGTGGTGTAGGCATCCGTCAACTTGTTGCGGACTTCCACCAGACCGCGAAACGCCAGATCCGCTTTTTGTCCTGCAATCGATGTCTTGACGATGTCTGCACCCGGATCGCCGCGCTCGAAAGCATCAGCTTGCGTTTGTGCCTCGCTTTGCTGCGATACCACTGAGCCGAGCGATTGCTTGAACAGCGTACCGAAGTCCACGCTTGGCGCAGCGTTCGACGCAGATGGAAGCAAAGCCATCGGCGATGTTCCCGATGCTTGCGCACCCAGCGAACGCATTTGCGAAAGCACACTATTGACGTCAATCTGGCTCATGTCGGTTTTCCAACGCGTGATCGTTTATAAAGTGCTTCAAGCAACAGCCGTGCCACTCTGCGGAGACGCTTCGTTGGCGCGCGCGCACGACTGCAAGCCGTACTTGCGCAGCTTTTCGACCAAGGTTGTGCGCTGCATGTGCAGCAACTTCGCCGCATGCGCCACCACACCGTCGGTGATGTCGAGCGCTTGACGGATCAAACCCACTTCGATGTCGGCGAGATGGTCTTTCAAATCCACGCCGCCTTCGGGCAACAGCACTTCGGTATCCAGCCCCACGCGGTTTTGCGTGGGCGCGGGCTTGCTTTGGCCGTCGAGCATGGCGCGCAGGATGCTGCCGCTGGCTTCGTCGATCGGTTGCACGCCGCGGTATTTTTCTGGCAAATCGGCAGCGCGCACTTCGCCGTTCGGGTAAAGGATCGCCAACCGTTCGACCAGGTTGGACAGCTCGCGCACATTGCCCGGCCACGTGTGCTGGCGCAGGGACTGCATCGCACTGCCGCTGAAGCGCACGCTGTTGAGGCCGCGGCGTTGCAGGCGCTGGTTGAACTCGCTGATCAGGTCCGGCATGTCTTCCAGATGCTCGCGCAAGGCAGGCATTTCCAGCGGAAACACGCTCAGGCGGTAGTAAAGATCTTCACGGAAGCGGCCTTCTGCGGTGGACGTTTCCAAATTGCGATGGGTGGCGGCGATGATGCGTACATCGCAGCGCTGCGTGCGATTGCTGCCGACGCGCTCATACATGCGTTCCTGCAGCACACGCAAGAGCTTCACTTGCATCGGCAAGCTCATGTCGCCGATTTCGTCGAGGAACAGCGTGCCGCCCTCGGCCATCTCAAAGCGACCTTTGCGCGTGCTGATGGCCCCGGTGAACGCGCCCTTCTCGTGGCCGAACAATTCGCTTTCCAGCAATTCGGCCGGGATCGCGCCGCAATTGATGGCAACGAACGGCTTATCGCGACGCGGCGAGCAATCGTGGATGGCGCGCGCCACCATTTCCTTGCCGGTGCCCGATTCGCCCAACACCAGCACGCTGGAGTCGAACGGCGACACCTGGCGAATCAGTGCATTGACGCGACCCATCGCTGCCGAGTTGCCAACCAGGCGCAGCACCGATGTATTGATGCGCGGCGGCGGCGTACGACGCACGGCTTCGGCCAAGCGCTCGTAGCGCAGCGGAAAGTCGAGCACTTCGACCTGGCCGGCGTAAGTGCAGTCGACCTTGGTCAACAAGCTCAGCTGCGGCGAATCGGCACCCACCAGCACCAGTGTCTGTTCGCCCTGGACATCGATCGCAGCCATCAACTGCTCGCAGGCCGATTCGTCGTTGATGCCGCCGACATAGACCGCGCGCCATTCGCGCTTGATCGAGTCGAGCGGCAGTGATGCATCCCATCGCTGTGGGAAGTACCCCATGAATTGCATGGCCGACGCAACGATGTCGGCACGCGTTCCGTCGGATTCGATAATGAGTACGTTGCTGTTTGGCATGAGCACGAGTCCTACTTCGTTACTGCTGACTACGAACAATCACGAAGTCCTTCCCAAATCGTGTTGTCCCCTGTGTGTCAGGTATCCGTCGAGACACGTGGAGCAGTGCAGCAAGAAGAACGCCAAAAAAATTACGGCCCACAGCGTCACTTCGTCCATTTCGTGACGGCGTTAGCCCTCGCGACCTCGACGAATTCACAGAAATGAAGCGGGGAAGAAACCGTTTACATCAAGGGCTTAGATCGGTCTTATAGGCCCATGTTTAGCCCGGTTTAGGAACGATCCAAAGGTTGGCACGCGTCGGCATGATGGCGATTGGGCGTGTTTGGATGTCTCGTGGCGTGATCAACATCACACTCTATGCTTGCTGCCCAGCACATTTTCCGTCGCGCCTGTCAAACGGGCTTCTGCCACTTTTCGACGATGGTGACAAAAAACGAAACGTTCCAACCCATCCTCGACCATCTCGCTCATTTCACAAAAGTAAACGAAAGCGTCGCCATCGTTTAGTGCGCAGCCCTTTTGGGCCGGCAATTCCAGCGGCAGAGCACGGCAGGCATCGAAGTGCAGGCGCACTAACAAGCTATCTGTGTCGGGCAGCAAACTTGCCGGAAGTCGGATCCCCACCGCGTTGAAGCGAACCGAATGGCGCGGCGGCAATAAGCTCACCGGCACCAGAAGACGGTCGACGATGTCCAGTAAGACGTTGATTTTACTGTCCATGCGTTGCAACTCTTGGATCAGTGGGCTGTCGTCGTCGTTGCCTTCCACGCGTCGCTCGTCCAGCGAGGCCAACGCTCTCAACACATGGATGTTGCGTTCGTTATGACGCGCCAGGGACTCCGGCACCGGGTCGAACGCCTCCACACCCATGTGCGGCGTTCCCTCGTAGGCCATCCGCTGGGTGAATTCTTGCAATCTTTCGTCAGCTTGCATTTATCTACTCCTCACCCCGCTCCTGGGCCGATACCGAAAGCGGCACCCATCGCCATTTATAGCGTGTGCCGCACGGTGGAATGCGTCCCATAGACCGAGTCGCGCTCAGCGCGATGACGACGAAGTGATGTAGGTCCGCAGGGCGCGATGGTTGTACTGATGCTGGCCAAGTTGTTGCTCAATCTGCTGGTGAGCAAGGTTGGCGCGCTCCAGTACGGCTTGATTGTGCGCTTGCAGGGCAAGCAGTGCCTCACGGTGCTCTGGGCCGGTGGTGCCGGCCGATACCTGATCCAGATAAACCTGCCGCTGCGCATCGAGTTGCACCACATACGCCCAGTTGTCACTGGTAGCGGCATCCATCATCTCGATGGTGATTTCAAGCGCACGTTGCAGGCTAGCGTGGATCAGATCGTTCATTGCGCCGCCGCCCTCGCCTTCGCTTGCGCCTGCTCGGCCAGATAGGGTTCGCGAATGGCGTGCCATGCCTGGCGGATGGGCGCGATCAGGCGCTCGCATTCGTCCAACGCGCGCAGATCGTCGTTGAGCTGCGCATGCAGCAAACGGCGGGTGATGTAGTCGTAAAGCGCATCCAGGCGACCGGTCAAAGTGGGTTCGACGCTGTGATCGAGGCTTTGCCGAAGCTCGCCGAGAATGCCGATGGCCTTGGCGAAAGCATGCCCCTTGGCAGGCATGTCCTTATGCAGGATGTGGCCGCGCGCCTGATTGATGCGGTCGACCAGACCGTCCAGCAACATGGCGAGCAGCTGATGGCGATCCGCGCCTTCGATGCTGCCCTGGGCGCGGGTCTGAGCGTAGAGCGTGCTTCCATTTCGCATCATGTAACTCATCGTGTTGCCCCGGCTTAGCTGTTGCTGCTCTTGTTGTTGGCATTCAGCGAATCGGTGAGATAACTGCTGGTGTTATTGAGCGAGGTCATCAACGTATCCAGATTGGTGTACTGCGCTACCAGCTGTTGCTGATACACCGCCATGCGCGCGTTCAGCGCCGTCTGTTGCGTGCCCAGGTTGGTCACGTCGGTGTTGAGGCTGCTGATACGGGTCTGCAGCACGCCGGTGCTGCTATTGAAGTTATTGACCACGGTGCTGAGCTGGGTGGCGATACCGTTGGTGCCCGTGAACAGGTTCTGCACCGTCTGCGGGTTGTTGCTCAACGCGGTCGCCAAAGTGGTCGAATTGAGCGACATCGAGCCGTCAGAGTTGCGCGTGATGCCCAGACTGGCCAGATTCCCGATGCTGTTGCCTGTCACCGAGCTGCCCAGCACATTGGAAAGCTGGGTCTGGATGCTGGAAAGCGTGGCATCTCCCAGCAACACACCAGCCTCGCCGGTGGTGGAGTTGTAACTATCAAGCTCACTGACGGTCGAGGCATATTGGTTGTATGCCGTGACGAAATCGTTGACCGCCGTGGTAACAGGAGTGGTGCTCTGTGCCACCGTCAACGTCGAGGTACCCGTCGAGGTCAGGTCCAAGGTCACACCCGTCAGGGCGCCAGTAACATTATTGGAGGCGCTGGTGACGGAGATGCCATCGACAGTCAGTTCGGCGTTGGTCGCCTCGTTGCTGCCTGGCGTATTGAGTGCGGTTGCCAGCGTGCTCAAACCGCTGCTGCTGTCACTGCTCGCACTGACGGTGAAGCCGTTGGCGGTACCCGTGCTGGTGGAAGTCAGCACCAGCTGATCACCATTCACACCCGACACCACGGTCGCCGAGACACCAGGATTGTTGCTGGCGTTATTGATGCTGCTGGCAATGTCCGCCAGCGTATCGGTGGATGACACCGATACGTTCATGCTGTTGCTGCCCACGCCAATGGTCAGCGTGCCGCTACCGACCGCCGCTGTGCTGGACTGCGCCGCGCTGATGCGCTTTTGCGCTGTCGCCAGCTGGGTCACGTCGATGTTGTAGGAACCACCTGTTGCGTCGGGTAGCGTGGAAGCCGTACCCAACGACGTGTTGGAAAACGTACCTGTATAAGTGGAATACGTCGTGCTCGACGTAAGTTCCGATAACGCCGATTGCAAGCCGCTCAAGGCGGTTTGCAGGGCCGTCAGGCCAGCAATCTGGTTGTTGTCTTCGTTGGTCTGATTGGTGATCTGCGCCTGCGGACCGGCTTCCTGCGCATTGACCAAAGCCGTGATGATCGAGTTGACATCCAGGCCCGAACCCAAGCCCAACGAGCTAAGCAAGCCAGTGCCACTGATGCTGGCGGCGCCGGTGGTGGATGAGCCCGTTGTACTGCTGGAGCTGGTACCCGTAAATGTCGTTGACGCGGTTCCCAAGCTTGAAATACTGCTCATGTGCGGCCTCGCAAAAAGGTTTTGGGACATCGCGGTTGCACCGCGATCCACCAAGCTGCCGGCAAAACCCACACCTGAAGTGAAAGCTTTACCCGCCGCTCGCGTGGGTTTTCTGGCGGCAAACCACGCCGCCAGAACCCTTCAAGCAAAATCCCGGCCATGGCGATATCGCCATGGCCGGTGGTACCTGTTACTGCAACAGCTTGAGGATGTTCTGCGGTTCGGAGTTGGCAGTTGCCAGCACCGAGATACCCGCCTGTTGCAACACCTGCGCCTGGCTCAACTGCGCCGTAGTCGCCGCGAAGTCGGTGTCCTGAATCGAGCTTTGCGAGGACGTCAGGTTGGTTTGCTGTGCACTCAACGTGGAGATCGTCGACTGGAAGCGGTTCTGCACGGCACCCAGGGTGCTCGAGAAGTTGCTGACCGAGGTCAGCGCCGCATCCACACGTGCGATCAGCTGGTTGGCATCGTCCACCGTCAAAACATCGCCGCCCGTCAACGAACCGGACGCACTCAGCGCCGCGCCGTCGGTATACGTCGCACCGGTAGCCGACAGACCCGTAGCCGCCGAACCCACGCCGCTGGCACCGTAAGCAATGGCACCGCTGGTGAGGTTGAAAGCCGTGCCCGCAGCACCCGTCAGGGCAGCGCCGGAAACAGCCAGGTCACCGGTCGAGTAGATGTTGATACCGCCGCTGGCGTTCACGGCTGCACTGACACCATTGATGCCTGCTGCGTTGATCGAATCGGCCAGATCCTGTGCGCTGCTTGCGGTGGTGTTGCCGCTGAAGGTGTAAGTCGTGCCGTCTGCACCTTCGATCGACAAGCCGCTCAGGCTGACGGCCTGACCGGAAACGCCACTAGCATTGACGAACGCACCGCTGATGTCGCCGGTGGAGACTTCGGAGATCTGACCCACCTGGCCGGTGGTGACACCCTGGCCCAGCTGCACGTTGATGGCCTGACCGACGTTGGCGCCGATCTGGAACGACAAGCTGCTGGTCGAACCGTTCAACACGTTGGTGCCGTTGAAGGTGGTCTGGTTGGC
>FSXK01000124.1_pt1 | contig 11745 bp, 12 predicted proteins | sample 1638101 | NCBI WGS metagenome assembly FSXK01 (sample SAMEA3914788, study PRJEB12502) | metagenome | biome: forest; material: soil | place: Canada | collected 2011-07-03 | depth 0.1 m | reverse complement strand
CGGAAGCGCAACCGCGCGCACGCTCTTGGTCATTGAAGACATAGGCGGTTTGCGACCCGCTACCGCTTGCGGGGTGTTGTACGACTATGGCGCGGTCGCAGTAAAGGACCCTTCGGGTCACTGACGCTTCTCACCTCACCGAAATGTCTGCCGTGGCCAAGAGTAAGCAGAACTGCGGGCCGAGAACGTGACCATGTCCTTTTGCTGCAACTTTAGAAGGTAAATCCGTCGCTGTTTATTCTTGTACGTGGAGCGAACGAATGGCCAACGTGCTGCTGGTTGAGGACGATGCCAATTTTCTTTCGGCACTGGAAACCATGCTCGTCCTGCAAGGACATCACGTACGAATGGCTGGAAGCGGAGTAGAGGCGCTCTATGACGCGTCGCTGCACGTTCCTGACATCATCGTGACCGACGTGGTGATGCCTGCGATGGATGGAATAAGGCTGCTCCGTGCCCTGAAGGCAGCGCCGTTGCTTGCCGATATCCCGGTGATTCTGACGACCGGTATCAACGTACCCCGAGACCTGCCCGTGCAGGCTTTCCTGCGGAAGCCGTTCTCCGCAGCCGAACTCGCGGAATTGATTAACAGGCTTTCGCCATAACGTCTTCTGACTTCGGCAGCGGATTCAGTGTTGAATCCGCCAGCAATCAATCCGCGCCAAACGGAAATACACCTCGTTGCGCGGCCCATTCACTTCTGGCGAAGTACCGGTTCGAGTGCCGGCCGCAGCCCTTCAACCTGAATGCAGCACTCCCGTGCAGTTGGCGCACCGAGTTACTGCCATTCTCTTCGGAGCATGCTATGACGAACAAACCAAAGGAACGGACACGCGGTGCGACCAACGGGCCGGGAATGCGGTCCGTTGTAACCGCACGTATTAGTGAACTGTGGCCGGCGTCTGTGCGCGCAGGCGCGAAGGTGCCGTTTCCTTGAGACTGACCGCCACTACGAAGCCAATGGCAAGAGCGATAAATCCGAGATAAATGATGTAATGTATGCCGAAGTGCTTGGCCACATAGCCTGCAATAGCGGGTGCCAGCCCACCGCCAAACACCTCGCCTATACCGACAACGAGACCTGATGCCGTCGACATCAGTTTTGCGGGCACCGACTCTGCGCTCAGAGGCCCCACCGTCAGCGTAATCATGCTGAAGATGAAGAGCAGCGTCAGCATCAGATAGGTGAACAGCATGGTCGGATTCGGTCCAGTGCGGCTGAGCAGAACGAGAAACACAGCTGCGCCGATGACGGACAGAATCATGACCGGCTTGCGGCCGAGACGGTCGGAAAGTGTGGGCATGACGACCGTGCCAAGCGTACCGCCGAAGCCGATAGCGGAAAGCACATAGCCCATCTGCTGCATGTTCAGGTGGAGATAGTCGACCAGATAGCTTGGGAACAGGGCACTGAGCACCACGAGGCAGGTCAGCCAGCACAACATGCCGACGATATTCAATCGAATATTGTGATAGCGGAAAACATCAGTCCATTTGTGCTCTGTAGCATCATGCGTCGTGGTGTGCAGAGCCGCTGCCGACGCCTTCGTATTGCGCAGCACTTTCCACAGCAGGAATGCGATTACCAGTCCAGGGATGGACACGATTGCGAAAATTGAATGCCATGGAAGGAACTTGAGCAACTGGGTGACCAGAATTGGCGCAAGCCCCAAACCGAACAGAGGCAGAGCCATCTGCTGGATACCGACATTGCGCCCGTGCCGTGTCGGTTTCGATGCCTCAAGCGTAGCGACGATACTCGCGGGCGTGTAGGCGCCTTCGGCGAAGCCCATCACGGCGCGAATAAGGATGAGTGTTCCGACGCCGGTCGCCAGGCCGCTTAGTCCGGCGAGCAGCGAGAACACGACGATGGCCGGGATGATGACCTTGCGGCAGCCGATACGGTCGGACAGGTTGCCCATGAACATCGCGGACACACCCCACGCGACTGACAGTGCGCCGGTAATGTGACCAAGGTCCTGATAGTCCAGATGGAGGTCTACCATCATCACCGGAAACAGCGGCATTATCATGAACCGGTCTATGCCTACAAGCCCGAATCCAAGGGCAAGCAGAGCAACCGCTTTCCATTCGTACGCTGTATCCCAGCGTGAGCCAAGGTTGGTTTCCATCTTTGCGTCTCCTGAATGCAGGCTGCATCGCCCGCCGGAATGGGATTACGTGATTAGAAAATCGTCTGCAGTCCAAGGCGCGCAATGCCCTGGTGCGTCGAACTGGACTGCTCGGTGCCGTTAATCCAGGCGTTGTGGCCGCCTTGTACATCGCCGCCCGTCCACTGGAAAACGCCTTCTACATAAACGACGGTGCGCTTGGACAACGAATACTGGAGTACGGTGGTGACCTGTTGTGCCCTGTTGTCGCTCAGCGTCGCGTTTCCCTTCATGTACTGATAGTTCGCACCGAGCCGCAAGAAGGGAGTGATGAAGTAAAGGCCTCCCCCCTGGATGGCCTGAACCATCGCGCCAGTTAGCGTGTTCTTCGTATTCGTGTACAGGGCGCTCAAGTTCAGGTTGCCAATCTTCTGGCTCACACCGCCACCAAAGTTGCGGATGCCGTCGTGACCGTCGTTCAGTGCCTGGTATCTCGTCTCGTTGTAGGCAGCTCCGATACCGAAACTGCCTATCGCGTAGTCGGCGCCGAACCCCACCGTATTGTTCGATGAGATAGAGCCGGGGGTGTTGCCGAAGCCGTACATCGCGCCTAGACGCAGGCCGTCGAACGTTGTCGAAACGAACTTCGCCGAGTTGGAGACCCGCGACGTCCCGCCTGTCTGGTCAAAGTCAAATGAGCCGGTTGGGTTTTGCGGGATACCCAACGCCGAAAAAGGTCCCTGGCGCATGTTGTACAAACCGCCATACGTGAAGGTCCCGTCGAAATTGCCCGGTGTGAAAAACAGAAAGTCGGCCATCAGGTTGTACTGCTGCCCGAAAGAGAGGCGTCCGATACCATCCTTATCCAGGCCCACAAATGCCTGACGATTGAAGTCTGCATTTGGCCCCGGAATACCAGCGCCTGTATTCACGGAGAACTGGGATTCAAGGTCAACCACCACCTTGTAGCCCCCGCCGAGGTCCTCCGTAGCACGCATGCCCCACAGGCTCGGCGTCCAGATAGAGTCATCCGCCTTGAAGTTACGCCCACCGTTTTCATTCGAGACATAGCTCAGACCCACATCGAGCAAACCGAACAGTGTCACGCTGCTCTGCGCATGCGCGTCCGGCACGAGGGCAAACGGTATCACCAAACCTAATAACGCTTTTTTCATTTCGCACTCCTCTATGTTAAGGTTGTTTTTTTATTTGTTACGAGACAACAGCGCTAGTGGCGAGCGGCTAGCGCGACGATGGAAGCGACACGGTGCCGCTTCCAGTCGCCCGTTTTCAGGCCGCAGAACTTGCGTTGCCTACCTTTTCAGTGGATAGCTTGCTGAAGCACAGGCGGGACGCCAGGTCGTGAATGAGTGCAGGCAGGTCGGACAGCTGCGGGACTGCTCCAAAGACGTAGTAATCCGGTCGAACGACAACAGCGGTTGCTCCGTGCTCCGCAAAGAAGCGGGCGTATTTTCCGCTCACATCGAGAAGGACGCGACCAGGAACCGTCTTGTTCGAATCTGCGGTAATGCCGATGGCATGGCCGCCAATTCGTTCAAGGACCGTCTTTGCGGCAGCATCAAGGTAGTGCTCCGGGTCAGCGTCGAGCGCAATGATGTGAAAGCCGTTCTGTATCGCATCGTCATAGCGCAGTTGCTCCCCGTCATTGCTCACCTGCCCATGGACACTCAGCAGGCCAGCCGCCGTATCGCAGGACTTATCCTTTGCGGTGTAGATGAGGCCGCCGGTGAGTCCTGGGAATGGCGGAAGTGGGGGCACCTTGCCTGTCAGATAAGCCTCGTCGCGGCGCGCTGCTTCCTCCGGGTCCGAAATGCACACGACCTGGCCCATTGCGATGGATGCGTCGATGACAGCGCGCACCTGCGGGCGGCGCTCCGCCGTGTAACCGTCAAAAAGCTCCCACGAGGCGATGCCCTTCAGAACGAGGTCAAAGCGCCAAGCGAGGTTCCACGCGTCGCGGATGCCCGAACACATCCCTTGTCCCATGAAGGGAGGCATCTGGTGGGCTGCGTCGCCCGCAAGGAGCGCCCTCCCGACGTGCCAGTTTTCCGCAATCAGCGAACGGAACTTGTAGACGGCAAAGCGAACCAGCGTTGCGTCTTCCGGCTTCACCCAGGGAGAAAGGAGCTCCCAGACTTTTTCTGGCTTCTGCAGGTCTTCGACGGACTCGTTAGGCAGGCGCATGAATTCCCAGCGGCGGTAGCCTGGGCCTCCAGGGACCATCGTCGTCGGGCGTGCCGGATTACACCACTGGCCAATGTCCGGAACGTCCAGTGATACACCTTCGTTGGGCTTCAGGTCGATGACGAGCCAATCCTCCTGAAAGCCGAGGTCTTCGAAGGTGATGCCCAGAGATTTGCGTACAAAGCTGTTTGCACCGTCAGCGCCGACCACGTACCGTGCACGAACCGTCTGGGTCTCGCCGGTTGGTACCCACGCGCCGCCATCCATTTTGCCCTTGCGCAGCGCGACCTCGCAGTGGTCGGACAGTTGTCGGAATTCCGTCGCTTCCCACCCCTGGTGGACTGACACGTTCAGCAGTGTTTTCGCTTTGCGGTCAAGCAGTGCTTCTAGGGCGGGCTGATTGAACAGATAGCCCACCGGCCCGTCGCTGAGGGATTCCGCCGACCAGTCGATTTCGACCAACGTCTTCCAGTCAGCGTTAAACCACTGATACTTGGACGAGGGCTGGGAGATGCTTTCCACTTCCTCGCCAATACCCATCGCGTGAAACACCCGACGAATTTCGTGGTCGTGAAACACGGCGCGGGGCAGCGGATATAAGGCGGGCCAGCGGTCGATCACCGCGACGTTGTATCCACGTTCGCCCAGCAGGATGGACAGCGTCTGCCCGACCGGGCCGTATCCCACGATTGCAACATCAAGAATTTTCTGGTCAGCCATTTGAGTTCACCTGCTAAAAGAGAACGAGTTGTGCCCTGGCAGCCAGTTGGGCTGGCTGCCATGGAATCGATACAGTTCGGGGGGAAAGCGTCAGCCTTCGGGAATGACGCCTGCGACGTCTGCTACTGCTTCCGTGTTGTGAATGAAGTTCTCAGGGATGGGCGGCCCCCAAAGATAAAGGGAGTCTTCCGGGGGAAAGTCGCCCGCCGGCCAAGCACTTCCTGCTGATACGAAGTCAATGTCGGCGGAGTACTCACAGAAAGAGCCCCACGGGTCCTCCACGTAGTGGAAGTAATTCGAGCCGAGCACGTGGCGACCGGTGCCCCAGCCCCGGGTGTAACCGGCGGCCGACATCTGCGACGCGCCCTCGCCAACCTGGTTGACGTCCTGGACGTCCCACGCCGCGTGATGCCAGCCGCGTGCGGTGCTTTTCGCAAATGCGACAAGGTGGTGGTCGCTGCCGTGCGGCGCATGAGTGAACGCAATGATGTCAATGGACTTGTCGGAGAGCCGCAGGCCAAAGGCATTGCCATAGAAATCGACCGCACGTAGCACGTCAGGCGTGAAAAGCAGGACATGCGAGAGCCTGCGCGGACGAACGCCCTTTGACATCGAACGCGTGTGAGAACCACGTTCGTTCGCGGCACTGCCCTCGACGACGCAGGGAGTCTTGGCAGAAGGACTGGTCTTCGGGCCGACCTTGACCTGAATCAGATTGCCGTCCGGGTCATGGCACCAGAAACCGTTCGGGTCTAAAACGGGGTCGCTGTCGACGGGCACGGCGCCTGCCGCCAATGAGCGTACGCGGATGCTCTCGAGGTCGCCTTCAAAACAGTTGAAGCTCAGGTAGGCGAGGGACTTTCTCGTTGACGGCAGGATGCGCGCCCACCGGTGTCCGTCAGTTGCCCGCAACTCGAGCTCGCGACCGTCTGCTCCTGCTCGCGTCACGTCAAGACCAAAAGCGCGAAAGAAGCGCTCCGCGTCGCTGATTGAAGGAACGTTGAGCGCAAAGTGGTCTATCGAGTGCACACTTGGCTCACGACGTACGCCTACCGGGTCAACCATGACTGTCTCCATCAACGTTTCGGGATACCGGCTCTACGGCCGGTTGAACTTTGTGAGTCGTGTTGCGAAGCGGCTTATTTAGTCACTTCGTCTGAGATGACATTCCGGAGCGTGCCGATTTCTTCGACGGTCACTTCGCAGACGTCGCCCGCTTTCATCAGCAGCTTTGGCTGACGGGCCCAGCCGATGCCCGACGGCGTCCCTGACACGATGACGTCACCGGCTTCGAGCGTGATGGCTTCGCTTATGATGCTGATTAGGCTCTCAATGTCGAAAACCATTTCGTCGGTGTTCGCTGACTGGACGACCTCACCATTAAGACGCGTCTCGAGTAGCAGGCCCTTGACGCCGGGGGGCAATTCGTCTGCGGTCACGAGGTCCGGACCGAATGCTCCGGTACCATCGAAGTTTTTGCCAACCGTCCACTGTGGCGTCTTGAACTGATATTCACGTACCGACCCGTCGTTGAACACCGAGTAACCCGCAACATGAGAGAGCGCGTCTTCCCGGGCGATGTGGCGTCCGCCCTTACCCAGCACCACGGCAATTTCGCCTTCGAAGTCCAGTCCTTCGGAGTCGGTCACGGCCGGACGTACCATCGGCTGCTCGTGGGCAATCAGGCTCGTATGAACCCGGAAGAACAGGGTCGGATAGTCCGGCTGCTCGTACTTGCTTTCCGACGTATGGTCAGCGAAATTGAGTCCGACGCAGATAATTTTCGGCGGACGTCGCAGCGGCGGCAGCAATTTGAGGTCGGACAGGGAAACGGTTTCTTCGCTCGGATTGGTCCGCGCGTATTCCACCAGGTCGACGCCGCGCTCAAGAAGAGATTCCAGTGTTTCGTCACCCAGGACGCGCACGGACTCACCTTCGCGGACACCCAGCACGGGTTTGGCATCTCTTTCAAAACTGACGAATCGCATGACTGTCTCCAGTTGAGTTCCGGAGAGCCGGGGCGGGCCGCCTGGAACTAGTTTTAGTGAAATGACATATCTGTCAATTCGCATTCTAGTTGCTTTGACGAAATCGTCAACTAGAATGTGTGTAGGACAAACCCGTATCTAATTCTGAAAAAAGTTCTTAATTATCAAGAGGTAAGACTTCATGAGTGAAGCCCAATCATCCGAGGCCTATCAAACTCGCGTCGGCGCGCTGCGACGCGAGCGGACGCGGAACCGCCTCATTGAAAGTGCGTTGGGAGTGTTTGCGCAGAAAGGACCAGATGCGCCGGTCATCGACGACTTCATTGCTGCCGCAGGGGTAGCACGCGGAACGTTCTACAACTATTTCCGGACTACAGGCGAACTGCTTGCGGCCGTCGCCGGCGACACGAGCGACGAGGTGCTGGGTGTCATTGACCCGGTAGTTCAGGAGGTGAAGGACCCCGCACAGCGCGTTGTAATCGGCTCGCGTCTATACATGCAAATGGCAGCCCGGTATCCGCTGTGGGGCGCTTTCATCACGCGCGTTGGCACCAAGCGTGGGTCGCGCGGCAGGCTTCTTGACGAATATCTGACGCGCGACCTGCAACTGGCGATTGACCAGGGTAGATTCAGGGTCGCGGACGTAGTCGTGGCCCGGGACATCGCGCTGGGCGCCATCATGTACGGAATCGACACCCTTCTTTCTGGCATCGCGCCTGCAGACTATGCTGAACAGTCAATGCAAGCCTTGTTGCAGGCCTTCGGGCTTGATGCGGCCGAAGCGCGAAAGTTGGCATACGCTGAAATCGCCGAATGTCGCGCGCCGCACGGCCCTATATTCGACAAAGTCGGCCTCGGGCTCGGCGAGAACAATGAATCGTCGACAAACGCGGCCGACTAGGAAGTGACCGCGCAAGCGCCATCCACGGCCGGCAGAAACGCGTTCGCGTTTTCTTCTTGCCAACGCCGATACTGCAAGCTCGGTCAGCTCAGCGCGGCGCTCTTGAGTCACATTTGGAACCGGGCGTCGAAGACATCGTCAGGCTCGCGCTCCTGATGAGCGCACGTCCGATTTTCTTCGGGCTGGTCATGCGCAATAGTCGCCGGGCTTCGGGACAACCAACGCGGGAGTCAGGCGTATGGACGACGACGAGGAAGATGGCATGCTTGGGGCCCGGGTGGTGAGGGTGCGTGGCATCGTGCAGGGCATCCGCTATCGGGAAGCCTGTGTACGCCGCGCCCACGCGCTGGCGTTACGGGCCGGGTCCGCAACCGTATGGACTGCTCCGTAGTGGCGATGGTGCAGGGCTCGCCAGAGCAGCTTGCGGATATGTGCGCCTGGCTCAGCGAAGGTATGTCCGCCGCGGTTGTCGACGAACTCGTCGTGGACTGCAGGCATTGCGCAATCTCCTGCTCGAAGCGGCCGCAGTGTGACTTCCGGTCAAAGTCCACTTAACCATGCACCTCTTGGAAACAAAATTTCGTTTCGGAGAATCGAGTCATACACCAAATGAGTGCACGAGTGCAGAAGATGAGGCAGCTCCGAGGGCTTCGACCACCTACTGAACTCGATATCGCGTTGGTCAGCGTGCCATCCAAATAGTTGTGAAGCCGCCCGCTCATTTCTTCAACGACTGTTGGATGTGGTCTGCAGGCTTCGCTTGCGGCGTCTGTGGTCGAAAAGGAAATGCTGCGGGTTCCCTATCGTCTGCCGCGTTGAGCTAGACCGAGCCTCGTCAGTTCCAGACGAGCGACCGGGCGAGGCGACAGTCCAAGCTGCGGCGGGATTGCGAGGCGTTTTCGGATAAGATGGCACAATTCCTGCTTTTCGTGTGCGCAGGTCGGCCGCTATGGCTTGGCGGCACAGCAACCGCCGTGGCTAGCCCGACCCCAGAGCACTCGAATTCGGGTGCGTTAAGAAATAAGGTGCGCCGCGCGGGGCAGCGCATCGTAGTTCGCTTACCCAAGGCAAGACATGAACGTGTTCGACGACTTGAAAGACAACGAGTGGGCGCTGGTCGAGGCGCTATTTTGTGCAGAACCTGCAACTGGTGAACGTCGTGGTCGGCCACGCGTGGAAGCGCGCGCGGTCGTGAACGCTGTACTGTGGGTTCTGGCGTCAGGCGAAGGCTGGACCAAGCTGCCGGGCCGCTATCCGTCGCCACCGACCTGCCGCCGCCGCTTTGAAGAGTGGCAAGCCGACGGGACGCTTGCCGAAATAGTCAAACGGCTCGGTACGAGTGGTCGCAAAATTTCGCTGCGTGGCCGGATTGGCGCCACGGCCGCAAAGCCACCGGCACCGCCGAGCCCCGAGCGCATTCGCGGCGCGTTCTGGACCAATCCAGCATCCTGGTGTGCGCCGGTGGCAATGGCGTGACCTAGCTGTCGCCAACCCTATCGGCGACGACCATGCGGATTTGCGGTACGACGCACCATGGTCGATGCAGGGCGCCGACCAGTTGGCAAATGTCGCAGACAGCTGTCTCTCTGCCGCTTCAGGAGGTTGTCCACAAATAGGCTTTCCGACGATACGTTCGCGGGGGCGTTCGTGGCTGGTGCGTAAAGCCGTGCGCAATAGTCTTTAAGCGCGTCAGATTGTTTCCTTCGCGCGAGATACGGAACGTTAGCGACGACGAGGTAATAGCGGCAGTCGAGAATGCGGGCTGCCTACATTAGCCCCTGTGCATTTAGCGCCAAATCTCGCCCGCCATCGTATTCACCATGTGCGCCACGGAGAATGTTTGACTGCCCTGAAAACGACAGCGCCGTCTCGAGCAACTGTTGAGGACAGCGAGCGTTGTCGCTGACGTCGGTCTGCCCAGATGCCGGAATTCCGCTGGACCGCCAGAGCGAGCCGTAAATCGTTGCAGCCGAACCATTTTTCTAATTGCAGACATGGTCAGTCCGATACCGGCATGCGGGTCGATATTGCGTCGGCGTCAACAACGTGGACCTGACAAGACGGATTTCGCGGCTGCACTTCGACCAGTCTGCCGACCTCAAGATGATGCCGCACATGTCCCGGACTGTAGAAGAGAAACGTCGCTGCCTGAACTCCCACACTCGCCACGCTGCATTTATGTCCTTGATACGCTCTGGGCACCGTGACGAGGCTCAAGGTCTGAGACGTAACCGGTGAGTACGGCGCCGTGGTCCCCCGTTTTCAGGGGGTGCGGCAATCTGATGTAAAGCTGAGGATGAGATGCTTGCAATGAAAGGACGTCCCAGGTTTTTTGCCGAGGGACGGCTGCTGACCTTCACCCTGATGTCGCAAGGTAGAAATATCGCATGCGCGGTAACCCGCGACGCGCTGGAGCGACATTTTCTGTGTCGGCGGGAATCCGACGACGCGACACTTGTCTCCGCATTCGAGCGCGGACTAAGACGAATATTGGAGGTGGCCGACAGAAAGAGTCGGGCGCTGCGCGGCGCTCGCATTCTGGTGACGGCTGCGGACCTCGGTACAGCATAAGGAATCTATGGTTGGCGCGTTAACTGCGCGACTGGCAGTCAGCGCTAGCGAAGGCGCGCGACGATTCCTTTTGCGACACCTACGAGTGTGGCGGACTTCCCTGCAGTTGGAAACTGAAGTTCAGTATGTTGTTGTGCGTGTTGAAGTTTGATTCGAACACGAATGAACTCTTCTTCAACTGCCACGTGAATGGCCGCCGCCTTCTGTGTCACCGCAGTGTCGCCCGCTGTCTGTCGCTCGACGAACATCGAAAAGACCGGGCTTCAGGGTACGGACCCAGCGGCACTCATGGCCGCCTGCATGGAGCGCCGCTGATGCTCGTCCTCAAAGCGGATGTTGAGCGTCAATTTCTGTTATCGACCGCTGCCGCCCGATGTGTCTGTCAGCGCGTTTCTAAAGATGGCCAGTAAGGGAGAACTGGTTGTTGAAAAAAGCAAATGCCGCATTAGGAAAATAGCATCACGCACGCTTTCGTTGCTCGCTACACTGAAGTCATGTCGAACTGCAGCGGCCCGTGGCACACAACGTCGATAAGTTGCTTGCACTGTCGCGCCGACGTGTGTCGTACCTATCGTCGTGAATGATAGCGCGCCATCACATTCGCCGCGACGTACTCGGGCGGTAACGGCGGTACCTCGTAGGGTTGCATCATATGCGCGAATCGCGATGAGCGACATTCCTTCGGAGATTCGAGATGTCCCGACTCAGCAACTGGCTTCATATTGGCAGCAATGCATACGACGAATACACCTTCGTTCCGTGGCTTGGCAAGAACGTCTACCGTCGGACTGTGGATTTGAGTAGTGTGACGTTACTGTGATTTTTTTTGACGGCTGGACCAGTCAAGGTTCCCGATTCCCACGACAAGTGGGCGCATTGGCCAAAGCAGATACATCGCCTGGCCGGCTCGCTGAAACCCGGTTAAATCAGCCGGCGCCAAGCACGCGCAACCGCATTTCCCTCGGCTGTAAGTGCGAACCTGGCTTCGCCTTGCTCCGATGCAATCAGTTGGACCAGCCCGACTTCGTGAAGCGCCATTACGTCCGGCGTCGCAGCCATCACATCGACAGGCGCATTAAGTAGAAGCAAGAGCGTCGCAATTTCATGTGCCAGGACGTTTAAGGGGTGCATCTCGGCAACGTTAGCGTTGGAATTGACGTTCATGCAACGGTGCTGGTTGATTACAGCGCCCACGCCAATGGACGCAGTGTGTTGACCGTTTGAGTAAGACCCTGAGCCGCCAGCATAT